>ERZ1370068.1382-contig-11272_pt1 | contig 83067 bp, 146 predicted proteins | sample MGYA00561227_ERZ1370068 | MGnify/ENA primary metagenome ERZ1370068 (study PRJEB38410, sample SAMEA6850437) | metagenome | study: Metagenomic assessment of the ecological functions of the soil: analysis of the soil microbiota associated with the...
AGTTACGTATTGCTAACTGTCCGGCGCCGGTGCGCCTCGACAGTGCGCACGTGGATCCTGCAAACCGCCATCGTGGATCGTGCGTGGGTCCCCGTTGCCCTTTGAAGCGGTTGAGACCATCACAGACGATCTCGGATCTCTTTGGCGAACGCTCAGCGATCGCACTGGCAGCAACCCCTCGGGGCTGATCTCCCACTGATCGACGAAGCCGCCGGGCGCGAGGAGGCAAGACGCCGGAAATCTGCCCGTGACGCGAACGGCTTGAGTGCTCCGGGCCATGGCGGAGCAGGTTCTTTCGTGAATGTGCCCGCATTGATCGGGCGACTCAAAACCCCTCCTCATGCCGCCGCTGACGCTGACCCCGCGCGGCCACCTGCTGCTTCACGGTGGCGGAGGACGCCCTCAGCCGTCGGCCGCGCTCTCCCGCAGGCTCGAAAGCGCGTTCGCTCGTGGCTCGGGTCACGGATTGCTCGAGCTCGGCGCTGCCGAGGTCGGGACCGCGCTTCCAGCAGACTTCAGCTACTGGCGCGACTTCGCCGCGCGGTTGGTCACGGCCATCTGCACGCATCCCGATCTCGATGCGCACCACGCGCCAATACCTGCGCCCGCGCTCGGCGAACTCGAGGCGCTCGCCGCGGCCGCGCCGCTGATGACCGGCGCCGAGTACATCACGCGCCGCGGTTCTCGAAACGCTCTGGACTGAGACCGCTGCGGCGTTTCGATCCGAGCTCGCCGAATCGAAGGTGTCGGTCCAGGAGTTTCTCCAGCGGAAGAGTCCGGCGTGGCATCTCGTCGGCCGCGTCCACTTCAACCTCGCCGAGAACCGCCGGGACGATGAAGCGCCGTTCGCGTTTCTGGCGACCTACACGACCCACCTGTCGACGCGAGGCCAAGGCGCAGCACCTGCCGCTCGGCCGCGCGCTGAGCGAATACGCAGGTGCCGCCAACAAGCCGCAGCTGCTCTCGCTGCTCCTGCCGGTCCAGCGCGCCGCCGCCGAGTGTCCGTGGCTGAAGACGATGGTCGAGGCGGGTGAGATCTATCACCCGCTGCGGTGGACGCCCGCCGAGGCGTTTCAACTGCTGACCGATGTCCCCCGCCTCGAGGCCGCCGGCGTCATCGTGCGCGTCCCGACCGCATGGCGGGCGAATCGACCACCACGCCCGCAAGTCACGGCCACCGTCGGAGGCAAGCCGCCGTCGGGTCTCGGCACGGACGCGCTGCTCGACTTCAAGATGGGCGTCAGCCTCGACGGCGAACCGCTGACCGAGCGCGGAGATCGAGCAACTGCTCGCCGCGTCGAACGGCCTGCACCTGGTGCGCGGACGCTGGGTCGAAGTCGATCGCGAAAGACTCAGCCGGATGCTCGACGAGTTCCGAGCCGGTGGAGACGGCCGCGGCGAAGGACGGCCTCTCCTTCGGCGAAGCGATGCGCCTCCTCGCCGGCGCGCATGTGCCAGGCGACATCGTTGCGGCCACTGCGCCCGACTGGTCGCTGCGTCGCCGCCGGGCCGTGGCTGGCGAAGACGCTCGCCGGCCTTCGCGATCCCGCCCAACTGGCGCAACTGGATCCCTGGCGCCGCGCTGAAGGCGACGTTGCGACCCTATCAGCAGGCCGGCGTGCGATGGCTGCATCTGCTCTCCAGCCTCGGCCTGGGCGCCTGCCTCGCCGATGACATGGGCCTCGGCAAGACGATGCAGGTGCTGGCGCTGCTGCTGGTGATGCCTGAGCGCAAGGCGTGGGCGCGAGCGGTGACGGAGGCGACTAGAACGAGACGCGGCGCACCAGCCTCCTGCGTCGCGCCGGCGTCCCTGCTGGCCAACTGGGCCGCGGAGATCGAACGCTTCGCGCCGACGTCTCACCGCGATCATCGCGCATCCTTCGGCGATGACCAGCCGCGGAATTGAAGGCGCTCGATCGCGATCGGATCGCCGGCGTCGATCTCGTGATCACCAGCTACGGATCGCTGCTGCGCGTGCCCGCACTGCTCGCCACGCCGTGGCGCCTCGCCATCCTGGACGAAGCGCAGGCGATCAAGACACCCGGCGCCAAGCAGACGCGGGCCGCCAAGCAGATCGATGCGCGGGCGCGCATCGCGCTCAGCGGCACGCCGGTGGAGAATCGCCTCGGCGATCTGTGGTCCATCTTCGACTTCCTCAACCCCGGCCTGTTGGGATCGGGGAAGGCGTTCTCGACGTTCACCAAACGCCTCTCGTCACAACCGCACAACCCGTACGCACCGCTGCGCGCGCTGGTGCGTCCGTACATCCTGCGGCGCCTGAAGACCGACAAGTCCGTCATCGCCGACCTGCCGGACAAGACCGAGCTGCAAGGCCTTCTGCCAGCTGACGCGCAAACAGGCGGCGCTCTATCAGCAGGCGGTCGCCGATCCTGGCGGCTGAGCTCGGGCGAGCCGACGGGATGAAGCGTCGCGGCGTCGTGCTCGCGTCGCTGATGCGCCTCAAGCAGATCTGCAATCACCCGTCGCAGTGGCTCGGCGACGGATCGTGGAGCGAGGCCGACAGCGGCAAGCTGGCCAGACTGCGCGAGATCGCGCGAGGTCATCGCGGCGAAGCAGGAGAAAGTGCTCGTCTTCACGCAGTTCCGCGAGATGACCACGCCGCTGGCCGCCTTCCTGAATCCGTCTTCGGCCGCCCGGGCCTCGTCCTGCACGGCGAGACGGCGGTCGGCAAGCGGCAGGCGCTGGTGCGGCAGTTCCAGGAGGACGAGCGCGTGCCGTTCTTCGTCATCTCGCTGAAGGCCGGCGGCGCCGGCCTCAACCTCACTGCCGCGTCGCACGTCGTGCACTTCGATCGCTGGTGGAATCCGGCCGTCGAGAATCAGGCCACCGACCGCGCGTTCCGCATCGGCCAGACCAAGAACGTGCTCGTGCACAAAGTTCGTCTGCCGCGGGACGGTTGAAGAAAGATCGATCAGCTCATTGACTCCAAGCGCCAGCTCTCCGCAGGATCTGCTCGAAGGCGGCGGCGAGATGCTGTTGACCGAGATGAGAGACGACGACCTCTTGAAGCTCGTCGCGCTCGATCTCCACACCGCGTCCGAGGAATGAGGATGGATTACGACGACTACTACGGCTTCAAGCCCTACGTCTCGGTCGGCGCTCGACGGGCTCAGGCCGCGCGCGAACTGGCGAAGCTCCAGAAGAAAGGCCGCAAGATATCGCCGGTCGCGATCGAAGGCCGCACAGATCGCCGCGACGTTCTGGGGCGAAGCGTGGTGCGACAACCTCGAACGCTACAGCGACTTCGCGAATCGGCTGCCGCGCGGGCGGACGCTACGTGCGCAACGGATCGGTGGTCGATCTGCAGGTCGGGCCGGGCAGCGTCACGGCGCTGGTCAGCGGCTCGACGATGTACGACGTGAAGGTGACGGTCGGACCGGTGCCGCGAGCCCGCTGGAGCGCCATCTGCAAGGACTGCTCGGGCGCCATCGACTCGCTCGTCGAGCTTCTGCAGGGACGCTTCTCGAAGGGCGTCATGACGCGTCTCTGCGAGGAGAAGACGGGGCTGTTCCCGTCGCCGAAGGACATCCTCTTCACGTGCAGTTGTCCGGACTGGGCGTCGATGTGCAAGCACGTGGCGGCGGTGCTGTACGGCATCGGCGCGCGACTGGATCATCAGCCGGAGTTGCTCTTCACGCTCCGCAAGGTCGATCAGCAGGACTTGATTGCGAAGGCCGGCTCCGATCTCTCGAAGAAGCGGCAAGGCACCAGCTGGCGCGAAGGTGCTCGCGAGCGACGATCTCTCGGAGATGTTCGGCATCGAGATGGCGTCGGCTACGCCGCCGCAGCGCAGCCGCACTCGGCACGACTCGCGAGGAAGCCATCGACCGCGGCGCCGCCGTGAAGCGTCTCGCCAAGGCGACGAGGGTGATCGGGCCGCGAAACCGAATTCAGCGCGTCGCCCAAGCGCCGCGCATGGGACAGCAGCGGCTGACACCGGCCATACGGCGAGCGCTATCGGAGCGCATGCGCAGCATTATCGGGCCGCACGGAGAGACCTCGTGAAGAGGCGGAAGGCCTCGGAATCGCTGCAACCGCCGGCTCGGAGTCTTGAACCTCCCAGGCGTGACAGGCGACGGTTCAAAAGCCGCTGCACCTGCTCGGCATCTTGAGGATCGAACCCCGGACCGCTACACCTGGCTGGCGTATCTCTCTGTCGTGCGGCGCGAGGACGATGTGCACCTGGTGCCGTTCCCGCCTTCTCGCCAGCCAGTTCCCGTCGCGGGCTGGGCCGGCGAGGCCACGCAGTAGCGCTGCGCGCGGAGGCGGACGTCGAGGACGAGCACACGGTCTTCCTGAAAAACGATCATCCCGGAGTCGGAAGGCCAAGAAGCATTACCTTGGTGGGGGAGGCCGGAGGATGAAGAGGGACCGACTGTCGAGCAAGGACCTGAGAGCGATCCAGAAGCGGGCGCTGGCTGAGGCAGCCACGAAACCTGCCGCGGCCGGCCCTTATCTGCCGGGCAACTCAAAGCGCTCCGCGAGGCGGCGGGGCTTTACGCAGGAGGAGCTCGCGACGATCGCAGGCCTGTCGGTCCATGCCGTGAGCGCGCTGGAGCGCGGTGAACGACGACGGCCCCATGTCGAGACCGTGCGCGCGCTGTCCGCGGCACTTGACCTGACGGCAGCGGCCCGTGACGCGCTGCTCGCGAGCGCGCGAGCGCCTGCTCACGCACGCGGCCGTCGATGAGCTGAGTCGACGCCTCGCTGCCCTTGGCTCCGACGGCGCTTCTCGGCCGCGACGCCGACGTGCAGACGCTGCGGCACTGGCTCGCGGATCCCGCCGCGCGCCTCATCACGCTGATCGGACCAGGAGGAGTCGGAAAGACCCGTCTGGCGCTGGAGCTCGCGCGCGCGCTGGCGGAAGACGCGCGCCACCCGCGTGGTGTTCGTCGCGTTGGCCGCCATTCGAGATCCGTCGTTCGTCGCGCCGGCGATCGCCGGAGGCGCTCGGCCTGTCGGACGTCACGGCGCTCGACTTGCCGAAGCGCGCCCGCGTCGCGTGCGCGGATCATCGCCACGCTGCTGGTGCTCGACAATTTCGAGCAGGTGCCTGGACGCGGCGCCGCTGGTCGCGGATCTCCGTGACGTCGGTGCCATCGCCTCGACATGCTCGGCCACCAGCCGCGCTCCGCTTCGCGCTGCGTGGAGAGCGCGAGTACGCCGTCGGAGCCACTCGCGTTGGACGCGGACTTCGACGCGATGTCGCCCGCCGATCTGGCGCAGCGTGCCCGCCGTGCGGCTCTTCGTCGAGCGGGTTCGGGACGTTCAGCCTGACTTTCGCCTCACGTCCGCGAACGGCTCCACCGTGACGGCGATCTGTCGGCGGCTCGATGCACTGCCGCTCGCGCTCGAGCTGGCGGCCCCGTGGATCAAGGTGCTGACGGCCGAGGATCTGCTCCGCCGGCTCGAGCGCCGACGTCCTGCTCCCGACCGTCGGCCCGCGCGATCTCCCCGAACGTCAACAGACGATGAATGCGACGGTCGCCTGGAGTTATCAGCTGCTCGACCCCGCACGAACAGCGCGCCTTCCGCCGCTTCGGCGCGCTGCCGGGCCGCTTTCCGATCGAGCCGCCGGCGGCGGTCCTCGCCGGTCGTGAGGTGTGTCCGGCCGACAGCGACGAAGCGCTCCGCGCGGTGGCCGGGCTTGATCGACAAGAGCCTCCTGCTGCGAGCCGAGACTCTCCGTGGCGGCCCGTCCCGCTGTACCAGATGCTCGAAACGGTGCGCGCGTACGCGGCTCTCGGAGCTCACCGCGGCGGGTGAGCGCGACGACGCACTGGAGGGGCTGGCGCGCTATTGCACGCGTGAAGCGTCGCTCGCCGCCGAGGGGGCTGGTCGGACCCGCGCAGGTCGAATGGCTGGATCGCGTGCAGTGACGGATCTCGATAAGCTACCGCGCCGCGCATGACGTGGCTCATCGAGCGGCCGACCGCCGACGCAAGCAGCGGACATTGCGTTGGCGCTCCGTGTACTTCTGGGTGATCCGCGGGCATGCGGCCGAAGGACTTCGGTGGGGTATGAACAGATTCCCGAGCATGCCGTCGTGTTTCGACGGCTGGCGAGTCGGAGCCCTCGTCGGGGCGGCGGTGATGTGGTTTGCGCAAGGTGAACTCGAGCGCGCACGCACGGCACTCGACCGCGCGCTACGGCTCGCTAGCGCCGGCGACATGGACATCGTCGCGGATGCTGAGTACGCGTTCGGTCAGGTCGAACGCGCCGCGGAGGTAAACGCCGCCCGCGACCGGGTTCACTAGCAGTCTGCAGGATTCCGCGCGCTGAACATGTCGTCGGGCGCATGGAAAAGCGCTCATCGGGATGGCCGGCGATGGCACCTGCCACCGGCGATGCAGCTGAAGCCGAACGCCTTCATCGATGAGGCGACGTCCGCGCTTGGAGACGATGGTCCGTGGTTCCTGTGCTTCGGCTCTGTGGATTCGCGCGGTCCTGGCGGTGCTGGCGCGGCAGTCGCGGACGAGGCGATCGCATTCGTGCGGGAAAGCCTCACCCACATCAAGACGCTCCATGACAAGTTCGCGTTCGTATACGCCTGTTCCTCTGGCGGCTGCGGCGGTGCTCAAGGGCGACGATGTATGGGCGGCGCGGATTCTGGGTGCTCGAGACGCCGTCACCGAGCGCACAGGCGTCACACGCTTGTCGACATCATCGGTGAACGACCTCCGAGAAGCAGGCGGAAAAGGACGCGCGCGCACGTCTCGGCCCCGACCGGTGGGCCATGGCCTACGCGGCAGGGCGAAAGATCTCGATCGATGGATGCGCCGAGAGACATCGACAAGCGATCTCCTCGTGCAACTTCCCAGTAGTCACCGATCGGCCGGCGCGCGGCGACGCAGCTCGTCGAAAAAGTTCACCGACGCCAGCAACAACCGATTCGTCTCCGCTTGTCGTCGGCAACGAATCGTCGCCGCGCGAGTGCCGGCTCACCGTATCGGCGGATCCACCCACAGGACACCTCTTCGGAATGCGCATCCACATCTCCGGGCTTTCCCGCGGCGTAGCGCCTCGGCCGCCCGAGACGGTAGGGCACGCGCATCACGACTTCCTCGGATAGACCCGTAAACAGTCCGCCCGTCCGCCACTGACCCATTCGGCGCCATCGGTCGAGACTCTGCCATCGGCCACCGCGGCCGGGAACGACCGGACGTGCACTTCTGCTCCGTGCCCGACTCGTCGGACGTACGCGATCCATTTCCGTCCGGGGAAAACCGTCCCGTGTCTTCATTGGCCGGCGTCGCGATCAGCTCCTCCGCAGTTCCGGACGTTCCCGGGGCCGTTCGCACCGAGGTCGATCGGCATGAGCATGAGATCCGATCCGCCGCCCTGTCGCTCTTCCGTGAAGACGATGGACTTGCCGCTCGGATGCCAGTCCATCGGGACTCTGGAGGTGCTTGCTGGTCGTCAACCGCTGCGGCTCGCCACCGCCGGTTGCGCGCTGGACAAAGAGGTTGAAGGTGCCCACGTCCGGTCTGCCACGACGCATAGACAATGTGGCATGGTCAGGCGACCAGATGCCGGACCGATCGTTGTCGGCATAGAATGTCAGGCGCGTGAGCGCGTCGGAAGCGATGTCGGCATGACCAGATATCCGCTGCGCGCCGTCGCCGACGGTGAGCAGCAACGGTGGCGCCGTCGCGCGAGAATCGCGCTTCCTGGTATTCGGCCGATGCGCTACGCATCGGTTGCATTTTGCCCCGATGGGTCCATCCACTGAAGGATCCGCTTCGGGTTGCGTGCCCGACGATAGGCGAGCATGCCAGTGTCGGAGAACGCGTATTGTGCCGTCCCGCTGATAAGCGCCGTCGCGATGTCGTCTGCGACCGGCACGGCACGACCAGTCACCTGCAAGTGGTCCGCATCGAACGGCGCCGCGAACAGCTTGCCTCCGTTCACGTAGAGAGATGCCCGCTCGGTGAGTATCGCCCTGGAAAATCGCCCCGGCGTTGGACGAGCGTGCGTCCGCTGGCGTTTTGCACGATCACATGGCCCTGGTGGGCGGCGCCGTATTGCCATGGGCCGTGAACAGCAACGTCTTGCCGCCTGGCAGGAACTGCGGCCACCGGTGGCGTACGTCCCCCGACTCCGCCTCGAGCGTCGTCGCTTGCGACGGTTCGCCACCGAGGACGACACCGCGGTAGAGCGGACCGTCGGGACGGGGCGCAAAGACAATCGTGCCATCCGTCGCTCCAGGCGCCTCCGCGTGCTTCCTCCACCGGGCAAATTGGCGTGACAGTTCCGCCGCTCAGCGCGACCTTCAGTAAGCGGCCGTTGGCAAGAATGCCACCGAGCTTCCGTCCGGCGAGAAGACATCGGTGCGTAGGCACCCTCTCGGTCCCGCCGACCGGCGACGCCTGAGCCGTCGAGCCGGCGAACGAATAGTTGCCATCGCCCGCTGGATGGCCGCGCGCGCGATGAAGACAAGCGCCTTGCCGTCGGGCGACAGCACGGCGGCCGGTCCCACCCAGTTGAGACCAATCCGGTGCCGACGCCCGCGATCGTAGCGTCGTCCACCGGCGTCGATGCCAAGCGGTCAGGATCGGCCTGTCGGCAGTGCGAAGACGCTCGAACCACAAGTGGTCGCGCGGCAGCGAAGACGATCGCGATCGCGATGAGCGTCCGCGCCGAGCAACCCGGCGCGACCGACTGCCACCAGGAACCGCGCGAAGCCGCCGATGACGCAGATCGCCGCGAGCGGTGTCGAACAGGGGCCGGACAGGACGATCCGTCGCTTCGCCGATGTCGCGCAGCCGCAGTCTGCGTCGCGTTGCGAGGCAACGTTCGATCAGCGTGCGGACCGCGGTGCGGCGTAGTCGGCTGGTATCGCCTGAAACGTCCGGATCGCCGCGTGAGCACGTGACGCAATCGTGTCGCTCAGCGTTTCGCCATGGAACGGCGCGGCGCCCGTGCATCATTTCGTACAGCAACACGCCGAACGCCCAGATGTCCGCTCGCTTGATCGACGGGCTTGCCGCGCGCCTGTTCAGGGCGCCATATGGCGGCGGTGCCGAGGATCACCCGCCCATCGTCGCCGTCGGCGAGCGTGATCAGTGGGAGATGCGGACAAGCTCGGCGGACTCGACGTCGCGAGTCCGCGGATCGAGTGCTTTGGCCAGGCCGAAGTCCAGCACCTTGACCGTGCCGTCGCGCGCACCTTGATGTTCGCCGGTTTCAGATCGCGATGGACGATGCCTGCGTCGTGCGCCGCTTCGAGCGCTTCGGCGATCTGTTTCGCGATCGGCAGCGCCTCGTCGATCGGGATCGGTCCGCGCGCGATGCGCTGCGGCGAGGTCCTCGCCCTCGACCAGTTCCATCACCAGCGCGCGACGTCCGGACTCTTCGAGGCCGTAGATTGCGCGATGTTGGGATGATTGAGGGACGCGAGCGTTCCGCCTCGCGCTGAAAGCGCGCCAGCCGCTCGGCGATCACTGGCGAGCGTCTGCGGGCAGGACTTTGAGCGCGACCTCGCGTTTCAGTCGCGAATCCCTGACTCGATACACTTCGCCCATGCCACCGGCGCCGAGCGGGCCGATGACTTCGTAGAGCCCAGACGCGTGCCTGGCAGGAGGCTCATCAGGGAGTTCGCCCGGTATCCCACTTTTGCGGCGTTTCCGGCCGAGAACTCCCGGACTGCGACATTCTTCGGTGTCCCGACCGTGTCCCGATCCGCCGCTTACCGACACGCGATCTACTGCACAATTTGCTGCACAGTGGCGGGACAAGCGGCTCGCGCCGTTCGGCGCCGGCCTGAATGGCCGGAACCTGGCCACAGCGGAGCGTCTGACCCTGGCCAACGATCGGGGGAAGGAGCGACCCCGTCGATCGGACAAGGTCGAGGACGGCACCGCGAGAGCGCACCGAACCCGACCCGGATTCACCGCGCATACGACGCGTACATTCTGGAAGCAGCCGGTTGTCAGGATTCCCGCTGCTCGCGCTGGACGGTCCGATCCCGGCGGAATGCAAAGAAGCTGGGCTTGTCCCTTGTGGAGTTGATCTATGAGGCTGTATACGCACTCTGACGGCGCGGCAGCGCCTTGCCCAAGGAGTGAGCGACGCGCCGGGTGGGCCTCGAGGAGCCTTTCAGTTTCCGTCTTGTGAGCCGAGATCGTGCACGCGTTTTATGCGTGCGACCCGTCTTCGCGGCTGGGAAGGGCTTGGAATGCTCTCGATGACGAACGATCGGACTGCGGGCGAAGACCCGACCCGCAAGAGCGCTGCAAGCGACATTTCCATGTCGAAGCCGACGAGCGACGAGAGCGCGTCGCGTGTCGCAGGGGTGATCGTGGAGGTCGGGGGTGGTGCAGTATGCCGCGCGCCGAGGAGCTTCGATCGCGATGCCGCGCGCAGCCTGTTGTCCCTGCGCGGTGCCGATCTCGCGCCGGTTGGCCGACCCACGGCTGTCCGTCCTGTCGGGGCAATATGCCCGGACACGAAAGATCACGTTCCCGGTGCGCACGAACGGAACGAACATCGCGGCTGACGGCGTGACCGAAGGAGCGATGCCGAGGCCAGTGGAGCTTGTCGTAGACCGACACAGAGCCTCCTGATCTGAAACGCCATTATCGTCGCGAGGCTCACGCGAGCAATTCGCCACGTAACACCGTGACTGCCTGCCCGCCGAGGCGAACGCGATCGCCGAGGATAATCCTGACGTGGAGCTTCCGCCACCCGCGCCGAGATCTGACGCGCCACGAAGCTGTCCTGCCGTGGAGCTCTCACTCCGCCAGAAGGCGGCCAGCGCGACGTGCCGATCCCGTCACCGGGTCTTCGTCAATCCCGGACTGCGGCGCGAAGAAGCGTGAGACGAAATCGTGGTCGGACGCGGCTTGTGACGATCACACCCCGAGCGTCGACGCCGGCCAGCACGGAAGTCTGGCTGCAGTGATCGCGAACCAATGATTCGCTCGACCTGCACGAGCATCGTCGAACTGGCTCCGCCGAGGTAGAGCGGCGTGACGCCGGAGCGCTTCGCCGAGGCCGGGTGGTGATCGATGCACACGACCGGCGTGAGTGGAAGTCGAGGTCGATCCAGGCCGCGGCGCGTCGCGGTGAGGAAGCTCCCGCCGCGTGTGAAAGCGCGCGACCTCGGTGACGGCAAGCTGTCCGGTTTTTCAGAGAACGCGCGCTGGCGAGCGTCGCAGCCACAAATCCACTTCGACCGCCGGCGTGAACCAGCGCAGATCGAAACCGTCGGCGCGACGCTGGAGGAACGCAGCGTGTCGACGTTCACCCTCGCGCGCGACGCAGCTGCATCCAGCTCGCCTCCTTCGTGTCAGGCAGGATGCAGACCGCGGCGGGATTGCCGGGAAGCTGAGCAGCAAAGGCGTCCACTCAAAGATCGAATGGCCATGATATCCTGCGTTTCGGCAGAAAGTCACCAGTAAGTAACCCCTGTTTCACGCCGCGATGCGCGCCTCGTCGCAGCTCTGGTAGAACAAAGCCCACTGGCTTGATCCGGGCTCCGGCGCGCAGGAGTCCGGTCTGGGGCTGATCCGCAAGTGCTCGCTGGCGGTGGGCGGGGCTGACGCTCAGCTTCCTGGCGATGAACAGACGCGGCAGACGCCGTCGTCGCGCACCAGGTCGCCGCCTTCGCACCTGGAGGCGGGAAGTGTGGGCGCGCAGCGATCCTTCCAGCCAAAGTTGAGGATCTCGTAGGCGTCGATCGTCGGCAACAGCGCCTTCAGCAATTCGCGCCAGGAGCCGTGCGTTGGGCGCAAACCGCGGGGATCGCCGTGTCTCTCGCAGTCGCCATCTTTGCCAATTTCGGCATCTGCCTAATTAATTGCTCAGGCGCCTCGGGCTGACCATTCCGCGCCGGCTTCGCGGTGAGTGCCGCCGACTGAGTTTTTCAGTCATCCGCCGCTCGAGTTCCTTCCTCTCATCTGGCCCCTTGTGGCCGCCATGGCCATGCGCCCGACGCCCGGTGAAGTCCATCACTTCGTCGCGTCGACTCTTCATGGCCGAGATTCGTGCGCGGCAGCGAGCGGCAGCGCCGGCTGGTGATGGTGAGCAGGATCGTGAACAGGCACATTCCATGGGGGTGATCGATCCCCTCCGGGAGCTGGAGCACCCCGTCGAACTGGTGCCGTGCCTGGTCGGCAGATTCTCAGCGTGCGTGGCGCGAATCCGAGATTCGTGCGTGCGCCACAGGTCTCGCCGGGAGCGAGCCGCACGGCTTCCTCGAGCTCCGTGCCAGCTTTTTTGAGCATGTTGCGATCAGCGGCTAGGGAGCCGAGGTTTCACGTGCGCGACGTAGGCGTGCGTGCGCCCCGTCTTGCAAATGATTCAACTGCGCAATCGACACTGCACAATCATTCAGGTTGAGCACGCCTCTTGCGCAATGTCAGCGGTCCCGAAAAACCGTCGCCCTTGTTCGGCGGAAATCGACCTCAACACAAGTGCCAATTTGACATATGCCTACGAAACGCCGTGAAGTGGCCGAGAGCTGAAGGCGGCGGTTTGCTAAACGGAAATCGCCTCTCGACCATCTTCGATTTTCCTCGTAAATCCTTCACTATTTTCCACATCCGAGATCGAGCGAGTTGGCTGGCGTAGGCTCTTGACACGCTGTTTTGGCGCGTCTCAGGGACAATCGTGGGGACAGTTCCACACGCGACGAGTGTCGCAGCCGATGCGCCGGATTGACTGTCTCACGCGCAACCATCCACCTGACACCCTCCGATCGAATTGTCGAAACCGGCGACAAAGAACGGTTGCTTCAAGAAGTTCGAGGGATTTGCGCGAAGCGCACGCGTCGCATCTCGATCGTGAGTTGAAAGTCACGACCTGGATGGCGTGCCTGCGCGGGCTTTGACGGCGCACGGCGGCGCGGCGAAGCCTCGTAGACGCCGACGACCGTCACGGCAGGAGCGAGCGTCGGGATCATAAACACGCGGTCATACTGATCCCCAACCGCACTGCGACCCACGGAGACCAGCGCACCTCAGCGTCGGGTTAGGAGAATTAGACATACGTAGTGAATGCTCGGAGGTCCGGCAACCTGCAACGCACTCCAGCGCAGTGGCCACTTCATCATCGGCTGCGGTCCGCAGCTGGAGAGACGCGCGGCCTGTATGTGGAGGACCCTTGGCGCCGGCCCACAAGGAGGTTTGGTCGCCTCGTGGGCCACGCCTCGACCAGGTCGCAATGTGCAACGAGCATTACTGCACGACGATCGTGCCGACCATATTCGGGTGAATCTGGCAGTGGCACGTCAATCGTCCCGCCGATGGGAACGTGAAGTTGAACCGGCCTCCCGGCGGGATGTTGCCCGACGACCACTGGTTTGAGTCTGCGTTGGACGTGTGGGCGATGCCGTCGTCGTTGCGCCAACTGATTGTCGTCCCAACAGCGATCGTCAGCGGGTTCTGACCGAACGCCGTCGTGAGTCAGGGCTGACGCGCCGCCGGCAATATTCACCGATCGTGCTGCCGGCCGGTGCGGGTGTCGGTCCGGTCGAAGGTGCCGAAGGCGAGAGTTGTATCCACCGCAGGCCGTGAAGGCCATTGCGAGCATAAGAACTGACGTCGGACGAATAAGCATTTCTTTCGATTCTCCTGCGCTTGCTCACAGGCAAAAGCTTTGCCGTGCCAGGTTGTCCGGATCGATTTCCTGCGCATTTTTTCGTGAGAGAGAAGCGTCTGAAGGTTTTCGAATGAGCGTCGACTTTCGCTGACGACGGTAAATCGGCAGATGTATTCGTGCCGTCGGACGTGCGCGCGTCGTGAACCCTCGACATGTGATCGAGCGTCTATCTGACATCGTCTTCGTCGCGTCCGTGGCGGCGCGTGAGGAAGTGGTCCAGGACGAAGTCGGCGACGTCGCGACCGAGCCGATGCCCGCTCGTCAGGTCGCTGCGGAAGTGCACGCCCGCGAAAATGCGGCTCTGCGTGGCTTCACTCCGCAGCCGCCGAGAAGCTCGCGAACGAGCGCTCCACGCCAGGTAGCACTTCGGAGGTCACGGCGAAGTCGAGATGGTCTCGCGTGAAGGACCGCCGTCAGCACCGCGGCGCCGGCAGCGCTGATCACGGCGTGAGCGCCCGGATACGCGGGATCGGGCGGCGTGTTGCCGACCTCCGGCAACCAGTTCGCGTCTGGCGTCGTCTCGGGGTTGTCGTCCGTGCCGGCCCGCGCGAATCGCGGTCACCGGGCGCCAGCGGTTGTATGTGTATTTGGCGTCGTAGAAGGCGATGACGCCGTCGGCGAAGCTGAGGTTCAGCAGGGCAAACAGCCGGGCACTCTGAGCCGATCGTCAGATGACGGTCGAGCGAGGCCGTCTGGGCGATCTCGTTCCAATAGTTCTGGATGGCGCCGTTCCAAAACCGTCCCGTCAACGCCTCATCGGGCGTGGCCGTCGTGCCGCCGCTGACGCCGAGGGACTGGACCTCGTCCACGTCCGATCGGCGTATCGATCGCTGGTCAACGTCGGCGGAGCGGCCCGGGCGAAACTGATCGGCCCGCCTCAGCGCGAACGGGGTCACGTTCCGCCAATGCGTGAACTGCGGCTGCTTCGGGAAATTCGGGGGCGTCGACTGGTAGTCTCCCGGTGCGGTGCCGAACACATAGGGAATGCGGCGCCTGGTTCGCGCCATCGTTGCTCCGAAGCGACAGGATCGCGTCGCGCAACGGCCTGCCCGATGCGGATGCCTCTCTGTCTTGGCGACGCCCGTCTGGCACGAGCGTCAACGATTGCTGCAATGTCGCGTCGAGCGTGCTCGTGAGCCCTGGATACAGGGCAACGAGCACATCGTGAGCAGCGGCATCCGCCGCGGCGGCTTGTGACGCCTGTCGCGACACGCCGGAGAACCGGACGGCGTACGACTCGTGGGTCTGGTCGATGGCGTTCACCGCGTCATAGATCGCCGCGTGGAGGATGGCGAAGCTCCGGGTTGGATGAATGGTGGCCGGCCTGGGCGCCGGGCGTCCGAACGATCGCCAACAGACTCCGGTTCCACTGGATGACCGGATCCGGTCGACTGATGCGGTGAAATCAGGAGCGGCCCGCAACGCTGGGTCAGTCAATGCGATGGTCGATAGCGCACACGCCGTCACGAGGGTCTTCACGGTCATAATGCTCCTTGCTTTTGCGTGCCTGGGCACGTCGTCGTCATATTGACCGGAACGACGCAGAACTATTCCCGAGAGTGCCACTCTGAACTTCCGTCGTTGACGAGCCTCGGCGCCCGTCGCGCAGGTCCACGCGCAGCGACGCATCGACGCGCGACGAGTTGCGGGATGTCGGGATAGACGAGTGCGGCAGCCCGCGCTCTCCCGAAATCGGCCGGCCGGCGCGGAACACCACGAGCAAGCCAAATACGGTCAGGTGCAGCCGATCCAGTAATCGGCCCACCATGGCTGCCCGGCGATCTCGGCGCCGTTCGCCTGGTGCCACGAGGCAAGCCCGAGGGCGACGTACATGGCGAGATGACTCACGTGCCACGTCTCGTAGGTCAGTCGGCGCCTGATCAGAGGTGTTGACGACGCCACCATGAGCGCGATGACGACGAAGGCCGCGATCGCCAGCCGTGTCGGCCAATCCGCTGCGAACTCCATGAACTGCTGGCTGACGGAGAGTTGATACCAGCGGGCGTATCCGACCGTGAGCAACGCGGGATGGGCGAGAAACAAGGAACCGAGCGTGAAACCGGAGCGCCGATGCCAGCGGTGCATGCGGTCGGATCCCACAGACGGCTCGATGCCGGGCAGACGGCTGACAAGGACCAGCTGAAGCAGCACTCCCGAGCCGACCAGAAGCCCCGCCAGCCTGCCGAGCGCCACTTCGCGACCGCCTGAGTGGCCGCTCCAACAGCATGCGGCTCGAGGCGTGCCACCAGGCGGCGCCAAGCGCCGTGGAATGAAGCAGGCAGGCCACGGCTGAGCCACTGCACCGGCGTCACGGATCGTGCACGGTCATCAGCCAAAACGAGTTCGTCAACTCCCTTCAGCGGTGTAGATCACCTTCCAAGAAAGTCGGCACCGCATTGTCTCCTAGCCGAGTCCGTTGACACCGCTGAGAAACCCGCCGAGATGCCCCGTCAACCCCACGAGCAACACGGCAAGCGCTTCGATCGGCAGGCGGTAATTCTGGCAAGGATTTCTCTGGATGGCGCTGTGCGCGCCAGTGGATCCACAGCACGAACCAGATCAATGCCACTCGATGCGCAACCCTGAACGAGGTGCATCGACAGAATCCCGTTGAGCTTTTGCCTCTCCAGCGCCCATTGCCACGCAGCAAAACCGGTCGCAACGACTGGCACCGTAGAGACCGCGGCGAAGCAGAAGATTAGATAGAATGCCGCCGCTGCAGCGCCCGGTTCTTTGTCCGCTGCGCGAGATAGTCGAACGCCACGGCCGCGGGACACAGCGCAATCGGGAAATGAATCAGGACGACATGCTGGGCGTGCTTGGCGAGCAGCACGCTCTTGATGTCGTAGGATTCACGGTCATCGGTTGCACTCACTCGCACCACGACCTTGCCGGTCATCTTCGGGTGAACTGAACAAAAGTAGGAATAGGTTCCCGGCTTGGCGAACGTGCATGAGAACTTTCGTCCGGTATCCACCGCCTTGGACTTGAACGCGCCCTCCGTGCTGATTCGACGGTATGGGGAATATCATCGCGGTTGGTCCAGATCACCGTCGTTCCGGCAGCCACCAGTGAGCGTCGCCGGCCCGAAGCTGAAGTTGTCGATCGTCACGTCCGGAGTGGCCGCCGCCTGCTGAGCACTCCACCGAGCACGCTGGACGCTCTGGCCAAGAACACGATCGCCGCGACCAAGACCACCGCCACACCTGCAAGAGACAGTCTGTTCATCATCATCCTCAGTTCATCCAATGGCCAACGCCTGGCCTGTTTCTTCGAGCGCGACGTCGGTGACCGCGATGGGATGCCGCACGTCGAGGAACGAGACGCGCGCGATACCCAGCACCTTCTTTCAGTCGATCGGCCTCCACCTTCATCGGCCCAGGCGACGGAGCCGTGCCCGGCGCGGGCTGCGGAAACGCCGTGGACATCGCCGTGTGAAACGTGATGTGCCCTTCCACCTTCTGCATGACCTGGTGGATGTGCCCGTTCAGCACCGAGACCGATCCAAATCGCTTCAGGTACGACAACGCCTGGGCGCTGTCGTCGGTTCCCCAGCCCCATTCCGGATAAATGGACCAGAGCGGGATGTGCGCGAACACGACGATGGGCGTGCTGCTCTTCAGGCGCTTGACGTCACGTTTCGAGCCACTCGAGTTGCTCGGTCGCCGAGGCTGCCAAGCCCACCGGCCTTCAGGTTGACGACATTCACCAGACCAATGAAATGCACACCGGAGTGATCGAAGCTGTGCCATCCAGCGCCTTTCGTGTTCTTGCCGAATCGCTCCAGATAGCTCTTGCCGTCGTCCTCGAGGACGTCGTGCTCGCCGGGCACATAGAACACCGGCGCGCCTTGACCTCGGTCAGGACCTGCTGCAGGGTGTCGAACTCGGCCGGCTTCGAGAGATGCGTCAGGTCGCCGGTGTGCAGCAGGAACGCGGGCGGCTCGCTCGCGGCGTTGATTTTGGCGATGGCCGCGCGCAGCGTCGCCGTCACGTCGGGATTCGCCGGCTTGTCGAACCCGATGTGGCTGTCGCTGATCTGCACGAATCGCAGACCAGCGCGGCATCCGGCCCTTCGCCGCGGCGCCGCGGGCGACTTGTTCAATCGGCATCCCCTTGAGGACGCCACCGCTCAACGTCCAGACCGCGGCGGTGCCGACCCATGCCATGCAGTGCAGAAACCCACGGCGGTCCACCTCTTTGCTGGTCATCGAATATGCTCACGCCTCCTCCTTGACGACGGTTTTGAATTTCACTCATATAGATTGGGTGCGCGGTGGGTCTATTCCGCGTGCAGGATGCCGGCCGCTAACGGGTGTCGCGGCTGTTCGTGTTGGATCCGGTGAAGGTGCAGGCGGTCGGCCTTGGAATCCATCTCACGATGGGCCTGGCCTTAGCGTGGGTCTTTGCGCTGGTCGAGCCGCACCTGGGGTTCAGTCCGAGTCAGAACGGGTTGATCTTTGGCGTGGTGCTGTGGGCGATGGTGCAGGCGATCGGCGTGCCCGCGTTCAGCGAGGTCGCGAGCCTGATCCGCGCTGACCCCAGCGTCTTTGTCGGCTGGTTTGCGCGTCACGACTCGGCGTCGATGCGGCAATGGCGAGCCTGAGTGGCTCACCTGGCCTATGGCGTGAGCGTGGGCGTCGTATGCGGCGCCAACGGAATCGTTGATTCAAGGAGGCCACGTCGGCGTGGGTTGGCGGGACGTTCAGTTGCAGTATCCGCCCTGGCAAGGGTCAGGGGCCGTTCGAGATGTCCTGGTTGACGCTGCCGACCACTACGGGATGAATCGAGCAGTGATACTGGCCTCCGCCGGTCGGTGTGACGCCGTCAGATCGAACGCAACGGCCGAATTCATCTTTGTGCGTTCGAGCCTCGATTGAGGGCGTGCGTCTGCGAGCTTCGCCGGATGCTTGAGCTGTCGAGCAGCTGCCGAATCACTTTTGCGGTTCGCCTAGGCAGCTCGCAGGTCATGCAAGCTTTGAAGTGTCAGCCACTAACTCGGCTCTGGTTCCGAAGAAGTTGCGAGGCGCAACGCGGTATCTCCGTAATCGCGCGCCGGCCGTGCAGAATTAGTGTGACCCGGTTCCTAGGCACGTTGATCCGGCGTGCGAGCTCGGCCGCGCTCATGTTCAGGGCGCGAAGTTCTACGGCCAGGTGCTCACCTGGATGAATCGCACCTGGTGGCATGTGACCCCAGAGTCGGAATCGACGAGTTCCGCACCCGCCGGTCGGGCGATTTCTCTGGCCACTCCAAATGCAGATTCGCCATAGGTGGTTGATGCGGATGGCATCGAGGGCGTCGCCGATCCTGACGGAGCCAATGGCCCGGCCGCGGCCACCAGCCGTCCGGTCAGCGCCATTCAGGGATACAGACCGGGAGGCTGGCGGAATTATTCCGGGAATAGACTTTCGGGCCATCCCGGTCCTATGCCGTAGACGATGCCTCACCGAGCCTTTGAGGAAGTCGTCTTGCCTCACTTGGACGCGGCGTTCAACTATGCGCGCTGGCTGACCGAAGAGTGACGCGGACGCGGAGGACGTGGTGCAGGACGCGGCCGTGCGGGCCCTGCGCTTATTTCTCATCCTTACGAAACGACGACGCCCGCGCGTGGCTGCTGACCATCGTGCGCAACACGTGGTACGCGCGCTTCGCGAAGGCCGTGCAGCGCCGAACAACGCAAGGTCCTTGATCGACATGAAAGACGAACGCCCTGACGAACAGCTCGATCCCGAAGCGCTCGATCATTCAACAGCAGGCGGTGAAACGGGTGCAGCGGGCGCATCGAAGAGCTGCCGGTCGATTTCCGCGAGGTCGTCGTGCTGCGCGAGCTCGAGGGACTGTCGTACAAGGAGATCGCGGCGGTGATCGGCACGCCGATCGGCACGGTGATGTCGCGGCTGCGCGCGGGGCCGCGAGCGGCTGCTCGCGGTGCTGGATCCGGAGTCCCCGCTGGGAGGTGCCGGTGAATTGTCCTGACGTCGACCGCGTCATCGACGCGTATCGGAGACGACGAGCTCGGACGCCGCCGACGCCGCCGAGGTCCGCGCGCATCTGGCTCGGCTGCCCGGCGTGCCGCCAGCGCGTCGCCGCACGAGCGTCGCTCGGGCGTCTGATCCGCCGCGTCCCGTATTACACCGCGCCGGACCGCCTGCGGGTCGCGGTCGCGACCACGCGGCGTCCCGCCCGCGTGTCGCCGCGGGTCCTCGCCTGGGCGGCGATGGTGACGCTGGCCGTGTCGCTCGGCAGCGGGGCGGGAGTCCGCATGGTCCGGTCCCGGCAGGCAACCGTCGCCACCGAGACCATGGCGCAGGATGTGGTCGCCGGTCACGTGCGAGCGCTGATGGGCGCGCACCTCTTCGACGTGCGCTCCACCGATCAGCACACCGTCAAACCCTGGTTCCTGGGCAAGCTGGACTTCTCACCGCCGGTCGACGACCTCGCGCCGGAGGGCTTCCCGCTCGTCGGCGGGCGGCTCGACTACCTGTCGGGGCACCCGGTGGCGGCGCTCGTCTATCAGCGCCGGCAGCACACGATTAACGTCTTCGTCTGGCCCGCGACCGACAGCCATGAGGCGCCGGCCGACGCGCGCACGCTCCGCGGCTTCCACGTGCGCCACTGGACGCACGCCGGGATGGCCTTCTGGGCTGTCTCCGATCTCAACGACACTGAACTGGACCAGTTCGTCCACCTCCTGGAGATGCGATGAGAGCTTCCACAATACTTCTGCGCTGTGCCTGTTCGCGTTGCGATCGATCGGGCACGTGTCCGCGGCGACTGAGCTGAAGGTCGGCGATCCGGCGCCGGACTTCGCGCTGAAGGCGTCCAACGGCAAGACGTACAAGGTCTCGGATTTCCGGAACAAGCAGGCAATCGTACTGGCCTGGTTCCCGAAGGCTACACACGGGGCTGCACGCTCGAGTGCAAGTCGCTGGCGGAACACGGGGACCTGATCAAGCAGTACGAGGTAGCCTATTTCATGATCAGCATCGATCCGCTCGACCAGAACACGGCGTTCGCTGAGCAGCAGCACGCGGACTTCCCACTCCTCAGCGATCCCACGAAGAAGACCGCAGAAGCCTACGGCGTCCTCGGCGCGATGGGCGTGGCGAATCGCTGGACGTTCTACATCCGCAAGGACGGAAAAATTCTGTCCATCAGTTTGTCGCCTTCGAGTTCGATCACGTTGCGATTCAGTTCGTCGGCAACTACAAGACGGCTCGGGAGCTGATTCGGGAACCCGGTTCCCCAGAATGCCGCCACAACCTCCGGTGCAGTTTGTTGCCTCATGACTTGAATGGCGCCGTTCGCGTTCGGATCGATCGGGCACGTGTCCGCGGCGACTGAGCTGAAGGTCGGCGATCCGGCGCCGGACTTCGCGCTTCGAAGCGCCCGGCGCGGCGACGAAGTGAGCGTTCGGGAAGCGTTCGAGGATAACGCTTGCCCCAAAGCAGTGATCGCCGTGCCCGTGAGTCGCAAAGATGGTTGTGAGATTTCTTCCCGTGGAAGCGATCCAATCCGCCTGAACTCTTGCCTGCTCCTCCGTGATGAAGCAATCCACCAGCACGGGCGTCGCGCACACCGTAGACCAGAGTGGACGAGATTGGTGGCCATGGGCGTGCTGCTTCACCGGGCGCAACGTCTGGTGCCACAGCTGGAATACTAGGCGTGACGAACGTCTTCCATTTCAGATGGGGTGCTCGAACCTGCGGCGATGCTAGCGCGGCTTACTGATGTCATTTTTTCTTCTCCGTAAGATCAGCCCTTTTGTGGCTACGTCCAATTAACAGACGGATCCAGAGGTCAGATGTATTGGACGATGGTATCGTCGCTACGCTAGCATCGCTTGGACGTGTGCCTCAGTCGAGCGGTGCGAGGCGCGGGCAAGCAACTCAATCGGAAGGGTCACCGGCGTAATGGAAGACCCCTCTCACCTCGACGCCGAGGGCGATCAGGTCGTCGCGGACGGCCGCTCAGACCTCCTTTCCCGACGCAGTGAATGTCGCCGCATTGCTCGTGACGAACTCCTGCACGCTCAGCGGCCCTTGCCCCGTTAGCGTCAGCACGTCGTCCGACAGTCTGTCGAACCGTCCCGCGCGGTGCAGATCGGCCATCGCCGTGAGGTGGTTCACGACGTGAACCGGCCAGCGGCGCTCGCAGCAGCGCGTCCCGCCACGGCTCGACCGGAATGTCCTGAAAGGTGATCGTGCGGCCAAGCGCCTTCGAATACTCCTGTGCATAGAAATGCATGTTCTCGGACTGCGGACCGGTCAGGTGATAGATCTTGCCGATGTGCGGCTGCGGGTTTTCGAGCAGCGTGGCAACCACACGTGCAACGTCTTCCGCTGCGACCGGCGAAGTCTTGCCCTCGCCGAACGGTAATCTGATCTGATTTGATTGCCTGACCGAATCCGGAGTGAGAGTCAGGAAAAAGCCTTCGAGAAACACTGTCGGCCGCACGTGCACGACCGGCAGACCGGACCAGTTCAGCGCCTGCTCTGAAAGCCACTGCAGCTTATGCTGCGGGCTCGCGGTGGTTTCGGTAATGCTCATTTGAGAGACCGTCATCTGCGACATATTGATGAACGCCTTCACACCGTGATGTTTGGCCACCGCCGCTGTATTGACCGTCGCGGCCAGATAGGCATCCGAAATCGACATGCCGAAGCTACATCGTCTCGCAGCCGGCAATTGCCCTATGCATCGAATCGAGATCGAGCAGATCGCCGACCACGACCTCCGCACCCATGTCGCGCAACGCCTGCGCGCGTTCGTCTTCAGTTCGCACCATCGCACGCACCGCTTTGCCGTGCTTCAACAGCAGTTCGGTGACCGTGCGCCCTACCGCGCCGACGCGGCCCGCCGCACCGGTGACCAGAATGGGATTTGCGATAGTGTTTTCTCCGCATGCATTCACCCACAATCGAAAGTCAGGCGCTTAGGCGAGCGCGGCGACCAACGAAGTATGCGGCGGGACCTAAAGGATCGTTCAGGCGGTTGACGGCCGTTCATCGGGCGGCCTCACTCCGCCTATGCCTGCCCGTTGTGCGTCTCCTACATCGGCTGTTGGCGACCTCGTGAGATCGGATCGGCCAGAACTTCGGGAGCCGGATTCCCCTCAGGGCCCGAAGGTGAACTCATAGGCGCGTAGTCCCTGGTCGTTCGAGGACAGTGTTAGGACGTGCCGTCGCGGCGGCGCGCCGGCGACGAGGCAGAATCGAACGATCGAAGTGTGCTACACCGTCCATGCCTAGGTCCATTCCGCGCGCGTTGCCGATTGGCGTTCCAACGAGCAGCGCTGAAACCAGTCTCCCTTCAGCGTGACCGCGCCAGGTTCGCGTCGCTCTGCTACAGGGAGCTGAGGGACAAGCGGCATTTCCCCGGCATGCAGCCAGTCGGCAGAGTGCCCAATTCACATCATCGTGAAGAACGGGCGAACGATGTTGCTGGAGTCGTCGACAGTGCGAGTGATGGCCAATTGGCTGAAGTCCGTGCGCGCGAGGTGACTGGCGTGTTCGAGGTGGAGAACAGTCTCACCGTGGTCTGGGGGAGGTCAGCACTGAGGTTCATTGACGAACACGTGCGAACATGCGCCAGGTGACGCAGGCCATTGTGATAGGGCTGTGATCGTCGTCGATTGCTCCATGCATCAGGCGCCCCGCTCTCACCTCTTCCCGTACGCCGTGAAGATGTAATCCTTGTTCGCCACTCGCGTGTGGCACGCGAACCCGCAATCGATCGTGCCCGTCTTGTTGGGAACGAACGAGTCGGTCGCACGGTCGTAATCGAACACGGCATAGGCCCAGCCCTTCGTGTTCGGATATTTCTTGCTGTCCTTCTCGATCAGGAAGACATCCTGCAACACGTCCGGGATACGCACAGAGAAGGGCGCCTCGGTGCTCTTCTTCGGCTTCCACTCAATCTTGGCGATCTTGGAGCCGGGGGATGTCCCTCCGGCTGTTGAAATTCAGCGGCGGCTCAGTTGACGACTACGCGATCTGTCGCTCCTCCTGAGCGACGCTGAGACCAAGCTGGCGATCGCGTGCGCGGAGCGCCGCGACGAGCATCGGCATGTCAGCATACCCCTTCAGTCGACGGAAGCCCTTCACGGCTTCGAGGACGCCAGCCGGCCACCCACCGCAGCATCATCTGCCCACTGCGCCAGCGCTTGACGTTGCGCTTCACGTGACGCGTGCGGACTGAGCAAGCTCTCCGCGGCATTGGTGGTCGCCGGGGATCGACGCAAGCGGGCCGACAGGTTCAGGGTGAGCACCGTGAGCGTCTCGTCGAGGCCTTCGCGTACGCTCTCGGCCGCGCTCGGGATGCTCGGTCTCCAGACGCCGCGCGAGATCGAGTGAGCAGCCGTTGGGCGGTCTTCACATCGGCGCTCTGGTAGGCGCGGCGCAGGATCGCTTGCGCCCACGGCCGCTGGCGGTCGTTGAGATACTCGAGGATGTTGCGGGTCTTGTGGACCTGACACCGCTGGACGAGGGCGCGCGTCTCCGAAGGTCGCGCGCACCGCCTTGCGCAAGCGCCTTTGAGCCATCGAGGATCACGAGCAGGCTGCGGTCGGTGCGCAGGCCGCGACTCTGGAGATTCGCCAGCAGGCCCTGGCAGACGGTCGCATTCTCCGTCGAGCCGTCCCACAGGCCCGAGCGCGTGTTTCTGGCCGTCCGCCGCGATGCCCAGCGCCACGATGAGGCAGTGATCGCCGAGGTGCACGCCGTCGATCAGCAGCGCCGACGAGGTCGAGGCCGTCGAGCGGCGCGCTCTGCCAGGCCGCGAGCTGCGCGGTCGTGCTGCGCGACGAAGCGGCGGCTGACCGCGCTCTTGCTCGTCCACGGCTTGTCATCTCAGGACCGAGACCGGCTCTAAGCTCCGCGCATACTGCCGCGTGGCGACGCCGACCAGCATCTGCTCGACGACGCGGCGATCGAGCGGATCCGTGGCGGCCATGGTCTGGAACGTCGGCAGCGCGACCTCGCCGGCCGACGGTCCGCACGCGCGGCCGGCTGGATGGCGACCTTGCGACCGCCCAAGACCACCTCGCTCGGCGTGGTGCCGGCGCGGCTCGCCAGGCCGATCCGGGCTCGTGTGCGTACCGCGGCCCGCAGAGGGCGGTGCGATCCTCTTCGAGCATGGCGCGTGAACACCTTCAGCCCGGAGCGCAGCGCCAATTCCAACAGCTCCGTCTTCGTGTATCGACGAGCAGATCGACGAGCGGCAGATGGCGCAGTCGTGATTCGACTTGGGGAACAGGTGGGGCTGTGCGAGACTCTCGTTTCATGGCGGCTCCTTGTTGGCGGGCTTTCGCCCTGGCTTAGTCACCGGTCGTATAGCACGACCAGTGAGGAGCCGCCGCTTTCAATTTTCAACAGCTACTGGGACATCCCCCCTGCGCGATCACGCGTGCTAGCCGCCAAGCCTCGAAGATGCCTTGGCGAACCAATACCAACGTCTGATGGACGATTGAGCAATGGACCGGCATTGAGTCAGAGTAGGCGCACATCGCGCGTGATGCCCCCTCCGGAGTGGGAAGGGGTCGATGGGGTTCGATGTCTGTATCGGAGGCAGAGTCGCCGGACCAACATCGCAGAGGTTTTCGGACAGCGGGCCGACGCACGCCGTCGGCAAGCGCGACCTCCCGACAGCGAATGCCAAAGGGGGCGGCCCGCTTTCGTGAGATCGCTGACCGAGCCGTGGATGACGGACAACCTCGACGACCGGCGGCAAACCGAGATGCAGGCGGCGAGGACGAACCGATCGCGTCCATGGATCAGCGGTCGGATTGATCCACCAGACGTCGTTGCGTGCGAGTTTCCCAAGTGTGCATAATGCTTACGTCGTCCTTAGGCGCCGCATTCGATTGCTCGGTTGAGTCGCTGGATGCATTAGGCTGTCCTCTGACAGCGATGCACGAGCGGCCGGACTGGCTGGTCCCCGCGCGGCGCTTTCCGGTGTGACGTGAGCGCGTCAATTGAATTGGCGGACGAAGGTTGCCCGACTTCGTGCCTGTCTGAGCAGTCTGCTCAGCGTCGCGGCGCTGCCCGCGCTCTCGACCGGTCGCGAACCGGCCGAGATCGTTGGTCCTCTTTGCGGATGCCCTCCTGGGAGCGCTCGGCCTAGCGTTCGTGCTCGTACGGTTGAACGAGACCGAACATGAACAGCCAATCGAGCTCGCACGCATTGCAGAATCTTTCCACGGAACAATTCGACAGCGTGACATCAGCGCGGCGACCCTGACACGTGACGCGCTGAGCCGATCGCTGCGCTGGCTCGTGTCACTCGGAGGCGTGGATTTCGCGATCGCTTCGGCACATTTGGGACCTGGCGGCGAACTCGGCGTCATCATCGCGGGATCACGGAACCTCGCTTTTCCAGCACAGACCGGAGCGCCTCCTGCTCGATGTCGCCGCGACCGAAGCAGCCATCGCGGTGAGACAGGTGCGCCTCCTCAGCCAACAACGGCGCGCCGCTGAGGAACTCGATGAGCGCGTCACGAGACGGACGACTGAACTTGCGGCGGCGAACGAACAGTTGGAGAGAGAGGTAGCGGAGGCTCGACGCTGGGAGGACGTCGAGAGCATTCCGGGGATGGCCTCGACTTCCACGCCGGCAGGTGAGCTCGAATTCGCCAATCGCCGATTACTGGAGTACTCGGGCAGACCTTTGACCAGGTGAAGGAATGGGAGTCGAACGGCACGGTACTTCACCCTGAGGATCGTCAACGCGTTGGCGAGCTAATCGCGCGTTCGCTCGCGGCTGGTGCGCCTTTCGACTTCGAGGTGCGTACTCCGGCGTTTCGATGGCGTCTACCGTTGGCTCGAATCTCGTGTCTACCCTCTTCGGGATGCAAACGGTCAGATCGTCCGGTGGGTACGACCTCATCATCGACATCGACGAGCGCAAACGCGCCGAGGAAGCTGCCGCCGCGAGCGAGCGCGATCTCACCCTCATCGTCGACACCATTCCAGTCGCTCGCCTGGTCGGCGCGACCCGATGGCAGCGCCGATTTCTTCAACCAGCACTATCTGGACTTTGTCGGCCTGTCAGCCGAACAGGCGCGCGGATGGGGGCTGGACCGTTGCCGTGCACCCTGATGATTTGAACGGGCTGGCGGAGACGTGGCAGCGCATCATGGCTTCGACAACCCCGGGAGAGGCCGAAGCTCGGCTGCGCCGATCTGATGGCACATATCGTTGGTTTCTGTTTCGCGCGAACCCACTGCGGGATCAGACTGGCAGGATAGTCAAGTGGTACGGGGTCAACACCGACATCGAGGACCGGAAACGAGTGGAGGCCGAGCTCCGGCGGGCGTACGACAGCTTCGCCGATGCCCAACGATTGAGCAAAACGGGCAGCTTCATTACCGACTTGATCGGGGACGATCACAACTGGTCCGAGGAAGCTTACCGGATCTTCGAGTTCGATCCCGGCACGAAGGTCACGGTGCAGACGCGTTCGAGAATATCATCCATCCTGATGATCTGCCGGCATTCGAATCTGTGATCGCTCGCGGCATGACTGGTGTCGATGTCACTTTCGCGTTTCGGGTCGTCACCAAGCGCGGCGCCGTGAAGCACGTTCGGGGCGTCGCTCATGTCATCGAGCGAGTTGCCGGTCGGCCGCATGTTCGTCGGTGCCCTCCAGGATGTGACTGGAGGCCAGGGTCGCCGAGGAAGCGTTGAACAGGGCACGGAACCGAGCTCGCGCGCGTCTCGACGGATTACGACCCTCAGCGCACTCACGGCGTCGATCGCTCATGAAGTCAACCAGCCTCTCTCGGGCATTGTCACCAACGCCGATACGTGCCTGTGGATGTTGGACACAGATCCCCCAACGTCGACGGCGCGCGTGAAACGCGTGCGCCGCATCATTCGCGATGGCAACCGCGCCGCGGATGTGATCTGCGCGGCTCCGCGCGCTCTTCAGCAAACGAGCGTTTACGCGTCGAGCCGGTCGATCTGACTGAGGCTGCACTCGAGGTCGTCGCGCTGTCGCTGAACGATCTCCAGAGGAACCGCGTCGTTCTGGAGTCGGAACTCGCCGACGATCTCCCGGTCGTTGCGGGCGATCGCGTGCAGCTGCAGCAGGTCATCCTGAATCTGCTCCGCAACGCCGTGGACGCGATGGTCGACGTCGACGATCGCCCCAGGCGATTGCTGATTCGAACCGAGCGTGAGGATACGGACGGGGTCCGCTTGACCGTCAGGGATGCGGGCATTGGCCTCGATCGTCAGACGATGAACAAGCTGTTCGACGCGTTTTACACGACGAAGAGCGATGGCATGGGAATCGGGCTCTCGATCAGCCGCTCCATCATTGAAAGGCATCAAGGCCGTTTGTGGGTGGAGCCTAACGAGGGGCCGGGCACCACGTTCGCGTTCTCGATCCCTTGTCTCGCTGAGAATGGTGCGGCGGCGACTGACACCAAGGTGTCATAGACGTCGGCTCGTGCGCGGCCACACGCTATGTCGAGGCGAGTCAATGAGTCCTGAGGACGCCGTGGTTCCACGATCGCTCGTGTCGATTGTCGACGACGACGAATCCGTTCGTGAATCGCTGCCGGAATTGATCCGGCAATTCGGTCTTGACGCCAGGACATTCGCGTCGGCGGAAGCATTCCTGGCGTCGGAGTTCGTCAACGACACGAGCTGTCTGGTGCTCGACATCGCCATGCCTGGAATGTCTGGGCACTGACCTGTGGCAGGAATTGACCAAGCGGCGACAGATGATTCCCATCGTCTTTATCACGCGCGAGCGGAGACAAGAGCATCCGTCGCCGGGTGATCGCCGAAGGCGCGGTGGAATGCCTGTTCAAGCCCTTCAGCGGCACGGCTCTGCGCGAGGCGCTGAACGCCGCATTGCGGTTGAGGTAGATCTTGGCGCTCGCATCCTCCCGTTCCGTGGCGATACGCACGATGCCTGACGACTCGGCGATCGTCTTCGTCGTCGACGACGACATGTCGGTGCGCGAATCGCTGGAATCACTGATCAGGCACGCCGGCTGGCTCGCCGAGATTGTTTGCGTCCGGGCAGGAGTTCCTCGCCCGCCCACGCCTCACAGTTCCATGCTGTCTCTTGCTCGATGTCAGCCTTCCGGGACTCAGCGGCCTCGAGTTGCAGCGGCAGATCGCCGAGCGTACCGAGATGCCCATCATCTTCATCACCGGCCATGGCGACGTGCCCGATGACCGTTCAGGCCATGAAGGCGGGGGCCGTCGAGTTCCTGACGAAGCCGCTCAGGCGCGACGTGCTGTTGAACGCGATCCGCGGCGCCCTCGAACGGAGTCGCGCCGCGCTCCGAGTCGACGCGGAGATGCAGGCCATCGAAGAACTGCTACCAGTCGCTGACGCCGCGCGAACGCGAGGTAATGGCGTCTGGTGGTTACTGGACTGCTCAACAAACAGATCGGCAGGCGAGCTCGACATCAGCGAGACCACGGTCAAAAAGCACAGGGGCCAGGTCATGCGCAAGATGAAGGCGGATTCCCTCGCTGAACTCGTAACCAATGCCGCGCGTCTCGGCCTGGCGACGCGCAAAAGCTGAAGACCACCGACCCGCTTCCGTCCAACCGTTAGTCGGAACCCTTCATTCCGTTAGCGCCGTTCTTACTGCCGGTGGCTTGGCGTAGTCGCCCGCGCGAAACAGCGCGACCCTGCCGACCGCTGATCGTGACGTGCGCGAACTGTGCGTTGCGATTGTTCGGCAACGTGACGTGGTTCGTAAGCTGACCGGCGTCGAACAGCGCGCGCTGTTCGTAAGAGTTCTTCCGCTAAGCACTCACTGACCGAACGTCCTCGAGCGTCATCCAGACCTCGTCATCCGCAACATCACTACACCGTCGATGATCGACATGACACCTTCGTCCCGTAGATTCGCCACACGCAACCGTGGTCACATGCCGATCGGAGAGTGAGATGGCCTCGAACTTCGACGATCGACGCCGCCGCTTCCTCCGCACGACCGCAGCGGCTCTTGCCGCTGCGCCGTTCCGCAGAGACTCGGATCCGCTGCGCGCACAGATCCGCCCGAATGCCTCGTTCCGGTCCACTGAAACAGATCGATGCGGGCCTCTTGAGCGTGGGGTACGCGGAGGCGGGCCCGTCGAGCGGTCCTGCGGTCCTCCTTCTGCACGGCTGGCCTTACGACATTCACAGCTACGTCGACGTGGCGCCGTTGCTGGCATCGTCCGGCTACCGGGTGATCGTGCCGTACCTGCGCGGCTACGGAACGACGCGCTTCCTGGCCTCCGACACGTTTCGTAACGGTCAGCCGTCGGTCGTCGCCTGCCGACGCGATCGCGCTGCTGGACGCGCTGAAGATCGACAAAGCGATCGTCGGCGGCTTCGATTGGGGCGCGCGGACTGCGGACATCATGGCGGTGCTGTGGCCGGAGCGCTGCGCGGGGATCGTGTCCGTGAGCGGATATCTCATCGGCAGCCAGGCGTCCGGCAAGACTCCGCTGCCGCCGGCTGCGGAGTTGGAATGGTGGTACCAGTACTACTTTGCCACCGAGCGTGGCCGCGACGGGCTACGACAGATACCGGCACGACTTCGCCAAGCTGATCTGGCGGCTCGCCTCGCCGAAGTGGAAGTTCGACGACGCAACGTTCGATCGAAGCGCGGCGGCGTTCGACAACCCCGATCACGTTGCTGTCGTCGTGCACAACTACCGCTGGCGGCTCGGGCTGGCCGAAGGCGAAAAGCAGTACGACGCGCTCGAAGAGCGCCTGGCTGCCGGACCGGTGGTGACCGTGCCGGCGATCACGCTCGAGGGTGACGCGAACGGCGCGCCCCATCCGGAACCCGCCTCGTACGCCTCAAGATTCTCCGGCAAGTACAGCACCGGACGCTGACTGGCGGTATCGGACACAACCTGCCGCAGGAAGCGCCGGCGGCGTTCGCCCAGGCTGTGATCGATGTCAATCGCCTCTGATTCGCTCCGTGCACGAAAGGAGAAAGCATCAATGGCGCGAGCGTTACGACTCCTGATTTCCACTCGCATTGATTCCGACCTTTGCCGCGTCCGGCAACGCAGCACACCTCACACCCTCAGGGGAGCATGCCGGCTGACGCTCCTCACTGGGAAGGGTTGATGGAAAGCATGACTCGGATGCATTCGGCAATGTCCTCGACGAGACCGTCGGCCGACGCCGATACGGATTTCGTCGCGCTGATGCTTCCGCATCATCAGGCCGCGATCGACATGGCCAGGATCGAGCTGACCTTCGGCAAGGATCCACAACTGCGCAGGCTGGCCCAGGAAATCGTCACGGACCAGGAATCGGAGATCCAGTTGATGAAGCTCTGGCGGCAGCAACACACCTGCGACGGCAAGTCAGCGCGGAAGCCGTGCACCGATCAACGGAAGGAGTGGTGATCATCATGAGTGGAACACTGAACGGGACTCGGCTCAGAACCGCCGGAATTTTCTGAAGACTGGATTTACCGCGGCTGGAGCGGCTGCCGCGGGCCTCGTGCTGTCGGAGCACAGTGCCTCGGCGGCGGCGCAGAGCGGCGGCCTCACCGCGGGCGATGCCGCCATCCTGCAGTTCCTGGCAGCCGGAGAGCTTCTGGAAGTCGATTTCTGGACCGCAGTACACGAGCTGGGCGGAATCCCGGACAGTGAGGTGTCTGGAGGGACGGGAAATGCCGTCTACACCGAGCGGCTACGGTCGATCGATCGGAATTTTCCGCAATACATTCACGACAACACCGACGACGAGATCAGTCATGCGAGCCTTCATCAATGCGTATATCTCGTTTCCAGAGGAGCCGAGCCAGTAAGTCTTGACCCGTTCAGAACGCTGGAAGGAAGCAAAGCAACAGGATCGAGCGGGAAGCCGCGGCTGACGAACCTGATGCAACTGACGATAGACAGTAGCTGGTGGACGCGCTATCGCAGCAGCACGAACAATCCGGACGTCAATCCCACGATCTTTGAACAAGCCGTGCCGGATTTGCACAGCGGTCAGCACACCGCCATACCGCGGACGGATGACGATCTGTATCCGCATGCGCACATCCAGGCGATTGCGAACACCGCGGCGTTCCAGATGCCGACGGTCGAGCAAGGCGGGGGCAGTTTGCGAATGGCGCTGGCACAACGCGCGACGGATGTAGAGGTCGCTTCGTTTGCTGATCAGCATGGGGCCGATCGAGAGCATGCATTTTCAGACCTGGCATGAGAAGGCTGGCAAGGTCAGACCGCTCACCGACCCAACGAACGGGTTGACGTTTCCTGATCTGAATTCCGGCATCGATCCCAATACCGGAGCGCGAGGCTCCGCGGTCCGACAGATGTTCCAGACGAACCTGATCATGCCTGAGCCGTGTCCCTTTATCAGCACCAGCTTGCCGGCATGTTCCGTCAGTCCGGCCCACGAACACGACCGGAGCGGCAACGGGAGCGCTGAAGTTCCTGACGGCAATGGGGCTGTTCATTGGTCAGTCGCAGGATTTCTTCAGCTACTTGACGGAGCTGGCCTCCGCGGCCGATGCGGCACAGCGGGGCATCTAGCGACGCCACTCGAACTGAAATTGAACAGCTATTGCGAACGGAAGAGCGGCGATCATGCGCATGCCACACGCGACGAACCGCCTTGCAGCCTGGACCGTGATGCTCCTGTGCGTCGCGCCTGCCGCGCATGCGCAACAGGCTCCCTGGGCGCGCCCGGAGATTCCCATCTCCGGGCACGACCGGGTGTACGCCGCGAATCAGACCTCGAATACGGTGTCAGTGATCGATCCATCCTCCAACCAGCTTCTGGGGTGATCCGCCTCGGCGACCCTGTGCCCGCGGCGCTCAGCCCGCTCTATGCCGGCCAACTGCTGGTACATGGTCTTGGGTACTTCCCCGACGGAAAGACGCTTGCCGTCGTCTCGATCGCGTCGAATTCTGTGGCGTTGATCGACACGCACCACAAATAGGGTGAAGAGGATCGTCTACGTCGGCCGGTCGCCTCACGAGGCATTCTTCACACCCGATGGACGCGAATTGTGGGTAGCGGTCCGAGGCGAGGACTACATCTCCGTCATCGACTCCGCGAAGATGGTCGAAGTCCGCCGGATCACGGTGCGCGAATGGCCCTGGCATGACGATGTTCGGTCCAGATGGCCGCTACGCGTTCGTGTGTTCCAGCTTCACGCCGGAACTGGTGGTGATCGATGCAACGGCACATCACATTGCGAAGCGCGTGCCCCAGGCGAGCCCGTTCTGCCCCGACATCGCCGTGAGTCCCGAGAACGACGAGGTCTGGATCACGCTCAAGGACGTCGGGAAAGTCCAGGTATTCAGTGCGAAGCCTCCATTCGAACAGCGGGCGTTGCTCGAGACCGGCCCGATCACGAACCACGTCAACCTCGTGAACAATCGGAACGGCAAATTCGCATACGTCACGATCGGCGGGCTGAACGAGGTGAAAGTGTTTCGGAGGGGCGCAATCCCGCAGCTCGTTGCGACGATTCGGGTCGGCGGCCTTCCACACGGCATCTGGCCCTCCGGTGACGGTTCTCGTGTCTATGTCGCCCTGGAAAACGGCAATGCGGCCGCCGTCATTGACACGCTCACGAATCGAGTCATGGCCAACGTGCCGATCGGACAAACCACACAGGCGTTGGTGTAAGTACCCAACGCGGTCACGACCGGTGCCGGCGCGGAGAACCTCGTCCCTCTCGGTGAAGCGGGGAATTCCGCGAGCCTGAACCTCGAGGGTGTTGGATTCACCTCGCAGCGGGCGCAAGGCTGGGCGGCCGTCAATTCACTCGGCCTCTTGGATCTCGTTCAGATCGCGGCTGCGGGACTGACGCCTAAAACGCAATACCGAGTGTTCCTTTCGGACACGAACGAGGCGCCGTTCAAGAATCTGCAGCCGCTAGCGGTCTTGAAGACCAATCCCGATGGCGCAGGAATCGTGCAAGCGATCGGCCCGCTCAAGACGCTCGTGACGCCAGACGGAGCCGCAGCCGATGTACGCCGCCGATTCCTGATCGTGAGCGAGTCAGACGACGCATCTCGCGTGGTGCTTCGGCAAGCGTCGAACAGTGGCAAGGGAAGGTGATGCAACACGTCTCTGATGATCGCCTCCTGACAAGCGATGTCGTGACTGACGAGGTTTATGCGGGCTGTCTTGTCTGTTCTGTGGGCGTCCGTGATTCTCAGCGGCGTGGTCAGGCGATCCGTGCGGATCGCACGCGACGTGTCACCCTTCTTGCGCGATTGCTGGCACTCACATACCCGCGCTGCTCAACCCTGGCCGGCGTTTTCGCGGACTTCGGCGCCGATGCGGACGGAACAATCGTTGCCAAAACCTGTCGCAGCGATGCCGATTCGCTATCTTCAGAACGATCGGATACCTGACGCCGCTCGGCGACACGAGATGTGTTGTTGGCACATGGTGAGCCGGACGGCGTTCAATCTCCGGCCTGACGCCCCGTCAGCTGGACGTCCTCCGCCTCATCGCTGCAGGTAAACGCATGAAAGAAATCGCCAGCGAGTTGAACATCTCGGTGCGAACGGTAGAAACTCACAAGCAGGGACCTGTTGCAGACGCTCAGTCTGGAAACGACAGCAGATCTCATCAAGTTTGCCGGTCCGCCAGGCGCTGGTCGACGGCTAACGCTCGCCTCCGGGGACTTTCCGCCCGATCTCCGTGATTTCACATCGCCCTGAGGAAACCCTGAGGCGCCGGCGCTCGTCGCGTTTCCGTAGAATCCGCTCATGTCATCGCCGATTGGTTGCAAGGATGGACGAACCCGGTGACTGGCGTCACAAGGCAGCGCGAGCGGCCGAGGGTGTTGATCGCCGAGGACCACGAGTCCGTCGCGCGGCAGTTGCGCAGCCTGCTTGAAGTCGAGTGCGACGTCATCGATGTCGTCAGCGACGGAAAGAGCCTCGTTGCGGTGGTTGAATCGCTGAAGCCGGAGGTGATTGTGAGCGACATAAGCATGCCGGGTCTCGACCCGGCCTGGCCGCCGCGCGCATCATCCTCGAAAGACATCCGCTACCTCTGGGAAACGGGCGCGCGTGAAAACACAGGGGCGGACGCTCGTGGTGACGGCGACCTTCCTGTGCCCAGCGTCAAGCTGCAATGACGGAGGAAGTTTCGGAACTGATCACGACAGGAGCGAATAGTTGCGGATGCGCAGCGAGGCGCGAACGAAAACCAATCGAACTCGGTGAAGTTAGGACGGAATCCCGTCAATTGTCGGGATAGACTGTGAGCCCGCATCACACTGGCTGATCGCGGCGAATACGCGCGCACGGCATCTCACGCGCGCCCTGCTCGACCTTTGCTCGATCGGGCGCGATGCGATTTCGTCGGCGGCAGTGATGAGACATAAGAGGAAGGTGCCATGCCCATGAGGCAGCTCATCGTGATTGGGACAGTGTTGCTCGCCGCCGGCTGCGGAGGGTCGCAGTCGCCCCCGGGCACGCCTGCCGCGGAATCGTCGCAGGCCGTGCAACTGGGCGGTCCGCCGTCCGGCGCCGGCACGCTGAACGCCGACGGCGGCGAGATCCAGCCGGCCGACCCGAGCAAATTTTACAAGGAGCCTGGCTACTCGCCGTACGCCGGCAGGCGCTATCCCGAGCGCCCGTATTTCGGCGACGAGCACGTCCACACCGCGTGGTCGGTTGATGCCGGCGGCAGCGGCGCGACGCTCGGTCCCGAGGAGGCCACGCGGTTTGCGCGGGGCGAGGAAGTCACCTCGACCAGCGGCCAGCCGGTGAAGCTCGGACAGCCGCTCGACTGGGTCGCCATCACGGATCACTCCGACATGATGGGCACGATCACCGAGATCAAGGGCGGCAATCCCGAGATGATGGCCGACCCGACGCTCAAACGGTGGCGCGACATGTTCAACGGCGGTCCAGTGGAGGCGAAGAAGGCCGTGATGGAACTGGTCGCCGCGCAGTCGAACAAGAAGCTGCCGCCGGCCGCGACGGATCCGAGGTTTGCCAAGAGCGTCTGGGCCAAGACCACCACGATCGCGGAGAAGCTACAACGAGCCGGGGCGCTTCACCGCGTTCATCGCGTACGAGTGGACGTCGAACGCCGGCGGCGGCGACAACCTGCACCGGAACATCATCTACCGCGACAACAAGGACAAGGCCGACCAGGTGCTGCCCTACACCACGTTCCAGAGCGAGAACCCCGAGGACCTCTGGAAGTGGATGACCGAATGGGAGAAGACCACCGGCGGCAAGATCCTCGCGATCCCGCACAACGGCAATCTCTCGAACGGCCGGATGTTCGCGCTGACGACCTTCAGCGGCGACCCGCTCACGAAGGCCTGGGCCGACGCGCGGCAGCGGTGGGAGCCGCTGTTCGAAGCGATTCAGATGAAGGGGCAGAGCGAGTCGCATCCGTCGCTGTCGACGACCGACGACTTCGCCGCGCTACGAGCTGTGGGACCGCGGCAACCTGACCCAGACGCCGAAGAAGCCCGGCATGATCGCGGGCGAATACGCGCGCGAAGCGCTCAAGAACGGCCTGAAGGTGGAACAGGATCTGGGCACCAACCCGTTCAAGTTCGGGATGGCGGGCGGAACCGACACCCACAACGGCCTCGTGGCGGCCGAAGAGGACAACTTCTTCGCCAAATTCCCGAGTGCCGAGCCCCGGCCGGATCGGTGGGACGAGGACGCGCTGAACTTCGGCCCCAACCGCATCGTGAAAGGCTGGGAGATGACGGCGGCCGGATACACCGCCGTGTGGGCGACCGGCAACACGCGTGCGGAGCTGTGGGACGCGATGATGCGCCGCGAGACCTACGCGACGAGCGGTCCCCGCATGATCGTCCGGTTCTTCGGCGGCTACGACTTCACCCAGGCCGACGCCACGCGCACGCCGGCGGTGGCCGGCTACGCGAAGGGTGTGCCGATGGGCGGCGATCTCGCCGCGGCGCCGTCCGGCAAGGCGCCGACGTTCCTCGTCGCCGCGCTCAAGGACCGGTTCAGCGGCAACCTCGATCGCATCCAGATCATCAAGGGATAGCTGGGCAAGGACGGCAAGCCGCAGGAGAAGATCTACGACGTGGTGTGGGGCGACAAGGATCGGCGCAAGATCGTGAACGGCAAGCTGACCCCGGTCGGGAATACCGTGGACGTCGCCACCGCGACGTGGACCAACACCATCGGCGATCCGGAACTCGTCGCCGTGTGGAAGGACCCGGACTTCGATCCGTCGGTCCGCGCGGTCTACTACGCGCGCATCCTCGAGATCCCGACGCCGCGCTGGACCGCGTACGACGCGGCGTACTTCAAGATCAAGATCACCGACCCGAAAGTGCCGATGACGACGCAGGAGCGGGCGTTCACGTCGCCAATCTGGTATTCGCCGAAGTAAGGGTGCGTATGCGCATTCGAACGCTGCTCGGCGAGCCGATGCTGCACTTCCTGCTGATCGGCATCGCGCTCTTCGCCGCCTATCAATGGATGGCGCCCGTCGATTCCGACGGGCGCCGCATCGTCATCACCCAGGGAGTGGTGGACGACCTCGTCACCCAGCACGTGGCGGCGAAGGGCCGCGAACCTCCTCCACCGAGCTGAACCACTTGATCGAGTCGTACGTCCGCGACGAGATCCTGTACCGGGAAGGTGTGAAGCTCGGGCTCGAGCGTGACGACATCGTCGTGAAGCGTCGGGTCCGCCAGAAGATCGAGCTTGATCGAGGAGGAAGACGCCTCGACACGGACACCGACCGACGCGGATCTGTCCGCGTACCTGGCGGCGAACCCGGCGCGCTTCGTGCAGCCGGCCATCCTCACGTTCGAGCAGGTGTTTCTCGGACAATCTACCGCGGGCCCTGGAGTGGTGCATGCAGTGGCGGTCACCCATCAGGCCCTGCGGAACGGTGCCGATCCCGCGGAACTTGGCAAGCCGACGCTGCTGCCGCATCGGATGACGCGGACCCCTGCCGATCTGGTCGCGCGCGATTTCGGCGCTTCCTTTGCCGCGGCGCTCGAGAAGGTGCCGGTCGGCGAGTGGGTGGGGCCGATCGACTCGAGCTTCGGGCGCACTACGTGCGCGTCTCGGATCGCACGCCGGCCGTGGCGCCGCAGCTCGCCGCCGTGCGCGACCATGTCGTGCGGGAATGGGAGAACGAGCGCCGCCAGCGCGCGCGCAACGACGCATACGCGAAGATGCGCGGCGGATATGAGGTCAGCATCGAGGCGAAACCGTCGACGGAACGCCGATGAGAAAGCCTCTCTCCTGCTGGTGGCCGTGGCGCTGCTGCTCTGCGCAGTGGTTCCAACTCGCGCGGACGAGTTCAAACCGGGCTACCTGCAGCTCACGCAGCTGGACCAGGAGACCTACGACGTCCTCTGGAAGATCCCCGCGATCGACGAAGCCACCACGCTGAAGGTGAAGCCGCAGTTCCCCGACGGAACCGAGGCGCTGACGCGAGGTGCGCAGCACCTTCTCGCGCGGCATCACGGTGCAGCGCTGGCGCATCCGTGTAGCCGGAAGGGCTCGACGGGAAGGCCATCTTCTTCTCGCAGCTCTCGGAAACCCGGATCGACGTGCTCGCGCGGCTCGTGCGCCTGGACGGCAGCGTGCAGCTCGAACGCATCCTGCCCGTGAGCCCGCGGCTTCGTCGTGCAAGCCCAAGCCCCGGCCCGACTGGAAGTGGTCAGGACGCTACACGTTCTCGGCATCGAGCACATCCTGACCGGGTTCGATCACCTGCTGTACGTCCTCGGGATGCTGATCCTCGTCGGTGGCTGGCGCCGAATCGTCGCAACGATGTCGGCGTTTACCGCGACGCACAGTCTCGACGCTGACGGCGGCAGCCCTCGGCTGGGTCCACGTCCCGCAGCCACCGGTCGAGGCGTGCATCGCGCTGAGCATTCTCTTTGTCGCGCGCGAGATCGTCCAGGTCCACCGTGGCCGGCCCGGGATCACCGCACGCTGGCCGTGGGTCGTGGCGTTCACGTTCGGGCTGATGCACGGATTTGGTTTCGCCGGTGCGCTCGCGGAGGTCGGCTTGCCGCAGTCGTCGATCCCGGTTGCGTTGCTGTTCTTCAATGTCGGCGTCGAGATTGGCCAGTTGATGTTCGTCGGGGCCGTGCTGACAGTCATCGCAGTTGGCTGGCGCGCGGCGCAACGGCTTCGATTGTCGCAAGCCGCCTGGCTCTGGCGCATCGCGCCGTATGCCATTGGCGCCCTCGCGAGTTTCTGGCTGGTGGAACGAGTCGCCGCGTTCTAACCCTCGGTGACGCAGCGAGCAGCTCTGGTACGACGTGTTGACACAGGGATCCGTGGTCGGGTCCGGGTTCAGGTTTTGAGGGCCGCATGATTCGCCATTTGATCGCGCTTGGGTTGTTCTCGATCACCGCTTCGGGTTGTCGCGGGAGCGCACCGGAAGCCGCGGCGCTCGAGCCGCCCGCTCCGCTCATCGAGCCGGAACTCGCGCCCGGGTCGCGCCTCGTCGATCCCCGGGCAGACGAGCTGATGCGGCAGATGAGCGAGCGGCTTGCCCGCGTGGCCGCGTTTGCCCTCGAGGCCGAGGAGGTGTACGACGAAGTGCCGGAACAGAGTCCCAGGCGGCAGCTCACGAACCTGCGCCGCGTGGCGATGCGGCGGCCCGACCGCCTGGTCGGCGATGCCGCGGGCGATGCGCTGAACCGATCGTTCTGGTACGACGGGAAGGTGTTCTGCAGCCGTCGACCACGAGCAGAACGTGTGGACGAGCGGCGCCGTACCGCCGACGGTCGACCAGGCCCTGGACTGGGTCTTCGAGCAGACCGGCACGGTCATCCCGCTCGCGGATTTCCTCTACGCCGACAGCTACGCGCGACTGATGGGAGACGTGCAGCGTGGTGTCTACCTCGGCATCCACGAGGCGGCAGGCGTGCCGTGCCACCACCTGTCGTTCGAGCAGGCGACCGTCGACTGGCAGATCTGGATCGATGCCGGAAAGGAGCCGCTGCCCCGGAAGCTGGTGATCACCTACAAGACCGGAAGACGAGGTCCCGCAGTACTCGGTGACCATCCGCAAGTGGAACCTCCAGGCGAAGTTGCCGGACGCGCTCTTCGCGTTCACGCCGCCGGAGGGAGCCACGCGGGTCGAGGTCGTCGGCGTTTGGCGGGCCGCTGAGCGCCCGCGGGAGAACGGCGATGACACGACAGCTGACCGCGATCATCACGGCCATCGGCGTTGATGGCGGCCTCGACCGAAGGGCTGTTTGCCCAGCGCCGCACCGGCCCGCCGCGGGATCCGTCTCCGCCGCCTCCAGCAGCAGCCGCACCACGCACCAGGGAGGGCGGCACCACCACGATCCAGGGACAGCGGGCCAGCGGATCTCGCACGGTGACGCAGACGGGCGACGGCTACAACGTCAACCAAGCAGGTGCCAGACCCAGAGCGGGGCCTCGAAGACGCGTCAGCAAGGAAGTCGACGTCGAGAATCGCGAGATCGACAAGACGCTCGACCACCACGAACCAGTGGGGCCAATCCGCGACGCGTGAGCGCGAGGTCGAAGGGCAGGGCGGCTACGCGACCGTCGAGGGCAGCACCAAGACCAGCTCCGGGCGCGAAGCCTCGAGCTGATCTCGTGGCCGGCCGCAACCGATATGGCCAGCCCGCCGTCGCCGGGAGCGTCGAACACGAAGCTACAACGGCAACTACAACGTCGCCGCCGGCCGCAACGCCGGCGGATGGAACACTGCCGTCGCCGGACCGCATGGCGGCCAGCGTGACGACGACGTCTGCCGTCGGGGTACCGCACCAGCACCTACTACGGCCGGCCGTACTACACGTACGGTGGCGCTTACTACCGCCCGTACATGCACCGCGGTGTGCCCTACTACTACCCCGTGCCCGTGCCGTACCACGCCTACTACTCCAGCCCGCCGGTGGGCGCGATCGTGGTGGTGGTGGTCGGCGCGACGCTACCTGATGTCGAAGGATGGCAGCTACAGCAAGAAGACCACGAGCAGCGACGGCAAAGAGGTATCGAATCCGTGCCCCCGCCGCAGGGCGCGTCCATCAAGACGCTCCCGGCGGCGCGTGTCCTCGTGACCGTCTCCGGCACCACGTACTACTTGAACGCCAACGCGTTCTATCGCCGCGTGATGAACGGCGCGCAGGAAACCTTCGTGGCCGTGACGCCGCCCGCCGGCGTCGTGTTCGTCCAGGCGCTGCCCGCCGACTTCGAAGTCGTGCAGCTCAACACGATGTACTTCTCCGCCAAGGGGCAGTACTACGTGCCCTATCTATCCGCCGACGGCAAGGAGCTGTACGTGATGGTGGACCGCCCGCCGACTCCACCGCCTGCCGGAAAGACGACGACGGCGGCCGCGGCGCCTACCCGCCGCTCCAGCGCCGAAGGCCGGTGCGGCACCGACCGCTGCACCTGCCGCACCTATTCAGGCTGTTGCCGAGCGCTTCGTCGTCCCCGAGGGAACACTCGTCGTGGTGCGACTTGCCGCGCGACGTGAGCTCGGCGACGGCCCACGTCGGCGATCGCGTCCAGGGCTTCCTGGACCAGGATCTCGCGGCCGACGGGCGACTGGTCGCGCCGCGCGGCGCGAAAGTCTACGGCGTCGTGAGCGCGGTGGATAACGGCAGCAAGATGAAAGGCCAGGCCACCATCAGCGTGACGCTCACCGACATGCAGGTCGGCGACAAGGTGCTGTCGGTCAAGACCAAGGCGGTGAGCGCGGCCGGCGGCAAGGGGACGGGCACGAAGAAGGTGGTTGGTGGCGCCGCAATCGGCGCTGCCATCGGCGCCATCGCCGGCGGTGGCGAAGGCGCGGCGATCGGTGCCGCAGTGGGAGCGGGTGCGGGTGGCGTCGCCACCGCGGCGAGCTCGGTCAAGCCGGCGGTCATCGCCGCGCAGTCGCCGCAGGCATTCACGCTGGCAGTCCCGCTGACTGTCGAGATCATGACGAACGTGGCTGTTAGTTAACGAAAGAGCTGATTATGAAGAACATCGTGATTGGAATCGCACTTGTCGCCCTCGCCGCGGGATCGCTCGATCAAGGCGCAGGACCTGCAGCAGAAGCTCGCGGCTGCCAAACAGGCGGCCGCGCTGAACCAGAAGGCGCTCCGCTCGTACTCCTGGCTGGAGAAGACCGAATTGCGCTTGAAAGGCGAGCTCAAGAACACGAAGGTCGACATGTGCAGCATGCGGACCGGACGGCAATGTGCAGAAGACCCCGGTCGTGGAGCCGGCGCCTGCGGAGAAGAAGCGCGGGCTCAAGGGCAAGATTGTCGCGAAGAAGACCGGCGAGATGAAAGACGAGCTCGAGGCTGCCGTCGCGCTCGTTCAGCGCTACGTGCCGCCGTCGCCCGACAAGATGCAGGTGGTGATGAACGCCGGCACGGCATCCATCAGCCAGGCCGGCCCGGGCGCGTTGACCATCGCCTTCCCTGGCTACGCAGAAGGCGAACGACGCGCTGAAGATCACCTTTGACTCGGCGATCACGAGCCTCCGTCAGCTCGACGTGATCACGTGGCTCGAGAAGCCAGAGGAACCGGTGACGCTGCAGGTGAAAATGCAGTCGCTGCCGGACGGATTGCAGCTATCCGGGCATCATCACGCTGAGTATCCCGTCGAGCAAGCTCGAGGTCCGGATCACGAAGTCGAACTACCAGAAGATCGCGCAGTAGCGCGAAGCCCCGTGGAGAGAACGCTGCTGATTGTCACGGCGATAGCCGAGACGCGGGGTCGGCTTGACCTTGCTGTTGTCACCGCCGCTTGTCGCCGGGTTACTGCTCGGGGTATCGCTCGATGCGCCGGCCGCATTGGTAGTGGGCCGTATCGCCGGCGCTGCGCTGCTCTCGTTGGGCGGCGCCTGCTGGCTGGCGCGCGATGATGGACCGAGCCGCGCCCGGCGCGGGTTGGTCGCGGCGATGCTGCTGTATAACTGCGCTGCTGTCGCGGTGCTCGCAACCGCTGGCGCAGGCGTGAGACTCGTCGGCGTTCTGATGTGGCCGGCGGTTGCTCTCCACGCAGGACTCGCCGTCTGGTGCATCGCGAGTTTGCGGAGAACAATCAGCAGCTCGTCGCGATGACGGCCCCAACTTCGCACCAGACACCTGATCGCAGCCGGATGTCGAGAAGCAAGCATTTGAAACAGGCATGGCGCCGGTTCGGCGTGGGCCGCGGTCTTGATTGTGTCGTCCGGACTCCCTGCACGTTGCGCAGACCACCCCGGTGTGGCCTGAGATCGACACCTACATCAAGCTGGATGACAAGATTCGCCTCTATTTTCTCGCCACGACCGTGCAAGAGAACCGCGAGTCCACGGAAGGTGAATTCGGCGTGAATGTCGATGTCCAGCTCAAGCCGCTGAGGCGGAGGACGCCGCTGCTCGAGTTTCGGCTGGATGAATCGAAGAACCGTCTTCTGATGACGAGAATTGGCTACCGGCTATCTCCTTCGCACACGGGCGGCTCCAGCTGAGCAGCGCGGCGTGCTGGAGGGCACGGCCCGGGTTCCGCTGATTGGTTTCCTCGGTGACGTGCTGCTCTCGGATCGGAACCGCGTCGATTTGCGTTTCATCGACGGAGAATTCTCCTGGCGTTACCGGAACAGGCTGTCCGCCGAAAGGGAATTCTCGATTGGCCGCGTGCGGCTGAACCCGTATGCCCGGTTCGAGGTCTACTACGACAGCCGATACAGCAAATGGAGCCGGACGGAGCTCCAGGCTAGGGTCGTCCTTTCCAGTCACCCGCCATTGGGAGTTGGAAAGCTACTTTGACTACATCAACGACAGCAGCGGGAGTCCCACCCGGCAAACGAAAGCCCTGGGAATCGTGACCACTGTACTTCTGACCTTGAGCGAAACACCGCACTGAGCAGCTCCTCGACGCGCTGCGACCAGCCGCCTGACGGTTGCGAGGACCGATCGCATCAGCCTTGGGCGCCCCGGTTATTCATGCTGATTCTTCTTCTCGACCCGGCTCGCGAGCACACTACCGTTTGGTCTGTCTCGTCCCTTTCACTTCAACGGTGTCGCCCCGCTTCAGCGCGCTGCAGGACGCTGTCATCGAACCTCGTGCTCGAGTTCGGTATTGACACTCGTCGACCCAATGCTGAAGGCGATCGATGGGCAGGTCCCAGTGATGGCTGAGTGAGATCGCGCCCTTCACCTCGGCCTCGTTCTTGTCCTCGTTCTCGTTATCGTTCTCATTCTCGATCTTGGTGGCGAGCACACTGCCATCGGTCTGCCGGGCGCCCTTGACCTCAACCCACGCTCCATTGCACCAGGCCCGCGCACGTCGTGTCGTCGAAGACCGTGGCGCTGTTGGTCGTCACCTTCGTCGATGACACCGTGAACGTCAGCGCAGGGCGGGTGCCGGTGAGCAGCGAGATCGTGCCCTGCAGCTCGACCGGGTTCACGGCCGGCGGCGGTTCAGGGCTCGGTCCTGGATTGTCTTCGAAGCTCGATCTCGCTCGCCGTCACGCTCGAGGCCGTTCTTCGTGCCTTTGACGTGGACCCGCACACCGGCGAGGAGCTGCGAACAGGCGACCGCTGTGCCGCCATGGCGAATCGGCGTGCCGGCCGGGATGAGCACGATGATCTGGGACGTCTGACCGACGACGAGCGTCGCCGGGTTCGCCGCGCAATTGACGGAAACGATCCGGCCTTCGACCTGCGCCCGGTTATCCGGCGTATCGCGCTCGTTGTCGTCGACGCTGGCGCTGCCGCCGTTCACGTTGATCGTGATGCGAATCTGTTCGCGATCGGCGACGCCGGCGATCATGATCGCCGCGTTGACGCCGCTGCCGGTGAATTGCAGCGTCAGATCGCCCGCCGGCACGTTCTGGAGCGTGAAGCGGCCCGACGAGCCGACCGTCGCGCCCATGGACGTTCCGACGAGTCGTGACCACCAGCCCGCTGCCCATCGGCTGGACCGAGGCTCCGCTCGCGCCGCCCACAATCGTGCCCGCAATGGAGGCGCTGCCGCTGCCGCCGCCAGAGGGTGCGACGGACGTGGGGGTCGATGGTGAGACAGGCGACTTCGAGTCGGCCTTGCTGCACCCTGTCGCTGAGACCGCCAGCACGATCGCGATCAATGCGAAAAACTTACGCATGCTGATCCTCCACCATGGCGAGTTCACGCGGACGCGTCGCGATCGGACGACGCAGTCCGGCCTCATTTGACGTGGTGTCGGAGTGGTCGCAAATGCGAGTGCCACGAGCGATACAATTTTGGAGATCGACGAACATGTATCTGTCGTCCGCATCGGCGCTTTTGAGCCCGAAATCTTCTCCGCCAAGATGCTGGATTCCCGGCACGATCGATTCGTCGCCATGGATGACTGCCTTTCCGCTGTGCTGATTGAAGCTGGTGAGCCGGGCGGGAATCGAGCCCGAAAGGCGAGGTCGAAGACCGAAGCCTGAGCGCCCGAGGACCACGCGGCTCAAGCAGCCTCGCAGCGCGATGAGCTGGTGAGCCGGGTGGGAATCGAACCCACAACCCGCAGATTAAGAGTCTGCTGCTCTGCCAATTGAGCTACCGGCCCGAGAGGAGGTGATGGCAGTGATCGGCGCGGAAGACCGCGCCGAGGCAAAACCGCGATTCTAGCACAGCGATGGGCTGGCTCGCCCGTCCGCCGCGCGGTCGATACCGCGTGCGGCGAACCGGGAGCGTCGATAGAATGTCGACCGACTTCAGCGCGCCCGTAGCTCAGCTGGATAGAGCGGCAGGCTTCGAACCTGTAGGCCGGGGGTTCGATTCCTCCGGGCGCACCATCACATTGCGGATCTCGGATTGCGGATTGCGGATTGCGGATTGCGATGGTCGAGCGAGGAGTCCGCGGTCGCCCGCGGACGGCACCGTCGATTTCGTGATAATCTTCAGGACAACGCGCCCCGGCGAAAGCGCGTTGGATTAGAGCACGACAGCCTCCGAAGCTGTAGGCCACGGGCCCGAGGCCCCGTCGAGGGCGCACCAATTCAGTCAGTCATCAGTCATCAGTTCCCCAGTCATCAGTCCCGTCGATTCGGCGCGGCTCGGTCCCCAAGCCCAGTCGCTGCTCATCAGGTGCTGGTCCCCGATTTATAGCGAAACAGATGGTCACCAGTGAAGACGGCGCGGTGACGAGTGTCGACGCACTACGACCTGTCTTGCCCGCGCGTCGCTTGCCGCTGCGCTCGCGTAGCGCGTCACGCGCGCCAGATCCACGCCTTTCGCCTTCCGCAGCGCCGCCCACAGGTCCCCGACCTTGGCGAAGCGCCCCGGCGCGGTGGCGATCGTGAACGCCCGGCGATCGAACCCGTCGTCGATCTCCTGCCACGTCACCGGCGTGGACACGCCGGCAGTATTCGCTCGCGCGCGCGCTGTAGGCGGTCGCGAGCGTCTTGCCGAGGATGTTCTGGAGGCAGTCGATGTAGACGCGCTTGCCGCGCGCCGCGACCATCCGTTCCGTGGTCGCCACCGCCGGGTGCTTCTGCGCGACGACGGCGGCGACAATCTGGCAGTAGAGCATGCCCGCGTCGTACGGCGTCCCCGGCGGGAGCGGCACGTAGATATGAAGGCCGTCCGATCCGGACGTCTTCGCCACGCCGACGGCGCCCAGCGTGTCGAGCTCGTCCCGGATCCACCGCGCCACGTCGAGCACCTTCTCGAACGGCACGCCCTCCGACGGGTCGAGGTCGAAGGCGCTGTAGTCGGCGAACTCGACGTGCTGCACGCGCGAAAACCACGGGTCCTGCGAGATCGGCCGCCAGCTGCGTCATGTAGAGCAGCGTGAGCAGGCTGCCGCCGATGATCTGCGGCCGCTTCTCGACGACGCTGACGACGGCGCTGCGGACGCCGGCAGGCACCTCCGGCGCGCGATGCTGGTAGAACGGGGCCGCGGCGATGCCGTTCGGAAACCGTTTCATGACCAGCGGGCGGTCCGCCACCGCCGGGAGGACGAAGTTCGCGACGCGCGCGTAGTAGCGAAACAGATCGCCCTTGGTCAGCTTCAGCTTCGGCCAGAACACCTTGTGCAGGTTGGTGACCTTCAGATGTTCGCCGTCAGGGAGATCGAGGACGCCGTCCCGCCTCGCCTTTTCGAGCGCATCGAGCTGGTCGACGACGGCGGCGGTATCCAGTGCCTTCGTCGTTCGGCCTGCGGCGTTCGGGGTCGGTCGTGCATCGTCGGTCGCGCGACTCCTGGTCTTCGCGGTTCGCGGCGCGGCGCGCTTCGTGTCGGGCATACCCGCCTTCGCTCCCGGTTCCACCACGGCGTGAGCCGCCGAGGCCGAATGCCGCGCCAGCTTCTTCTCGCGGCGAACGTCGCCGGGCTTCTTGTCGTCGCGCAGCCCGAGGTAGACGGGGTGGCGCAGCTTGGCGTCGGCGGTCCACTCGGTGAACTTGATCTGGGCGACGAGCTCCGGCCGGACCCAGTGCGGGTGTTCGTTCGTCTTCGGGGTGGTCTTGAACGGGCTGGCCTTCGTCTCGAGCGGCCCGAGCAGCTTCATCACGCGCCCCAGCTCGCGCTCGTTGAACCCGGTGCCGGTGTGGCCGGCGTAGACGAGGTCCTGGCCGCTCGTAGACGCCGAGGAGCAGCGCGCCGAAGTAGGTGCGGCTCTGCCGCGGCTCGGTCCAGCCGCCGATCACGAACTCCTGCTCGTTGACGATCTTGATCTTGTGCCAGTCGGGCGTGCGCTTGCCGGACTTGTAGAGCGAGTCCGCGCGCTTGGCGATGAGCCCTTCCCAGCCGCGGGCGAGCGCCTGCTTATGCAGAGCCCGCGCCGTCGCCGCGGACCTGGTCGCTGATGCGCAGCGCCGGCGATCCGGTGCGGCCGAACACCCGTTCGAGCGCCGCGCGCCGCTCGCGGAGCAGCCGATCGCGGAAGTCGGTCGTGCCGTCGCGCAGGATGTCGAAGACGATGAAGGCGACGCGGCTCGCGGGGGTGGGGCTGGACGGACGGGACGAGCGGGATCGCCGCGCCGGGCCTGACGCGTCCGCCAGGTGGATACGGCCCTGCAGCTGCTGGAAGCCGGTCGGCTCGCCGTTGGCGTCGAGCGCGACGATCTCCCCGTCGAGCACCACCGGCTGCTTGCGCGCCTTCGCCCAGTCGCCGAGCGCCGCGGCGATTTCCGGGAACTGGTTGGTCTTCTCGTTGCCGAGCCGCGACCAGAGCCGGACCGTCCCGCGCGGGGCGATCTCGGCAATCGCGCGGATGCCGTCGTATTTCGGTTCGTAGACGAGCGCCGGATCGGCGAGCGGGGCGTCGACAAGCGACGCGAGCATCGGCTGAAGTTCAGGGTCCAAACGAGCAACTCTCAAGTCTCAACTCTCAACTGTCAACTCTCAAGTGTCAACTCTCCGCTGTCAACGTGAGAGTTGAGCCTTGAAACGTTGAGCATTGAGCGATTGAGCGTTGTCATGCGGCGGTCTTCGAGCGCTTTTTGTCGGGCGTTTCGCGGTGCTGGCGCGTGTCTTCGCCGGCGCGCGATTTGCCGCCGCCCTGTTCGAGGCTCCGGCGCAGCCGCTCCATCAGGTCGACGACCTCCGCCTGGCGCGGCTCGCTCGCGGGCTCGAGGTCGACCTTCTTGCGCCTTTCACCTTGCCCTTGATGATGCGCAGCAGGTTTTCGCGTACTGGTCGGTGTATTTGGCCGGGTCCCATTCCGCCGCGAGGCTGTTGACCAGCGCCTTCGCCATGTCGAGCTCCGGCTTGCGGATGCCGCTGTCGGACGGGAGGTCGAACTGCCCGACGTCGACGAGCTCGTCGGCGAAGCGCATCACCGACAGCACGATCGCGTCCTTGATCACCTCGACCGCCGCCAGGTGCTGGGCGTCGCGCAGGATGAACTTGGCGATGCCGATGCGGCCCGACTCGCGGATCGCCCCGCGCAGCAGCGCGTAGGCGCGCTCGCCGCCCTTGGCCGGCACCAGGTAGTACGGCGTCTCGAAGAAGCGATCGTCGATCTCCTCGGCCTTCACGAAGTCGATGATGTCGACGGTCCGCGTCTTCTCGACCGCCGCCGCCTGGAAATCCTCCTTCGTGAGGACGACGAAGTGGCCCTTGGCGTATTCGTAGCCCTTGACGAGATCTTCCCACGCGACCGTGTGGCCGTCGCGGATGCACACCCGCTCGAACTTCACCGGCGACTTGTCCTTCGCATGGAGCATGCGGAACTTCGGCCGGTGATTGCGCACGGCGGTGTGCAGTTCGATCGGGATGTTGACGAGGCCGAACGAGATCGACCCTTTCCAGAGCGCGCGGGCCATAGGCTCCCAGCTCCGCGCCGGCCTGCGACGACCGCGCGGCTTCACTTCAGACTTCAGACTTCAGACTTCAGACTTCAGACTTCAGACTTCAGACTTTCGAGCCCGAAGCTCGCGCTCCGCGGCCAGCCAGTCCTCGAAGTCCGTGCCGTGGTGCCCGCCGCGCTCGAGATAGCGCTGGTAGGCGCGCGCGCGGATGTCGGCTTCGCTCGGACCGGTGGCGTTCGACGCCGACACCGGCGACGGGCCGGCCACGGCGCGGGCGATCACGCCGTCGTCTTCCGAGCGTTCGATGCCGGGAAACGCGGCGATGGTGTCTTCGGGGCGGCGGCCACCGCGCGTGAGCGGCGGGGCTTGGCCGGGGCTGGTGCGGTGGCGCTGTCGTTGGCGTGCGATCGTGGTGTGCGTTTTGCCATGTCTCGTTTAATTACTCCCTGGTCGTAACAATTCAACGACGATGTCTTGAAACCATTCGAAAATACCGCCGTTCGCTATTTTATTTCCAGCTGTGCAAAGGCTCAACCAGAGCTGGTTATTCACCGATGAGCTTGCGGATCCCAATCAGCGGAATCCGCGCCCACTCCGGCCGATTGGTCAGCTCGTCACATCAATTCGTGGAATGCCTTGTCGAGCACGAACGCCGAGAGCAACGCGTGCCAGGCGCCATCGTCGCCCGGCAGGAGTGGCGCGTGTGCGACCGCACGGTATCCCTTGAGGAACGCGTCGGACGCCCAGTGCTGCCACGTGTCGGCCCAGGGCTCGAGCAGCGGGTAGTCGTTCGGCGCGTGCACGGTGAACGCGAACAGCGCCGCGTACGCCGCATAGCTATAGGAGCGGATCATCCCGGCGACGTCCGCGATCGCCGACTGCTTGGCGCGCCGCTCGGCGATCGACCGCGCCGGCTCTCCCTCGAAGTCCAGGATGACGAAGTCCTCCTCGGTGCGGAGCACCTGACCCAGGTGGTAGTCGCCGTGAATCCGCATCCGCACGCCGGCGTCGTCCACTGAACGGACCTCGTCGAATCGCCACAGCAGCGCCTTGCGGCGCGACAGCACCACTTCCGCAAGCGCCCGCGACGCCTCGGTCAAGGTGTCGAGCCGCCGGGCGAGCAGGTCCAGCGACTCGTCGGCGTGCGCGCGCATGCCCTCGCCGAGCAGGCCGAGGGCGGCGCGGTCAGGGGCTCCGGAGCGAACGCGGGTTCGGTGCCGGATGCGAGCGCGCGATGCAGCTCCGCGGTCCGCCGTCCGAGCGTCGTCGCGCCCGCGAGATACCAGTGTTCCAGCGTCTCGAAGAACGGCGGCGGTGCCTGCCTGGTGGAGAGGCGGCGAAGGCCGGGCCCTCCGAGCCGGTGACGCGGGGGCAATCCGCTCGTAAGTGCTGGCGCAGCTCGCCCATCGAGATGCTCCCACCCGGATCCCTGATGCTTCACGAGCCCCTGGACCACCGCCAATGTGCCGGGCTCGAGACCGGGCGCGCAGGTGCTGGAGCGCGCCGGTCAGCGCCGGCGTCCGCGTGCCGCCCCGCTCGGTGAGGAACCGTCAATCTCGAATTCCGGGTTCGGCGTCGGCTCGATGCGGCGGAAGACCTTCAGCACCTGCCGGTCCTCCACGAAGGCGACGCTGTTGGCCCGGTCAGCGGTTTCGCGCACCCAGCGGCGCGGCGCCGGCATGTCGGGCGGCAGCGCTCTTGACCGGGCCTCTGGAACACCGCCAATCCCGCCAACGATCCCGTGCGCGGTCTGGATCTCCGCCGGGCGCTCGACCAGCGCCAGCAGCCGTTCACACGTGTCGTCGTCGAGAAATCCGTCGACGATGACGCCCTTTCGCGCGCCGGTGACGCGCGCCAGCACGCTGGCCGGCGCCGTCCTCAGGATCGCGTCCGCCGATTCGCCGTCGAGGAGCGCGAGCGGCGCGAAGTAGCTTTCAGTCCGCCGGTCGCTGTACTCGACCGAGGCGATGGCCAGAAACGACGGCGTCGCGCCGTGCCGGAGCCTGGCCCAGTCGGTGAAGCGGGCCTGCCGGATCCCGCGCGACTTCCCCGCGAACCACCGCTGCCGCTCGAGGAAGGGACCAAGCGCCTGGCGCTCGAGGACCGTCCGCGTGCCGCCGTCGAGCAGGTTCTGCCAGTCGGCGCCGACGAGCAGCGCCGGCATCGACTCGAGGATGGCCGCGTTCGGATCGGGGGCGGCCGCCGCCGCCCGCGCCGTGACCTGCATGGAGTCGCGCTGCAGCGTGAACCAGTACGACGCATGCGGCCCCAGCGTCAGGAAATGCGGCGCCTCGCCGATCCGCGGGAACTCGGTGAGCCCGTTCATCTCGGTCGGGATCAGGCCGGCGAGCGCCTTCAGGTCGAGCGGCGCGGGCTGGACGGTGCGCGACAGGTTGACGACGATCAGGATCGTTTCGCGGTCGTCGCGGCGCACGTAGGCGAGCACCTTGCGGTTCGGGCAGCCGACGAACTCGAGCGAGCCGCGGCCGAAGACCGGGTGCTGCTTGCGCATCGCGACGAGCCGCTTCATCCAGTTGAGCGGCGAGAACGGGGAGCGCTCCTGGGCTTCGACGTTGATCGCCTGATAGCCGTAGACCGGATCCTGAATCGTCGGCGCGTAGAGCCGCGCCGGGTCGGCGCGCGAGAAGCCGCCGTTGCGATCGCTGCTCCACTGCATCGGCGTGCGCACGCCGTTGCGGTCGCCGAGGTAGATGTTGTCGCCCATCCCGATCTCGTCGCCGTAGTAGATGATCGGCGTCCCCGGGAAGGAGAAGAGCATCGCGTTCAGGAGCTCGATGCGGCGCCGGCTGTTCTCGACGAGCGGCGCCAGGCGCCGGCGGATGCCGACATTGACGCGCATCTGCGGATCGGCGGCATAGACCGAGTACATGTAGTCGCGCTCCTCGTCGGTGACCATCTCGAGGTCAGCTCGTCGTGGTTGCGCAGGAAGAGCGCCCATTGGCAGGAGTCGGGGATGTCGGGGGTCTGGTTGATGACCTCGGTGATCGCGTGCCGGTCCTCCTGCCGCAGCGCCAGGAACATGCGCGGCATCAGCGGGAAGTGAAACGCCATGTGGCACTCGTCGCCGTCGCCGAAATGCGGGCGGACGTCGGACGGCCACTGGTTCGCTTCGGCGAGCAGCATCCGGTTCTGGTAGGCGGCGTCCATCTCCCGGCGCATCCGCTTCAGCACGGCATGCGTCTCCGGCAGGTTCTCGTTGTTGGTGCCCTCGCGGACGCACAGAAACGGCACCGCGTCGAGGCGCAGCGCGTCGACGCCCATGTCGAGCCAGAACTTCATCACGTCGATCACGCGCGTCGACGACGGCCGGGTTGTTGTGGTTCAGGTCCGGCTGATGCGAGAAGAAGCGGTGCCAGAAGTACTGGCCGGCCACCGGATCGAAGGTCCAGTTCGACTTTTCGGTGTCGGTGAAGATGATCCCCGACTCGGGAAACTTCTTGTCGGTGTCGCTCCAGACGTAGAACTCCCGCTCGGGCGTTCCCGGCGGCGCGTGCCGGGCGCGCTGGAACCACGGGTGCTGGTCCGACGTGTGGTTGACCACCAGCTCGATCAGCACCTTGATGTGCCGGGCGTGGGCGGCCGCCACGAACGCCTTGAAGTCCTCGAGCGTGCCGTAGCCGGGGTGCACGCTCCGGTAGTCGGCGATGTCGTAGCCGTCGTCTTTGAGCGGCGACGGGAAGAACGGCAGGATCCACAGGCAGGTGATGCCGAGCCCCTGCAGGTAATCGAGCTTCTGGGTGATCCCCGGGAAGTCGCCGATGCCGTCGTTGTTGCTGTCGAAGAACGACCTGACGTGCGCGTGGTAGATGACCGCGTCCTGTACCAGAGCGGATCGGCGTCAGAGGCTGGCGACGGCGTCTCGGCGACGGCCGGAAGGGTCAGGTTCGGAGTGTCGGTAGCCACAAGCTGTGTCCTTGACGGATGTCCGGATCGACGCGCGCGACGTCAGGCCTCGACCGTCGCCGGTTCCGTCGCGACGGTCGCCTCCATGTCCGACCGGCGGCGCCGCTCGTGCCGGGGATTCAGGATCTTGAAGACGGCCACGGACCGTCCTCGCAGGGGATAGCCGACGCCGGCCTGCACGCGGCGTTCCACGCTCAGCGGCTCGAACGTATCGACGACGCGGCGCCACGGCTGGCTGTCCTCGACCGGCGGCAGCGTGAACGTCACCGTGTCGGTGTGGCCGTTCAGCAGCACGAGCACCGTATCGCCGGTAATCTGTTCGCCGCGCTCGTCGACTTCCTGGATCGCGGTGCCCGAGAGCAGCATGCCGAGCGTGCGCACGGACCCGGCCTGCCACGCCGCGTCGTCCATCTCGCGGCCGTCGGGCGACAGCCAGGCGACGTCCTGCCCGCCGCGAATGTCGCGGCCCTGGAAGCTACTTCCGCCGGCGCAGCGTCGGCTGCGCGCGCCGGAAGTGCACCAGCTTGCTCGCGAACTCGAGCAGCGTCTGCTTGTCGGCGTCGAGGTCCCAGTCGATCCAGGTGAGCTCGTTGTCCTGGCAGTAGGCGTTGTTGTTCCCGAGCTGGGTCCGCCCGACTTCGTCGCCGTGGCTGATCATCGGTACGCCTTGCGAGAGCAGCAAGGTCGCCAGGAAGTTGCGCTTCTGGCGTTCGCGCAGCTCGATGACCTGGCCGTCGCCGGTCGGCCCCTCGGCGCCGCAGTTCCAGCTGATGTTGTTGTTCTCGCCGTCGCGGTTCTCTTCGCCGTTCTTGTCGTTGTGCTTCTCGTTGTAGCTGACCAGATCGTTCAGGGTGAAGCCGTCGTGCGCGGTGATGAAGTTGATGCTCGCGTACGGCTGGCGCCCGCTGTGGGCGTAGAGATCGTTGCTGCCGGAGAGGCGGGTCGCGACCTCGGCGACGCTGGCGCCCTGGCCGTTCCAGAACTGCCGCACCGAATCGCGGTACTTGCCGTTCCACTCCGTCCAGAGCACGGGAAAGTTGCCGACCTGGTAGCCGCCCTGCCCGAGGTCCCACGGTTCGGCGATGAGCTTCACCTGCGAGAGCACCGGATCCTGGTGGATGATGTCGAAGAACGCGCCGAGCCGATCGACCTCGAACAGCTCGCGCGCCAGCGCGCTCGCCAGGTCGAAGCGGAAGCCGTCGACGTGCATCTCGAGGACCCAGTAGCGCAGGCTGTCCATGATCGAGCTGCAGCACCTGCGGGCACTGCATGTTCAGCGTGTTCCCGCAGCCGGTGAAGTCCATGTAGTAGCGGGGGTGTCGGCGACGAGGCGGTAGTACGAAAAGTTGTCGATGCCTTTGAGCGACAGCGTCGGCCCCAGCTGATTCCCTTCGGCGGTGTGGTTGTAGACCACATCGAGGATCACTTCGAGCCCGGCGTCGTGCAGCGTGCGCACCATGCGCTTGAATTCGCGCACCGCGCCGGCCGGTGATCGCGACGCGGCCAGCCGCCGCTCCGGGGCGAAATAACCGTAGCTGTTGTAGCCCCAGTAGTTGGTCAGGCCCTTTTCCTCGAGATGACGGTCGCGCGAGTGGTGGTGCACCGGCATCAGCTCGACGGCGGTCACGCCGAGCTTCTTCAGGTGATTGATCGCCGGCTCCGTGGTCAGCGCCTCGTAGGTCCCGCGCTGCTGCCGCGGGATCGACGGATGGCGCATCGAAAAGCCGCGGACGTGCAGCTCGTAGATGACGGTGTTGTGCCAGGGCGTCCGCGGCGGCCGATCGGTGCCCCAGGTGAACGCCGGATCGACGACGGCGGCGAGCGGCGCGAACGCCGCGTTGTCGCGCCCGTCGAACGACAGGTCGGCATCGGCATGGCCGACCTCGTAGCCGAACATCTCGTCGCCCCAGCGAATCGTACGCGCCACCGACTTCGCGTATGGATCCGTGACAATCTTGCGGGGGTTGAAGCGATGGCCGGCCGCAGGATCGTACGGACCGTGGCACGATAGCCGTAGAGCTGGTTCGGCCGTGCGTCCGGCAGGAAGCCGTGCCAGACCATGTCCGTGTGTTCGGGGAGAGCGACGCAGGCGCGTTCGGCGGTCGCGTCAGGGCTGTCGAAGAGGCAAAAGCTCGACCTTGGTCGCGTGCGCGGAAAACAGCGCGAAGTTGACACCTACGCCAGTCCAGGTAGCTCCCAGGGGATAGGGGTCGCCGGGCCACACGCGCATGATGGCCGGGCTTCACGTTTTGTGCCACTATTCGCGCCATGATCCGCCCTACTTGCCTTCGCCCTGGGCGCCGCGCTGGCAGAGCCGCAGGCGCCGGCAGCCGCCGGCACCTACATCAGCGCCGACGAAATCGCCGCCACCTTGAAGCAGTCGATCGCCAACAACGTCGTCGACCAGCCGATCAAGGCGGCGGAGGTGCCCGGCGGACACAAGGCGTCGCTCGCGATGCTGCGACGGACCAAGGCCGAGACGACCGCGCTCATCCACGATCACGTGACGGAGATCTATCAGATCATGGAAGGGTCGGGGACGCTCGTCACCGGCGGCTCGCTCGAGTCGCCGACCCAGACCGATCTCACGCGCCTGAACGCCGGCATGAGTCAGACCGGCGTGCACCGCGGCGGCGAGAGCCGGCGCGTCAAAGCGCAAGACGTGATCATCGTCCCGGCCGGGACGGCGCACCGCTTCAGCGAAGCTCGACGGACCGATCACGTACCTCGTCTATCGATTCGAGCCCAAGAGATAGGGATCAGGATCAGGGACTAGCATAGGGATCAGACTGGCAGTTAGGGCCGCTATTCAGTCGCGTAGCGATCGTTGAACCACGGCTCGGCGGAGTTCGAGTAGCCGCGCACTTCCCAGAACCCCTTGCGGTCCTCGGCGAGGAACTCGATCTTGCGGATCCACTTCGCGCCCTTCCAGGCATAGAGCTTCGGCGTGATCATCCGGCACGGCCCGCCGTGCTCGCGCGGCAGCGGCTGGCCCTCCCACGTGTGCACCAGCAGCACGTCCGCGCTCGACGGCGCGCGCCAGCGGCACGTTGACCGTGTAGGGGATGTAGCTGCCCGGCATGAAGTCGTAGCCGGTGCACAGCACGAACCTCGCCTCGTCTTTCCGGCACCGCGAGCTCGGCGATGGTCCTGAACCGCACGCCGGCCCAGTGGTTGTCGTAGCGGCTCCAGGTCGTCACGCAATGAAAATCGCTGACGTCCTCGGCCTGCGGCAGCGCGAGGAACTGATCCCAGGTCAGCGTGAACGGGTGCTCGACCAGGCCACCGACTTCGAGCTTCCAGCGCCTCGAGCGGCGACTTCAGGCTGCTCGCCGAGATCGAGCACCGGCCAGTTCGCTGACTGCGTGCTGTCCGACCGGGAGCCGGGGCATGCCGTGGCGGTTGGACGGGCCGGTGCCTTCCGGGCGCCGGCCGGCGAACTGCACGTCAAACGGCGCGCTTGTCGAGCTCGATCTGCCGCTGGATGTATTTCAGCCGGCGCTCTACCAGGTCATCTTGAGGCACCGGGCGATTTTACGCCACGCAGCCGCGCTGCACCGCTGAAGCGGTGCCCTACGATCGAAATCGCGAAGTGCGCAGGGCGCCGCTCTAGCGAGTGCCGCGCATGATTGAAATCGCGATGCGATGCATAGGCGCCGCTTTAGCGGTGACAGCGTCTGCGGCACGCGGGAGGGTCGGCCTCGGCCGACAGCGGGCCGTCGAACAGGTCGGGGCCGATGAAGTCGGCCGCCGGACTCGTTCTCGACGCCGGCGGCAGCTGGCCGCGGCGCGCCGTCTTGTCGCGATACATCAGGTGATCGGCGGTGGCGAGCAGCGCTTCGTAGGTCGCGCCGTCGTGCGGGAAGCACCGCGGCGCCGGCGCTCGCGCCGAGCCGCAGCCGCTTGCCGGCGCGCACCTCGACCTGGATTCTCGGCGATCTTGGCCTGCAGCTCGCGGCCGCTTGGCCTCGGCCGCCTCGCGCGAGCAATCCGCCAGCACCACGATGAACTCGTCGCCGGCATAGCGCACGCACAGGTCGTAGGGACGCAGCGCGCCCTGCAGCGCCGTCGCCACCTCGCGCAGCGCGTGGTCGCCGACGTTGTGGCCGTAGGTGTCGTTGATCGGCCTTGAAGCCGTCGATGTCCATCACGATGATCGCGACTTCGCTCTTCAGGCGCTCGGCGCGCGACAGCTCGCGGGACAGGTGCACGAACATCGACCGCCGGTTCGGCAGCCCGGTCAGCGGATCGGTCAGCGAGTCTTCCTGGGTCTGCTCGAACACGATCGAGTTGTGGATGACGGCGCCGGCCTGCTCCGCCGATCCGCTCGAGCAGCCGGCGGTGATCCTCGGTGTAGTGGTTCGGCTCGACGTGATAGAGCGCCAGGCAGCCGATGAACGTGTCGTTGAACTGCAGCGGGCAGACAATCGCCGAACTGGATCGAGATCGCCGTGCTCAGGCCGGCGGCTTCGAAGCTGACGCGCGGGTCGCGCGTTGATGATCGTGCGGCGGTTGCGCGCCACCCAGCCCGACAAGCCGTGCCCGGACTGCAGCGTCGCGTTCAGGAGCTTCGGCGCGTCGACGCCGGCCGCGAAGCGGCACTTGAGCGAGTCGCTCTCGGGCTGCTGCAGGAAGAGCGCGCAGCCCGACCACGGCACGATCTTCGACAGCTTCGACGAGATCAGCGCCATCGTGTCGGACGACGCCGAGGCTGGTGCCCATCGACTGCGCGATCTCGTACAGCGCGTAGATCTCGCGGTGCGCCAGCGCGATGTTCTCGAACGCGTTGGGCACGCCGGCCGGCACCAGGCCCGACCGGCGGTGGATCCGGGCAGCGTCGGCACCGGTTCGGCCGCTCGACGACCGCCTGCTCGCTCGGGGCCGAGCTCGGCGACCAGCGCCGGCAGCATCTCGATGAACAGCGGCACCAGCTTCGGATCGAGCGCGCGCCCGACTCGTGCCGCAGCAGCCCGATGCGCGCTGTCGCTGCTGAGCGCCTTGTGATACGGGCGCTCGGTCGTCACCGCGTCGTAGTAGTCGACGATCGTGAGGATGCGCGCGCCGATCGGGATGTCCTCGCCGGCGAGCCCCTGCGGATAGCCCTTGCCGTCCCACCGCTCGTGGTGGCTCAGGATCAGCGGCGCGACCGGATACGGGAACGGCACGGCGGCGATGATCTCCGGCGCCGACCTGCGGGTGAATGCGGATCTTCTGGAACTCTTCCTGGGTCAGCGGGCCGGGCTTCGACAGGATGTGCTCGGGCACCGCGAGCTTGCCGATGTCGTGCAGCAGCGCGCGCGGTCTTGACGCCCTGGATCTCGCGCTTCCGTCAGCCCCAGCGCCTTCGCGAGTCCGGCGGCGTACACCTGCACGCGCGCGGATGTGCATCTGCGTCGTCTGATCCTTGGCGTCGATCGCGCGCGCGAGCGCTTCGATCGTCGCCAGGTGCAGGTCCGAGGTCTGCTGCACGTGCCGCTGCTCGTCCTCGATGCGGCCCATGTAGACCTTGTAGGTGCGGTAGGTCGAGATAGAGCGGCGCGAAGGTGAGCGGCGCCACCCAGTAGCCGGCGTGGCGCGACGAACCAGGCCGCGAGCGCCGCGGTGCCGGCGCCGACGAAGTAGCTGGGCGCGCTCCACAGGAAGTTGTTGTGCCAGGTCGCTGAGGATCGGCGTGCGCGTCGACAGCGCGATCGCCGTCGCGACGAGCCCGGTGTTCACCAGGAAGTACGACGGTCGCGGCCGCCGACCAGCGGACGCGCCAGCGCCGTCAGCGACATCTGCGCGCGCGCGCCGCCGCCGAGCAGGTGGAACGCGAGGCCGGTGGCCTGCACGGTGATGACCAGCGACGCGACGCTGAAGAGCGTCCGATGACAGCGGGTTGCGTTCCTTGCTGTTCAGGTGGCACTGGCTGAACGCGCTGCCGGCCGCGACGAGCATCGTGTCAGTGCGGACCGAGCAGCAGCAGCGACGCGAAATCGACCGCGTACGACACCGACATCGTCGAGCCGCTGGTCGTCAGCGGCAGGTAGACCTTGAGCGACGCCGACATCGACGACAGCACGCAGCAGCGCCGAGGAAGAGCAGCGGCTGATCGAACTGCGCCGCCGGCAGGCAGACCGACGAACAGCGTCAGGCCGATCGCGATGACCGCGGCCGACGAAGTACAGCGGGCAGCGCTCGGCAGCTGAGTCATCAGTGGACGCGGGGAGCCGTCGAGACCCAGTGGTCGCCCCAGTCCTCTTTGAGCATCGACCAGAGCACCTGGTCGAAGTAGTTCGCCGCCGCGCTGCTGGATCGACCGGCGCAGCACGCCTTCCTGCACCGCGCCCAGCTTGCGGAGCGCGCCGTTGGCGCGGCCGTTCTGCAGCAGCACGCGCGCCTCGAGCCGGTGCGTGCCGAGCGTGCCGAACGCGAACGGATCCGGCCAGGCGCGCCGCTTCGATGAAGATGCCGCTGCCGCGCGACGACGGGCGCGATCGGCGCATTCCCACTCGGCGGCTTCGAACACCGGATCGAGCTGACGCACCTGCACAAGGCCGACGATGGTGCGGGTGCCCGACAGCGCGATGACGTAGGTGACCGAGCGTGCCTGCTGCGCGCTCGCGCGCGCTGCGCTCGATCAGCTCCTGGACGCCTGATCTCGCTGACCGGCTCTGTCCGACGCCGAACCGCGTCGCATCACCGAGCGACAACAGGTCGACGAGCCCGCTCAGATCCTGGGGCCCCGGCTCGCGCAGCGTGATGGTGCGACCGGTCGAGCGTCGGCGGTTCGGTGCGCCAGGCCGGCGACGAGGAGCGCCGAGGGATCGGACATTTTCCGGTGAACGGGAGCAACGCCGACACGTCGCCCCGCGATGCGACTTACAGCAACTCAGGAGCCAATGGTTGAGATCCGTACAAAGCCTCATCGGTTCAGTGACTTAGATAGTAACCAGCTAAACGCCTTAATGGCAATACTTGTTCGTTCATACGACAATAGAGTCGATTGGTAAGGGCATGATTAGTGGGCGCGTTACGTCTTGATCCAGAAGGACTTGCCGCTGCGCGTGCGCCGTTCTGAAACAGGAACGTCCCATTACCGAACAGTGTCGCTGACAGAATTTCGGATCGCGCGGCAATTGACCGATCGCGGACTGCCGTCCTGGACGGAGTGAAGATGCGGCTGGACCTGTCGCGGCCGGGCCCATCGCCGGCGCGGCGTGCCATCGCCCTGAGCCCGATCGCGTATCCGGATGAATGCTGGATCGAGATTCTTATCGGCTGGCGCGCGGATCTGCATGGATCCGCCTGTGCCTCGGGATGTCCAGGCGCCGGGTTGCCTCGACGGCCAGGATGCGGTTCGCTTGCGCCGTCCGGGAATGCGAGGGCCCAGACGAAACCTTTCCCTTGCGGATTTCCTTCAACAGGAACGGGAACGAGTAGCGCACCACAGCGAGGGCTAGTCGCGATGATGATGCCGAGCGACATAGTCTGACCTCCATCGAGATTCAGAGACGCAACGCGCTGTGCCTTTGTCGCACGGGCAGCAGAGCTGGGCCTGATGGCAGCGCCCTTGTAGGACTAATGCCGATGGAGAGGTTTCGATGAAGACGCTGTTGATGCTCGTCCTGGTCGCCATCGTTGCAGTCGCCGCGATCAATTACTGGAACGGCAATCCGCTGCTGAGCGATCCCACGCACCGGCCGGCCGGCGGTGGCCGGCACCACGGGCACGGTCGACGTGAACGCGGCGCGCGAACGCGGCGCCGGAGATCGGCGAGAAGGTCGCGGTCGCCGCCGCGAAGATGCGCGACAGCGCGCAGGAAGCGGCGCTGACCTCGAAGATCAAGGCCAAGATGGTGCTCGACGACACCATCAAGGCGCGCTCGATCGACGTGACGACGGACCGGCACGACGGTGACGGTGAGCGGAGTCGTCCGATCGGTGAACGAGCACGACCGCGCGCTGAGCCTCGCGCGAAACCGCGGGCGTCACTCAGGTGGTCGATCGGATGAAGGTGGAAAGCCGCTGGGAGTGGGTGGATGACGGGACTCGAACCCGCAGCCTCCGGTGCCACAGACCGGCGCTCTAACCATTGAGCTACACCCACCATACGGCTTGCTCGCACCGCACCTGGCGCAGTTGGTGAACTTGGTGATGGTACTGGTATTTCGACTTACCAATTTACCAACTTGCCAACTACCAACTCGTGCGAGTTAGCACCTAAGCTTCGGGTTCTTCCAGCGTGGCGGGGTCGGTGTCGGCAGCGTCGACGACGGCGCCGTTTTCGATGCGGGCGCGCACCAGGTAGATGTGATTCGCGCGCTCGCCCTTCGCTCCGTACATCAGCTTGTCGGCGCGTTGAATGAGGTCGGCCGCCAGGCGCCGCGCGATGAAGCGGCGCTCGGCCACGCGTCCGAGCCACAGGCAGACGACGCCGACGTCGACGCGCACCGGCTGCGCCGCGAGGCGGCGATCCTCGAGCGTCCAGTCGTAGCGCTTCGACCGCTTCGCGAAAGCGCTCGCCGACCGCGTGCGCCTGGTGACACTCGGCGAGGTCGGGCATCAGAAAGCAGAACTCGTCGCCGCCGAGGCGCGCGTGGAGATCCTTGCGCGTGCGCGCCGAGCGCGCTCCTGCGCGATGCAGATCGTCGGAGCGCACCTGCTCGCGCAGCAGATCGCCGCGACGCGCTCGATGATGCGATCGCCGACCGCGTGGCCGAGCGCGTCGTTGTACCACTTGAACCCGGTGATGTCGACGAGGCCGACCGCGCACCAGCGGCCCGCGCTGCTCGAGCGCGAGAAACGACTCGAGCTGCTCGGTGAAGCGGCCGAAGTTCATCAGCTTCGTCTTCGGATCGCGGTGCGACTTGTCGGTGAGGTCGGCGACGAGCGCCTCGAAGTAGCGCGAGATGCTGCTGACGGTGGCGTCCTTGGCCAGCAGCTCGGTCTGGACGCGCGCCATCTTGTCGGCAAAGCCGGCCGACAGCGCCTGAATGGCTTCGTGCTTCGATTCCTGCCAGAGCCGCTCGTGGCGTGAAAACACCGCGTCGATCGCCGCGAGGAGCGACGCTTCGAGCGGAGGCGCCAGCCGGAGGTGTTCGCGCACCCACGCCTGCAGCTCGTTGCGCGTCTGGGGCTGTGGTTCGGGCACCGTCACTTGTTCAGAACGCATCAGGTTACTCTGGGACACCCGCTCAGCCATATCGTTTGCATTCCCACCCTACAAAGGCACGCACCGCGCCGTGGCCGGGGGCGAGGGCCTTGAACGGCCCGCTGATTTTCCACTTATGAGTCGGAGCGGGTGCCTGAAGAGATAGCCGGAGAGGAGTGATGGGGTGACCGGGTCACCCCATCTGTTGGATTTACGAACAGCTCGGCGCAATCATCTTCACGGACTGAACGTCCAGCCGCGGCTGGTTGGCGTTCGTGTCCTTGCGCATCTCTTCAGCCGCTGCCAGTCGTCGTGGTGCCTGACGTGCCGGTGGCGCGGCAGTGGCTCCGGCCGCCGTCGTCCCTGCCGTCGTGCCTGCCGCAGCGGCGGCGTCCGGCATCCGGCTGTGATCCATCGCGCTGTCCCAGCTCGAACGGCCGGTGACCTGGATCTTGTGTCCGACGTGCTTGTCGAGGTCGGTGCCGCCGTCAGGGCCCACGACATCGCCGCAGCGTTCGCGGCCGTCGTGCCCGTCTGGTGGTCGTTCCGGCGGTCTGTCGTCGTTGTGCCGGTGGTCGCCGGTCGTCGAGGATGCGCCCGGTCATCGGACTGTCGACGCTTGGCATTGGTGAGCGTGAACTTGCCATCAGCGGCCTTGGCTGAGACATCCGGTGATCGCTGACGTCACTGCGCCTTGTCGGTCATCGGCGCGCCGCTCGGTCGTCGTCGGGGTGGTCGGGGTCTGAGCGCCGAGCGTTGCGATACATCCGAACGTTGCCGCGACACAGAAGCCTGTGGTTACTCGTTTCATGTTCGGACACCTCCACTGTAAAACATTCACGCGGTCTGCAGGATTTCGCGCGCAGTCCGAGAAACTCATCGACCGATTTTGTTGCCGAGGTCCTTCACGGCTTCGCCGACTTTGCGCCGGCCCTTGCCGAACGCTTCCTCGACGTTGCCCGCCGCCTGGTCGTCGATGCCTTCGTTGCGCAGTTGCTCGTCGTCGCTCAGCTCGCCGACCGATTCCTTGATCTTGCCTTTCGCCTGATCGACTTTCCCGCGAACTTCATCCTTGTTCCACATGAGCTCCCTTCCTTTCTTGCGTTGGTGGCGACGCAGTTGGTTGTGCAGAAGTCGTGCCTCGCCGCGGCGGGAAACAGTTCTGCTGGGGATCAGGTGCGACTGAAGCGGGTGGAGCTCGACAGACTGGCTATGTGGTCAACGTCTTGAGGAGGCTGATCAAGCGCTCGATCTCGTCGGCCAGCGACTGCCACGCCGCCTCCGAGAGGTGATCGGCGTCGAACGGCTGTGTTCGACCGATCTCCTCGAGCGTCCGTGAGGCGGACACCACGGCGTCGGCGTCGAAGTTGGCGGCCGCGCCTTTGAGCCCGTGGGCGGCGCGGCGCAGCGCTCCGCCGTCGCGCGCGTCGAGCGCCGCGCGGATACCGCTCGAGATGCCGCGGCGCATCCTCGACGAACAGCCTGCTGATTTCCGCGAGGAGCTCGCGGTCGCCGCCGACCCGCGCGAGCACCTGGAGCGAGATGCCGGTGATCGGCGCGTCGTCCACGCGCGGCGCCGCCATCGCGCCGCGGCGACGTGCTCGACGAGCATGCACAGCTGCCTCGGATCGAGCGGCTTGGTCAGGTATTCGTCCATGCCGGCGGCGAGGCAGCGCTCGCGGTCGCCCTTCATGGCGTGCGCGGTCATCGCGACGATCGGCACGCGCGCGCGCCGTCTCGCGCTCGAGCGCGCGAATCGCGCGCCGTCGCCTCGAAGCCCGCCCATCTCCGGCATCTGCACGTCCATCAGGACGACGTCGAACGGCTGCCGCCGGATCGCGTCGACGGCCTCGCGCGCCGTTGGCGGCGATGACGACCTTGTGCCCGCGCCGTTCGAGCAGGCTCGCCGCGAGCCGCTGGTTGACGACGTTGTCCTCCGCGAGCAGCACGTGGAGCCGGCGCTCCGGCAGCTCGGTCGGCAGCATCGCCGACCGGCAGCGGCGCGCGCTGGCCGGGCTCGTGCGCGAGGACGCGCGCGATGGCGGCGAGCAGCTCGCGCTGATCGACCGGCTTGGTCAGGTGCGTGGCGATGCCGACGTCGCGGCACCTCTTCGACTCGTCATACTGTCCCGACGAGCTGAGCATCATGATCGTGGCGTGCAGCTTGGCTTCGTCGCGGATCCGCCGGGCCACTTCGAAGCCGTCGATCTCCGGCATGTTCGCGTCGAGCAGCACGAGCGCGAACGGGCGGCCCTGCTCGCTCGCCTCGACCAGCGCACGCATCGCCGCGGCGCCGCTCTCGACGGCGGTCGGCCGCATCTTCCAGCGGACGAGCAGATCGTGAAGCACGCGCCGGTTCACCGCGGTTGTCGTCGACGATCAGCACCGGCAGATCGGTCAGGTTGACGGCGGGCGGCTCCGGGCGCGCGCTCGGTCGAGGCCGAGCCGGACGGTGAAATGGAAGGTGCTGCCCTCGTGCGGGCGCGCTCTCGAGCCACAGGCGTCCGCCCATCAAGTCGACGAGCGTCGACCGAGATGGTCAGGCCGAGCCCGGTCCCGCCGAAGCGGCGCGTCGTCGATCCGTCGGCCTGCCTGAACGGCTCGAAGATCGCGCGCTGTTTCTCGTCGGGGATGCCCATGCCGCTGTCGCTGACGAAGTAGTGCAGCACGGCGGCGTCGTCGCCGGACCGCGACTCGACCTCGACCTGCACCAGGATCTGCCCGCGCTCGGTGAACTTGATCGCGTTGCCGACGAGGTTGACCAGCACCTGCCGCAGCCGGCCCGGGATCGCCGACGGCGACGCTCGGCACGTCGGGCAGCACGTGCGCAGACGAGCTCGAGATCCTTCTGTTCGGCGCGGAGCGCCAGCGGCTTCAACAGTGTCGGCGAGATGATCGCGCACCGAGAACGGAATCGCCTCGAGCTCGAGCTTGCGCATCTCGATCTTCGAGAAGTCGAGGATGTCGTTGAGGATGCGCGAGCAGCGAGTCGGCCGAGCTCTTCGACCATCGTGAGGTACTCGCGCTGTTCCTGGGACAGCGCGCGTGTCGAGCGCGAGCTCCGTCATCCCGATGACGCCGTTCAGCGGCGTGCGGATCTCGTGGCTCATGTTGGCGAGGAACTCGCTCTTGGCCCGGTTCGCTTCCTCGGCGACGCGCGTCGCGGCGGCGAGCTCCGCGGTGCGCTCGCGCACCTTGCGGTCGAGATCCTCGGTCAGCGCGCGCAGCTCCAGGTTGAGGCGCTCGCGCTGGATCAGCGCCTGCTCGAGCTGCTGATACGAATCGGCGAGCCGCGTCTGCATGCCGTTGACGTCCTCGAGCAGGTCTGGCGATTTCCGCCGGCGGATTCGAGGCGCAGCTGCGCCTCGGCCTAGCCCGCCGTGCGCCGAGATGTTGCGGACGACGGTGACCACGTCCTCGAGCGGCCGCGTCACGGTGCCGGCGAAGGCGCGCGCGCCGAGGATCGCGGCGCCGAGCGCCAGCAGCACCAGCGCGAAGGTCAGGGCGTAGTAGCCGGTCGACTGCAGGCGGAGCGTCAGCAGCGGCTGCTCGATGAACACCTTCCAGCCGAGCGAGGCCATCAGCGCCGTCGCGACGATGCGCGTCGAGCCGTTGGCGTCGGCGGCCGGCCGCTCGTAGCGTACACGCCGTCTGCACCGCCTGCCGCTCGTTCTGGACGAGATCGTCCTGCGCGAGACTCTGCAGCGCCGGCACACCGGTGGCGCCGCTCCTGTAGATCAGGCGATTGTCGTGGTCGAGGACCGTGATCTGCGCGTCGGCGAGGGTCCGGAAGTCGTCGGCGAAGCGATCGAACTTGGACAGGTCGAGCGACCCGCCTGCCACGCCGGTGACGTCGCCGCCGGCCGAACGATCGGCACGGCGATGGTGACGATCGGGACGTGCGAGAGCCGCCCGAGGATCACTTCCGGACACCGCGGTCGCGGCGGTTCCGCACGGCGTCGATGAGCATACTGGCGATCGGCGATCGCGGGCGTCTCGGATTCTCGCGCCGGAAAGATCTCCTGCACGACGCCGGCGCGGTTGGCCTCGAAGAGCGTGATGAAGCCCGGGTAGATCGCTCGGATACGCGTCGAGGAGCCGCTGCCGGTCGGCGCGCGTCGCGTCGGATCGGCGACAGCGCGGCGGCCGAGCGACTGGACCGCGTGCTGGTGCAGCGCGACGTATTCCCTCGATGTGCTGGGTCAGCGCGGTGACCGCCTCGCGCAGCCGGGCGGCGCTGTCCGCCTCAGCGCCTGGCGGCGCTCAGCTGGTTGTCCACGGCCGCGAGCAGCAGGATCGGCAGCGTCGGCGGCGAGGACGAAGGCGTGAAAGGCGTGCGTGCCTCAGGCGCCGGCGTTCGGCGCGGCTGCCGCCGTGCTCAGCCAGCCGCTGCGCGGCGGCGCGCGCTGGCGAGGAGATCGGCGATGACCACCGCGACCAGGCCGCTCAGCATGGTCTGCATGGCGATCGGCCAGGATCGTCTGGCGCAGGTAGCCGACGCCGTAGATCGACGGAGCGGCGACGAGCGAGAGCGGCGGCCGCGCCCCAGACGAGCCCGCCGGGCGACGAGCGGCGATTTGCCGCGGCGCGTGAAGGCGCCGACAATCAGCGCCTCGATCGGGAGGATGCCCAGGAAGATGGTGGTGTTGCCGCCGGCGAGCGGGAGCGCGCCGATGGCGCGCCGCCACGCGCCCAGCCACGGCCCGAAGAGCATCGCGACCCGGCAGCGTGAGGATCCGGCCGGGCACCAGCGGCGCGACCGCGCCGAGCGGCAGCGCCGTTGACGGCGCACAGCCGGCGGCGCCGCGACAGAAGCGCCAGGCCGAGGCGCTGAACGGAGGCTCGTTGCATGTGATCGCGCGGCCGGTGCCCGCCCCGGCGGGCTCATTGTATACTCGCGCGGCTATGCAGGTGCTCATCGCCGAAGACGATCGCGTGACCGGCGAGATCCTCGGCGCGCACGCTGCAGCGCTGGCACTACCAGACGACGCTCGTCGGCGACGGCGCTGCAGGCGTGGGAGCGCCTGCGCGCCGCCACCGAGCCGACGCTCGCGATCCTCGACTGGATGATGCCCGAGATGGACGGCCCCGACGTCTGCCGCCGCGTCCGCCAGGAGCTGCCGCTCGCGAACATATCCTGCTGCTGGTCACCGCGCGCGAGAGCCGCGGCGACGTCGTCGCCGGCCTCGACGCCGGCGCCGACGACTACATCATCAAGCCGTTCGATCCGGAAGAGCTGCGCGCCCGCGTCGCGGTCGGCGCTCCGCGTGCTCGGCCTGCAGCAGAAGCTCGCCGAGCGCGTCGCCGAGCTGCAGGCCGCGCTGACGAACGTCAAGCAGCTGCACGGGCTGCTGCCGATCTGCAGCTACTGCAAGCGCATCCGCGGCGACGATCAGCACTGGCAGCAGGTCGAGGGCTACATCGCCGAGCATTCCGACGCGCAGTTCAGCCACGGCATCTGTCCGGCGCTGCTACGCGACCGTGTCGGCGGAACTGGACGAGATGAGCGCAGCGCGGCCTCAGATCCGGACCAGGAATCGAAGTACGCTATCGCGCGTTCGGCGGCGATCTGCTTGACGATCTCGCTGGGCGAGCGGCAGGCTGACGCCGCAGGCGGATCGTCGACGCGGCATCGCGCGACGGTCAGATCGCAGCCGCAGGTGCACGGCTGCCGCGTTCAGCTTCTGCAGCGCCTCGGTCGCGCTTGGCCGCCGGCAGCGTCGGCGAGATCGATGCCGGGAATCGTCATCGCCTGCGCGTCGTTGTCGAGCTTCAGGCCCTGCGTCTGATCGACTTCCTCGATCGACGCGTTGACCGGCAGGCCGGCCAGCGCGCGCGTTTCGTGCTTCGGTCGTCCGCGCCGTCAGCATGCCGACGTGCTTCTGCACGATGCGCGACTCGCGATCGAGGATGAACGAGGTCGGCAGCGCGCTGATGCCCGGGAACATCTTTCGAGCTCCGCGGTCATCATCACGATCGGGTAGTTGATCTTGTGCTCGCGCTGAACTGCCGGACGACCTCGGCGCCCGCCTCGTCCTCGGAGACGCCGATGACCCGCAGCGTGGTCGCTGATACTTCTCCTGCAGGGCGACCGAGGTCCGGAATTTCGGCGCGGCACGGCGGGCACCACGTCGCCCAGAAGTTGACGATGACGACCTTGCCGCGCAGCGAGGCCGCCGACAGCTCGCGGCCGTCGAGGTCCCTGACCGTGAACGCCGGTGCGCGTGGCCGGGTTGCGGAAGAAACGCAGCGCCAGGCGTTCGCCGCCGGTCGCGCCGCGGTCGCGTCCGCGCTCGGCGGCGGCGGCCGCGTCGAGCCGGCCGTCGAACTGCCGGGCGTAGCGGGCCGCGGCCCACGTCAGCAGGACGCGCGCCGATGACGGCGACGAGGAGGAGCGCGCGTCGTGGGGTCATGCCCTGACAAGTGTAAGCTGAAGCCGTGGCGATTCAAACCGTGTTCCTCGATGCCGGGCGGCGTGCTCGTCAACCCCAACTGGGCTCGGGTCAGCGAGACGCTCGGCGCGCCACGGCGTCGACGGTCGCGGCCGCGGCGCTGGCCGCCGCCGAGCCGCACGCCAAGCGGCGAATCGACACCGGCGACACGATCAAGGCGACCAACGACCAGCAGCGAGGCTGGACCTACTTCAACCTCGTGCTCGACCCAGGCGGGCGTCGCGCTGTCGGACGCCACGGCGGCGGCGCTCGCGGAGCTGCATCGTCTATCATCAGGAGTTCAACCTGTGGGAGTCGGTCCCGGACGAGGTGCGGCCGTCGCTCGCGGCGCTCCGCGCGCTCGGGCTGCGGCTGGTGGTCGTGTCGAACGCCAACGGCGCGCTGCATCGCGCCTTCGATCGCCTCGGGCTGACCGGCGAGTTCGACGTCATCTTCGACTCGCACGTCGAAGGCGTCGAAAAGCCCGACCCGCGCTTCTTCCAGATCGCGCTCGACCGCTCGGCGCGCGCGCCGAGACGACGATGCACGTCGGCGATCTCTATCACGTGGACGTCGCCGGCGCGCGCGGCCGCGGGGATCACGCCGGCGCTGCTCGACGCGGCGAACCTGCTATCCCGAGTGCGACTGCCTGCGCGTGCGGTCGCTGACCGCGCTCGTCGCAGCGCTCGAGCGTGAACGCCTTGATCGAGCCGAATGACACGACTAACCTCAGACACCACGAATCACGAGATACGTAAAGCGATTCACTCCGGATCTCGGCGAGTCTTCGTGTGTCGTAGTGGTGTCGGTTTCAGAGCCGAGCGTCGATCGTCTACGCGAGCAGCTCGCCGCGCAGGACCGTGACCGCCTGGCCGCCGAGGCGCACGCGGTCGCCGTCGAGCGTGACCTGTCAGCGTCCCGCCGCGCTCGGAGACCTGGCGCGCGACGAAGGCGTGCTTGTTCAGCCGCCGGCTCCAGAACGGCCCCAGGCAGCAGTGCGTCGATCCGGTCGCCGGGTCTTCGTCGATGCCGAACGCCGGCGCGAAGTAGCGCGAGACGAAATCGACGCCGGGATCGTCCGCACGGCTCGTGATCATCACACCCCGCGCGGCGAACGCGCGAAGGCGGGTGAAGTCGGGCGCGCGCCGCGGACCGCGCGCCTCGTCGGCGAGCTCGACGAGGTAGTCGAAGCGGCTCTGGCCGACATAGAGCGGCTGGACGCCGAGCGCGTCGGCCGAGGCCCGGCGGCGCGCTCGACGGCGGCATCCGGCGTCGCCGGAAAATCGAGCTCGATCCAGGCGCCGCCGCGCGTCGCGGTCAGGAGCCCGCTGCGCGTGTGGAACCGCGCGACCGCGCCGGCCGCGAGCCCGCCGCTTTCCCACAACACGTGCGCGCTGGCCAGCGTGGCATGGCCGCACAAATCGACTTCGTGCGTCGGCGTGAACCAGCGCAGATCGAATCCCTCGTCGCGCACCGGGCGGGGCACCAGGAAGGCCGTCTCCGACAGGTTCATCTCGCGCGCGACGTGCTGCATCCATTGCTCATCGCGCACCGAGGTCTGCACGCACACGGCGGCAGGGTTGCCGCCAAACGGCGCGTCGGTGAAGGCATCGACGTAAACGATCGGTTGCGTCATCCCGCGATGATGTCCGGCCGGCCGCAGGTGCAACCGCTCCAATCGCCCGTTGGACCGGCCGACCACGGTGCGACTCGCATCGGGGTGTTCGGAATCGCACAGTCGATTCCCGGAACCGGCGCGGCGACGCGGCAGGGCGGCTGCAACCCGCTGGGGAATGGCCGCTTCGCGCGGTATGGGGCTTGCTCCTGTCGAGTCGCGACATCAAGGGGTATTCATTCCATGATCGACGAGTTTCTCAATGACCTGCGCTTCGGCATCCGCACCCTGCTCAAGAACCGCGGCTTCGCGTTGCTCGCGATCCTGACCCTCGGCCTCGGGATCGGCGCCAACACGGCGATCTTCAGCGTCATCTACGGCGTGCTCCTGAAGCCGCTGCCGTACACCGACAGCGACCGGCTGGTGCTGATCCGCCAGTCCGCGCCGCTCGTCGGCCGCGCCGACGCCGGCGTGTCGATCAGGAATACTTCACCTACCGCGACCAGGCGTCCGCGTTCGAGGCGCTCGTCGAATTCCACCAGATGAACTTCGACCTGCTGAAGCGCGGCGAGCCCGATCGCGTCAACACCGGGGTGGTCTCGACCAATTTCTTCACCGTCCTCGGCATCCAGCCGGTGCTCGGCCGCTCCTTCCGGCCCGAGGACGACACGCCGGGCGCGCCGGCCGTGCTGATCATCAGCCACTCGCTACTGGCAGCGGAAGTTCGGCGGCGACCGCAACATCGTCGGCCAGGTGTTCGAGATGAACGATCGGCCGCACACCGTAGTCGGCGTGCTGCCCAACGTGCCGCACTATCCGCAGGAGAACGACGTCTACATGCCGACCTCGGCGTGCCCGTTCCGCGCCGCGGCGGAGCGGCGCATCGGCCAGAACGCCCGCGTGTTCTCGATCCTCAACGTCTTCGGCAAGCTGAAGCCGGGCGTGTCCCGCGAGCGCGCCGCCGCCGACGTCGACGTGATCTGCCGGCGCTTCACCGCGGACGACAAGACCGCGTATCGCCCCGGCTCGGGCTTCACCGCGACGGCTGCCGGGGTCCGCGAGGAGATGACGCGGAACGCGCGGCCGATGCTGCTGATCCTGCTCGGCACGACCGGCCTGGTGCTGCTGATCGCGTGCGCCAACGTGGCCAACCTCACGCTCGCGCGCCTGCTGCGCCGCGACCGCGAGCTCGCCGTCCGCGCCGGCGCTCGGCGCCGGACGCGCGCGCCTCGTCCGGCAACTGCTCACCGAAAGCACCCTGCTCGCCTTCGCCGGCGGCCTCTTCGGGCTGCTGTTCGCGGCCTGACGGTTGGCCTGCTCACGACGTTCGTGGCGCGCTTCACGCCGCGCACCGGCGAGGTCGGCCTCGATTTCCGGAGTGCTCCTGTTCACGGTGGGCGTCTCGATGGTCACCGGCCTGCTGTTCGGCACGCTGCCGGCGATGGCCTCGCGCGTCGATCTGGCGGGCGCGATGAAGCAGGGAGCAAGGGCGCCGGCGGCGAGAGCGGCGGCCGCCAGCGGCTGCAGAGCGCCCTCATCGTCGCGCAGGTCGGCGTCTCGGTGGTCCTGCTCATCGGCGCGGGGCTGCTGCTCGCCAGCTTCTACCGGCTGCAGAGCGTCGATCCCGGCTACCAGGCCGATCGCGTGATGTCGGCGGAGCTCTTCACGAACTTCTCGAAGTATCCCAACTGCCGACACGCAGCTGCGGTTCTACCTGCCGCTCGTCGAACGGCTCGAGTCGCAGCCCGGCGTCGTCTCGGTCGCGGTGACCAACGCCGTGCCGCTGCGCGCCTCGCAGCCGGGCGCGGCGGCGTTCCAGATCGAGGGCCGGGCCACCGACGATCAAAACAGCCGGCCGACTGCCGACACCCGGATCGTCAGCGCGAGCTTCTTCAAGACGCTCGGCGTCCCGCTGGTGCGCGGCCGGGCGTTCACCGAAGCGCGACGGGCCGGAATCGCAGAAAGTCGTCGTGATCAACAAAGCGATGATGCGGTACTGGGACACGTCCGATCCGATCGGCTCGCGGATCTCGCTCGACGGCGGGCGAGACGTGGACGACCATTGTCGGCATCGTCGGGGACGTGAAGCAGTTCGGGCTCGACCAGCCGGCGGTCGCCCAGGTCTACACGCCGCTGCGGCAGACGACGCAGCCGCTCGGCGGGCTCGTGCTGGTCCGCACCACCGGCCAGCCGGCGTCGGCCGCGGCGTTGATTCGCGAGGCGGCGTGGGCGATCGATCCCAACATGCCGGTCCAGAATGTCCGGACGCTGGACGACATCCGCTCGAGCTATCTGGCGACGCCGAAGCTGACGGCCGTCCTGTTGACCGTCTTCGCGGCGCTCGCGCTGCTGGTGACGATGGCCGGGATCACCGGCGTGATTGCGACCTCGGTGTCGCAGCGGACGCAGGAGTTCGGCCTCCGGATGGCGCTCGGCGCCAGCCGTCCGGCGGTGCTGCGGATGGTCGTCGGGCAGGGTGTGCTGCTGGTCGCGGCGGGGCTCGCCATCGGCATCGTCGCGTCGCTGGCGGCGACGCGCGTGTTGTCGACGTATCTCTTCGACACGACGGCGACCGATCCCGTCACCTTCATCGTGGTGGCGGCGGCGTTCCTGGTCGCGGGGGCAATTGCGTGCCTCGGCCCGGCCTGGCGTGCCACCACCGTCGATCCGATGCTCGCCTTGCGTGCCGAGTGAAATTTCGTACGTAGTGTCCGGCTTTAGCCGGATCGTCGACCTGGTCCGCCTGAAGGCGGACACTAACGTGCGCGTGACGAACGAGGTCTGATCGTTTAGTTGATCGCGAAGCAGTAGAACAGGCCCGCGCCGCCGGTGGAGACCAGGTTCTCCTGGCTGCACCCGCGGCTCGGGTGCGTCGAGTTCCACGACGTGTTCCCGCCGCCGGTCCGGTCGTGATGACCGAGCTGCACCGTGCCCGCCCCGCCGTTGGTGTAGTTGCCGCAGGTGTGATCGGCGCTGTCGGTGAACGCCGTCCCGTCGAGCTGCGAGCCGGTGATCATGTCGTGCCGGTTCGGCGTGTCGCCGACGCCGTTGATCGGGTCGCCCTTCTCGGTCAGCGCCGTCGCCTTCGAGATGTTGTTGCCGCGGCGGGCTTGTTCGAGCGTGTCGCCGTGCAGGTCGGCGACGTTTTGCGCGATGCGCGCGCCCTTCGGCGTTGTACCACGGGCCGGCGCCGATCCGGTCGCGGGCGTTGACGGCAGGTTGGCCATTCGCGGCCGCGGCACTCAGGTACGCGTGCCACGTCTTGCCGCCGCCGCCGGCGGCTGAGGCCAGCGTCTGACAGATACGATCGGCCCCGGCCAGCCCGCCGAGGTTGGCGCCGTTCGCCGACCCGGCGCTGGCGATGAAGAACGACATCGGCGGCGGTGGCGGCTGCGGCGGCGCCGGCTGCCCGGCCGGCGGCTGCTGTGCGACGACGAGGATCGAGCTGCCGACGAGCGCGACGGCGAACGAAGAGAGGATGGAACGCATGATGACCTCCCTGTGTGCCGCACATATTACACTTACCGCCATGCTGATGAGGGCACGACTCTGCGGGTCACACTGGGTCCCGGTGCTGTGCACGCTCGCCGTCGTGCCGGCCATCGTCCTGGCCCAGCGGCGCGGCGAGCCCAACCCGTTTCCCGGCGGCGCCAACCCGGACGGGTCGCTCCGGCCGACGCCCCGGTCGCGCGGCTGTTCACGCAGGACGCCTACACCGAGTACGCGATCCTCGCCCCGGGCAGCGAGGCGTTCCGCATCAGGTTCCTGCCGGAGGAACCGCAGGCCGGCGCGACCGAGCTGGTCAACGCCACCCGCGGCGGCAGCGAGGGGTCCGGCATCGAGGTCTACGATCCGCGCACCGGCAAGCCGTTGAAGTTCACCTACGAGAGACGAGGGCGGCGACACGCACGCGATTCACGCGGCGCTGCCGATCCCGGTGCCGCAGGGCGGCGTCGGCCGCGTGCTGATCTACAAGACCTACAAGGATCCGCGCACCTACACGATGCACGGCGACGACATCGTCTGGGTGCGCAGCCTGAGCGGCTACCGCCTCGGCGTGCTGCTGCCCAAGGGCTTTGCGTTCATCTCGTCGAACGTCGCGGCGCAGGTCACGACGACCGCGGACGGCCTTCTGAAGCTGGCGTTCGCGAACCCGAGCGGGCAGAGCAATCCGGTGACCATCCACGCGCGCAAGTCGTCCGCGACGTTCCCGCCGCGTCGCGATCCGGACATGTTCTTCGACGACATCAAGACGCTCTACGACCTCGGCGCGCCGGACAGCGGCGCATCAGGGTCGAGCAGACCTACAGCGACTACCGCAAGGGCGACAAGGCGCAGCTGGAGCTCGCTGGCCTATCTCGCGCTGCAGGACCTGAAGGTCGTCGACCTCGGACACCGCGAAGGCGTTCGCGCCCGCGAAGGACGGCGCCGCGACGGTCGTCAAGCTGGACGTGCCCATCGTCGACGACAAGCAGAGCGCGCACCTCCAGATCACCGGCACGCTGAAGGACCCGTCGCTACAAGGTGGTGAACGGCGACCTGGTCTTCGAGCGCACGCTGCACGGCCTGCGCAACACGGTGCTGCTGCCCGCGGGTTGGGACGTGACCGCGCTGTCTCGCAGTCGGGGACGATCGGCACCTACGAGGGCGCGCCTTCGTCGCGCTGATCAACCTCAACGCCGAGAACAACTACAAGGTGGCGATTCGAGCGGAGCGGAACTAGAGTCGAAGCAGTCTGAGCTAGGCGCGACCCGATAGAGATGGGTCATCGTGCGGATGAAGATCGACCTGCTCGGACACGGCCATCGACGCGAGGATCGCCCCGTCGAGCGTGCTCGTCCGCCAGCTTGCGAAACTCCTTGCCCGGCGCGATGACCGTCGACGTCGCCTTCCTCGCTCAGGAAATAAATCCGTCCGTCGGCGAACACCGGCGACGCGGAGAACGCGCCGCCGAGGCGCTGCACCCAGTGCGTCGCTCCGGTCGTCGCGTCGAGGCACGACGCGATCCCGCCGTCGTTGACGACGAAGAGCTCGTCGCCGACGAGCAGCGGCGAGGGCGTCAGCGGCGCGCCGCGCTTCAGCGTCCACGCGATGTGCGTCTTGGTGACGTCGCCGGTCGCCGTCGGCGCGCACCGCGATGCAGCGACGGCTGCTGAAACCCGGTCGCGATGTAGACGAGCCCGTGGCCGAACACGGGACGCGGCACGTTCGAGAAACCGTCCGCGTAGCTGACGCGCCAGATCTCCTTGCCGGTCTGCGGATCGTAGGCGGCCGCGCGGTAGGCGCCGACGCTGACGAGCTGGTCGCGGTCGCCGACGCGGATCACGCAGCGGCGTCGAGTACGCCTGATCCCACGGCTGCCGGCGCGACGTTTTCCAGCGCACCTTCCCGGTCCGCTTGTCGAGCGCCACGACGAACGCGTCGTCGCTGCCGTCGCAGCTGAAGATCAGCAGATCGCCGTACAGCGACCGGCGACCCGCCGTTGCCGTGCTGCGACTCGTAGGGAAACGCGCCTTCCAGACGATCTCGCCGGACGTCGTCAGCGCGGCGGTGCCTTCGGCGCCGAAGTGCACGTAGACGCGGTCGCCTTCGACGATCGGCGTGGGCGAGGCGTGGCTGTTCTTGGGGTTGGCGAGGTCGGCGCTGCGCAAGGTGGAAGACTTCGACGTTCACCGCTTCGCGTGCCGCTGGCGACGTCGAAGGCGATGGCGCGAAGCGACGCGCCGTTCTCGTTGACCGACGTCGTCAGCCAGACGCGGCCGCCGGCGACCACGGGCGACGACCACCCGCGCCCGGGTACCGGCGTCTTCCACACGATGTTCCGCGATTCGCTCCACGCGAGCGGCAAGCCGGCATCGGCGGAGTGTCCCTGGCCGGACGGGCCCGCGGAACTGCGGCCAATCGTCGGCCCTGGTGACCGCGCCGGAGCCGGCGACGGCGAGCAGCAGCGACAGCGCGATGCGACCGGCGCGCACCCTGGGCCTCTCGAGCGGCGAGCCCGCGCTATTGCGAATGCCCACGCGCCGCGATCGGCCACACGGTCTCGACGCGATCCTTGCGCGTCCCGTAGATCTGGTCGTACTCGTTCACCGCGGGATCGCAGTGCGGCACGATCAGCTCGAGCTTGTCGCCGACCGCATAGGCCTTGCTCGAGGTCTGGAACTGGATCGAGCCGAACTCGTCCGAGCCGGCGCTGTAGGTGAACCCCTTCTCGCCGATCGACGATCGGGCCCGGCTTGTTCAGCGTGAGCGCCTTCTGGCCGGCGTCGGTGGTGAGGCGGTTCGGGAAATAGTTGTTCAGCACGGTCGTCATCACCGTGAGCGACGGCGCGAAATCGGTGTAGAGCTCCTCGTTGGCCTCGCCGCCGATCTCCGAGATACTGGCAGTCCATGAAGATGTAGCTGCCGACCTGCAGATCGGTGACGCCCGGGACCTTCGGTCATGATGTTGTAGGTGCCGGTGCCGCCGCCGCTGAAGATCTCGGTGTTCAGCCCGGAGCGCTTCATCGCATCGAAGGTGCCGAGCGACGGCTCGAACCGCTTGCAGCGTGTCCTCGGAGCCGCTTCCTGAAGCCCTTGATGTGCTGCGCGCTGCCGTCATAGCTGATCATCCCGCGCAGCTTCAGGTTCGGCAGCTTGTCGACCAGCTGGGCCAGCGCCAGCGCCCGCTCGTCTGCCGGCACGCCCGACCGCGTCCCGACCGCGACGTCGATCGACGACGTCGGCGACGACGCCGGCTTCCTTCGCGGCATCGGACAGATCCTGCGCGTTGCTGCGGGTTGTCGACCGCCTGGATGAACGACTTGTTCGCCTTGCGGATCTTCATCGCGCGGCGGATCTTGTTCGCGCGTCACGTTCGACGTGGTCATCAGGATCTTCTCGACGCCGTTGGCGTAGAGCGCTTCGGCCTCGCTGACCTTGGCGGTGCACACGCCGATCGACCCGGCGGCCAGCTGCAGCTTCGCGATCGCCGGGCACTTGTGGGTCTTGGCGTGCGGCCGGCTGGCGACGCCGCTCGCGGCCAGCTTCGTCCGCATCGTCGCCAGGTTCTGGTCCATCTTGTCGAGGTCGACGCAGAGCGCGGGCGTGTCGAGCTCCCACTTCGAGACCCCGATCAGCGAGTCGGCGGCGGCCTTGGCGCGCATCTCGCCGGCGGTATAGCCGCATCGCATGGTTTGGAATCCACATGGTGATGCTGCCGGCTCCGGCGGTTTGCAGGAAACCGCGCCGCGATAGTGACAGTTTCATCGCCGCCTCCTTGGCTGGCGGTAGTCTACTCCTCCTCGAACGCGGTGCGTGCGGATTGTCAAACGTCGTTTTCGCGGGCTCTTGAAGGCTTATACTGCGCGACTGGAGGGACGGCATGACCGACCACCGCCTGACCCGGCGTGAAACGTTTCGGGTCCTGCTCGCGGCGGCGCGTGCTCGCCGCATCCGCGCCACGGCGCGCCGCCGCGCCGCCGCCCGCCGGCAAGCCGATGCGCGGCGCCTTCATGATCCTGACGACGCCGTTCACCGACGCAGCGGCGAGGTGCGACTGGGACGACCTCGCGCGCGAGGCGCGATTCGTCGATCAGTCCGGCGCGCACGGGCATCGTCTGGCCGCAGGGATCGAGCAGCGTCGCCAACCTCACGAAAGACGAGCGGATGCGCGGCCTGGAGGTGCTGGCCAAGGCGAACCAGGGCCGCAAGACCGCGCTCGTCCTCGGCGTGCAGGGCAAGAACATCGCCGAGATGCTGGAGTACGCGCGGCGCGCCGAAGCGCTCGCGCCCGACGCGATGATCGCGATGCCGCCGAGCGACGGCGCGATCGCTCGACGACTATCGCGACTACTTTCGCGCGCTGGCCCAGGCGACCGGGCGGCCGGTGTTCGTGCAGACGAGCGGCGGCGCGAGAGAGCTGGCGCCGCCGGTCGACCTGATCGTCGAGCTCGCCCGCGAGTTTCCGCACGTGGCCTACGTCAGGGAAGAATCGGCGCCGCTCGTCGAGCGGATGAAGGCGGAGATCCGGCAGCGTCCGCTCGATCAAGGCAGTGTTCGGCGCCTCGTTCGCCGACGGCTGGCTGTACGAGATGCGCCTCGGCCTCGACGGCGTCATGACCGGCATGGCGATGTACGCCGACCTGATGGCGCGGCTGTGGGAGCTGCACGTGCGCGGCGACGCGGACGCGGTCCGCGACGCCTACAGCCGGTTCCTGCTGATGCGGAACGTCAACCAGCAGATTCCCGGCGCCGATCTCTACGTCATGCAGAAGCGCGGCGTGTTCAAGACGACGACGTCGAGGACCGGCGGCGCGGCGGCGTGAAGCAAGCCGCTGTCAGCCTCGCGCCCGAGGCGATCGCGGAGATCGATATCAGTTCGCGGGGCTGCGAAGCCTACTGTCAAGCGTCGGCGTCAGCCTACAGAGGGCCGGTCCCGGACCATCTCCCTGACGCGATCAGTTCCGTGTACGACCTTGCCGCGGAACAGCGTCAGCTCGCACTGAGATCCTTGAGCGTGCCGGTGGGCGACCGTGTACAGGTTGCGGTCCCAGACCGCGATGTCCGGCGTCCTTGCCGAGCCTCGATCGATCCGATCGCGATCGTCGAGGAAGATCTGGTGCGCGGCCCAGATCGTGTACGAGCGCAGCGCCGTGTCTTGATGTCGACCGACTCAGCGGTGCCGAACGGCGTGCGCGCCGAACGTGCCGTTCAGCGGCTTCGCGCGCCACCGACGCCCAGAGCCCGTATCGCGCCGGGAACGGCGTCACGTCGTAATCGGATCCGCCCGCCCACCTGATGCCCTTCATGCACGTAGGTCGCGAACGGGTTCAGGCGGAGGCCGCGCTCGGGTCCGAGGTTGCGCGGCGTAGTTGTCGCCGATCCACCACGTGAACGGCGCCTGACGATTCCGGATAGCCGGCGTCGTATTGCGCTCGCAGCGCGCCATCACGTCGATGGCATGGTCGGTCGGCGTGTTGGCGTGGATGATGCCGTGGCGCAGGCCGCGCGTCGGCTTCGCCGCGAGTGCCGCCGCATAGGTATCGACGACCCAGTCGATGGCGCGATCGCCGATGGCGTGCGTGCTGACGTGCACGCCGGCGTTGTGCAGCGCCGTGACGATCTGCCGGTAGACCTCGGGCGGCATCGCCGGATAGCCGGTGTTGCCGGTGTCCTTCTCGGTGGAGTTCTTGTTCCAGTCGTCGTGCATCCACGCCGTCGCGCGCCGCCGCTGCCGTCCATGAACATCTTGACGCCGCCGGACGAGCAGCACGCCGTCGCCGAGCGAGGCCGGCGGACGGAGATTCGCGTTCACCCGCGCGCAGCACCTGCCGGCGTCGTCCGAGCCGCCGGGCGCCCGACCACAACGCGAACAGCGCGCACGGTCGAGCCGGCCTTCCTTGAGCAGCTCCTGGTAGAGCTCCCAGGTCAGCGGGTCGATGCCGGGATCTTTCGCGCCGGTCATCCCTTCCTTGTTGAAGTCTTCGACGATCTGGATCAGCCGCTGCGCGCTGCTGTGCGCGGGTGAGCGGCGGCACATTGTGCGCGACCAGCGTCATCGCCGATTCCTTCATCACGCCGGTGACGTTGCCCTGCGCGTCGCGGTCGATGGTGCCCGCCGGCGGCGGGGTGGTCGCGTTCGTCACCTCCGGGAGCTTCAGCGCGTAGCCGTTCGCGACGCCGTGGTGGCCGGTCGTGTGCATCAGCCAGCACGGGGTTGTCGGGCGCGACGGTGTCGAGGTCGGCGGCGGTGATGTAGCGCCGCTCGGCGAAGCTTGCCCTCGTCCCAGACCGCGGCCGGTCACCCACTCGCCGCGCTTCAAGGTGGCGACGCGAGTGCGAACCCGGGCCAGGACGTCGGCCATCGACGCGGCGTCGCTGAGGTCGACCGAGACGGGCGCGTCGGCTTCGGAAAGTGCACATGGCTGTCGATCAGGTCAGGCGGCGCTGGCCGTCCGGCCGCGCAGATCGACGACTTCGGTGGCGGGCCCGATCCGCGCCCGATTCGCTTCTCGGTCGAGCCGACCGCGACGATTTTGCCGCCGGTGACGGCCACCGCCTGCGCGACGCTGTTGTTCGCGTCAACCGTCAGGATGGTGCCGTTGACGAGGACGAGGTCGGCGGCCGGCGGCGGCTGGGCATGCATCGGCGCCGATGCCACGAGCGCCACCAGAACGGTCAGCCTCGAGATGCGCACACGTTTTCCTCCGGCGGGCGATCGCGATCCGGCTCGTGCCGGTGCGGCGCGCGCGACCCGGTGCTCCTAAGGTTCTCAGCGTTCTCAGGGTTCACGCGCTCTTCTGTTCACGGCTGTGGGTCATGAACCGTGATGATCACGCTGTCGGCCTGGAGGGCCGCGACATGCGATCGCCGGTCGCTGTTTCTTGCGGTGTGTGTCAGTGTCGGACCGATCGTGCTCGCGCAGCCGCAGCACCAGACCGCGGTCAGTCGATCATGTGGGCGCGCGGCAAGCCCGCGCTCGGCGTCTACGCGCCGAACGAGCGTCCGGGCCCCGGGGGCGAGGGCGGCGGCGAGCGCAGCCAGGCTCCCCCAGCGCGCGGTCTACACGCGCGGCGCGGCGGCAAGAACGTCGCGCAGATGAACCCGCTCGACCTACGACTTCAGGGGTCCTGAACCTCGAGGGGAGCTACGACCCGGCGGCGGTGTGGACGGCGAGTGGCCGCCGGGCTGGCGCGGCCAGAAGGCGGTCGGGCGCAAGACGCTCCTCGTGCGCATTCCCCTGATCAGCAAGGACGGGGCGGACGCGACCGGGGCGCGCGTGCCGCGGTCGATTCTCGACGCGCCGGCGCCGTGACGGCGTCACCATCCCGCACATCCGCTCGGTGGCGGTAGCGCAGCTGGCGGATCAGCTTTCTTCCAGGACGCCCGGGCGAACGTCTGGTCGCCCTCGAACCCCGAAGGGCGACAAAGATCGCGATGCCACGCTCGAGGCTCTCGACGCCGTCGCCCAGGCGAAGGAGATCGCCGAGCTGGCGTGGAATGCAGCATCCTGGCGTGCGGGATCGGCAGCCTGACGCAGTGTCTCTCGGCGGCGATCGCGCCGCCGCCGAAGCCGGCACCCAGAAGGTGCTCGCCGAAGCCAAGCAAGGCGAAGCTGGCCGACATGCCGGCGGCGAAACTCTCCAGGTGGCAACAGCGGGTGAAGCGAAGGGGTTTCTCGCGCTGCTGATGCAAGAGCGCGGCCGCGGACGAACGATCACGCTGACGGCCGGGCGGCGCCAGCTAGACTCCTGTCACGCCGAAGAAACAACATCCACGACGGCTCAGAACGCAGAGCCCGCAGAGACCAGAAAGGTAGGTTGTGCCCATCTTTGAGGAGTTAGCGCTGATCATTGAACGCCGCAGCCAGCTGCACGCGTAGTAGTCCACGTTCAAGTTAGGGCGACGGCGCTGACTGTGACGACCGGTAGTCCAGGAGGCGATCGCACTCCGCAGATGAGGTCGGGCGGAGACGACGGCGGGCGTCGGCTCCTGCCCCCGGGCAGGCGCGAACGGCCGCTGGCGCGGCGCGAAGCCCAGGCACAGGCGCTGTGGCGGTGCCGAACGGCGACGACGGCCCGTCGGTCGTCTGAACGCGGCCGTGGCGCCCAGGCACTCAGCAGGCGAAGGATTCCCCGAGCAGCGCCTCTGCAGGCACGGCTTGCTCATCACGCTGTTGGCGCTTGAGGCCCGCAAACGCCTGGTGCTCCCGGGCCATCGTGTCGCTGGTGACGACGACGATCGGCGTCGTGCGTGTCGCCAGGCTCGCGGCGGAGCATGTCGCACAGCTCGCGGCCGCTGGATGCTGGGCAGATGCGGAGTCCGCGACGATGACGTCCGGCCGGCGGGTGAGCGCGATGGCCAGCGCCTGGGTCCGTCCAGGCTTCGACCACGGCCCAGAATCGCCAGCCTCGTACCGATCGGCGGATCTCGGCTGCCCGCGTCGCCGTCAGCGATGAGGGCCAGCGGAAGCGGTTGCTGGCGAGGTAACGGAAAATCGGTGTCATGGCCACGATCAGAGCCTCGTTCAGCCTGGGCGCAGGCCGAGGACTGTCCTGACTCGATTACTGATTGTGGAAGGAAGTTCGGGTAAAAACGTACGACCCGGAGATTCCCGATTAGACGCCGCAGCGCGATCGAAAAGGCTGGTCCGAGGTCGGGGCTCAGTCCCGGCCGCCGCTGATGGCGTCGAGCAGGACCGGCAGCGCAGCATGTGCATGCGACCGAGCGACGGGCGCTGCGGCGACAGGCCGGGCCTGAAGCCGCGCGCAGACGAGCCGTTCGAGGATGCGCGACCGATCCGGCATCAGCAGCCCTGCGCACGATGACGTGAACCGGCACATCCCACGGCGCGCTCTTCGCCGCTGACGGCCGCCGCCGGTTGGTGATCGCCAAGCAGGATCAGGACGCGGTCGCGATCGGCGGTGAGGCGCGCGGGTAGCCGCCGAGGTCGCGTAGGTATAGGACACACACCGCCGCATCAAGCCGGTCAGGCCGAAAATCGAGGTCCAGTCGGGCTCCTGCGCATGAGGCGTCCACTGATCGGCGCGCGGCCGCCGTAAGGGCGCCTGCGTGATGCATGCGCGCCCAGCTTCGGGTTGATAGGGCGGCGTCGGCGTGGGCGAGCGGGAAGTGCGTGCTGATGGTCGGAAGAGACGAACCGCGGGCGCCGGCGATCGGTCGCCGCGCTCGTGAAGGGCCTCGGTGCGCAGAGCGAAGCTGGTCGGGCACAGAGCGAACCAGCAAAGCGAATTCGGGGCCCCGGTAGTCGAGCCGGGCCGCCCTGTAGATGTCGTCGAAGCTGTAGAACGCGCCTTCCGGGCCATCGCTGCCGCAGCCCCGGCATCAACGCGATCGTGCGGTAGCCGTGCTGCTTGAACGTGGTCACGATCGTCGCGCCGCTGCGCCATCAGGCTGGCGTTCGCTCGCGCGTCGCGGACCTCGACGCCGGACATCAGGCTCAGGTGCGCGAGCCACGACGAGCCGCCGAAGGTCGGCGACTCGACGTAGGCCGACACGACCTTCGCGCCCAGTCTCGCGGATCGCCTGGTCGAAGCGCCTCGGCGGCCGGCCTCCAGATGGGGCGCGATCGCCGGCCGCATGAAGCTGATCGCGCTGCGACTCGATGAGACGAGAAGACGTCAGGCGCGGCACAGCGCGAAGCAATACGAACTGAACAGAAGCATAC
>ERZ1370068.317-contig-10287_pt1 | contig 83062 bp, 114 predicted proteins | sample MGYA00561227_ERZ1370068 | MGnify/ENA primary metagenome ERZ1370068 (study PRJEB38410, sample SAMEA6850437) | metagenome | study: Metagenomic assessment of the ecological functions of the soil: analysis of the soil microbiota associated with the...
GTTGTCGAGCCCGCGCACGAGGGCCTCCACGTTCTCCTTGCCGAGCATCGGAGAGCGGCACGCCGCCGTGGTACTTGAGCGCCCGCGCGGTGGCCACGATCATGGCCGCGTCGGGCCTGAAGGCCGGCCGAGCCGGCACTTGATGTCGAAGAACTTCTCGGCGCCGAGGTCGGTGGCGAAGCCGGCCTCGGTGAGGCAGATGTCGCCGAGCTTGAGCGCCATGCGCGTGGCGATGCACCGAGTTGCAGCCGTGGGCGATGTTGGCGAACGGACCGCCGTGCACGAGGGCCGGGCGTGCCCTCCATCGTCTGCACCAGGTTCGGGTGGATGGCGTCGCGCAGCAGCGCGGCCATCGCCCCGGTGACCTTCGAGCTCGTCGGCGAGCGACGGCGGCGCCGTCGCGGCTCGAGCGCGACCACCATGCGGCCGAGGCGCGTCTCGCAGGTCGCCCAGGTCCTCGGCCAGGCACAGCGCGGCCATGATCTCGGAGGCGGAGGTGATGAGGAAGCCGGCCTCGCGCGGCACGCCGTCCATGCGGCCCGCCGAGCCCGACCACCGACGTTGCGGAGCGCGCGGTCGTTGACGTCGAGGACGCGCTTCCACAGCACCTGGCGGACGTCGATGCCGAGCGCGTTGCCGTGGTGGAGATGGTTGTCGAGCGCGGCGGCGAGCAGGTTGTGGGCGGAGGTGATCGCGTGGAAGTCGCCGGTGAAGTGGAGGTTGATGTCCTCCATCGGCACGACCTGCGAGCGACCGCCGCCGGTGCCGCCGCCCTTCATGCCGAGCGTCGGCCCGATCGACGGCTCGCGGAGCGCGATGACCGGCCGGGCGCCGATCCGCCAGAGCGCCTGCCCGAGCCCGATGGTCATGGTGGTCTTGCCGTCGCCGGCCGGGGTCGGCGTGATGGACGACACGACCACGAGCTTGCCGTCAGGCTGGTCGCGGCGGGCGGCGAGCGCGCGGAGCAGCACCTTGGCCTTGTCCCGGCCGTAGGGCAGCCATTCTCCGGCGGCGAGCCCCAGCTCGCGCGGCGACGTCAGCGATCGGTCGGGTCGAGGTCGGCATCCGGCATGATCTCCTTGAGCCAGTCGGGCAGCGGAATCATCTTGGCGGTGGCGGGATTCCAGCAGGCGTGGCGCGTGTAGCCGGTGGCCACGAGCTCCCGCGCCTCGTTCCTGATCTCGTAGGCGAAGGTGAAGCTCGCCCGCTTGCGCTCGCTCACCCGCGACGTCACCTCGAGCAGGTCGTCGAGCCTGGCGGGCTTGACGTACTTCACGAAGGCTTCGACCACGGGCATGTGCACGCGCTCGTTGACCAGCGACATCGGAAGGTCCTCTCGCGCAGGTATTCGACGCGCCCGACCTCGAAGTAGGTCAGGTAGTTGCCGTAGTAGACGACCGACATGGTGTCGGTGTCCTTGTAGCGGACGCGGATCTGGGTGACCGAGGGCATGGACGAAAGATCAGCTAGTTACACCGCTCGAGATCAGCGTGGACGGGGCGGGCAGCACCGCGCGGGGCGCCGTGTGCTGATCTGTGTGCTGAGGACTCGGCCGTCGACTCCGGTCTTGAGCATCTCGGCCCGGAGGTGATCCGGGGCGAGGTGAGCATACCGCAAGGTCATCTGAAAGTTGCTGTGTCCGAGCAGGGCCTTCAGCGCGGCCAGGCTGCCGCCCCGCATGATGAACCAGCTGGCGAAGTGATGCCGGCAGTCGTGGAACCGGAAGTTGCTCGAGCCGGGCCCGGACCACGGCGGCCTCGAAGGCATGCCGGGCGCCGCGGGTCCACAGCCGCCCCTGCCGCGGCGCCCGGGAGCGCCGCCAGGACGTCAGTTGACGATCTGGCGCATGGGGATCTCCCGCCGGCGGCCGGACTTCTGGTGAGCTCGAGCTGGATCACGCCGCGGGAGAAGTCCACGCGCTTCCCGGCTGGTCCGCAGTGGAGTTGCGGATGAAATACACGTCGCAATGTCACCGCTTTCCTCTTCGCCGTCCCATTCGTCCTAAGTGGGCCGCGGTAGCAGTAGAGCCGGAAAAGTCCATTGTCTGAGGCCCCCTTCCCTACTTCCCCCGCAGCCGCGCTTACAGCTCCCGCCGCTGGCGAGCGGTCGTGACGTGCGCGGCGAGCGCGGCGCTCATCACTTGCCCCCTTCGGCCCAAGGCGCGGGTCACACGGTGTCCGAATGGGGAGACAGCGATAGGTGAACCTGCCCTTATTGTCGGGACTCTGCATCCTGTCACGCAGAGCCATCTGACAAGCCTACGCATCTACGAAGCCCTGGATCGGCTCCCCATTTGATCGTCTCGATCTTGCTCGCCTCGACGATGTCATTACCCCACAGCACCCACGCGCACTCGGCGGAGGCCGACGTGGCGCAGGCGAGCAGGCAGCAGAGCGCGGTGACGACGAGACACGGCCAGCGGGTGGTCATGGGCCGACCTGTGAGCCTCAACCCACCCGACGACGGCGACAGAACGACCAGCCCGCGAGGCCAACGCCGAGCAGCACGAACGCGGAGGGCTCCGGAATTCGTTGCCACAGGCCACCTGAGCTCCGCGGCCGCACGGGAAGAAGCCTCGGCCCGAACTCGAGGAGCCCCCATGTTCCCGCGGCGGTGCCTCCTGTGCAGAAGCGGGTTGCCTCATTGCATGGAGACGTATTGCGCAGCAGCGGGTCTGAGATGTCGCTCAAGGATCCTGGCCCGCTCGTGATCGGTAGCAGCACGAAAGGACCCGGGATCTGGAGGCTGAAGCTGGGAGCAGATCCAACGTGTGGTTGCGCCATCCGAGCAGATGAAACTGAGCGCGGGGAAACGGGGCAGCGAGAGAGGGGTGGCCGCGGGTACGGGGAGCAGCGTCGTCCCGGGGACGAAAGTGTCGTGGCAACGCAATTTGCATGTGCGCTTGCCCGGTACATTCCAGACCCTGGCAAGTTCCTGTCCGCGTATAGATGACGTTGGCGTGGGCGCTGAGCGGTCCGCTGAGTAGCAGGAACGTGACCGCTATGCGAAGTAATCCTCTTCGTAGGTGTGCGTACGCTCGTCCTCGTCCATCGTCTGCCCCTCCCAAGTTCGGGGATAGGCCATGCGCTCCAGGCGGTGTCCGCCGTCGCGGGGCGTTTTCTTACTTCACGAGCTCGGGCAGTTTCACCCTTGAGCGCCTTCGCTAGCTTCTCCAGAGTCGAGAGCGTCGGGTCTTGCGCCGGGCCGTCTCGAGGCGGGCGAGGGTAGGTTCGGCCCGAGACCCAGCCTTGTCGGCGAGCGCCTGCTGGCTCAATCCTCGTTTCTCCCGGAGTGCCTTGATCTGCATGGCCACGCGTCCTATGGGAGTCATCTTTGTGCCTTATAGGGTACAGCCTGTCAAAGATTACCATTATCGCGAATCACAGAATCTGCACGTCGTGCGCCTCGAACTCCCGCAATGACGGGGCGCCGCGCTGAATTCCACCTCACGACAGCCGTACACCCCGAGGCGCATTTGGTCAGAATCAGGCGCTTCTGCTCTCTCGAGAGTTGACTGATCCTGAGCCATAGGGTGAGCTCGGAAGAAGAATTTTTGGAAAGAGAGGCCCCCTGAAGCTCGGCCAATTCGATGCGGGGCATCAGAAATCCTGACACCTCAATCTTTCTGCCCATGGAGCTTATCTGCATCCGAGAGCGATGTCCTCAAACTCCTTGCGGGGATACGACGCGGCGGCGGGTGGTTGGTCAGGCTTCACGACCAAATAGGTCCCATCGTCTTTCAGAAGAATCTGTCGGCCGTCCGTGGTGAAGACAAACTCTTCGGCCAACACCACTGTTACCGATGCCAGAAGACAATCCCACTGACGGCCACGAGGAACGCTCGACGATTCGCGACCCCCAATTTCTTTCAGCGCGGTTTCCAAGAGGACTCGGATCTCCTCATTCCGGGTGCGTTGGGTCTGCCATTTCGCCTGCCGCCAGCGCTTTCGCCCGGCACCGCGCGGAGCACACCGTCTGGCGCCCGCGGAGGCCACCGCTCCAGGCACACGGGGCAGCGCGATCCTATCAAACCGGGTAGACGGGCGGGTGGCTCCGTACGTACGCTTCCTGGGCCGGTTTCCGGCGCCTGTGGAGTCTCTGGCACGGGACCTACAGACTCAGCCGCGCAGGAGGCGGGCATCATCCGTCCAGCGGTGGATCAGGCGCCGGGTCCACACCGGCCAGCCTGGCGGCAGCGAGTACGCGAATCCCATCCCCACTTCCGGCCAGGCGGCACCGCGGATGACGCTCACCAGCATGAGGGTGGTGGAACACGGCAGCATTGAGTTCGAGACTCAGGAACGCCGGAGTCGATCGCTCATGGCCTGGCAGGATGCACGGCACAGGCGCGAGTCCCACGAAGCCGCGAGAGTTCGGCACCGTGGCGGTGCAGGAGAAGCAATCACCTCGCGGCGAGAATGCGGCGAGGATCACTATTCGAGCCCCCGCTGTCGGCAGCCCCAGCAGGACTTGAGCCGCCTATCCGGCCCCGCGCAATGCATCAGGTCGCAGGCGCGCTCGGCTCCGCAATGCTGGCAGCGGTGGGTTGTGCTCGTAGCCGTGGATCACGCGGCACTCGGCCCATGACAGGGCAGATTTGTGCAGGAACACCTCGAGCTCGTCGGAGAGTATGACGACGCGGGAGCCCCATCGACGTGCGGGAAGCTGGCCGCGTTCGATCGCGACGGCGAACAGAGAAGCTCTGAGCGACCAAGGATGCGAGCGACTTCGAGGATCGACAGCGTGGCACGCTTGAAGGGTTCCATCACAGTGGTCATCTCGCTGGCCACACTGGCCACCACGATAACCACCGCCTATCCCCGAAAGAACCCGCTTTCCGGTGAGTGCCTACCGGGGTTTTGGCGGTGGGCTTATTTCGTCGATCCAGGCCTCAAGAGGATTCCGCGCCTTCCGGTAGGGAGAGTTTATGGCGACGGGACGCGCGCTGCGCGCTGGCACCCACATCTTCTTTCCCGACCACGACTTCACCAGGCTTCCACTGCCGAGCCATGAGCAGCCAGCGGTCGGTAGGCCCCTGAGTCGCTCGGCCGGTTGACTTCATTCGCCACGGCGGCCGAGTGTGCATGTAGGTCAGCGCTTCCTCGAGGCCACTGCTCGCGCTCCGGTTGCGAGGACGCTGTCGCTTCGCCGCCCGGGAAGTTTGCAGGTTTGTCACCTGCATCGCGGTGATGGCCGCCCAGCCGGGATTCGCGCGCGCGTAAACGCTCCAGGGTGATCGCGAAAGCACGCGCCCATGTCGCGGCGGTGAGCTCATGCGGCAAGTCCGGTGTACCGCCGGGCGGTTTGTTCGTAGGGGAACAGGTCCGCAAGATTGGGTGCCTTAGACCGCTTCGGCATCGCCTCCTCCTCGTGAGCGCCTCGAAGGAATCGCGGGCAGGGCCGCGGAGGACGGCCCGTTCAGCGTCGGGAGCTACCCGGCGCCTAGCCCGCGAGGTCGGGCTGCAATGTCGAGATAACCGATTGCGCCGATCTCCCGGCCAAGATTCGCTTCTGAGCAAGCTTTCCGACGGCATCCAGCGCCGGCGGGCGATCCCATTTGAGGATGCCACTGTATTCGATCGTATCGAACTTGATAGTCAGCCTGAGGTCGGTGTTGTTCGCGGGCGTGACAGACGCGAGAACGGCGTCTCCGGCGAGGGCCGCCCTTGGGTGGAAGGACCCGGTCCAGCGAGGCGGCCAGGCGGGAACTATCCTGGCTCCTGCCCGCCGAGTGAGGTCTCGCATCTTCAGCGTCGCCTCTTCCTGCCAGAAAGCGCTCGCAGGCGGCGTGCAAACGGACTGACCTTCCGATCGGCATATGTGTAGGACACATTCGGCTTGGGCTCGTCGCAGATCAGACACGACCCCGTGCGTTGCGGGGTCCAATGACCATTCTCGTTCGGCGGGCGACTTGGCCGGGCAGGATCTTGTCTGCTAGCGGCGGGCCTGGCGGCAGCTCGCCCGGAGGCCATGAGGAGCCGGATCCAGACGCGCAGCTCGGTGCTGGTCCATGCGATCCGAGGAGCAAGAAAGCGGCCACCGGCCGCCCACCAATATCGATGCATAGTTGGGCGCACTCGGACCAGAGGCGCTTACAGAACTGATGGGAATCTCGACAGTTCACCGGATTACGCGGCGATCGGCGCGCGGTGGACTATCGCGGCCCGCGCTCCTGCTTCCACAGCGCTTCGGGCCGCACGTGGACGCTGGTCTCTCCGATCTTCCTTCGGAGCTCACGTAACTTCAAGGCTTCACCCGCCTTGCTCGCCTACCCAGGGCCAACCTGAGGACCCACGGGAGCCAAGCCGGACTTGGAACACGAGCCAGAAAGAAAGCGCCGCATTTCTCGGCCTCCCTGATATCGAGTTCCTGCTTCCACCAGCGCCGAAAGCTACCCGGCGCCTAGCCCGCGAAGATGATTCTACGTAGTGGACCGCCCGTCGATGTGAGCCTTGCGCTCCTGCCCTTCTGGCGTGGCGAGGAAGCGCTCGACGTTTCGCTCCAGACTGGCGGCCTCGGCTTCGAAGTCTTCGGGACGCCGCGAGACTGTGGCTCGCGCCCGGGCGAGAATGTAGATGGCGGCCGTCCGGGAGGGCTGATTCCCCTCAGGACCACGGCCAGGTCCTCGGGAACCGGGAATGCCTCGAGCCAGTGCGGGCTCATCTGAAACACCTTCGACCAGAGGCGGGGACAAATCCTCGTCCAGTGATCGGAATGCTCGCTGAGGTCACACCGCTGGAGGTCGGCGCTGAACGCCACCAGGTCGGCTTCGAGTTCCAGCACGACGGCAGCGTCTGCGACGTTGAGATCGCCACTCATGCCTTCGGGCGTCACAGGCCCTCTTCATCCGCCGCGTCAGACTCAATCACCTCGCGAAGCAGCTGACGCGCCAACTGATCTTCCGTGAGCCCCCAAGGTGGCCAGTTTTGCCCCGAAGCCGCACGATCCCGCCTTTCAGAACCTCGTAAGTCGCCGAGTAGAGCTTGCCGCCTTGTTTCAGCGTGACCTCACCTGTTCGCAGCACTTCGTCTCGTGGTGTCATCGCTCCTCCCATCCCTTCACCCGCTCCTGTCCATGGGCTCGATCCGTGAGTTGAGCCGCACCGTGCTCATCGAGAAAACTGGTCCGCCGGCGAGAAGACTGGCCACGGTTGTCCCACTGGAAGTGCGAGCGAACGCGCCGTCGTATCACGACGTTCTCGCTAACTCCGCGTCGCAGCGTCCTTTCGTGCGCGAACGCCTGCCACGCTCATGGTGTCGGTGTCTTTGTAGCGGACGCGGATCTGGGTGACGGAGGGCATCGAACGGAGAGCCTGCTATACGTCGAGGCTCTCCTCTTCGATGGGCTTCCGCGCCGTCATGTTGAAGCGGCCGTCGTAGATCGGCCGGCCCTTGGTGTCCGGGCCCTGGTACTGGCAGAAGAGCATGAGGCCGCCCGTCTTGGTGAGGAGCGGCGGCTCGGAGTGCGGGTCGGGATAGAAGAGCATGGTCCCGGGGCCATAGGTCGCCTCCCCGATCTCGAACTCACCCTCGAGGATGTACCAGACCTGGGCGAAATCGTGCTGGTGGAACGGGTGGTGCGACCCCGGCTCGTAGCGCACGAGGCCGGCATTGGGCTCGGTGGGGCGCTCGGGCCTGGGATGAAAGAGCATCTTGCTCCACTGCCCGGGCCAGCGGAGCGTCTCCCACGCCCGGTCGTCGGCATGCACCGCCTCCATGCTCTTGTGCTTCCCCTGGCGCTGCGCCGTCGGTCATTGCCATCCTCCCGTTGACTACAGGTATTGCCCGTACCGGATCTTCTCGACCATCTCACGGATCCGTCGATAAGCGTCGATCTGCTGGAGGAGATCCTGGGTGGTGACGAGGCCGTTGTCGAGGCCCTGCCCGCCGCATGCACCTTCTGCTCGAGGGCCCGCCCCACGATCTCGGAGATCTCCGCTCCGCTCATGCCGCCCATGGGCGGGAGCACCGAGCGGTAGTCGATGTCGGCGAAGAGGGGACGCCGGGCGGCCGTCTCCGCCCGCTGGCGGGCGAGGTCTAGGATTTCCTGCTGGGCCGGCCCATCGGGCAGCGGCACCTCGACGAGCCGGTCGAGGCGGCGGGGAGCCACCAGCGACGAGTCGACGGAGTCGGTGCGGCTCGTGGAGCCCACCACGACCATGCGCGAGAAATCCTCGAGCCCGTCGAGCTTCTCGCACAGGGCGGCCACCAGCCGCGCCGATGCTTCCCGAGCCTGGGCGGGCGGGAGCAGATGCTCGAGGGAGAGCGCATTGGCCTCGTCGAGAAAGACCACGCCCCGCCCCTGCTCCTTGGCCACGGCGAGGATCTCCTGGAGAACCTCGCCGGTGTTGGGACCGAACTTGGAGGTCAGGTTCATGAGCTTCAGGTGATAGAAGACGGCCGCCGTCTCGGTGGCGAGGGCGCGGGCGAGCAGGGCTCTTACCGGTTCCGGGCGGGCCGTAGAGGAGCACGCCCTTGGGCGGCGTGATGCCCCACTTTCGGTAGAGCTCAGGATCAGTGAGAGCAGTCCCGAAGCTCCGCACGATGCTCTTGGCTTCGCGCAAACCCCCGATCTGGGCGAAGGTGGTCTCCGGCTTCATCTGTGCCACCACCCGCCCCGTCAGGTTCCCGAACTTCTCCCCCAGCTTGGCGAAGACGTCGTCGATGCGACGCTGGATCGCCCACTGCTGGCTCTCCGCGTTGCCGCTCGGGCGCGGCGGGTCTGCGCTCGCGGCGTCCTCGGCGGCCATGGGCTAGATGCGGGGGCGGACGGGGCGCCCGGCAAGATATCCGACTTGTCGAACACGCGGTCTTCCACGAGCACGGGCGCTTTCGCGCGAATGGCGAGGGCGATGGCGTCGGAGGGGCGCGAGTCGAGCTGGATCTCGCGGCCGCTCGCGTCGAGATAGATGGTGGCGTAGTAGATCCCGTCCTTGAGATCCGTCACCACCACCCGGGTGACCGTCACCTTGAGCCGTCCGAAGAGGGTGAGGAAGAGATCGTGAGTGAGCGGGCGCGGGGCACGCGATTCTCGAGGGGAAAGCGATGCCCGTCGCCTCCGCGGCGCCGATGCCCATGGCGAAGCTGCGCTTGTCGCGCTTGCCCTCGAGCACGAGGGCGGGCCGCACCCGCTCGAGTCCAGAAAGACGCCGACCACCCGCACTTCCTGGGGGCCGGGGCGCCGGAGTCTGCGCGGGCAGGCGCGGGGGCACGGTGGCGAGCGTTCCCACGGCGAGAAGCATCAGGGCTACCCACGACATGCGAGAGCGTTTCGCCATTGCCATCCTCCTCCGGAAGCGTCCGCGCGGAGCGCGCCAGCAGTATCCGGCCCGGTCCGGGCCAAGTCAACTCGCGCGGGGCGCGTGCCGCGAATATCCTTCGCGAAGGCGGAAGGACAGCAGGAACCCGTGACGAGCAGGGCGGCGAGGACACTCCACATGACCCGATAGCCGAGCCAGTGGGCGACGTGGCCGAAGACGATGGAGCCGAGGGCATTGCCTACGAGGAAGACGGCGCTGAATATGCCGACGGCGCCCCGCGTCTCACCTCCGGCGTCACGTCCATGAGGAGGGCGGCGAGGGCCGGGTACAGGAAGCCGTGGGCGCTCCCGCGAGGAGGCCGGTGAGGAAGAGAAAGGGGACGACGGGATAGCTCACGCGCGGGCCGACGAAGAAGGCGAGGCAGACGAGGAGCGCGGCGGACGCCGCCATGATGAACATGGAGGGAACGATGACGGCGCGGCGGCCGCGAGTGTCGATGAGATTGCCGCCCACCACGCGCACGCCCACCGCGGCAATGGCGTAAGCGGTGTAGAAGAGGCTGATGCTGTGGACGCCGAGGCTGTCACCGAAGGTCGGCCAGGAACGTGAACATCACCCCCGTGCCCAGCCCGAAGAAGAAAGCGAGGGCCATGTGCAGGTGCATGATGTCCAGCACTCCCTCCCGTAGCGTGCTGAGTCCGGGGCCGGGCCCCATGTGGGGCGGGCGGATGCCCGAGGTTCGCACCACGAGGAAAGCGGAGGCGGCGGCGAGGAGCACGGCGGCAGGAAGAGCCAGATGAAGCCCACCTGCCGGATGATCAGCTCTCGCCGGCCACGGGGCGAGGGCCGTGCCGAGGAAGCCCGACACGCCATAGATGCCGAGAGCCCAGCCCCGACGCTCCACGGGCACGAGCTCGATCACGTGCATGTAGTTCGCCACGAAGAACGAGGAAAAGCCGAGTCCCTGCACCACGCGAAGCACACCGAGGAGCGGGATCGACTGGAGTGAGGAGGAAGCCAGCCGAGGCGACCACGAGGAGCACCACCCCCAGTGACATGAAGACGCGGCGGCCGACCCGGTCGAGCCACAGGCCGATGGAGGCTGGCAGACGATGCCGGCCGCGCTGTACATGCCCTGGACGAAGCCGATCTCCGCCTCCGTCCCCCGAGCCGCTGGACGTAGAGGGGCAGGAGGATGAAGCAGCTGAGGCTCGACATGAACACGAAGTTGGTGAAGGTAGCCCGGGCGAACGGTCCGCTGCTGACGAACTCGAGCCCGCGAATCACGGGCGTTGCGGCCCGCTTTCCCCGAGACGTAAGATAGCCGCGCCCATGGCTCGCCCCGCCATCATTCGCGATCAATGTAGCATGTGGGAAGTGTAGGCAGGCTCCTGGACACCATCGCGCAGGCCTTCGACCTCGCCCTCGCGCTCTCCGACGATGGGCGCGGCCGGCTCAGGCGCCGAGCGTCTTGCAGTCGTGGCCCGGCATCGTCCACGGCGGCTGTCTCGTCGCTCTCGTGGACGCGGCGACCGAGCGCCTGGGCGGAGGCGCGGGCCCGCGTCGGATCGAAGGACGGCTCACGTCATCCGTCCCCATCGAGACCGCCCTCGACCTCGAAACGGGCCGGAGCGACGACATCATCAGCCTCAGCATCCGTCACGAAGGACAGACCTTGACGAGTGGCGGAGTCACCGCGCTCGGCAAGCGCGCCGTCATCCGCTCCGTGGCGCGGCAACGGCGACGGCTCTCCTTCCCACGTCGGACCTGTGTCTCGCGCTGCGGCGCGCAGAATCCCCTGGGGCTCCAGACCACGCTGGCCTTCGACGCGGAGGGCGTGTGGGTCCGGCTCCAGCCGCGCGCTCCCTGGCGCGCGGGCGGCGATCGTCTTCACCCGGCGATGGCGCCCGTCCTCCTCGACGAGGTTTCTGGTGGCTCGGCGCCCTCGTCATGAAGGAGGGCGGTCTCACTAACCGCCTCGCCATCGACCTCCACGAGCCCTCCGCGCCCTTCGACGAGCCGCTGCAGTCGCTGCGGGCCGCTTCGCCGACGTCGCGCCCATCGACAAGAAGCGCATCGTTCTGGCGCACCGAAACCACCCTCAGCACCGCTTCAGGCCTTCTCCTCGCCACCGGCTCCGTCGTCTTCCGTGGCGGCACCGACTACTCCGCGCGCCAGATCCCCTACTTCAAACCCGCACTCCGCCCGCAGTCTTCCGTCAGATGTTCCCAAATTACGTCTTAGGTGCCGTGCCGGCAACTCGCCGGCTGGGGGTGGGGGCAGCCTCCGCGGACCACGCTGCGTCGCATTCGCCGGGGCCACTCGAGCCCGCCACGAGATGTTGGTTCTTCGCGTTGAGAAGCTCCCCAGAAGATACGGGCCCGCGGAGGCTGCCCCCACCCCCATCCAGCTCCCGCGTGGCCAAGTGAGCGAACATCGCCGGAATCAGCTCGATGACGAAGGCTTGAGGATCCGAGCGCACAGCGGAGCGAGTGAGTGGCATCAGAGGTCGTTGGCGCAACGTGGAGGCGGGGTTGGAGGGGAGGTGCCCTCCCGGGACCCGTATCTTCTGGGGAGCTTCTCAACGCGACAAACCAACATCTCGTGGCGGGCCAGAGTGGCCCCGCGGAATGCGTCTCAGCGTGGTCCCGGGAGGGCGCCTCCTCCAGCCCCGCCCGCGCAAGTCACGCATCGAGCAACCAGCGCAAAAATAGCGGAACATCGGTCGAGAGGTCTTTGGCGCAACGTGGAGGGGTGGGGCTGGGGGGAGGTGCCCTCCCGGGACCCGTATCTTCTGGGGGAGCTTCTCAACGCGAAGAACCAGAATCTCGTGGCGGGCCAAGAGTGGCCCACGCGGATCGCGTCTCAGCGTGGTCCCGGAGGGCACCTCCCCCAGCCCCGCCCGGGCAAGTTACGCGACGACTACGTCAGCGCCGCGCGAGACGCAGCGGCCTTGGCGCGGAGAGCGTCGACGACAGACATGGGGACGGCAGGTGAGCCGAGAGTAGCCGCGCGTACCTTGGGGCCGTGGAAATCCGAGCCGCCCGTGGCGACCAGATCGTGGTCGTGGCAGATCTGCACGTAGGACGCCCGCTGCGCCGCCGAGTGCTCCGTGTAGTAGCACTCGATGCCCATCATGCCCGCGGAGATCAGACCCGGTATCAGCGCGTCGCGATCGGCCAGCCCCGGATGCGCGAAGACCGGCACGCCCCCCGCCTTGCGAATCAGCCGCACCGCGTCCTCCGGGGTCAGCTTCCTCCGCTGCACGTGCGCCGGCTTGCCCGAGCCCAGGTACTTGTCGAACGCCTCGCGCACCGTCTTGACGTAGCCGCGAGCCACCATCACCTGGGCCACGTGCGGCCGCCCCGCCGAGCCCTCCTTCACGACGGCGAACACCTCGTCGGCATCGATGGGCATGCCCAGCGCGGCCAGCCGCTCCGCCATGCGATGGACGCGCTCCCGCCTCTCCCGTCGCTGCTCGCGGCAGAACTCCTGGAACCACGGGGCCTGCCAGTCCATGAGATAGCCGAGCACGTGGATCTCCGCGCCCTCCACGTCGCAGTTGATCTCGATGCCGGGAAGAATCTCGAGCGGACGGTACGATTCCGCCGCCGCCATCGCCTCCCCGAGGCCTTCCGTGGAGTCGTGGTCCGTGATGGCGAGAACGCGCACGCCGCGGCGCGCCGCCTCCGCCACCAGCTCCGTCGGCGAATACGTGCCGTCGGAGGCGGTGGTGTGCGTGTGGAGGTCGACGCCGCCCGGCACCTACCGCCTGCCCGCGAGCGCGTGGAGATAGGCGAGGAGGGTGCGGACCCCGACTCCCGTGGCGCCCTTGGGACCGAGAGGCAATTCGCGCTCGGTGAAGGCGGTCCCCGCGATGTCGAGATGGGCCCACGGGCGGCCCCCGTGAAGTCACGCATGAAGAGGCCGGCCACGATGGCCCCGCCCCGCGCTGGCTCGAGATGTTGTTGAGGTCGGCGATGTCGCTCTTGATCCCGTCCTTGTACTCGTCATGGAGAGGCATCCGCCACATCTTCTCGCCCGCCGTCTCCGCCGCGCCGAGCATCCGCTCGGCCAGCCCATCGTCGGTGACGAAGACACCGGACAGGCCCATGCCGAGGGCGACCACGATGGCGCCGGTGAGGGTGGCGAGGTCCACCATCTCGTCGGGCTTGATCTCCTTGTCGGCATAGACGAGGGCGTCGGCGAGGGTGAGGCGTCCCTCGGCATCGGTGTTGCCGATCTCGATGGTCAGCCCGTTCATGGCGCGCACGATGTCGCCCGGGCGCTGCGCGGTGCCCGAGGGCATGTTCTCGGTAGCCGCGATGAGCCCGTGCACCTCGACGGGCAGGGCGAGCTTGGGCAGGGCCGGAGAAGAGCCCGAGCACGGCGGCCGCCCCGACATGTCGTCCTTCATGCGGTACATGCCGTCGGCCGGCTTGAGATCGAGCCCGCCCGAGTCGAAGGTGATGCCCTTGCCGATGACCACCACGCGCTTGCGCGCCCGCTGCTTGGGCCGGTACGTGAGATGAATGAACTTGGGCGGCTCGAGACTTCCCTGGGCCACGCCGACATAGGCGCCCATGCCGAGCTTCTGGCAATCCTCCCGCTCCAGCACCTTGAGCCCGAGACGCCCGGAGCGGGCGATCTCCTGCGCGCGCTTGGCAAGGAAAGCGGGCGTGACCACGTTGGCGGGCTCGTTGACCAGATCGCGGGCGAGACAGGTCGCGGCCGCCCACACCCTCCCGGCCCGCATCCCCTCCTCCGCCGCGGACTGGCTGCGCCGCTCCGGCTCCACCACCACGAAGGCGTCGAGACTCTTCGGACTCTTCTCCTTGAGGTACTTGTCGAAGCGATAGGTGCCGAGCATCGAGCCCTCCACCGTCGCCTGGGCCCGCAGGCGCGGAGAGGCCGGCGGCGGCGAGATATCCCGCCGCACTCTTCGCCCCGAGGTCACGGGCCCGTCGCGAGGCGGCGGACGCCGCGCGACGCACCGCCTCCGCGTCACCCCTTGGCCGATCCCAGCCCGGCCACGAGCACCCGCGTGGCGGGGAGCCGGCCTTCCGTGTGGACCTGGGAAATCTGCCCCGGCTTGCCCTCGAACCTCTCCGCCGTCATGACCTTGCTGAGGAGGCCACCGAGCTGCTTGTCGAGGGCGGCGAGGGCGGGCGAGAGCTTGGACTCTCCGGAGTGGCGGCCCACGATGAGGGCATCGGTGCGAACCTCGGTGAGGCCGCGACTATCGAGGGAGAGCTTCATCAGTGTGCGCCTCCTGGCTGGGAGCTCATGGCTCGCTGGATGGCAAGGGCCCGATGGATCATGTCGGCAAGGCCTTCGGTGCAATCGTACTGGCCGAGATCGCCCACGGCGACCCAGCGGACTTCGGCGGCGTCGGTGCCGGCCTCGAGGTGGCCGCCCACGCTCTCCGCGACATAGTCGATGATCACGTAGTGGTAGCGGACGACGTCCGAGTCCCGCACCACCCGATCGATGACTCCGCAGAGCCCGAGCAGCCGGACGTGCAGGCCCGTCTCCTCCTGCACCTCGCGCACGGCCGCTTCCTCGAGTCGCTCTCCCAGGTGAACGAGACCTCCAGGAATGCTCCACTGGCCCGCGCTCGGCGCGCGCCGCGCCGCGCCAGCAGCACGCGCTCTCCGTCGAGGACCACCGCGCCCACTCCGACCCGCGGGGCATCGGGAAACTCACGCGGCGCCGTCATCAGACGATGGTCAGGGCGCGCGGGGCACGACCCGCCCGCGTCCAGTCATCCGTCGCGTACTTGTCCCGCTCCAGCATGGCGGCGAGGGCCGCCTCCTCCTCGGAGAGGCCGCCCGGCTCGAGGTCGAGCCCGTGCGCGCGCCGGAATCCCTCGGCGAGGGCGGCGGCGGCTCTCGTCGAAGGACGGACGTCTACCCAAGGCAGACTCGAGGGTGGTCATGCCCGCCAGTGGATCGCCCTCTCCGGGAAAGACGCGACGCAACCGCGCGGGCGCCGCGCCGAGCATGATGGCGCCGTGCTGGAGAAAGGCCGTCCCCTGCCGTCGCTGCGCGCTGCCCACGAGCTTGCGGCCGTCGATCTCCAGCTCGAACGAGCCGGTGCGCGCGAAGCAGAAGGCGGGCATGGCCCCGGGATCCGAAGGCTGCACGGAGACCATCTCGACGGGGGCGCCGAGGGCGCGGAGGCCGGAGAGAAGCCCTCGCCTATCCAGCGATAGGTCTCGAGGAGATCGTTGGCGCCCTCGAAGTCTCCCGCCCCTGCCGACACGCTGTAGGTGATCTCGAGGTCGGGTCCTTCGTGGAGAATGGCGCTGCCTCCCGTGGCGCGTCTGACCAGTCCCAGCCCCATCGCCACCAGGGCCTGCTCGTCGATACGCCCGTCCAGGCGCTGTCCATAGCCGAGGGAGATGGTGGGGGCGCCCACGCGAAGAACCGGAGGGTGGGCGGCGAGATCGTGGCGCAAGCGGCCCAGCATGAGCGCCTCGTCCAGCGCCATGTTGGCCGGGCCGTCGAGCGGCTCGGTCACCAGCAGTCGAAACTTGGTCACGGCCCGAGGGGCCCACCTGCAGATTCCCTCTCCCTTCGGGGAGAGGGTCAGGTGAGGGGAAGAGGTGGCTCCCTCACGCCGTGCCCGGCCGCGTCCACCTGAGCCGCGGCTGCCGCGCCGCCGCCGTCTGATCGAGCCGGCGCACCGGTGTGGTGACGGGCGCCTCGTGAATCAGGTGCGGATTCTCCTGCGCCTCGCGGGCGATCTGGATCATCGCGTCGCAGAACTCGTCGAGCGTCTCCTTCGACTCCGTCTCCGTGGGCTCGATCATGAGCGCTTCCTCGACGATGAGCGGAAAGTAGGTCGAGGGCGCGTAGAAGCCGAGGTCGAGGAGCCGCTTGGCGATGTCCATGGCGGTGACGCCGAGCTTCTTCTGCCGCCGCGCCGAGAGCACGCACTCGTGCATGCAGGGCCCGGGAGCCGAGCGGTCGTAGTGATCCTCGAGCCGCCGCAGGATGTAGTTGGCGTTGAGCACGGCGTTGTCCGACACCGCGCGGAGCCGTCGGGGCCCATGGTGCGGATATAGGTCCACGCCCGCACCAGCATGCCGAAGTTGCCCCAGAACGCCTGGAGCTTCCCGATGGACTGCGGCCGGTTCCAGTCGAGCGCGTACTCGTCGCCGTCCCTGACCACGACCGGCGTGGGCAGGAAGGGGGCGAGGTGCTCCTTGATGCCGACCGGGCCCGCTCCGGGTCCGCCCCCGCCGTGCGGCGTGGTGAAGGTCTTGTGCAGGTTGAAGTGGCAGACGTCGAATCCCAGGTCGCCGGGGCGCGTGATGCCGAGGATGGCGTTGAAGTTGGCGCCGTCCATGTAGACCTGCACGCCCTTGGCGTGGCACATGCTCGGTGATCTGGTGAATGCTTCGACTCGAAGAGCCCGAGGGTATTGGGCTGGGTGATCATGAAGGCGGCCACGTCGTCGCCGAGGTGCCGCTCCAGATCGAGGAGATCGACGTCGCCGTTGGCCTCGCTCTTGAGCTCCACCACGGAGAAGCCGGCCAGGGCCGTGGAGGCCGGATTCGTCCCGTGCGCCGAGTCGGGGATCAGCACCTTGGTGCGTCGCTCACCTCGCGCGAGATGATAGGCGCGGATCATGAGCACGCCCGCCAGCTCGCCCTGCGCGCCCGCGGCGGGCTGCAGCGACACGTGCGTCCATGCCCGACACCTCGGCGAGATCCAGGGCCAGCTCGTACATGAGCTGGAGCGCGCCCTGGGACGCGCCCTCCGGCGTCATGCGGATGGAGGCGGGCGAAGCCGGGCAGCCGCGCCATGTCCTCGTTGATCTTCGGGTTGTACTTCATCGTGCAGGAGCCGAGGGGATAGAAGTGCGTGTCCACCCCGTAGTTCATCTGGCTCAGCCGCGAGTAGTGGCGGATCACGTCCACCTCCGAGACCTCGGGCAGCTCGGCGGGCGTCTCACGCAGGTGATGCTTGGGCAGGAGCTGCGCGGGGTCGACCACCGGCACATCGCACTCGGGAAGCGAGTAGGCGTGGCGGCCGGCACGGGACAGCTCGAAGATCAGCTTGTCGTAGGCGGGCTTGGTGATGGGCATGGTCGCCTCAGGCCACCGCAGCGGCGAGGGCGGCCGCGTAGGCGTCGATCTCTTCTCGCGTGCGCTTCTCCGTCACGGCCACGAGGAGGCAGTCCTTGTAGGACCGGTCGAGGAGCTTGAGCGGCACCCCGGCGAGGATCCTGTCCTTGAGCAGGCGCTTGGCCACGCGCTCCGGCGACTTGGGCAGCTCGAGGGTGAACTCCTTGAAGAAGGGCGCGGGAAGCTTGAGGCTTCACCCCGGGAATCCTGGCAAAGGCTTCCGCGGCGTAGTGAGCCTTGGCCGTCGACAGCTCGCCGACCTTGCGCAGGCCCGACCTTGCCCATGATGGCCACGTGAATGGTCGCCATGAGCGCGCACAGGGCCACATTGGTGCAGATATTCGAGGTCGCCTTCTCGCGGCGGATGTGCTGCTCGCGGGTCTGGAGGGTGAGCACGAAGCCGCGCTTGCCGTCGAGATCCACGGTGGCGCCCACGAGGCGGCCGGGCATGCGCCGGACGAGCTCCTGCTTGGCCGCGAACACGCCCAGATTGGGCCCGCCGAAGGTCATGGGAACGCCGAGGCCTTGCCCCTCGCCCACCACGATGTCGGCGCCGAGGGCGCCGGGCGGCGTGAGGAGGCCGAGGTTCACGGGATCCGCCACCACGATCAGCAGAGGCGCCCGCCGCGTGCACGATCTCCGCGGCCGCCTTGATGTCCTCGAGACAGCCGAAGAAGTTCGGATACTGGATGACGAGGGCCGCCGTCTGGGCGGTGACGGCCTTGCGGACCGCGTCGAGGTCCGTCGACCCGTCGCCCAGGGGCGCCGACTTGAGGCGCAGCCCCTGCCCCTCGCAATACGTCTCGACTACCTGCCGGTAGAGCGGGTTGACGCCCTTGGAGAGCACGGTGGCGCTCCGCTCCGTCACCGCGTGGGCCATGAGCACCGCCTCGGCGAGCGAGGAGGCGCCGTCGTACATCGAGGCGTTCGCCACGTCCATGCCCGTGAGCTCCGCCATCATGGTCTGGTACTCGAAGATGGAGCGCAGGGTCCCCTGGCTCGCCTCGGGCTGATACGGCGTGTAGGCGGTGAAAAACTCCCCGCGCGAGATCAGGTGATTGATCGGGCTCGGCACGGTGTGGTCGTAGGAGCCCGCGCCGAGGAAGCACGCGAAGTCATCGGCGTTGGCGTTGCGTGCCGCCATCCGGCGCAGGTGACGGACGAGGTCGCTCTCCGCCATGGCCGCGGGCACGTTGAGCGGACGCGAGAGCCGGGCCTTGGTGGGGATCCGCGAGAGCAGGTCCTCGATGGAGCCCACGCCGATCGTCCCCAGCATCTCTCGCTGCTGGGCGGGCGTATTGGAGATGTATCGCATGGTCTAGTGTCCGGCCGCGGCGACGAGCTTCTCGTAGTCGGCCGCGGACATGCAGGCCGTCCATCTCCTTGGGATTGGCTGAGCTTGATGACGATCATCCAGCCCTCGCCATACGGATCGCTGTTGACCGTCTCGGGCTTCTTGGTGAGCTCGGTGTTCGCCTCCACCACCTCACCGCTGAGGGGCGCGAAGAGATCGGAGACGGCCTTGACCGACTCCACTACGCCGAAGGTCTTCATGGCCGTGACCTTGGCGCCGACCTTGGGCAGCTCCACGAAGACCACGTCGCCCAGCTGCTCCTGGGCGAAGGCGGTGATGCCCACGCGCGCCTTGTCTCCCTCGAGCTTGGCCCACTCGTGCTCCTTGGTGTAGCGGAGGTCCGCCGGAATATTCGCCATCATGCTCTCCTAGATCTTCTTGGCGTGTGAAGGAACAAAAGGCGTCTTGGCGACACGGGCCCGGTGGGCCGCGCCGCGGATGTCCACGTCCACATCGGTGCCGACGGTAGCCAGGTCGGCCCCTCACGTATCCCATGCCGACGCAGCGCTCGAGGCTCGGGGAGAAGGAACCGGAGGTGACCACGCCCTCGGCCTGGCCGTCCTTGAGAATGCGATAGCCGTGGCGCGCCACCGCGCGCTCCGCCATCTCGAAGCCCACGAGCTTGCGCGTCACGCCGGCCGTGCGCATCGCCTCGATGGCCGCGCGCCCCAGGAACTCGCCCTTGGCCGGCTTGACCACCCAGCCGAGCCCCGCCTCGAGCGGATTGCTCGTGTCGTCGATGTCGTTGCCGTAGAGGGCGAACTTCATCTCGAGCCTCAGCGTGTCGCGCGCGCCCAGCCCGATGGGCTGGATCCCGTCGCCCTTGCCCGCGTCCATCAGGGCATGCCAGAGCGCCGGGCTGCGCTCGGCGGGCACGTACAGCTCGAAGCCGTCCTCGCCGGTGTATCCCGTGCGGGAGATGAGGCAGGGAGCGCCCGCTACCTTGCCGCGGGCGAAGTGATAGTACGGCACACGCGTCACGTCCTGATCGGCCAGACGCTGCACGAGGCCCTCGGCCTTGGGTCCCTGCACGGCGAGGAGGGCGGTGGCCTCGCTCACATTCGTCCAGGTGCCGCCGCGTCCTCCCTCGGTGACCCACGCCCAGTCCTTGTCGATGTTGGAGGCGTTGACGGTCAGCATGTAGTGATCGTCGGCCAGCCGGTAAAGGGTCAGGTCGTCCACGATGCCGCCGTGGGGATAGCAGAGGAGCGAGTACTGGACCTGGCCGAGGGCGAGGGCAGACGCGTCGTTGGTGGTCAACCCCTGCACCGCGGCGAGCGCTCCCGAGCCCCGAACCTCGAACTCGCCCATGTGGCTGATGTCGAAGAGCCCGACGTTCGAGCGAACGCAGCGGTGCTCCTCGATGATCCCGGTGTACTGCACGGGCATGTCCCAGCCGCCGAAGGGAACCATCTTCGCGCCGGCCGCGACGTGGACTGCGTGCAGGGGGTGCGCTTGAGGGAAGTCGAGGTGTCCGTCATGGGAGCGCCATCATCCTAATAGATGGGCCCCCGTGCTGCAACGGGAAGTGGAGACGCGACTGTTACTTGCCGGTGGTATAGCCCTTGCCGCCCATGCAGGCGCTGTAGGCCTGATTGTAGCCGCTCTCTCCCTTGCCCGACTGGCTCACGCCACCGTAGGTCGCACCACCCACACCGCCGGCCGCCGCCCCGATGGCCGCACCCGTGCCGGGAGAACCGGCGGCGGCGCCCACGGCCGCGCCCAGTGCCGCGCCGCCCAGGGCGCCCAGCGCGGCTCCCACGCCCACGCCCTTGGCCGTGTCTGCTCCGGGGCTGTAGCCTGATTGCTGCTGCGCCCACGTCTGGCATTCGCTCGTGTCCTGCGCCTGCTGCTGCGGAGTCTGGCCCTGGGCCGGATAGACGTACACGTTCGGCTTTGGCGGCTCGGACGAGGAGCAGCCCGAGATCGCCGCGGCGAACAGGAGAGCCGTGGTCGCGGCAAGGAAGCGATGTGATCTGCTCATGGAAAATCCCCTTGCCCTCCATTATGCGATCGCCCACCGCTGGGGCCGAAGCGTTTCTAGCTGTCCTTGGCCACCACCCGGCCGAAGGTCTCGACGAAGCGGTCCACGTCGGCGTCGGTCATGGCCAGCGAGCAGCAGCCGAGGCCCCGCTGGGTGAGGAGCACGCCGTCGTTCAGGAGTCCGAGGAACGTGCGCAGCGGGCGCTCGGCGTCGGCGGGCCGGCTCGAGCGATAGTCGCTCAGCCGCTTCTTGGTCCAGTGGATCCAGAAGAGCGAGCCGAGGCCCGTCACCTGCGCCGGCTGCTTGCTCTTGGCGAGCACGCGGCCGACGCCGGCACGGAGGCGATCGCCGAGCGCGTCCAGCCGGGCATAGGCCTCGGGTGTCAGCTCCTTCATGGTGGCCACGCCGCCCGCCATGGTCACCGGATTGGCATTGAAGGTGCCGCCGTGGCTGATCTTCCCCTTCCCGCCACGCGGATCGTAGGCATTCATCACGTCGGCCCGCCCCCGAAGGCGCCCACGGCGAGTCCGCCGCCGATGATCTTGCCCAGGGTGGTCAGATCGGGACGGATGCCGAAGCGCTGCTGCGCCCTCCCTCGGAGACGCGGAACGAGATCACCTCGTCGAAGATGAGCACGATGCCCAGGCGCTCCGTGACCTCACGGAGCCGCTCGAGGAATCCCAGCTGGGGCACGAGCAGGCCCGCGTTGGCCATGAGCGGATCCACGATGAGGGCGGCGATGTCTCGCCCCTGCTTCTCGAGAATTTTCGCGCAGGCATCGGCATCGTTCCACGGCAGGACCACCGTCTGCTTGAGCACGGTGTCGGGCACCCCCGCGGAGTAGGCCACGGGCTTCGGGCGCTTGCGTGATCCCGACTTCGTGGGATCGGGGAGACGCTCACGAGCACCCCGTCGTGGGTGCCGTGATACGCGCCCTCGAACTTGGCGATCTTGCTCCGCCCGGTGAAGGCCCGGGCCGCCCGTATGGCGTTCATGGTCGCCTCGGTGCCCGAGTTCACGAAGCGCACCGCCTCCATGCTGGGGATGCGCTTGGTCAGGCTGTCCGCGAGCTTGACCTCGTGCTCGCTCGGCCCGGGGAAGGACATGCCGCGCGTGGCCTGCTCGGTGACGGCCTCGACCACCGAGGCGTGGGCGTGGCCGAGGATCAGGCTCGTGTAGTTGCCGTTGAAGTCGAGACGCTCGGCGCCGTCGGCGTCCCAGATGCGCGGGCCCGCCCCGCGCGTGATGTAGAACGGATAGGGATCGAAGAAGGTGGTGGTCCGGCTGTTGCCGCCCGGCATGACCTGGAGCGCCTCCTCGTACATCTGGCGCGAGCGGCTGGTCTTGGCCTTGTAGTCGTTGACGAGAGTCTCGATGGTCATGGCGTCTCCTCCCAGTGAACCGCATGGTCGAGCCCGGCGCGGTGGGCGCGCAGGAGCTCATGGGCCTCGGCCACCGTCACCCGCGTGAACGACAGACGCTGGCCCGGCTTCACCTGGCACACTCTCCCGATATCGAATGAGCATACCGTGCCGATCTTCGTGTAGCCACCCGTGGATTGCCGGTCGGCGAGGAGCACGATGGGCTGGCCGTCCCCCACCACCTGGACCCCGCCCAGGGCCACCCGTCGGAGATGATGTCGTGCCCCTGCGTGTGCTCGATGCGCGCGCCGCGCAGGCGGGCCCCCATGCGGTCACTCTGCGGCGTCATCTCGTACGGCGCCTCGAAGAGCGCGCTGATGCCCCGCTCGGTGAAGCGATCGTCCTGCGGTCCCAGGACCACGCGCACGGTGGGGGCCTGCGTGTAGTCGGGGATCAAGCGGTCGCGCACTTGCGCGGGGGCGCCTCCCGAGGGCGGCCCCAGGGGAGCACGTCGCTCTTCCGGAGGGCCCTTCCCTGATGGCCGCCGAGCTGACCACGAAGATACGTCGAGCGTGAGCCGAGCGCGGGCGGCGTGTCGATGCCGCCGGAAACCGCGATATAGGCGCGCACTCCGGAAGCGGCGGGACCGAGACGCAGCACGTCGCCCGGCTTCACCTCGAAGGCGGCCCAGCGGGGCATGGCCGCGCCGTTGAGGGTGACGGGCATGGCGGCCCCCGTCACCGCCACCCACCGCTCGTCCGCCAGCTCGAGCCGCGGGCCGATCAGCGTGCACTCGAGCGCCGCCGCGTCGTCGGCGTTGCCCACGAGCCGATTGGCGAGGAGAAAGGCCTCGCGGTCCATCGGCCCGGAGGGAGGAATGCCCGTGCGCAGCGCGCCACGCCGGCCGAGGTCCTGCACCGTGGTCTGCGGGCCCGGATCGTGGATGAGCAGGTTCACGGCGCGACGGTGACGCGGGGGCGTAGGTGCCGTCGGCCACGGCGGCGGCGATGGCGTCGTACTCCGGGCGCGTGATCATGGTGAAGCGGACCTGATCACCCGCGCGCAGGAGGATAGGGTCGGCGGACTCCGGGATCGTAGAGGCGAAGCGGAGTGCGGCCGAGGACCCAGAAGCCCCCGGGGCTTTCCACGGGATAGATGCAGCACTGGATGCCCCCGATGCTCACGCTTCCGGAGGCGTCTTGAGACGCGGCTGGACGAGCCGGGGGATGAAGATGCGGTCCGGCATGCCCGTCATGTACGGCAGGCCCGGGGTGAAGCCGACGAAGTACACGTAGTAGTCGGCGTCGGCGTGGAGCCGCGCCACCTCGTCGGCGGGAAGGCCGATCTTCTCGGCGGCCGCCTCGAGCTCGAAGCCCAGGTCGCCCTCGTAGCAGCACGGGACTTCGACGGTGCGCGCGGGAGGCAGCACCTCCGGCCGCGCCTCGCGCCACAGCGCGTGGAGGGATTTCGTCAGCGCGCCCCAGCCCACGACGAGCGGATCGTAGTAGACGAGCAGGGAGCGATAGCTGGGCACCGTCTCGGTGACCCCGGAAACCCGGCGCTGCTGGATCAGGTACTCGAGGGCAAGGACCCGCGCGTTGACCTCGCGGTTGATGTCGTCGCCGAGCTCCACCGACAGCGCGAGGTCCCCGCAGGGCAGGAAGCGGGGCTCCGCGTAGATGCCCACGCCCTAGAGCGCGGCCAGCGAGCTATTCGGGACGTCGGTGATGAACATGTGGCCCGGGCTGTGCGTGATCATGAAGGCAGGCTTCGAGGCCAGGGCCACCGCCTGGGGCGTGACCCCGCACGCCCAGAACATCGGCACCTCTCCCGTCTCCACGCCGACGAAGTCGCCCCAGTCGGGCCGGGAGACGTCCTTGATGCCGAGGTGGGCGGGATCGCCCACGTGCACGGGAGCGCCGTGGGCACCGGGGAAGCGCGCCGACGCCGTCACCGCCTTGGCCACCATCTGGTGCGGAATGGGGCGCATGGAGACGACCATGGGCCCGTGGAATCGCCCGGCGGGCCGGCACTCGATGTTCGTCTTCCACATGGCGACGTTGCAGCCGCGCTCCACGTGACGCAGCGGGATGCCGGCATCCAGGAGGGCCCACTCGAAGGTGAAGGAGCAGCCGAGGAGGAAGGCGACGAGATCGTCGCGCCAGAACGGCCTTCACGTCCGTGACCTCGTCGGCGAGCACGCCGTCCTTGTAGATCCGGTAGCGCGGCAGGTCCGTGCGGAGGTCCGCGCCGGGAGCGACACCCACCGGCTCCGGCGAGCCCACGTCCGTCACCTCGATGAGCGGGCACGGCCGCGGATTGCGCTGGCAGAAGAGGAGGAAGTCGTAGGCGTCTTCCTTCGGCAGCACGGCCATGTTGGCCTGGACGAAGCCCGGGCCGAGGCCGGCGGTGACGCCGCTCAGCTTACCGCTCCGAATGTCGGCGCGGATCTCTCTCGGATGACGCGTGTCAATGGGCACGATGACCTCCGCTATGGGATAAGACGATCTTCGGAGCAGCGCGTGATTCAGTCTACCTCAAGTGGTCGAGAGCGGGCCAGCGGCGGACGCTCGGGAGGATCACCGGCCCGCGGGTCGAGAGGCTACCCAGCCCGCCACCGCGCCGCCGATCAGCCCGAGGGGCCCGGTGAAGAACACGCCGTGGCAGGATCCTCACCGATCCCGCCCGCGCCGTCTACCGGAGATGGCCGAGCTTGGGCCACAGATCGGGATTGCCGAGAACGATGTGGCTTCTCCCCGCGCAGCACGCGCAGCATCTCGGCCGTGACCTGCATGGCCGTGCCCCGCGTCGTCTCCTCGGTCACCCCGCGATGTGCGGGCTCACGATCACGTTGTCCAGCTGGAGGAGGCGGCTGTCCGAGGACACCGGCTCCTCCTCGAAGACGTCGATGCCCGCCGCGCGGATCTTGCCGCTCTCCAGGGCCACCCGGAGCGCTTCCTCGTCCTGCACCTTGCCCCGGGAGGTGTTGATGAAGATGACCCCGGCTTCATCTGCGCGATCGGCGTCGGCATTGATCATGTGGTGCGTCTCGTCGGTGTGCGGGGTGTGGCAGGTGACCACGTCGGCCTGGCGGAGGAGCGAGGGAGATCGGCCACCGGCTCCACCCCGCGATTTCTCTGCTCGTCGGCCGGCACGTACTTGTCGTAGGCGATGACGCGCATGCCGAGGGCGGCCGCGGTCTTGGCCACGCGCCGGCCCACGTTGCCGACGCCGATGATGCCGAGCGTCTTGCCGTTCATCTCGAGGAGGCCCTGCCAGCGGCTCTTGCCCCAGTCGGCGAGCCGGGTGCGCTTGTCCACCACCACCGCCTGCTTGGCGAGGGCGGAGCATGAGCATGATGGCGTGCTCGGCCACGGAGTTGGAGTTCGAGCCCGGGGCGTGGACCACGGGAATACCCAGCTCCGTGGCCGCGGGGAGATCGATGGTGTCGAGACCGACCCCGTGACGTCCCACCACCTTGAGCTGCTTGCACGCCGCCATCAGAGAGCGGCTGCACTGGGGCTTGGCCCGGAAGAGGATACCCGAGGCCTCCTGGGCGATCTTGACCATGCCCGCCTCGGTTTCCTCGTTGGAGACGGTCACGCGCGCTTCGCTCTCGAGCTGCTTGACGCCATCGGCATGGATCGGTCCGGCCAGAATGACGAGGGGCTTCATGGCTCTCCTCTCAGAGGGTGAGGGTCATCTTCTTGATGCGAAGGGTGGGGTTGGACTGGAGAGCATCGCGCTGTCCCGTGTCGGCGAAGCCCAGCCGCTCGTACAGACGCGTGGCCGGCCGGTTGCCTTCGGTGACCCAGAGGTCGAGCCGCTCGAGGCGGCGCGAGCGCGCCCACGCGATGGCCGCGCTCAGCAGAGCCTGCCCCGTTCCCTTCCCTCGGGATCCCGGCTCCACCCACATGCCGCCCACGTGGCCGGTCTTGGGATGCTCCTTGTCGAAAAGCCCGAAGGCCAGCCCGAGGGCGCGGCCCTCTTCTTCCGCCACGAGCATCACCTGCCCGTCCGGCATGGTCACCGACTCCGTGAGCCGGATCCAATGCGCATCGGGCTGGGCCTGCTCGTCGACGAAGCGGCGGGCAAAGGCGTCCGGTGAGTCGGCGAGGGAGCGCAGCCGGAGCTCACGGAAAAGGCTCCACTCACCACCTTCGAGCTCGCGCACCCGCATGGAAGGCCGTCACCAGGCGCTACTTGGTCGCCACGAGCACGATACGGGGTGATTCGAGGACGAAGGGCCGTCCGTCGAGGCCGCCGAACAGCTCCACGTGCGACCAGCGCTCGGGGCGGAGCATGCGCAAGAGCTCGTGGACGGAGTAGAGGCGGATCTCGAGCCGGCCGAGGTGGCGGCCCTCGGTCTCCAGCCACCAGTCCTGGCGGATCCGGCTCGTGCGCATATCGAAGTGGTTCTCCACGCGCGCCGTCCCCTCGGGCAGCCGCACCGTCTCCTCCGACGGCACGTCGCGCGTGACGAAATCACGGTTGCGGGTGTCGAGCACGAACGCTCCCCCGGCTTGAGGGCGGTGCAGAAGCGGTCGATGAGGAGGCGATCCTCGTCGTCGGTGAAGAAGCCGATGCTCGAGAAGAGATTGAGGGCGAGATCGAACTCGCCGGAGAAGTCCATGTCGCGCATGTCCTGGCGCACGAGCTGGAGGGGCAGGCCGGCGGCCGCCGCGCGCTCTTTCGCTCGCTGGAGCTCCGTCTCGGAGAGGTCCACCCCGTGACCTCGAAGCCGCGGCGGGCGAGGAGCCATGGAGTGCCGCCCGAAGCCGCAGGGCGCGTCGAGGACACGGCCGGCGGCGGGAGGCCGCACGTGACCGAGGATCCAGCCGACCTCCGACTCCGCGTCGGCCTCGGACTCGAGGCCCCGCGAGATGGTGGGCCACGCTTCGTCGAAGAATCGGCTGTCGAACACGGCCGCATTATACCGAAAGCTCCCTCGGGAATGGGGCCTAGGATGGGCCCGCCGCGTTCGTGTATAACAGTCGGCGGCACACCGCCTGCGCGACGAGGAGGAAGGACGGCATGGCCACGCTGGTGACGGGCGCGTTCGGCTGCATCGGGGCGTGGGTGTGCAAGCGCCTTCTCGAGGCGGGCGAGCGGCTCATCGCTTTCGACGTGGGTGACGATCCCTGGCGCCTGCGCATGATCGTGGGACCCCACCGGCTGCGCGACATCGTGATGGTCAAGGGCGACATCACGGACCGCGACGGCGTCACCCGCGTGGTGGGCGAGCACAAGGCCGACCGCATCATCCACCTCGCCGCCTGGCAGGTGCCGCTCTGCCGCCAGGACCCCTCGCGCGGAGCGCTCGTCAACGTGGTGGGGACGGCGAATGTGTTCGAGGCGGCCAAGGCCCACCGGGATCGCGTGAGCCGCGTCACCTACTTCTCCTCCGCGGGCGTCTTCGGCCCTCCCCATCTCTACGGCCCGGGGCCGGTGACGGACGACGCGCCGCCCCGGCCCGCCACCCACTACGGCGTCTACAAGGTCGCCAACGAGGAGACGGCGCGCGTCTACTGGGAGGAGCACCGGATCCCCTCCATGGCCTTCCGGCCCCTGACCGTGTACGGGCCGGGACGCGACTTCGGGCTCACCGCCGATCCGACCCTGGCCATGAAAGCGGCCGTGCTCGGCCGCCCTTTCAGATCCGGTGGGGCGGCGCCACGGATTTCGTCTTCGCCGACGACGTGGCGCGCGCCTGCGTCGCCGCTTCCACGGCCGCCCTGGAGGGGCGCGCGTGTACAACCTCCACGGCCAGTCGGCCACGGTGGCCGAGCTCACGCGCCTCATCGAGGAAGCGTGGCCCGGCGCGAAAGGGAACGATCTCCCACGTCGAGCAGCCCATTCCCTTTCCATCGGAGCTGGCGGATATCGGCTATCAGCGGGATCTGGGTCCGGCGCCGCGCACCGGCATCAAGGACGGCATTCGCCGGACGCTCGACGAGTTCGCCGCGCTCCACCAGGCGGGACGGCTGGACGCGCGGGAGCTGGACTCGGCCCCGTGACCGCCACCCGTCACCCTCCGTCCGGCCCGCGCGAGCGACGCCGAGCTCATCTGCCTGATCTACAACCAGGGCATCGAGGATCGCGTGGCCACCCTCGAGACCGAGCTTCGCACTCCCGCCGAGCGGCGCGAGTGGATGGCCGCGCGCGGGCCCGCGACCCCGTGATGCGTCGCGCGAGTCGGACGGCTCGGTGGTGGGCTGGGGCAGCCTCAACGTCTCTCAACGCGCGCCCTGCCTACCTCAGCGCGTGGCGGACTTTTCCGTCATCACGTCGAGCGGCAAGTGTCCTCTCGGGATCTACGGAAGCGCTCCCAGTGGCTCAGGCTCTGCCAAGTCACGGGAGTGCGGGGCCGGATCGCCGAAGGCTGCTGGGGAGCCGCGAAGCCCAGGCAGATGAACATCTCCGGGCTGAGTCCCTCGGGAAGGTTGAGAATCGCGCCGGCGGCGGCGCGGCTGAAGGATGTGACAAGGCCGGCGCCCAGGCCGAGGGAGTGGGCGGCGAGCAGCATGGTCTGGGCGGCGGTGCCGATGTCGACGTAGAGCCCTTTGGCGGTCGGGAGCATGCCGAAGGAGCGGGCGCGCTGGCCGTCGATGCAGATCACCACCACCGCCTGGGGATGCTGGAACATGCCCGGCGAGACCATCCGGAGAAGGCGGAGGGTCATGGGATCCTGCACGGCGACGAAGCGGTGGAGTCGCCGGTTGCCTCCGCTCGGCGCCCAGCGCGCCGCCTTCAGGATCTCCTCGACCAGCGCGCGCTCGACGGGCGCGTCGGTCAGCGACCGCGCCACGCGACGGGTGCGGATAGCCTCGAGCACGGCGTTGGTCACGGCGCGCTCCGGCCGGGGCCGAAGTGGCTGACGAGATGCTCGCCCACCGCCCGACACACCACGTCGAGTTGGTCAGCGTACTTGGTGGGATCGACGGAGCGCAGGGCGGCGTCGGGCAGCTCCTTGAGCGGCCCCGCGAGGAGCCCGCGCGTTCCCGGCGACGCGCGCTCCGCGATGAAGTCGGCGAGCCGACCCGCCGCCGTGAGCATGCGCAGCGGTCCGTATTCCGCCGCCTCCTCGAGCTGCGTCCTCGCCGCCGTGACGAGGAAGGCGAGGAGCTCCAGCGCCTCGTCTTCCGTGAGCACCATCGCCGATGTCATGTCGTGACTCCTCCCCGTCGTGACTCATGTCAGTCGCCCGCGCGTTCGAGAGGCGAAGGATAGCGCAGCCAGGCCGGTACCTCCAAGCGGGGTGTCGCCGGCGCTACGGGGTCGGAGCTACGGACGGTGGGTGGCGACGGCCTCGAGGAGCGGGCGGGCGAGCAGCGATCGGAAGGTCACCGCCTCGCCGATCACGATGACCGCGGGCGATGGAAGGTGAGCGGCGCGGACGGCGATATCGCCGAGCGTTCCCACCAGCGTCTCCTCCGCCTCGGTGGTTCCGCGGTGGATCACAGCCACAGGCGTGGCCGCGGAGCGCCCGGCGGCGAGGAGCCGGCAAGTGATGCGCGGGAGTGCGCCCACGCCCATGAGGATGACCAGGGTGTCCACGGCCGTGGCGAGTCGCTCCCAGTCCACGGCCGAGCCCGGCTTCGCCGGATCCTCGTGGCCCGTGACAATCGCGAAGGAGGAGGCGAGGCCGCGGTGCGTGACCGGGATGCCGGCGGCCGCGGGCACGGCGAGGGCCGAGCTCACGCCCGGCACCACCTCCACCGCCACGCCCGCCCGCGCGCAGGCCAGCACCTCCTCCCCTCCCCGGCCGAAGACAAAGGGATCGCCCCCTTGAGACGAACCACGAGGCGCCCCGCCTCGGCGTGGTGAATCAGTATCGAGTTGATAGCCGACTGCTCGAGATAGTGGCGGCCCGAGGATTTGCCCGCGAAGATCCGGAGCGCTCCCGCGGGCGCCTCGTCGAGGAGCGCGGCGCCGACGAGCTGGTCGTAGACGACGACGTCGGCGCGGCGCAGCCATCGGAGACCCTTGACCGTGATGAGATCCGGATCGCCCGGCCCCGCCCCCACCAGCACCACCCGTCCCCTAGACACCGAGGCGCTCCAGCAGGCGAGTGCGGGCCTCGGCGGTGCGGCCCGCTGCCGCGAGCCGCCTCAGCTCGCCGTCGAGGGCATTCCGCCAGCGCTCGGCGTCGAGGGAGATCCCACCCTCGCGGAGGGTGCGCCGGACCTCGGCCATGACATCCGTGACCGCCGCCACGTCGGCGGGCAGCAGAGCCTCCAGCTCCTCGCGCACGAGACGCGCCATGGTCGGGCTGGTCCCGCCCGTCGACACCGCCACGGTCAGCGCGCCACGCTTGAGCACGGAGGGCAGGATGAAATCGCAGCGCGTCGGATCGTCGGCGCAGTTGATCAGGATGCCGCGCTCCCGGCACTCCGCCGCCACCGCCGCATTCACGGATACGATCGTCGGTGGCCACCATGACCAGCGCGAATCCGGCCGCGTCTCCGGCAACGTACTCGCGGGGCCGCCAGCGAAAGTGCGCATCGGTGGCGCGGCGCAGGAGGGAGTGGGTCAGCGACGGGCTCACCACGGTCACCCGCGCCCCTGCTTCCACCAGCCCCTCGACCTTCCGCTCCGCGACCGCTCCCCCGCCTACCACCAGACAGGGACGGGCCGAGAGGTCGAGCATCACCGGGTAGGCGAAGCGCGGATGGCCCGACACGCTCACGGTGCGTCTCCCGTCTGCGAATCTGGCGCCGGCGGATCTGGCGTCGACGCATCAGGCGGAGGCGCCTGGCGCTCCGGACGTGGAAAGAAGCGGATCAGTCGCTCCAAGACCTGGGGCAGCTCATCGCACGGCACGTCTTCCATGATGCGGGTGCCCGCGCGCGGGTCATGGCCTCCCCGCCCGCCCACGAAGATGTGGACGCCGTCCACGACCTTGCCCTCCACCCTCACCTTGCATCCCTGGAGCCCGATGTCCGCCGTGTGGTGATTCGCGCACGAGGCGGGACACCCGGACCAGCGCACGGTGATGGGTCTGGTCTTGCCCACGTGTTTCTCGAAGTCCCGGGCCAGCGCCATGGCGCGCGTCTTGGTGTCGATGAGGGCGAGATTGCAGAAGTCCGTGCCCGTGCACGACACGAGGCCGCGCCTCATCTCCGACGGGTTGTACGGCAGCTCCTTGAGGAGCGGCTCCTGGGTCAGGTCGCCGAGCCGCGCGTCGGGCACGTGGGGCAGGAGCACGTCCTGGGACGGGGTGAACCTGAGCTCCCCTGCCCGTACGCATCAGCGAGCCGGGCCAGCTCGTCGAGCTGGTCCGCCGTGACGCGGCCCACGGGCGTCTTCAGCCCGACGTAGTTGAGCCCGGCTGGCGCTGACGGAAGACGCCGATGTGATCGCTGTGCGTCGCCCCGCGCGCGTCGCGGCCCGCCCGCGGCAGCCGGCGCACGAGCCGCGCCTCCAGCTCCGTGCGAAAGCGCGCCGCCCCCACTCGCCGAGCAGGAAGGCGAGCCGCGCCTTGCTCCGCGACTCGCGCGGGCCATGGTCGCGGAAGATGAGGGCGATGGCCGCGCACGTGTCCGCCGCCTCCTCGGGGCGCACGAAGACGTCGAGGGCCTGCGCCACCACGGGGCCCCCGATCCCTGCTTGCCCCCGACCGCGACGTTGAAGCCCGGCGTCTCCACGCCGTGGAGGTCGGCCACCGCCGGCGTCATCGAGATGTCCTGCGTCTCCCCGCCCGTGCAGTGCTCGCGGCACCCGGTGATGGTGACGTTGAACTTTCTCGGCAGGTTGGTGAACTCCTTGTTGCGGAGGAAGATGCGCTGGAACTCGCGGGCGATCGGCACCGTGTCGATGAGCTCGCCCGGGGTGAGGCCGGTGGCCGGGCAGCCGATGATGCCGCGGATATTGTCCATCCCCGTCTGGAGGCTCGACAGCCCCGCCACCTCGAGGCGCCGCATGATCTCGGGCACCCGCTCCACGGTGACCCAGCGGAGCTGGAGCTGCTGCCGCGTGGTGACATCGGCGATGGTCCGCCCCGACTCGCGCGTGAGCTGGGCGAGCAGGCGCACCTGCGAGGCGCTCACCACGCCGTTCGGCATGCGGATGCGCATCATGGCGTGCCCGGGCGTCGGGCGGCGCATGAAGACCCCCACCCACTTGAGGCGCTCCTTGTCGTCCTCGCCGATGGTCTTCCATCCTTCCCGGGCGAAGCGGACGAGATCGTCCTGGATCTCCAGGCCGTCCTTCTCCGACTTGAGCGCCTCGATCTTGTTCATCGGCGGGCATCGGCGAGCGCGACGGATGCGCACGGCACAGGCCTTGAGCTCCGGCTGCTTCGAGCGCGGATCGCGCGCGGACAGGGTCAGGTTGTTGGCGGCCTTGTAGAAGCCCCACTGCCGGCCCCAGTGAAAGGGCAGGAAGCAGGTGCCCTGGCGAATCGTTTCGCTGACCCGCGCCTGGGCCACCGCCTTGCCCCGGCGGGAGGTGATCTCGACGAAGTCCCCGTCGAGGATGCCCGCCCGCTGCGCGTCGCGCAGGTTGACCTCGAGATGCGGCTCGCGCGTGCGGGCGGCCAGCGCGGGCGACTTTCCCGTGCGGGTCAGGGTATGCCAGTGATCGCGCACGCGGCCCGTGGTCAGGGTGAGTGGGTAGCTGCGCGTCGGGCACCTCGGCGGGCGGATCGTGCTCGACGGGAATGAGCCGGGCGCGGCCGTCCTCCGTCGGGAAATGCAGGTCCGTGTAGAGCCTCGGCGTCCCGGGGTGAGTCGGCGCGGGGACGGGCCACTGGAGCGGCCCCTCCGTCTTGAGACGCTCGTGGCTGACCCCGGAGCAGTCGCAGACGGTGCCCGCGGTGAGGGCGGCGAACTCGTCGAAGATCTCGGCCGCGCTCTCGTAGGAGAAAGCCTCCTTGTAGCCGAGCTCCCGGGCCACGCGGGTGACGATGACCGCGTCGGGCAGCGCCTCGCCCGGCGGCTCCACCAGCTTGGGCAGGTAGGTCAGGCGACGCTCCGAGTTGGTCATGACGCCGTCCTTCTCGGGCCACTGCGCCGGCGGGCAGCAGCACGTCGGCGAATCGCGTGGTCTCCGTCGGGTGGTAGGCGTCCTGGACGATGACGAGCTCGGCCTGGCGCAGAGCTTTCTCCACGAAGTCGAGATCGGGCATGGACGCGGCCGGATTGGTGCAGAGTATCCAGACCGCGCGAACCGAGCCGTCGTGCAGCCCCTCGAAGATCTCGAGGCGCCGAGCGGCCCGGCGCCGATCCTATCCGTCCCGGCGGGAATTCCCCAGTGCCGCTCGACCACCGCGCGCGCCTCTGGGTCGCTCACGTGTCGGTAGCCGGGGAGCAAGTGCGAGAGCCCTCCGGTCTCGCGGCCGCCCATGGCGTTGGGCTGTCCCGTGAGAGAGAACGGGTCCCGCTCCTGGCCTGCCGATCTGGCCCGTCGGCAGGTGGAGGTTCAGGATGGCGGTGTTCTTGTCCGTGCCCTGATGGCTCTGGTTGATCCCCATGCTCCAGAGCGTCATGGCTGGCCCGGCCCGGCCGAAGCGGCGGGCCGCGGCCACGATGATCTCGGTGGAGAGGCCGGTGATCGACGCGGCATGCTCCGGCGAATAGCGGGCGAGCACGGGGCGGAGGGCAGGCCAGCCGCTCGTGTGCAGCGTCATGAAATCCGGATCGAGCATTCCTTCCCTTCCACAGCACGTGGAGCATGGCGTTGAGAAGGGCCACGTCCGAGCCGGGACGGAGGGGGAGATGCAGATCGGCGATGTCCGCCGTCTCCGTCCACCGCGGATCCGCCACGATGACGGCCACCTCGTCGGGGGCGGCGAGCTTCCGCTTGCGGATGCGCTTCCAGGTCACGGGGTGACAGTCCGCGGTGTTCGTGCCGATGAGGAAAAAGCAGTCAGCCGACCTCGATGTCCGCGTACGCGCCGGGCGGGCCGTCGCTTCCCAGGGAGCGCGTGTAGCCAGCCGCGGCGGACGCCATGCACAGGCGCGAGTTCGTGTCGAAGTTGTTGGTGCCGAGGAAGCCCTTGGCCAGCTTCGAGGCGACGTAGTACTCCTCGGTCAGGAGCTGGCCCGAGCCGTAGAAGGCCACCGCGTCGGGACCGTGACGGGCCACGATCTCGCGGATCCGGTCGGCCGCGAAGCGGATGGCCAGCTCCCACGGAACACGCGCGGGCGCCGCGTCGCGCCGGGTGCGGAGCTGCGGGTAGAGCAGCCGGTCGGGAGTGCGAGAGGACCGGCGGCAGGTGTACCGCCTTGGCGCAGAGATCACCCAGGCTCGACGGATGGTCGGGATCGCCCTTGACGCGCTTCACCGCGCCGCCTTCCACCTGCACGAGCAATCCGCACCCGACTCCGCAGTAGGGGCAGAGCGTCCGGCGCCAGCGGGCGGGCTCTTCGCTTCCCGCCTCGGCCTGATCGCGGCTATCCTGTTCTCGCGGGGAGACCCGCGAAGGGGGCTCGGTCCCGCTCCGCGGAGATCAGACATGGGCGGCGCGCTCCTCGAGAAAGCCCACCACGGCGTCGCGGAGCTCGAAGTACTCCGACGTGGCCACGATCTCCTCCCGCCGCCGCGGGCGTGGGAACGGCACGGCGAGGATCTCCCCACGGTGGCCGCCGGCCCGCTCGTCATCATCACGATGCGATCGGCCAAGAGGAGCGCCTCGTCCACGTCGTGGGTGACCATGATGACGGTCTTCCGCTCCGCCTCCCACAGCGTCATGAGCTGATCCTGAAGGTCCATGCGGGTGAGCGCATCCAGCAGCGAGAAGGGCTCGTCGAGGAGGAGAAGCCGCGGCTCGAGGGCGAAGGCGCGGGCGATGCCCACCCGCTGCTGCATGCCCGCGGAGAGCTCGCGCGGATAGCGGTCGCCCTGCCCCGCCAGGCCCACCGCGGCCAGATAGGGCTCGGCCTCCGCCGCGGCGGCGCGCGGGCGAACCTGGCCAGGGAGAGCCGGACATTGTCCCGCACGGTGAGCCACGGCAGGAGCGTGGCGGACTGGAACACCACGCCCCGATCGGTGCCGGGACCGCTCACCTCGCGGCCGCCGATGACCACGCCGCCCGTTGTCGGCTGGTTCAATCCCATCACGATGGACAGCACCGTCGACTTGCCGCAGCCCGAATGGCCGACGATGCAGACGAACTCGCCCTCGACCGACGTTCAGGGTGAAGTCGCGGACGATCTCGGCGGGGCCCGTAGGCGTCGCGTACGTCTTCCCGAGCCTGGCGATCTCGACGAATCGGCCAGAATTTCCCACGGCATTCATCAGGCGGCGCCGCGGCGGCAGGCACGGAGGAATTCCACGATGCCGAGCCGTGCCTTCTGATACGCGGGCGTGAGGCTCATGTGCCGGCGATGGCGGGGACGCTCGAGACCCACCTCGATCACGGGACCGAGCATGGCGCCCGGCCCCGGCGTCATCGGGTAGATGCGGTCGGCGAGCAGGATGGCCTCGTCCACGTCGTTGGTGACGAGGATGACCGTGGAGCGCCGCTCGCCCCAGATCCGCAGGAGCTCGTCCTGGAGGGTGGCGCGGGTGAGCGCGTCGAGGGCGCTGAAGGGCTCGTCCATGAGAAGGAGCTTGGGGCGCATGGCGAGACCGCGCGCCACCGCCACCCGCTGACGCATGCCGCCGGACAGCTCCCGCGGCCGCTTCCATTGAGCGGGGGTCAGGTTGACGAGGGCGATGAACTCCTCCGTGAGCCGCTTCCGCTCCGCCGCTCCCACGCCCCGGTTGACCGCGTCCACGGCGAGGGCGACGTTGTCGTAGACGCTCAGCCACGGGAGGAGGGAATACTGCTGGAAGACCATGCCGCGCTCGGGGCCCGGCTCGGAAACCGGCGCGCCGTCGAGCACGATGCTGCCCGCATCGGGCAGGATGAGCCCGCCGATCAGGGAGACTAGCGTGGTCTTGCCCGAGCCCGAGTAACCAACGACGGCCACGAACTCGCCCTCGTCGAGCGAAAGGTCGATGCCGCCCAGCACGCGGGTGATTCCGGCCGAGGTGGTATAGGACTTCTCGACGCCCCGCACCTCGAGATAGGCCATCAGACGCTCTTGAAGCGGGCCTCGACCAAGCCCATCAGACGGTCGAGGACGAACCCGATGGCGCCGATGGTGATGACGGACAGGATGATGTGCGAATAGACGAGACTGTTGTACTCCTGCCACAGGAAGCCGCCCACCCCGGGCGTCCCCGTGAGCATCTCCGCGGCCACGATGACGAGCCAGGCGAGCCCGAGGGACAGGCGGTAGCCCGTGAAGACATAGGGCAGCGAGGCGGGAATGATGATCTTGGTCATCATCTTGAACTTCGACAACTTGAGGACCCGGCCCACGTTCAGATAGTCCTGGCTGATGCCGCTCACCCCGACCGCGGTGTTGATGACGGTGGGCCACATGGCGCACAGCGCGATGGTGAAGATGGCCGCAGGCTCGGACTTCTGGAAGACCACGAGCCCCAGAGGCAGCCAGGCCAGCGGCGAGATGGGCCGGAGGAACTGGATGATGGGGTCGAAGGCCGAATGAAAGCCTCGTGAGAGTCCGAGGAGGAATCCGATCGGGGTGCCGATGGCGAGGGCGAGGAGATAGCCCTTGGCCACCCGTACGAGCGAGTAGAAGGCGAGGCGCCCGATGCCCTGGTTCATCTCGCCGTCCTTGAAGAAAGGCTCGAAGATGTAGCGCTTCGATTCCGTCCACGTCTTCCAGGGCGAAGGCAGGTCGGCGGCGACGGTATGGCTCACGACCGTCCACAACGCGAGCACGGCGGCGAGACCGAGGAAGGGCAGGATGAAGCGGGCCGCGGATTCTCGCGACATGGTCGGCCGCCTACGCCATGCTGTTGACGGCGAAGCCCTTGGCGTATTCCTCGGGCTTGGCGGGATCGAAGGCGACGCCGTCGAAGAGGGTCTCCTTCTTCATGTCCTCGCGGGGAGCCTCGAGGCCCATTTCCTTCGCCACCTCGCGGTAGATGTCGGGGCGGTGGACCCGGTCCACGATCCCCTTGTAGTCGGGCGCCTCCTTGACCATGCCCCAGCGCCGGAACTGCGTCAGCCACCAGACGCCGTGAGACTTCTGGGGAAAGTTGGTGTCCCGGTCGTAGAAGGTCATGTAGTACTTGTCCTTCTCCTTCCGCCCGTCGCCGTAGTCGTAGTCGCCGAGGAGGCGCCCGAGAATGATCTCCTTCGTGGTGTTCACGTACTGCGGCTGGGCCACCGTCTCCGCGAGCTTGGGGCGGTTCTCGAGCTTGTCCGCCCACTGGCTCGCCTCGATGATCGCGCGCATGCACGCCTTGACCGTCTTGGGGTTCTTGGTAGCGAACTCTTCGGTGAAGCCCAGCACCTTTTCCGGGTGGTCTTTCCAGATCTGCTGGGTGGTGATGGCGGTGAAGCCGATGCCGTCGGCGATGGCGCGGGCGCCCCAGGGCTCGCCCACACAGTAGCCGTCCATCTTGCCCACCTTCATGTTGGCCACCATCTGCGCGGGCGGGATGGTGATGAGGGTTGCGTCCTTGTCGGGATTGATGCCGCCTGAGGCGAGCCAGTAGCGGATCCACATGGCGTGCGTGCCCGGCGGATAGGTCATGGCGAAAGTGAGCGGGCTGCCCTTGCCCTTGGCCTCCATCACCGACCGGCTTGAGCTGTTGCGGAGTCTTGACGCCCTTGTCGAGGAGCGCCTTGTTCAGGGTGATCGCCTGCCCGTTCCGGTTCAGGTACATCGGGATGATCATGGGTTTCACGGGCGAGCCCTGCAGTCCCATGGTCGAAGCGTAGGGAATGCCGAGGAGGAGGTGCGTCGCCTGATTCTCCCCGAGGGAGAGCCGGTCGCGAATGACCGCCCACGAGGCTTCCTTCGAGATGGTGGACTCGATGCCGTGCTTCTTGAAGAGACCCAGCTCATGCGCCATCACGATGGTCGAGCAATCGGTGAGGGCGATGATGCCGAAGCGCATCTTGGGCGTCTCGGGGCCGTCGGCGGCATAGGCGCCGCCTGCCCACCCCATGGGCAGGCCGGCCAGGAGGGCACCGGCGGCCGTGGTTTTCAGGAACTCTCGCCGGGTCGGTTGCATGAGATCCCCTTTCCAAAAAATTGGCGCCGTTCCCTCTCGGGAGGCGGCGCCGTCGCCGTATCACGAACCTGCCGCGATGCAGGTCACGGGCATTCGTGAGCAACGTGTGTGCCACGGGGAACGTGGGAGACAGCGAGACGTAAGCTCGCGCCGCATCAGGGGAGCGCCGAGCATTGCCCACATCGTGGGCTGCTCACGAATCGCGCGCGGACGGCGCGGTGTGACTACTTTGCGATCAGCAGGCTCTGGCGGCTACTTGATGGCGCCGGCGGTGAGGCCGGAGACGTAGTAGTCGAGGAAGAAGACGTAGAGGATGACGATGGGCACCGAGCCCAAGATGGCGCCCGCCATCAGCTCGCCCCAGAAGTAGATGTCTCCCCGGATCAGCTCGCTCGTCACCCCCACGCTGGCGCGTGATCTGATCCGACGAAGAGGTGAAGGTCAGCGCGTAGATGAACTCGTTCCACGACAGGGTGAAGGCAAAGAGCGTTGCGCACACGAGTCCGGGGACGGCGATGGGCAGCACGATGCGCCAGAGGGCCTGGATGCGCGTGGCCCCGTCCACCATGGCGCACTCCTCGACTTCCTTGGGGACGGTGCGGAAGTAACCCATGAGCAGCCACGTACAGAAGGGCACGAGGAAGGTGGGGTAGGTCAGCACGAGTGCCCATTTGGAGTCGCCTAAGCCGAGCCAGTTCACGACCTGCGCGAGGGGCAGGAAGAGGAGGGTCGTCGGCACGAGATAGGTCACAAAGATGCCGGTGCCGAAGGTGCTCACGCCGAAGAACTTGAGACGGGCCAGCGCATAGGCCGCCACCGTTCCGATAGCCACGGAGGCGGTGGTGGCGAGGATGGTCACGAGGAGGCTGTTCTTGGTCCAGGTGAGGAACTCGGTTTCCCAGACGAGCTTGATGTAGTGCTCGAGGGTCGGGGCCTGGCGAATGATGAGGGGGACCGCGTGCCGGTCGTAGAGCTCCTTGTCCTGCTTCAGGGAAGTCAGCGTCATGTGATAGAAGGGGAAAAGCGCGAAGAGAAGAAAGGGCAGGAGCCCCAGATGCAGCAGGGTCTTCCGGAGCAAAGGCCGCTTCGCCACCGCCATCAGTAGACCTGCTTCCGCACGAAGCGCAGCTGCGCCCACACCACGAAGACGAGGAGTGGGAACAGATAGAGCGAGACGGCCGCCCCTTCGCCGATGCGTCCGGTATCGATGCCCAGCACGCGAGACAGGGTGGCGAAGAGGTGGGTGGAGTTGATGGGCCCCCGCGCGTCAGCACGTAGACGATGTTGAAGTCGCTGAACGTGAAGATGGTCGAGAAGAGCACCACCACCGCAAGCACCGGCTTGAGCAGGGGCAGGGTGATGTGCCAGAAGCGGGCGTTGGCGCCGGCGCCGTCGGCCTCGGCCGCCTCGTAGAGCTCCTTGGGGATGGCCACGAGCGCGGCGAGGATGCTGATGGCGAAGAAGGGCAGGCCGCGCCAGATGTTGACGGTGATGACCGCGGCCATGGCGTAGAACCTCTGGCCGAGCCAGTTGGGCCCCGGCGGGTCCATGACGCCCAGGGCGATCCCCGTCCAGTTGACCACGCTGTAGAGCGAGTTGAACATCCACCACCACCCCAAGCGTCGACAGCGCAGTCGGAATGACCCACGGCAGAAGCACCGCGCCACGGATCATCCGCTTGAACCAGAGCTGCTCGTTGAGGAGAAGCGCCAAGGCGATGCCCATCCAGACCTTGAAGAAGACCGCGATGCCGGTGAACACGAAGGCGTTCTGGAAGGTCTGGCGGAAGGTGTCGCTACTCCATAGGTTCACGTAGTTCCGGATGCCGATGAAATTGGCTCGGCCGGCCGATGAAGGCGTTGGAGAGGGAGAAGTACACCGCCATCACGAATGGATAGGCGACGAGAAGCAGCAGCAAGAGCAGGGCCGGGGTCACGAACACCGGCCCGAGGATCGCCTCTCGATCGAGCCACCCGCGCACGCGGGCGGTGACCCGCGGGCGGCCTCTTGGTACCAGGATCTCCTCGGCTCTAACGGCAGCCATACTATCCCGCGAGGATCTTCTTCATCTCGGTCTCGGCCCAGGTGATCGAGTCCTTGGTCGAGGTACCGGTCACGGCCTTGGCGAGCATGTTGGGCAGAAGATACGTGTTGGTGATGAGCTGCACTTTGTCAGAGGGCGGCGCCGGCCATCCGTAGGTGTGGTACTGGACTCCCTCGCCCCTGAGAGCAGCATACTTGGGGTCGGTCCGGAGCACCGGATGGTCCTGGATTTTTTCGTACGTCGGCAGATTGAAGGCGTCCCCGGCCATGATGTACTCGTCGTAGACCTCGCGCTTCCCGAGCAGGTAGCGGATCCACTCCTTGGCCGGCTCGACGTTCTTCGAGAACTTCCAGATGCCGATGTGGCGCGGGGTGTCGGTCTCGTGGCGGCCTCCGGGACCGGCCAGGCTCCGATGGTGGTTAATGCCATCGGCGGTGACCAGCTTGCGCTGCTTAGCCACGATGTAGGCGCTCACCGGATTGTGAATCCAACCCGCCTTGCCCTGCTGGATCGATTCGTTGTTGCTGGCGTCCGACCACGACAGCACCTCGGCTCCATGCAGTCCTTGAACATCTTCTTGTACCACTCGATGGTCTGGACGGTGGCCGGGGAGTTGATCCGGACGGTCTTGCCATCCTTGTCGATCTCCATGCCGCCGAACGACCACAGCACGGGCCCCGCCGTGGAGATCGAGTCGTAGTTCTGGCTGATGGGAATCCCCACGGGATTGCCCATCTTCTTGAGCTCCTTGCCCACGACGTAGAGCTCCTCCCAGGTGTCGGGCACCTTGAGGCTCGCTTTCTTGAAGAGGTCCTCCCGATAGGTAGCCACGAACATGCCGTGATACTGCGGCACGGCGCGCCAGACGCCGTTCACGTACGCCCCTTCGTACGAGGAGGAGAGCGCCTTCCCGTACTTCTTCTCGAGCTCGCCCACCACGTCCGATACGTCGACGAGCTGGGGCTCGTACAGCCACGGGAAGTGCATGCGCATCTCGACCATGTCGTGCCCCGCCTGGGTCTGGACCTCGGAGGCGTACTTGGCCTGCTGAGGACCCATGTGCGAGATGTGATCGATCTTGAGCTTGATGCCGGTGTCCTTGGTGAAGCGCTGGCCGATCTCCGCGAGCTTCTTGTCGGAGGCGGGGGCGAAGTTGTTCCAGCAGAGATAGGAGATCTCCCGCTGCTGCCCGCGCGCGGGCGGTACCCCGGAGGCGAGGATCCCCGCGAGCCCGGCTCCGGTGGCGGTCAGAAACTGTCGGCGGTTCACTGGATGCATGAAGTTTCCTCCTTCTCAGCGTTGAGAGCGGACGGGACAGGGACCCTATGTGTTTGCCTATCTATGTCGAGCCGCAGGCTGATGACGCCACGCCGGATACCCGGACGCGTCCCGCGGGCTCAGTGGCCGATTGAGACGATCTGGCCTGCCGCGTCGAACGGCAGCGGCCGTGCCTCCCCGACGATCTCGAGGTCAGGGCGCTTCTGGATGTCCGGAAGGAAGGCCTCGGAGCACTCGATCTCTCCGATCATCAGCGTGTTCTTGATGCGGATGACCCGCGCCTGCTCGGGCTTGGTCAGTCCGATGCAATTGAGCGCGCTCTCCACGGCTTCGCGGTCGGAATCGAAGGTCAGGGGCAGCTTGGCCCCGTTGGGGGCGCAGGCGGTGAGGCTGTTGATGGCCGTCTTCTTCCAGTCGATCTTCTCGGCGAGCCGGCTGCGTGGTGAAGTCGGCATTGCCGATGCCCGTGGCGTTGCCGCCACTGTCCTCGGTCAGGTCGAGGGCCACGATCCACAGGATCTTCGGATCGCTGGGGAAGGGCTCGTGGGGATTCGAGGGCCGGCCGATGACGTTGGTGTCCATGCCGGATCCGGAGATGTTCTTCCCCACCTCCTCGACCACGAGCACGTCGATGGGAGAGAAGGGCAGCCGCGCCATCCACTCGCGCGCGTCCTTGAGGAGCCGCCGCTCGCCCGCCTCGAGGTCTTCGGCGTTGAAGGCCTTCCACCACCGCCGTCTCGTCGTAGCCGTTCTCGACCACGCCGAGCCCGAAGCCGATCCGGGCCTTGGCGAGCATCTCCCGCCCCACCGCGGTGATGACCGTCTCGTAGCCGTGGGTGACATTCGCCTGGTGGTACTGGGTCGCCCCGCGGTACTTGCCGAGGCCGATGGTCATCATCTTGAAGAGCCCCGACTCGATGGATCCCTTGAAATCCGTGTGGGGCTTGACGCGATTGACGATGCCGATCCAGTCCGCCTCGGAGGCGATCCGGTCGCACCACACGGGCATGCCCAGCGCCTCGCCGGCCTGGACCACGTCCATGCTGGCCCGGAGCGGGCAGCCCATGGCCGCCTCGGTGATCCCGTAGTGCGCGAGGATTTCCAGCTGGCCCTCGGCGGTGGCCCCGCCGTGGCTGCCCATGGCGGGGAAGACGAAAGGCTTGGCCCCGAGGTCCTTCAGGTGGTCGACCACGGCGCGGACGATGACGGCGATGTTGGCGATGCCGCGGCTGCCCGCTCCCACGGCCACCGTGTCGCCCCGCTTGATGGGCAGGCTACCCTTGGACATCGCCGCTCGAACTCCGGCCGGGATGTCCGCCAGACGGTCGCGGTGAAAGGACTGCCTGACCTTGTACATCCGGGGCACCGGCATAGCGGGATGATACTGGTGCCGCCCGGAGGCTGTCAACGTCCTTGACTTTGGCCGACTCTGCCCGTAAAACTGTGGCCCAATTGGACTGACCCTCTTGAGATCAATTCCTTTTTCACTCGCCTCGCTGGACTTCTCGGTCGCGCCGCGGTGCCGTGCACCCTCGGCCTGGCGCTCCTGCTCTCCGGCTGCGCCTACATGGAGGACATGTTCAGGCAGAAGCCGCAGGCGCTGCTTCCCGCCCAGGACCTCTACCAGGCCGGCGAACAGGACATGAGCAAGAAGTACTATCCGCAGGCGCGGGCGAACTTCCAGAAGATCGTGGAGCGGCACCCGCAGTCGCAGTACGCGCCCCGCGCCCGCTTCCTCATCGGCGAGACCTACTACCGCGAGGCGACGTTCGACAAGGCCATCAAGGAGTTCGAGGCCTTCATGGCGTTCTATCCGCGCCACGACATCGCCGACCTCGTCCAGTTCCGGCTGGCCATGAGCTACTACGATCAGCTCAAGCCCGTGGAGCAGGACCAGGGGCTCACCGTCAAGGCCATGGACCAGCTCAAGAAGCTCGTGCGCGAATACCCCGACAGCCGGTACGCCTCCGACGCCCTCGCCAAGATCGACGTGTGCCGGGGTCGGCTCGCCCAGAAGGAGCTGTGGGTCGCCGCGTACTATCTCGAGAACGAAAACAATCCCGTGGCCGCGCGCCAGCGTCTCGAGGGAGTGCTCAAGAACTACCCGCGTAGCCTCGTCATTCCCGAGGCCATGTACCGGCTCGCCGACATCAATGCCCGCGAGGGCCAAACGGACGAGGCGCAGCAGATGTTCAAGAAGCTCTCGAACGAGTACCCCTATACCGAGTGGGGACGTCGCGCGGGCCTGCGCCTGCAGGCGGCGGCCACCAGGTAGCCATGCACGACATCGTCGATCTTCGCTCGGACACGCTCACCCTGCCCACCCCGCCATGCGGGAGGCCATGGCCCGCGCCGAGGTCGGCGACGACGTGTGGGAGGAAGATCCCACCGTTCGCCGGCTCGAAGAGTCGGCGGCGCGACGCACGGGCAAGGACGCGGCCCTCTTCGTCTCCTCGGGAACACAGGGCAACCTCGTCTCCGTGCTCGCCCAGACCCGGCCCGGCCAAGAGATCATCCTCGACCGGGACTCGCACATCCTCAACTACGAGGGGCGAGCGCGGCCGTCTTCGGCGGCGTGCAGACCCTGCCCGTGGCCACGGAGCGCGGCTTCCTCACCGCCGCCCAGGTCCGGGACAATGTCCGCCCGAGCAATATCCATATTCCGTCGACCGGCCTCGTATGCGTGGAGAACACCCACAACCGCCACGGCGGCACCTGCTGCACCCCGAGGAGATCGCCGCGGTGGCCGCGGCCGCCCACGCGCACGGCGTGGCCGTGCACCTGGACGGCGCGCGCATCTTCAACGCCGCAGTGGCCCTCGGCCGGCCCGTGGCCGATTTCGCCCGGCCGGTGGACTCCATCACCTTCTGCCTCTCCAAGGGCCTGGCCGCGCCGGTGGGCTCCCTCGTCTGCGGCTCCCGTGAATTCATCGCGAGCTCCCGGCGCGTGAGGAAGATGCTGGGGGCGGGATGCGACAGGTCGGCGTGCTCGCCGCCGCCGGCCTCCTCGCCCTCGAGACCATGGTGGACCGCCTCGCCGAAGACCACGACCACGCCAAGCGCCTGGCCCGCGGCCTCGCCGAGCTGCCCCGCCTGCGTCTCGATCCGGGCAAGGTGCAGACGAACATCGTCATCTTCCACGTGGACCGTGACGGCGGCTCGGCCGAGCTCGCCGCGGGCTGTCTGGCCCGCAAGGTCAAGATTCACCAGATCGGCCCGGGGGCCATCCGGTGCGTGACCCACAAGGACGTGGACGGGGAAGACATCGACCGCGCCCTCGAGGCGTTCCGCGAGATCACCGCCACCTGGTAACAGGAGCCCACACGATGGCCGAGCGCCTGCTGGACGTCAAGAACCTCAAGACGTACTTCTTCACCGACGAAGGCATTGTGCGCGCCGTGGACGGCGTGGACCTGTACATCGAGAAGGGCGAGACGCTGGGCGTGGTCGGCGAGTCCGGCTGCGGCAAGTCGGTGACCGCCCTCAGCGTGATGAAGCTGATCGCCTCGCCTCCCGGCAAGATCGTGGAGGGCGAGATCCTCTACAACGGCCAGAACCTCGTCGACCTGCCGGCCAACCAGATGCGGAAGATCCGGGGCAAAGAAATCTCGATGATCTTCCAGGAGCCCATGACCTCGCTCAACCCCGTGTTCACCTGCGGCGAGCAGATCGCCGGAGGCCCTGAGGCTTCACGAGGGGCTGGGGCGGCGGGCGGCCATGGACAAGACGGTCGAGATGCTGAAGCTCGTGCACATCCCCAACGCCGAGCGCCGGGTGAAGGAGTATCCGCATCAGCTCTCGGGCGGCATGCGGCAGCGCATCATGATCGCCATGGCCCTGTCCTGCAACCCCAAGCTCCTCATCGCGGACGAGCCCACCACCGCCCTCGACGTGACCATCCAGGCCCAGATCCTCGAGCTCCTCAACGAGCTCAAGAGCAAGCTGCACATGGCCGTCATGCTCATCACCCACGACATGGGCGTCATCGCCGAGACGGCCCAGCGCGTGGTGGTCATGTACGCGGCCAAGGTGGCCGAGGAAGCGTCGGTGGCCGATCTCTTCAAGGAGCCGCTGCACCCGTACACGCAGGGGCTGCTGCGTTCCATCCCACGCATCGACCTCGCCGCCACGGAGCGGCGCCGTCTGGAGACGATTCCCGGAACCGTGCCCACCCTCCGGGGCGAGATCGCCCCGGGCTGCCGCTTCGCTCCGCGCTGCCCCTTCGTGAAATCGGTGTGCACCGAGAAAGACCCAGTGCTCAAGGAAGTGAAGCCCGGGCACAAAGTCTCCTGCTGGCTCTACTAGAGGACACCATGGCTGAGACTTCGCTCCTCCAGGTCAAGAACCTCAAGAAGTACTTCCCGATCCGTGGTGGGCTCTTCTCGCGGGAGGTGGCGCGCGTCCACGCCGTGGACGACGTGTCCTTCACCATTGAGAAGGGCGAGACGCTGGGGCTGGTGGGCGAGTCGGGATGCGGCAAGTCCACCACCGGCCGGTGCATCCTCCGCCTCATCGAGCCGACGGCGGGCGAGGTCATCTTCGAAGGCAAGGACGTCACCGCCCTCGACAAGCGCTCGCTGCGGCACCTTCGCCGCGACATGCAGATCATCTTCCAGGATCCCTACGCCTCCCTCAACCCGCGCATGACCGTGGGCTCGATCATCGGAGAGGCGCTGGTCATCCACAAGCTCGCCAAGACCCGCAAGGAGCGCGAGGAGCGTGTCATCCACCTCCTCGAGACGGTGGGACTGAGCTCCGATCACCTGCGCCGGTATCCGCACGAGTTCTCCGGCGGCCAGCGCCAGCGTATCGGGATCGCCCGGGCCCTCGCCGTGAGCCCGAAGCTGATCGTGGCCGACGAGCCCGTGTCCGCCCTCGACGTGTCCATCCAGGCCCAGGTCATCAACCTTCTGGAGGATCTCCAGAAGCAGTTCAACCTGACCTATCTGTTCATCGCCCACGACCTGTCGGTGGTCGAGCACATCTCCACCCGCGTGGCCGTGATGTATCTGGGCAAGGTGGTGGAGATTGCCCCCGCCAAGGAGCTCTACAACAATCCGAAGCATCCGTACACGGAGGCCCTCCTCTCCGCGGTGCCCATTCCCGACCCCGCGGTCAAGCGCAAGCGCATCCTCCTCGAGGGCGACGTGCCCAGTCCCATCAAGCCGCCCTCGGGCTGCCGCTTCCACACGCGCTGCCCCATCCGGATCCCCGCCTGCTCGGAGAACGATCAGGTGCTGAAGGAGATCTCGCCGGGTCACTGGGTAGCCTGCCAAGTCCGCGCCTAGCCGGCCGCTCAATAAAGGCCCAGCTGCTTCGTTGGCTCCCTCGGCCGCCCGCTCAACGTACAGGAGTACGCCTCGCGGGCGGCTCTCGGTCGCCGCCTCGCATCTGGACCTTTCTTGAACGGCCGGTCGGTTCTTCCACGCGCACTACCCGACGCAAAGTGAGGGAATGGGATGATTGATTGGTCGGGGATTTTTCATGTTATGGCGACGCCGTTCACTGATGGCGGGGAGCTGGACACGGCGGGTATGCCGCGCCTGGTGGAGTCGGCTCTCGCTACCGGGATCACCGGCATCACCATTCTCGGTATCGCGGGGAGGCCCATCGCCTCACCGACGAGGAGCGCCGGCGCGTGGTGGAAAGCGTGGTCAAGGAGGTGCGCGGTCGCGTGCCGGTGGCGGTGGGAGTCTCGGCTTCCGGCACCCACCTCGCCACGGCCTTCACGCGCATGGCCCAGGAGCACGGAGCCGACGGTTTGATGGTCGCTCCGCCCACCGGCCTCAAGAATCTGGAGGCGGTGGCCGACTATTTCCTCGCCGTGGCCAACGCCGCCACCGTGCCCCTGGTTCTCCAGGACGAGCCGGTGACCACCCAGGTGACCATGCCCGCGGCCTTCGTGGCACGTCTCTGCACCGAGATCGCGCGGATCGAGGCGGTGAAGCTCGAGGAGGCGCCCACCCTCCCCAAGATCACGCGTCTGCGCGAGCTGCTCGGCCGGCGCGTGGCGATCTTCGGCGGGCTGGGCGGCGTCTACTTCTTCGAGGAGCTCTCGCGGGGCGCCGACGGGGCCATGACGGGGTTCCCCTACCCGGAGGCGCTCAAGGCCATTCGCGACGCTTTCGTGGCCGGCCGGCGTGACGACGCGCGGGCGCTCTTCTACCGCTGGCTGCCTCTCGTCCGCTACGAGAGTCAGCCCGGCTCGACCCGGGCACGGCCATCGGCATCCGCAAGGAGATCCTCCGACGGCGCGGCTGGATCGGGACGGCGCGCGTCCGTCCTCCCGCGCCCTCGCTCGATCCGGGCACCCTGGACGAGCTGACGGAGATCCTCCGCGCCGTCGGAGCCTGAGTCATCCCCAAGCTCCAGATCGGCGACGTCGGCCTTTTCTATCAGCGCGTGGGGCCGTCGCGCCCGCCCTCGATCGTGCTCATCATGGGCTGGGGCGGCGACCACACCTCGTGGGCCTTCCAGATTCCCGCCCTCGCCGCCGAATTCGACGTGGTCGCCCTCGACAATCGCGGGGCGGGGCAGAGCGACGCGCCGGACCGATCCTTCACGCTGGCCGACATGGCCGACGACGTGGTGGCCCTCATGGACGAGCTGGGCGTGCGCACCGCGCACATCTGCGGCGCGTCCATGGGAGGCATGATCGCCCAGGAGCTGGCCCTCCGGCACCCGGAGCGCGTGCTCACCCTGCAGCTGCACTGCACGACCCCGGAGTAGACGGCTACGGCCGCCTCGTGATCGACAACTTCCTGCGCGTGAAGGCGCGGGACGATGCGGAGGAGTTCACCCATTTCACCCTGCCCTGGCTGCTCAGCCGCAAGACCTTCGCCGACCACCCGGATTTCGTCGAGGCGTGGATACAGCGAGCGGTCGACTACCCGTTCAAGACCAGCCTCGTCGGCCTCAGCCGCCAGGCCGAGGCGATTCGCGGTCATGACACACGCGCGCGCCTGCCCGATCTTCGCGTCCCCACCCTGATCACCACGGGCACCGAGGACATTCTGGTGCCGCCGGCGGCCGCCGACGAGCTTCACAGCCTGATACCCGGCTCGGAGCTCAGGCGCATTCCCGACGCCGGCCACATGCACTTCATCGAGCAGGCCGCCACCTTCAACGAAATCTGCCTCGAGTTCCTCCGGAAGCACCGCACGTAGTCGTCGAGCCGCCGGCCGGGAGGGGCACACCTCCGTAGACCACGCTGAGCCGCATCCCCGTGGCCACTCGGGCCCGCCACGAGATTCTGGTTTTCTGCTTCCGGAGAAGCTCCCCAGAAGATACGGGTCTACGGAGGTGTGCCCCTCCCCCACCCGGCTCACGCGAGGTGATTCAAACAGCACTTCGAAGCTCTGGTTTGTCATTCACCCAGCGGAGAGGGTGGGGTTGGAGGGCTTCCCTCCCGGGCCCCTATCTTCTGCGGAGATTCTCGAAGCCGAACACCACGATCTCGTGGCGGGCTCGAGTGGCCCCGGGGAATGCGATTAAGGGTGGTCCGGGAGGGAAGCCCCCAGCCCCGCCCGCGTATCTACCGCTTCGCGTCGGACATCCAGCCCTATCCCGCTTCGCGCTGACATCAACCTATCCGCGCCTCGTCGCGTCGGACATCTTCACCGAGAGATCACGGAGACGCTGCAAGGTCGCCGGGCTCAGCATGGCCGCGAACCCCGCTGGATCGGTGCGCGCCCGGTCCACGGCGAGGAGCATCTTCTGCGGATCACCACCAGTGCTCTGCGCCAGCTCCTTCAGCACCTCCCCGCGACCTGGTAGATCTCCTGGGTAAGGGCGTCGGAGCCGGCGAGGGCACGCACCTGCTGATCTACCGCCGCCCCCTGGGAGCTCTTCGAGAGCTCCCGCTCCGCGCCTGCGGGTCGAGCAGGATCTGCAAGGTCTTGTCGAGGGCGCTCTGGGAGGCGGGATCGAGCGGCTGGGCAGCCGCCGGGCCGAGCATCACCCAGGCGAGCACGGCCGCCACGAGGACTACCGGGGGCCGGATCACTCCCAGAGATAGCTGTTGGGGTTGACCGGCTGACCCTTCACCTGGATCTCGTAGTGCAGGTGCGGACCGGAGGAGCGGCCGGTATTTCCGGTGAGGGCGATCACCTCGCCGCGGTGCACCGTCTGGTTCACGGTGACGGTGAGCCGCGAGAGGTGACCGTAGAGCGACTTGGTCTCATTGCCGTGATCGACGATCAGCGCCTGGCCGTACTCTGGATGGGGACCGGCGAAGACCACCGTGCCGGGCGCGGGAGCCTTCACCTGCGTCCCGATCGGCGCGCCGATGTCGAGACCGCTGTGAAACTCCGTGTTGGACGTCCACGGCGAGGACGCGGCCGCCGAAGCCCGAGTTGATCGGCCCGCGCACCGGCCAGCGCGAGGGCAAGGCGGCGAGCACCCGCGTGGCGCGCGTCAGGAAGCGCTCGAGCGACCGCAGATCGTCGCCCTCTTCCTTGACCACGCCGGTGAGCCGCTCCAGGTCGTCGCCGATGGCCGCGCGATCCGGCCCTTCGCCGCGCGCGCGACGGCCCGGTGCCTCCGCCGATGCCCGCGCTGCGCTTGGCCGGACCGCTCTCCGGACCGAAAGGCTCCCAGATCCTCGCCCGGAGCTCACGCCAGCCGTCGATCTCCGCCCAGATCGCCCGCATCTTCGCCCGCGAGGCGTCGATGATGCTCTGCTGCTCGACGACCTTCGCGTTGAGCGCGGCGACCTCCCCGAGCGACGCACGCTGCTGGCGCAGCGCGATGTAGTCGGCGTAGATGAACGCGACGGAAACCGGGAGGGCCACCACGAATCCCAGGATGGTCAGGAGCACCCACCGCGACAGCGTGAGCCGGGCGATGCGCCGCCCGTCGCCGTGCACCACCAGGAGATTGAATTCGCGCCGGGTCCGCATTCGCCTCAACGCTTGAGGGGGACCACCGAGAGCTCGCGCGTGGGGAGCGTCTCGGCGTTGGGGTTCGCCTTCGTCATCCGGCAGTGACCCTCGAAGAGCACACCCTCTTCGACCACCACGAGGGAGCCTCCACATCGGCAAAGACGCGCGCGGTGCGCTTGAGCTCCACGCGCTCGGTACAGAACACGCTGCCCACGATCTCTCCGCTGACGACCACCTGGCCCGCACGGATGTCACCGGTGACCTTACCCTTCTCTCCAATGATGAGCGTGTCCGAGGACGAGATGTCCCCCTGAAGTGCCCGTTCAGCATGAGCGTGCCCCTGAACAAAACCGGCCTTCGATCTCCGAATCCTCGTCGATGAAAGCGGTGAGCCCGCCGCGGCCGATCGGCTTGCGCTTGCGATTCCACATGACGCCTACCGGACCGCGCCGCCCGTCGGCCGGGTGCCCGTCCGGTCTGCCCGGTCATTCGCTGGCCCGGCGATCTGCTGGCTCCGCTCAAGCATCGTTGCCTCCTCGTGTGCCGCGATTCCCCGCGTGCCCGCCCCTCCCGGGCGCCCGAATGTGGGCTCTGGGAGCTGGATTTTTCGCTGATCGGGCGCGGCTGGAAGGATGTTCGACGCTCCCGGCACTGCCGGGTTATCGGTTTGTAGCATGCAAACTTTGCGGGTGTCAACCGGCGGTTTTGGCGACACCTCCATTGCGCGCTATGTACGCGCCATCAGGACGTTTGTTGACACTCTGAGAGCCTCCGAAGTATGATCTGAAGACTTCGGCCATGGACGACTTCTACCGGATCAAGCGTCTTCCTCCCTACGTCTTCGCCATCGTCAACGACCTCAAGACGAAGGCGCGGTCGAAGGGACAAGACATCATCGACCTGGGCATGGGCAACCCGGACCAGTCCACGCCGAAGCACATCGTCGACAAGCTCGTCGAGGCGGCGCGGAATCCGCGCAACCATCGCTACTCCGCCTCCCGAGGGATCACCCGGCTCCGGAAAGCCGTCACCACCTGGTATCGCGACCGCTACGACGTCGACCTCGACCCCGATAGCGAGGCCATCGCGACCATCGGCGCCAAGGAGGGCATGGCTCACCTCGCCCTGGCCATCCTTCAGCCCGGCGACGGGGTGCTCGTGCCCAATCCCACGTATCCGATTCATTCCTACTCGGTGGTGATCGCGGACGGGGACCTTCGCTCCGTGCCCATGATTCCGGGGACGATTTCTTCGCGCGCCTCCAGGAGGCGGCCAAGCTCTCCTGGCCCAAGGCCAAGCTCCTCATCCTGTCCTTCCCGCACAATCCGACCACGATGTGCGTGGACCGTGACTTCTTCGTCAAGGTGGTGGAGTTCGCCAAGGAGCATCACCTGATGGTGGTGCACGACTTCGCCTACGCGGACTTCGCCTTCGACGGCTACAAGCCGCCCTCTTTCCTCGAGGTGCCGGGAGCCAAGGACGTGGGAGTCGAGCTCTTCTCCATGTCCAAGTCCTACAACATGCCGGGCTGGCGGATGGGCTTCGTGTGCGGCAACGCGCGCATGATTCACGCCCTCGCCCGGATCAAGTCGTACCTGGACTACGGCGCCTTCCAGCCCATCCAGATCGCGTCCATCGTGGCCCTCGAAGGTGAGCAGTCCGTGGTGGGAGAGATCGTCGAGCTTCACCGGCGCCGCCGGGATGTTCTGGTCGACGGTCTCAACAAGATCGGCTGGTCGGTACCCAAGCCCAAGGGCACCATGTTCGTGTGGGCGCCCATCCCGGAGTCGTTCCGGCCCATGGGCTCCCTCGAGTTCTCGAAGCTCCTCATCAACGAGTGCAAGGTCGCGGTATCGCCGGGCATCGGCTTCGGGGAGTACGGCGAGGGCTTCGTCCGCTTCGCCCTCGTCGAGAACGAGCAGCGGATCAAACAGGCCCTCCGGGGCCTCAAGACACTCGCCGCCCGCTGACGGCGCGGCGACGCCACCTTCGGTTCCCGCCATGAACGAGATCAGGATCGGCCTTCTCGGCCTCGGTACGGTCGGAAGCGGCGTGGTCAAGGTCCTCGAGACCCACGGCGCGGAGATGCAGGAGCGCGCGGGCTGCCGGCTGCGCCTGCACAGCATCGCGGATGCCGACACCACGCGCCCGAGAGACGGCCTCGACATCGCCCGCCTCCCCTCGTGGGCGACGCGGCCAGGTGCTCGACGATCCGGCGGTGCAGATCGTCATCGAGTTGGTAGGCGGGCTCGAGCCGGCACGGACCTTCATCCTCAAGGCGCTCGAGGCAGGCAAGCACGTGGTCACCGCCAACAAGGCGCTCCTCGCCCATCACGGTCCCGAGATCTTCGCGGCGGCCCGGCGCAACCGCGTCATGCTCGGCTTCGAGGCGGCGGTGGCCGGGGGCATTCCCTCATCCGCTCGGTGAAGGACGGGTTGCCCGCCAACCGCGTGCTCTCGGCCTTCGGCATCGTCAACGGGACCTGCAACTACATCCTGTCCAAGATGACGGGGAGGGTCTCGACTTCTCCGTCGTGCTCAAGGAAGCGCAGGCCGCAGGGCTACGCCGAGTCCGATCCCACCCTCGACATCGAAGGGATGGATTCGGCCCACAAGCTCCAGATCCTCGCCACCCTCGCCTTCCGCACCGCGGTCGATCTCAAGGACATCCACACCGAGGGCATCACCGCCATCACCCAGCAGGACGTGGAGAACGCGGTGGAGCTGGGCTACCGCATCAAGCTCCTCGCCATCGCCAAGGCCGTGCGACGGAGCGCTCGAGGCCCGCGTGCACCCGACCATGATTCCCGCGAGCTCGCCCATGGCCGCCGTCTCCGGCGTCTTCAACGCCGTGTTCATCACGGGCGACAACGTGGGGAATCTGATGTTCTACGGCCGCGGGGCGGGGCAGCTCCCACCGCCTCGGCGGTGTGGTCGGACACCGTGGACATCGCCCGGCGCGTCGCCCACAGTCTCCCCGCTCTCGACGTGGACCTGCCGTCGATCAGCGAGCGGCCGCTTCCCTCCGGCGCATGGAGGACATCCGTTCGTCGTACTACCTGCGCGTCATGGCCATGGACCGGCCGGGCGTCCTCGCCCAGGTGGCGGGAATTCTCGGGCGGCACGACATCTCGCTCGTCTCCGTGCTCCAGAAGGACCGGCGCGCACGGGAAGCGGTGCCCGTGGTCATGATGACGCACGAGGCGCGGGAGCGCGACATGCGCGCGGCGCTGGCCGAGATCGACAAGCTCCCGGTGGTGGCGGCCCGCACCACCATGATCCGCGTGGAGCCCGCCTGATGAGCCCTGAGGGCGAGAGGCCTCCCATTGCGCGGGCGCCCGGAGCCCTGAGGCGAAGAGGCCCTCCCATTGCGCGGGCGCCCCTGATGAGCCCCATGAGGGGCGAAGAGGCCCTACCGCAGCGCGAAGAGTTCCACATTAAGGCAGCCAAAATGACCGCATGGCCGGGCATCATCGAGCGCTTCCGCCAGTTCCTCCCCGTGTCCGCGAGCACGCCCGTGGTCACCCTCCACGAGGGCAACACGCCGCTTGTCCCCGCCCCCGCCTCGCCGAGGCCACCGATCCGAGCCTGCGTATCTTCCTCAAGTGCGAAGGCTTCAATCCCACGGGATCCTTCGAGGACCGCGGGATGACCCTGGCCATCTCCAAGGCGGTGGAAGCCGGTTCGCGCGCCGTCATCTGCGCCTCCACCGGCAACACGTCGGCCTCCGCCGCGGCCTATGCCGCGCGCGCGGGCATACGCGCCTTCGTCATGGTGCCCAAGGGCGCGGTGGCCATCGGCAAGCTCTCGCAGGCGGCGATACACGGAGCGACCGTGCTCGTGGTCGACGGCAACTTCGACCAGGCGCTGTCCATCGTCACCCAGATCGCGGAGCGTCACCCCGTCACCCTGGTGAACAGCCTCAACCCCTTCCGTCTCGAAGGCCAGAAGACGGGGCCTTCGAGGTGGTGGACCAGCTCGGGCGCGCGCCGGACTATCACCTCATCCCCGTGGGGAACGCCGGCAATATCTCGGCCTACTGGCGCGGCTACCGCGAGTACCACCGCGCGGGCCTCGCCAAGGAGCTGCCGAAGATGATCGGCTTCCAGGCCGCGGGCGCCGCGCCCATCGTCGAGGACCGCATCATCGCCGAGCCCAAGACCCTGGCCACGGCCATTCGCATCGGCAATCCCGCCTCGTGGGGGCTGGCCAAGGAGGCGCTCGCCGACTCGCAGGGCTGGATCGACTCGGTCACCGACGAGGAGATCGTGCGCGGGTATCGCCTCCTCGCCCGCGAGGAGGGCATCTTCATGGAGCCCGCGTCCTGTGCGACGGTGGCCGGCCTCGCCAAGATGGTCAAGGCCGGGCGCTTCGAGCCCGGCTCCACCCTCGTCCTCACCCTGACCGGGCACGGACTCAAGGATCCGGATACGGCGCTCGAGTCCGCCACCCGCCCCTGAGCGTCCCCGCGCGCCTCGACGCCGTTCTCGCCCAGCTCGGACTCTAGCGCCTCGTGCCCTCCGCTGGGCGGCTGGTCAAGATCCTTCTCGGGATCGCGATCAGCGTCGCGCCTCCTCGTGTGGCTCTTCTGGAAGGTGGACGTGCGCGCGGTGTTCGCGCGGCTCGCCGACACGCACTGGGGCTGGCTCGCCGTGAGCATCGTCGTCGGCCTCTCCTCCCTCTGGGCGCGCGCCGTCCGCTGGCGTCTCCTGTTTCCCCGCCACGCGCATCCCACCCATCTCTTCAACGCGGTGATGATCGGCTACATGGGCAACAACGTCCTGCCCCTCCGCGCCGGCGAGGTTCTGCGGGTCTACGTGGTGACGCGGCGGGGCCAGCCCTTCTGGACCACGGTGACCACCCTGGTCGTCGAGCGTGCGCTCGATGGCGTGGCCATCGGGGCGCGTGCTCGCCTTCGTGTTCTTCCTCATTCCCACCCCTCGCGAGATCGCGTGGGCGGCCGAGACCTTCGTGGCCGTCGTCTTGCTCATGGTGATCGTGCTCGTCGGCATCGCGGCCGCGCCCATGCCCTGCCGCATCCTGATCCACTCCCTCTGCTATCGATGGCCCGCCATCGACCGCCGCCTCCTCGCCATCTTCGACACCATGAGCGACGGCCTGCAGGGCATGCGGCGGCCCGCTCCAGTTCGTCCCCACCGCGGTGTGGTCGGTGGTGATCTGGGCGGCGATCGTCTTCTCGGTCTGGGCATGCTTCCGGGCGGCCCGCCTCGACCTGCCCGTGAGTGCCGCGCTCTGCGTGCTCGCCTTCATCGGGCTCGGGGTCAGCCTGCCCTCGAGTCCAGGCTTCATCGGAGTGTTCCAGGCCGCCACCGTGCTGGCGCTGTCCGTCTTCGGGGTGGACAAGGTCGACGCGCTCGGCTTCTCGCTCCTCCTCCACGCTTCGCAGTTCATCCCGGTGACCCTGTGGGGACTCCTGCTTCTCGTGGTGGAGCACGTGAGCCTGACCGACGCCACGCGGCCGGCGGGGCGCCTGGAATGACCCCGCCCGGCGAGAGCTGCTAGGGGCTACTCGGCCTCGGAGGCCGCGGGAGCGGCGGTGCAGAGCGCGTTGCCCGGATTGAGCGGCCACGCTCAGAGGCGGCAAGGGGCTGGTCGGCAGGCTGGGCACGGCCTGCTGGAGCGCGGCATCTACCGCGTTGGTCGTGCGCCGCGCGCCGACTGCCGGAACGGGCGGCGGCGCGAGCGGCCAGAGCAGCACGCCATTCCAGAAGATCTGCCCCGTCACCGTGGTGGGAAAGTGCAGCGTATCGTCCACGTCAGCTACCGGCCATGTTGATGGACGTACCGATGGCGGGCCCCGGGCGGATTGAAGACCGTGCCCGCCGCGTTCACGTTGACCTGGCCGCCAACGTTGACATCCATCGGCGCCGCGAGGCAGCCCGATGACCCCACCCGGCGGTCAGAGTGGCGCCGCCTCCCGCCACGATGTTCAGCGGGGCCGCATTGCCGTCGAGGATAGAACCGCCCGTGGAATGTGACGCGTGACCGAATTGCCCGGGCGCGGACAGGAGCCCGAGGGTGACCGTGCCCGGCGCCACGTAGCTGATCGCGCCCGTGCCCGCGGCCGTGGTGCTCGTGCCGTCGGCCATGGTGATGCCGCCCGCGGTGGCGGTGACGGTCACGCTGCCCGTTCCGCCCGTGCTGACGTTGGAGTTCTGCACGACGGTCGCGCCCTCAGGTCGACCGGCCCGGTGCCGCTCGTGATCGGCCCGGCTATCGTTAACGGCCCCCGATGTCAGGCCGACGGGTCCAGCGCCGGCCGCCGTGACGCTGAACGTCGCGCCGTCGGTCTCGCTGATGAATACGCCGCCGGAGCCGCTGCTCGCAGTCACCGCGCCCGCCGCGACCTGGATCGGGCTCACTCCGGTGCCGATGCCGCTCGCGCTGGCCGCGGGCGTGGTCAGGGTTACCGGGCCGGTGCCCGCGTTGAGGAGTCCGCCGCGCCGGTTGCGTGATGGATCCGCCCGTGGCATTGCCACCCGTATCGGTCGCCACGCGTGATCCCGCCGCCCGAGCCCACGGCGACGCTGCCCACGGCCGCGCCGCCCGTGCCGCCGCCCGCCGCGTTCACGTTGATGCGCGCCGCGGTCGCCGTGGCATTGGTGGTGGTGATCGAGCCGCCGGGGCTCATGGTGAAACCCTCCGCTCCCGCGCCGTTGGTGTTCGCGTTGATCGTGATGGGGCCGCTCCCGCCCCGCCCACGTTCGCGTTGAGCGTCACCGCGTCCCCGCTCGCCAGCGTCACCGCGCCGCTTGCCGTGGAGGTCGGGCCCGCCACCGTCAGCGTTCCCGTGGTGCTCGTGAGCGCGATCGGACCGGCCCCGTGGCCGTCGCGGTGAAATCGGCCCCATTCGTCTCCGTGATGAAGACGCCACCGGAGCCGGCGGCTGCGCTCACCGTGCCCGCGGTGGTCAGGATATTCGCCCCCGCCGTCCCGATCCCGCTGGCTCCGGTGGCGGGAGTCGCGAGATTCACCGAGCCCGTCCCCACGTTCAAGAGCGTCGCCGCCGTCTGGGTGATCGACCCGCCCGTGCTGTTGCCGCCGGTATTGGTCGCCACCGTGATCGTGCCGCCGTTCCCCGTGGTGATGCTCCGAGGGCCGCCCCGCCCGTGCCGCCCCCGCCGCGTTCACGTTGATCGCCACCGCCGACGCCCGAGGCATCGGTGGTGGTGATCGCGCCCCCGCGTTCATGGTGAAGCCCTGCGCCCCCGCCCCGTCCGTGTTGGCGTTGATCGTGACGAGGCTGCTCCCCGCTCCGCCCACGTTGGCGCTCAGCGCCACCCCGTCTCCACTCGACAGCGTGATGGGCCCGCTGCCCGTCGACGTCGGCCCCGCCACCGTCAGCGTCCCCGTCGTGCTGGTCAGGCTGATCGCGCCCGTCCCCGTCGCGGTAGCCGTGGTATTCGCGCCGTTCGTCTCCGTGATGAAGACGCCGCCGGAGCCGGCGCGCCGCGGTCACCGTGCCCGCCGTGGTCAGGATGTTCGCCCCCGCCGTGCCGATGCCGCTCGCTCCCGCGTTCGGCGTGGCCAGGCTCACTGTTCCTGTCCCTGCGTTGAGCAAGGTCCCCGCCCCTGCGTGATGGAGCCGCCGGTCGTATTCGCCCCGGTGTTCGTGGCCACCGTGATCGTCCCTCCGATCCGGTGGATATGTTCTGCAACGCCGCGCCACCGGTGCCTCCGGCCGCCGCGTTCACGTTGACGCGCACCGCGGTGGCGGTGGCATTGGTGGTCGTGATCGAGCTGCCGGGAGCTCATGGTGAAGTTGTCGGCCCCCACCCCGTCGGTATTGGCGTTGACCGTGACGAGGCTGCTCCCGCTCCACCCACGTTGGCGTTGAGCGTGACCGCGTCGCCGCTCGCCAGCGTGATGGCCCCGCTCCCCGTCGACGTCGGCCCCACCACCGCCAGCGTTCCCGTCGTGCTCGTCAGGCTGATTGCCCCCGCCCCGTGGCGGTAGCGGTGAAAGCGGCCCCATCCGTCTCGGTGATGAAGACGCCACCGGAGCCCGTCGACGCCGTGACCGTTCCCGCGGACGTGAGCACGTTGGCTCCCGCGGAACCGATTCCGGCGGTAGCCGAACCGGTTTGGAGCGCCACGGTACCGCTGCCCGTATCGAGGAGAGTCCCCGCCGTCTGGGTGATGGACCCGCCCGTGGCATTGCCTCCCGTATTGGTCGCCACGGCGATCGTCCCCCCGACCCCGTCGCTGATGCTCCGCAGCGCCGCCGCCCCCGTCCCCCGCCCGCCGCGTTCACGTTGATCGCCACCGCCCCCGCCGTGGCGTTCGTGGTCGTGATCGAGCTCCCCGCGGCCATCGTGAACGTGTCCGCCCCCGCCCCGTTCGTGTTCGTGTTGATCGTGATCGGCCCGCTCCCCGCCCGCCCACGTTGGCGCTCAGCGTCACCGCGTCCCCGCTCGCCAGCGTGATCGCCCCACTGCCCGTCGCCGTCGCCCCGGTGATTCCCAGGGTCCCCGTCGTGCTCGTCAGGCTGATGTCCCCGCTCCCGTCGCGCGTGGCCGTGACGTTCGCGCCGTTCGTCTCCGTGATGAACACCCCGCCCGCGCCCGCAGCGGCCGTGATCGTGCCTGCCGACGTGAGCACCGGAGCACCGGCCGCACCGATGCCGCTCGTGCCCGAGTTGGGAGTGGTCAGATTCACGGTCCCTGTCCCGACATTGAGCAGGGTGGCCGGGGTCTGGGTGATGGAGCCGCCCGTGGCATTGCCCCCGTGTCGGTGGCCACGGTGATGGTTCCCCCGAGCCTGTCGTGATGCTCCTGAGCGTCGCCCCGCCCGCACCGCCGGCCGCCGTGTTCACGTTGAGTCGCACCGCGTTCGGCCGTGGCATTCGTGGTCGTGATCGACCCGCCCGCATTCATGGTGAAGCTGTCCGCGGCCGGAGCCGTCCGTGTTGGTGTTGATCGTGATCAGGCTGCTTCCCGCGCCTCCCACATTGGCGTTGACGGCAATGGCGTCGCCGCTCGACAGGGTGATCGCCCCGCTCCCGGTAGAGGTCGGACCCGCTATCGTCAGGGTGCCCGCGGTGCTCGTCAGGCTGATCTGGCCCGCGCCGGTCGCAGTGGCCGTGAAGCTTGCGCCGTCGCTCTCGGTGATGAACACACCGCCCGAGCCGGCCGTCGCGGTAATGTTCCCTGCCGTGGTCAGGATATTCGCCCCGGCCGTCCCGATCCCGCTGGTCCCGGCGGCCGGAGTGACCAGGCTCACCGTGCCCGTCCCGGCGTTCAGGAGGGTTCCCGGAGCCTGAGTGATGGAGCCGCCGGTCGTATTGCCGCCCGTGTTGGTCGCCACCGTGATGCTCCCGCCCGAGCCGACCGTGATGTTCTGGAGGGCCGCGCCGCCCGTGCCGCCCGCCGCCGCGTTCACGTTGATGGCCACCGCACCCGCCGTGGCATTGGTGGTCGTGATCGAGCCGCCCGCCCCCATGGTGAAGCTCTCCGCGCCCGCGCCATTGGTATTGGCGTTGATGGTCACCGTCCCGGTGGTCGCGCCGCCTACGTTCGCGTTGAGGGCGACCGCGTCGCCGCTGGACAGGGTGATGGCCCCGCTGCCCGTCGAGATCGGGGTGGCGATGGTCAGCGTGCCCGTGGTGTTCGTCAGAGAGATCGGACCGGCGCCCGTGGTCGAGACGTTGAAGGTGCCGCCGTTCGTCTCCGTGATGAACACGCCGCCCGAGCCCGCGGCGGCGTTGATCGTGCCCGCGGTGGTCAGGATCGGCGCGCCGGCCGCTCCGATACCGCTCGCGCCCCGTGGTCGGCGTCGTCAGGTTCACCGTCCCCGTCCCCACGTTGAGCAGGGTGGCCGCGGTCTGGGTGATGGAGCCGCCCGTGGCGTTACCGCCCGTGTCGGTGGCGATGGTGATGGTCCCGCCCGAGCCCGTGGTGATGCTCCGCAGGGCCGCGCCGCCCGTGCCCCCGCCTGCCGCGTTGACGTTGATGGCCACCGCTCCGGCCGTGGCGTTGGTCGTGGTGATGGCCCCGCCCGCGTTCATGGCGAAGCTGTCCGCACCCGCCCCGTTGGTGTTCGCATTGATCGTGACGGGCCCGCTGCCCGCCCCGCCCACGTTCGCGCTCAGGATGATGGCGTCCCCGCTCGATAGCGTGATGGCCCCGCTCCCCGTCGAGGTCGCTCCCGTCACTCCGAGCGTGCCCGTGGTGCTGGTCAGGCTGATCGGCCCCGTCCCGGCCGCGGTGGCGGTGAAGTTCGCCCCGTCCGCTTCGGTGACGAAGACCCGCCCGAGCCCGCGGCCGCCGTCACCGTTCCCGCTGAAGTCTGAATGTTCGCGCCCGCCGTGCCGATACCACTCGCCCCGGCCGCGGGGTGACGAGACTCACCGTCCCCGTTCCGGAACTTAGGAGGGTGGCCGGCGCTTGGGTAATGGAGCCGCCCGGTCGCATTGCCGCCCGTGTTGGTGGCTACCGCGATGGTCCCGCCCGAGCCGGTGCTGATATTGCCCAGCGCGGCTCCTCCCGTGCCCCCGCCCGCCGCATTCACGTTGATCGCCACCGCCGCGGGCGTCGCATTGCTCGTGGTGATCGCGCTGCCCGGGCTCATCGTGAAGCTGTCCGCGCCGGCGCCATTCGTATTGGTGTTGACCGTCACCGTCCCGGAACCCGCCCCACCCACATTCGCATTCAGGGTGATCGCGTCCCCGCTCGCCAGCGTGATCGCTCCGTTCCCCGTCGAGGTCGGCCCCGCCACCGTGAGCGTTCCCGTCGTGCTCGTCAGCGCGATCGCTCCCGCCCCCGTGGCCGTGGCGGTGAAGGCGGCTCCATCCGTCTCCGTGATGAACACGCCTCCCGTTCCCGCCGCCGCTGTGATGGTTGCCGCCGTCGTCAGGATCGGCGCCAGCGCCGTACCAATTCCACTCACGCCCGTCGTCGGAGTCGTCAGATTCACCGTCCCCGTGCCCACATTGAGCAGCGTGGCCGCCGTCTGGGTGATCGAGCCCCCGCGCTGTTCCCGCCGGTGTCGGTCGCCACCGTGATCGTCCCGCCGGAGCCCGTGGTGATGCTCCGGAGCGCCGCCGCGCCCGTGCCCCCGCCGCCGCGTTCACGTTGATGGCCACGGCACTCCCGGTGGCATTCGTCGTGGTGATCGCCCCGCCCGCGGCCATCGTGAAGCTGTCCCCGCCCGCCCCGTTGGTGTTCGTGCTTGATCGTGATCGGGCCACTACCGCCCCACCCACGTTGGCGCTCAGCGTGATCGCGTCCCCGCTCGCCAGCGTGATCGCCCCGCTCCCCGTCGAGGTCGCCCCCGCAATCGTCAGCGTCCCTGTCGTGCTCGTCAGAGTGATCGGTCCCGCCCCGTGGCCGTCGCCGTAACGTTCGCCCCGTCCGTCTCGGTGACGAACACCCCCGGAGCCGGCCGCCGCGGTCACCGTGCCCGCCGTGGTCAGGATGTTCGCCCCGCCCGTCCGATCCCGCTCGCCCCCGTGGCGGGCGTGGCCAGACTCACGGTGCCCGCCCCGGCATTGAGAAGTGTTCCCGCCGCTTGCGTGATCGAGCCGCCGGTGGCATTGGCGCCCGGTGTTCGTGGCCACCGTGATCGTCCCACCCGAGCCCGTCGTGATGTTCTGCAGGGCCGCCCCGCCCGTGCCCCCGCCGCCGCGTTCACGTTCACGCGCACCGCGTTCGCCGTGGCATTCGTCGTCGTGATCGCGCCGCCCGGGTTCATCGAGAAGCTGTCCGCCCCGGCCCCGTTGGTGTTCGTATTGATCGTGATCAGGCTACTGCCCGCCCCGCCCACGTTGGCGCCGAGCGTGATCGCGTCCCCGCTCGACAGCGTGACCGCCCCACTCCCCGTCGCGGTCGGGCCCGTCACCACGAGGGTCCCCGTCGTGTTCGTTAGTGTGATCGGGCCCGCCCCGGTTGCCGTGGCGGTGAAGGCCGCCCCGTCCGTCTCCGTGATGAACACGCCTCCCGTCCCTGCCGCCGCCGTGATCGTGCCGGCTGTGGTCAGGATGTTCGCCCCGCCGTGCCGACACCCGCCGCGGCTCCCCGGTCTGGAGCGTCACGGTGCCTGTGCCCACATTGAGGAGCGTCCCCGCCGCCTGAGTGATCGACCCGCCGGTAGCATTGCCTCCGGTGTTGGTCGCCACCGCGATGGTCCCGCCCGAGCCGGTCGTGATGTTCTGCAGGGCCGCCGTACCCGTCCCCCAGCCGCCGCGTTCGCGTTGATCGCCACCGCCCCGCGCCCGCGTTGGTCGTCGTGATCGAGCTCCCCGCGTTCATCGTGAAATTGTCCGCGCCCTGCCCCGTTGGTGTTGGCGCTGATCGTGATGGGCCCGCTGCCCGCCCCGCCCACGTTGGCGCTCAGCGTGATCGCGTCCCCGCTCGACAGCGTGATCGCCCCGCTCCCCGTGGAGGTCGCCCCCGTCACGCCGAGTGTCCCCGTCGTGCTCGTCAGGGCGATCGGCCCCGCCCCCGTGGCCGTTGCTGTGACGTTCGCGCCGTCCGTCTCCGTTATGAACACTCCGCCCGAGCCGGCGGCTGCGGTCACCGTCCCGGCTGTCGTCAGGATCGGAGATCCGGCAGCGCCGATGCCACTACTGCCCGAGGTCGGCGTGGTGAGCGCCACCAGTCCCGCGCCGCTGTTCAACAAGGTGGCGGCGGTCTGGGTGATGGAGCCACCCGTCGCGTTGCCGCCCGTGTCGGTCGCGACGGTGATCGTCCCGCCCGACCCCGTCGTGATGCTCCTGAGCGCCGCCCCGCCCGTGCCCCCGCCGCCGTGTTCACGTTCACCCGCACCGCGTTCGCCGTGGCGTTCGTGGTCGTGATCGCGCCGCCCGGGTTCATGGTGAAGCTGTCGGCGCCCGCGCCATTGGTATTCGCATTGATCGTCACGGTGCCCGAGCCGGCGCCGCCGACATTGGCGCTCAGGCCCACGGCGTCCCCGCTCGCCAGCGTGATCGCCCCGCTCCCGCTCGAGGTCGGGCCCGCCACCGTCAGCGTCCCCGCAGTGTTGGTCACGTTGATCTGCCCCGCCCTCCCGCCGTCGCGGTCAGGTTCGCGCCATCGGCCTCCGTGATGAAGATTCCCCCGAGCCCGAGACGGCGGTGATGGTGCCCGCGGTAGTCAGGATGTTCGCGCCCGCCGTCCCGATCCCGCTCGCGCCCGCGGCGGGCGTGACCAGACTCACGGTGCCCGAGCCGGCATTGAGGAGAGTCCCCGCCGCCTGGGTGATCGACCCGCCGGTGGCGTTGCCTCCCGAGTTCGTCGCCACCGCGATCGTGCCGCCCGAGCCCGTCGTGATGCTCGCGGAGCGCCGCGCCGCCCGTGCCCCCGCCGCCGCGTTCACGTTGATCGCCACGGCGCTCCCCGTGGCATTCGTCGTCGTGATCGAACTCCCCGCGGCCATCGTGAAGTTGTCCGCGCCGGCACCATTCGTATTGGTATTGACCGTCACCGTGCCCGAGCCGGCACCGCCCACGTTCGCGTTCAGCGTGACCGCGTCCCCGCTCGCCAGAGTGATCGCCCCACTTCCCGTCGCCGTCGGACCCGCCACCACGAGCGTCCCCGTGGTGCTCGTCAGCGTGATCGCCCCCGCGCCTGTCGCCGTCGCCGTCGCAGTGGCGCCATCCGTCTCTGTGATGAACACGCCCCCGGAGCCGGCAGCGGCCGTGATGGTCCCCGCCGTCGTCAGCATCGGGACCCCAACCGCCCCGATACCGCTGGCACCCGTCGCCGGCGTCGTGAGCGCCACCGTCCCCGCCCCCACGTTGAGCAAGGTCGCCGCTGTCTGAGTGATCGACCCGCCCGTCGTGTTTCCTCCCGTGTCGGTCGCCACCGTGATCGTCCCGCCGGACCCCGTCGTGATGCTCCGAAGCGCCGCCCCGCCTGTGCCCCCGCCGCCGCATTTACGTTGATCGCCACGGCGCTCCCCGTGGCATTCGTCGTCGTGATTGCCCCGCCCGCGGCCATCGTGAAGCTGTCCGCCCCCGCCCCGTTCGTGTTCGTGTTGATCGTGATGGGCCCGCTCCCCGCTCCGCCCACATTGGCGCTCAGCGTGATCGCGTCCCCGCTCGCCAGGGTCACCGCTCCGCTCCCCGTGGATGTGGCCCCCGTGACGCCGAGCGTCCCCGTGGTGCTCGTCAGCGCGATCGGGCCGGCGCCCGTGGCCGTCGCCGTGAAGTTCGCCCCATCCGTCTCCGTGATGAACACTCCCCTGTCCCCGTCGTCGCGGTCACCGTGCCGGCCGTCGTCAGGATGTTTGCTCCCGGTCGTCCCGATGCCGCTGGTGCTTGCTCCCGCCGGGCGTCAGCAAGGCGACGGTGCCTGCCCCCGCGTTGAGCAGCGTCCCCGCGGCCTGGGTGATCGACCCGCCGGTGGTGTTCGCACCCGTGTTCGTGGCCACTCGGATCGTTCCGCCCGAGCCCGCCGTGATGCTCTGGAGCGCCGCGCCGCCCGTGCCCCCGCCGCCGCGTTCACGTTGATCGCGACTGCTCCTGCCGGTCGCGTTGCCCGTCGTGATCGAGCTGCCGGGATTCATCGTGAAGGTGTCCGCCCCTGCGCCGTTCGTGTTCGTGTTGATCGTGACCGTCCCGGAGCCCCCGCCGACATTCGCGTTGAGGGTCACCGCGTCGCCGCTCGCCAGCGTGATCGCCCCGCTCCCTGTCGAGATCGGGGTCGCCACGGTCAGGGTTCCTGTCGTGCTCGTCAGCGTGATCGGCCCCGCCCCGGTGGCTGTCGCGCTGAAGTTGGCCCCATTCGTCTCCGTGATGAACACGCCCCCGGAGCCCGCGGCGGCCGTGATGGTGTCCGCTGTGGTGAGGACGGGTACGCCCACCGCGCCTATGCCGCTGGCGCCAGAGGTGGGCGTGCTGAGAGCGACTGAGCCGGTACCGGCATTCAGCAGGGTGGCGGCGGTCTGCGTGATGGAGCCGCCGGTGGTGTTGCCGCCCGTGTCGGTGGCAACGGTGATGGTCCCGCCCGAGCCGGTGGTGATGCTCCGCAGCGCCGCGCCGCCCGTGCCCCCGCCCGCGGCATTGACGTTGATGGCCACGGCTCCTGCTGTCGCATTCGTCGTGGTGATCGCCCCGCCCGCGTGCCATCGTGAAGCTGTCCGCCCCCACCCCGTTCGTGTTCGCGTTGATCGTGATGGGCCCGCTCCCCGCCCCGCCCACGTTGGCGCTCAGGGTGATCGCATCACCGCTCGACAGGGTCACCGCGCCCGTGCCGGTCGACGTCGCCCCGGTCACCCTGAGCGTCCCCGTGGTGCTCGTCAGCGCGATCGCGCCGGCGCCCGTGGCCGTCGCCGTGAAGTTTGCCCCGTCTGTCTCCGTGACGAAGACGCCCCCGAGCCCGCGGCCGCCGTCACCGTGCCGGCCGTGGTGAGGATCGGTGCACCCAGCGCTCCGATCCCGCTGGCTCCCGTGGCCGGCGTGGCGAGACTGACCGTCCCCGCACCCGCATTGAGCAGCGTCCCTGCTGCCTGGGTGATGGAGCCACCCGTGGTGTTGCCTCCCGTATTTGTCGCCACCGTGATCGTTCCGCCCGAGCCGGACGTGATGTTCTGAAGCGCCGCGCCACCCGTGCCCCCGCCGCCGCGTTCACGTTGACGGCCACCGCGGTGGCCGCGGCATTGGTCGTGGTGATGGAGCTGCCGGGGCTCATGGTGAAACCCTCAGCTCCCGCGCCGTTGGTGTTGGCGTTGATGGTGACGGTGCCCGAGCCCGCTCCGCCCACGTTCGCGTTCAGCGTCACCGCGTCACCGCTCGACAGGGTGATCGCCCCGCTCCCCGTCGAGATCGGGCTGGCCACCGTCAGTGTCCCCGCCGTGCTCGTCAAGGTGATGGGTCCGGCGCCCGTGGCCGTGGCATTGAAGCTGGCGCCGTTCGATTCCGTGATGAAGACGCCGCCCGAGCCGGCGGCCGCGGTGATGGTGTCCGCGGAGGTGAGCACAGGGGTGCCCGCCACGCCCGATGCTGCTCGCTCCGGCGGTCGGCGTGGCCAGATTCACCGAGCCCGTTCCCGCGTTCAGGAGCGTGGCCGCGGTCTGGGTGATCGACCCGCCCGTGCTGTTGCCGCCGGTATTGGTCGCCACCGTGATCGTGCCGCCGCTCCCCGTGGTGATGCTGCGGAGCGCCGCCCCGCCCGTGCCCCCGCCGCCGCGTTCACGTTGATCGCCACCGCCGAGCCCGAGGCATTGGTGGTGGTAATCGCGCCTCCCGCGTTCATGGTGAAGCCCTGCGCCCCCGCGCCGTCCGTGTTGGCGTTGATGGTGACGGGGCTGCTCCCCGCTCCGCCCACGTTGGCGCTCAGGCCGACCGCGTCGCCGCTCGACACGGTGATGGGGCCGCTCCCCGTGGAGCTCGCGCCGGTGACGGTCAAGCGTTCCCGTCGTGCTCGTCAGGCTGAGCGCTCCCGTCCCAGTGGCGTTCGCGGTAACGTTCGCCCCGTCCGTCTCTCTCAGGAAGACGCCACCCGATCCGGTGGTGGCGGTGACCGTGCCCGCCGTGGTCAGGATGTTCGCCCCCGCCGTGCCGATGCCGCTCGCCCCCGCGCTCGGCGTAGCCAGGCTGACCGTGCCGGTCGCCGCGGTGAGCAAGGTCCCCGGCGCCTGGGTGATGGAGCCACCGGTCGTATTCGCTCCCGTGTTCGTGGCCACGGTGATCGTGCCCGCGGAGCCCGCGGTGATGCTCTGGAGCGCCGCCGCGCCCGTGCCGCCCGCCGCCGCGTTGACGTTGACGCGAACCGCGGTGGCGGTGGCGTTGGTGGTGGTGATCGAGCTGCCGGGGCTCATCGTGAAGTCGTCGGCCCCCGCGCCGTTGGTGTTGGCGTTGACCGTGATGAGGCTGCTCCCCGCTCCGCCCACGTTGGCATTCAGCGTGACCGCGTCGCCGCTCGCCAGCGTGATCGCTCCGCTCCCCGTCGATATCGGACCCGCGTGGTCAGCGTGCCGCTCGTGCTCGTCACGCTGATGGCTCCCGCGCCCGTGGCGGTGGCCGTGACCGTGGCCCCGTCCGTCTCCGTGATGAACACGCCCCTGTCCCGGAGGAGGCGGAGATGGATCCGGCGGTGGTCAGGATATTGGTCGCCACCGCGCCGATACCGGACGCGGCCCCTCCGGTCTGAAGCGTCACGGAGCCCGTGCCCCGCGTTCAGCAGGGTCCCCGCCGTCTGGGTGATCGACCCGCCCGTGGCGTTGCCCCCCGTGTTCGTCGCCACGGTGATCGTCCCCCCGACCCCGTCGTGATGCTCCGCAGCGCCGCCGCCCCCGTCCCCCCGCCCGCCGCGTTCACGTTGATCGCCACCGCCCCCGCCGTGGCATTCGTCGTCGTGATCGAGCTCCCCGCGGCCATCGTGAACGTGTCCGCCCCCGCCCCGTTCGTGTTCGTGTTGATCGTGATCGGCCCGCTCCCCGCCCCCCCACGTTCGCGCTCAGCGTCACCGCGTCCCCGCTCCCCAGCGTGATCGCCCCGCTCCCCGTCGCCGTCGCGCCCGCCACGGTCAGCGTCCCCGTCGTGCTCGTCAGGCTGATCGTCCCCGCCCCGTCGCCGTGGCCGTGACGCTCGCCCTGTTCGTCTCCGTGACGAACACCCCGCCCGCACCCGCCGCCGCCGTGACCGTCCCCGCGGTGGTGAGAATGTTTGCGCCGCCCGTGCCGATGCCGCTGGTCCCCGTGGACGGCGTGGCCAGGCTCACCGTGCCGGTGGTCGCGGTGAGGCGCGTGCCGGGCGCCTGGGTGATGGAGCCGCCGGTGGTGTTGCCGCCGGTGTTCGTGGCCACGGTGATCGTCCCGTTGGCCCCGGCTGGTGATGCTTTGCAGGGCGGCCGCGCCCGTGCCGCCCGCCGCCGTGTTGACGTTGACGCGCACCGCGCGCTGGCCGTGGCATTGGTGGTGGTGATGGAGCTGCCCGCGTTCATGGTGAAGTTGTCGGCGCCGGCTCCGTTGGTATTGGTGTTGATCGGTCACCGTCCCGGAGCTCCGCTCCCCACGTTGGCATTGAGGGTGACCGCGTCGCCGCTGGAGAGCGTGATGGCTCCGCTTCCCGTCGAGGTGGCGCCGGCCACGCTGAGAGTGCCCGTCGTGCTCGTCAGGCTGACCGGGCCCGCGCCGGTGGCGGTGGCGGTGAAGCTGGCGCCGTCCGTCTCCGTGACGAACACTCCGCCCGTGCCCGTGGCGGCCGTGATCGTTCCCGCTGTCGTGAGGATATTGGCCCCGACCGTGCCGATAGCGCCGGCCGCGGCGCCCGTGCGGAGCGATACCGTGCCCGTCCCCGCGTCGAGGAGCGTGCCCGCCGTCTGGGTGATGGACCCGCCGGTGGCGTTGCCCCCGTGTTGGTCGCCACCGTGATGGTGCCGCCCGAGCCGGTGGTGATGCTCCGCAAGGCGGCGGTTCCCGTCCCTCCGGCCGCCGCGTTGACGTTGACCGCGACGGCTGCCGCCGAGGCGTTGCTCGTCGTGATCGAGCTGCCCGCGTTCATGGTGAAGGCCGACGCTCCCGCCCCGTCCGCGTTGGCGTTGATGGTGACCGCACCGGCGCCCGCGTTGACCGCCCCGTTGAGGGTGACGGCGTTCTGGGAGGTGAGCTGGATCCCGCCGCCCGCCGTCAGATTGTTCGCGGTGATGTCGCCGGGGTGCTCGGCTGAGGCCGTGACGAGCGTGATGCTCTGGGTCCCGGCATTGAGCGTGGTCCCCGCCGCCATGGTGATGGAGCCCGCGCCTGCCGAGCGATTGGCCGCGATCGCTCCAGGATCGTTGGCGGTGACGGAGATGGCGCCGTTATTGGTGCTGACGTTGTTGTTGATGACGCGCTGCGCCCGGCCTGCATGGTCAGGGTCGCCCCCGCGGCCGTCATCGCGATGGGATCGGTGATGGTGATGTCCGGTGTTGGCCTGGAGGGTGATGTTGGTCGCCGCGGCGGCGATGCTCGCGGGCGTGATCGTGTTGGTACCCGCGGCATTGTTGGCGAAGAGATTGTTGACGCCCGGGTTGTAGGCAACGCCCGCATTCGACACGACCAGGTTCATGGGATCGAGGAGGAGCGTGCCCGTCTTGCCCAGGGGCGCCAGCGTGTTCACGGAAGCGGCGAAGCCCAGGCTCTCCTTGCCGGACACCTCGACGAAGCCGCCGTTGCCTCCGGTCTCGCCGCCCCGGGCGAGGATCTGCGAGCCCGTGGCCGCCGTCGTGTCCTTGTCGGACCACACCGTGACGCGACCGCCGTCGGCCTGGCCGCGGCCGCTCGCGTCGGTGGTGCTCCCGCCGAAGACGATGGTGCGCTCGGTCGACGTGATGGCGACGTCGCCTCCCCGCCCCTGGTCGGCGCCGCGAGCGTCGATGGTGCCGATCTGCCCCACGCGCTCACCCAGCATCGTCACCTGGCCCGGCGCGGCGCCGCGCTCGGCGGCCGACACGTCGATGGTGCCCGAGTTGACCACCGCACCGGCCACCGCCCCCGCGGGCCGGATCGCCCCACTGGCCGTCGCCACCGCGGTGGTGTCGTCGCCACCGATGAGCCGGACGACCCCGCCCTGGTTCACGAGCGAGCGCGCCTGGATGATCCCGCTGTTGTTGACCACGCTCTGCAGGACGTCGCCCGCGGTCTTGGCCGTGAGCTCCACCCGGCCGCCGTCGGCCTGGATGCGCCCGTCATTGCTGACGCGCGAGGAGAGCGGCTTGCCGTCGGCGCCCATGGACTGAGCGGCCAGCGCACCGTCCACGGCGAAACGAATCAGCCCGTCGCCGGAGAAGTCAACGGTGAGCTGTCGGCCAGAGGAAAGGTGCACCGTGCCCAGCTGGGCCGTGATCGTGCCCTGGTTGACCACGGCCGGCGCCGACAGCGCGATGAAGCCGCCCGGCGCCGCGGTCAGCGTTCCCTGATTGATGATGGTGCCGAGCCCACCCGGGCCCTGCTGGAAGACATAGCGCCCGGAGGCCAGATCGATGTCCTTCATGTTGAGCGTGGTGGCAATGAGGCCGCCCACATTGACGACCGAGCCGGGGCCAAAGGTGATGCCCGCGGGATTGTTCAGGACGATCCGTCCGTTCGCGGTGATCTGCCCGAGAATGGCCGAGGCGCTCCCGCCGATCACGGTATTCACCGCCACGGACATGGCGCCGGGCTGGAGGAAGCGGACGAGCTCGTTCGCGCCGACGCTGAAGCCCTTCCAGTTGATGACGACGTTGGCGGTGTATTGCTGGATCTGTATCGTGCTGGGATTGACCTGGGAGATGGCCGCCTTGCCGGATACCACCTGCCCTCCTGGGGAAGCGCGGCGGCGGGGCTCGCGAAGAGGAGTCCCGCCAGAGCTGCGAGACAGACTGCGCTTGAGAGCGCTCTGGGGGAAGTGACATGCCCTAGCGTCAGGGCAATTACGAGTGCCGTTCTGAAGATACCGAACCAGACCTTAGAAATCAGCACCTTGAGGACTATCGACGAGGAGGAATTAACCTTAGGCTTGACAAAATTCGTCACTTAGAACCACTTCACCGCCAAAAAGTAGACGTAGTTGTTGAGGCCGTTCGAGGGCGTGGCGCTCCGACGACGTTGTTCATGGGTTTGGCGTATTCGAGCTTGAGGCAGGAAGTTGTCGGGAATCGCGAGCTGCGCCCCTACTCCCGCGCCGGTGATCGTCTGGCTCTTCGTCTGCCCTTCCGGCGGATTGATCAGGTTGGCGCCGCCGTGATCGATGAAGGCATAGCACTGGAAGATCTCTCCCACTTCTGCCCAGGAACGCTGACTTGTCCGCGAAGCCGGGCGCGTTCCACTGGAATTCGCCGGTCAAGGAGTAGCCGCGATCACCCGAGAACTGGGCGACCGGATAGCCCCTCACCGTGCCCTGGCCTCCCACGATGTACTGCTCGGGAATGACCAGGCTGGTGCTCGCCCACTGCCCGCCGACTCTGAGGAATATCGACGTGTAGGTCGTGATCTGCTGGGACCGTGACACCTCGCCCGTGAGCTTGGTGAAGGTGCCGCCGGCGCCGGGCACGCTGGCCGTGGGGTCATTGATGCCGTCCATCCCGCCGAGAAAGTTGCCGACGCCCTGCCAGAGGGTGAGCGAGCCCGTGTTGGCGCCGCGCAGCCTGTCCACAAAATCCACGTAGCTTCCCACGGAGAACACCCGCAGGTTGTCGTGCTGCGGCTGGGACTGGGGCTGCGACTGGAAGTTGTTGTCGAAGTTCTTGATGTCGAAGCCCGCCTGACCATAGAGGCTGAGCTCGCGGCTCCGGATGAACGGGTGGAGCACGAAGAGGCTGCCGATGTCGGCGTCACCACGAACGATGATATCTCCCACCACGGCGCCGACGTCGGCGCCGACATGGGAGTGGGTATAGGCGGCCCCCACCTTGGTGCCGAGGGTATTCACGGGAACGGCGTAGGAGAGCCGGACCAGCCAGAGCGCTCCCCGATCGTCGACGTGAGCCCTCTGAACGCCAGCACATCGCCCAGGCCGAGGGGGTTGTTGAGATTCAGCGAGACGCCGAAGCGCTCGTAGCCGGTCTCGGGCGACCCGAAGTTGTTGGAGTCGATCGCCCCGGAGAAGAGTCGATCCTTGTCCGCGTCGAGCACGATGTCCGTGGTGCCCGGCTCGTCCCCCGGCCGGAGGGTGCTCTTCACCGAGAGCCCGGGAAGGTCGTTCAGATTGAGGAGACCTCGCTCGAAGGCGGCCGACTCGAAGACGCGCCCGGGTGGCGGGGCTCGACGTAGCGCCGCACGAAGTCCGCGTTGTAGTGGCGGAGACCTCTGACGTCGACCTTTCCCACGCGGCCTTCGACCACGGCGATCTCGACTGCCCCCTCGCGCATCTCCTGAGCGGGGACATAGGCGCGGGCCAGGATGTAGCCACGCTCCCGATAGAGGGACGTGATGCGGGCCGCCAGACCCTCGATCTCGGCGAGAGTCAGCTCTGTCCTCGGCCCGAGGCAAGGAGCGCCTGGATCTGGTCTTCGAGGAAGACGCTCACACCGGTGACCACGAAGCGGCTCGACGCGGACACGGGTGACGGGATCTGAACCGACCGCGGGCTGAGACGAGCCGGCCGCGGGCATGGAGAAAAGGCCCAAGAGGGCCAGCGCCGAACCTACAAGGCCTCGGCCGACACCCCCACCAAGTGTATGTATCACCCCTAGTGAAAACTAACATACCGGCGTCAATAGGGCCCTATCCGCCCTTTCCGGCGCGTAAACGTGCGTGCATGCCTGGACGTCCTAGTGACGACCGAGGACAGCAAGGGACGGCACCGGAAAAACTTCGTAGCCCGAAACATGTAAACGCTGGGAATTGAGCCGCCGTCCTACCATCGAGGGGGCGTCTGGACGAGAACCGGGGGCGTGGCAGGGATGGAAGCCGCGGGACGGGACACACGTCGTGTTGAAATCAGGTCTCGCGTGGATTGGTCTGCCCTCCGGGGCTGTGCGAAGATCGCCCGTAGTGGACACGAACGAGCCGTCCGATGAGGACCTAGTGCCGGCGAGTTGCCCAAGACGACGAGGGAGCCTTCGACCTGCTGGTCGGACGCTATCAGGAGCGTGCTTATCGCATCGCGTGGTCGGTCGTGCGGGATCGGGAAGAGGCCAAGGACTGCTCCCAGGAGGCGTTCATCCGGCTTCACGGAGTCGGCCGGGTCGTTTGCCGGACAGGCCAAGTTCTCCACGTGGTTTTACCGGATCCTCGTCAATTGCTGCCTCGATCAGGCGCGAAAGCGCAAGGGCTGGCGGAGCTCATCGGCTGGGGCAGCCAGGAGGAAGAGCGCGGGAGCGTCAGTCCCGTGGAGCGGGTCGCGGCGCCATTCGTCGATCCCACCGACGCCATGGTCACGGACAGCCGCATGAGTCAGCTCTGGGAGGCCGTGGAGGAGCTCTCGCCCCAGCAGAGAGCCGCCGTGATGCTCCAGTGCCGCGAGGAGCTGTCGACCAAGGAGATCGCGGCGGTGCTCCATCTGTCGGAGGCCACGGTGCGCGTGCATCTGCATCGCGCGTATTCGGCGCTCAAGCGCAAGGTTGGCGAGGCGGGAGCGGAGAGGCGAGATGAGCAGGCAGCCAGAGGAAGAGTTCAAGGGCATCATCGCCGAGCTGAGACGCTCGACGCCGGAGCCGCCACCCGTGCACTGGGGGCGTATCGCGCCGAGCTGCGCGAGAAGCTCGAGCAGCGGCGCGGGCGGGCCGGGGCGGGCTGGACGTGGCGCGTCCGTCCCATCCAGGTAGCCATCGCGGCCGGCTTCGTGGCTGTTCTCGTGCTATATCGGCCTGCCCGGCTACAGCCGCCCTGCCCAACGATCCTGTCCTGATGGAGAACGCGGTGCTCGCGACCCGCCTCGACATGATCGACCACCTGGAAGTTGTCCAGAAGCTCGACGTGCTCGAGGACTTCGACGTCATCAAGAACCTGGACAGCTTGCTCGCGCGCGGCGAGGGATAAGCGCGCCCGATGCCTTTCGAGCGCGCGGGGATCGCCGGGTGGCCGGAATCTCCCTGGCCGCCCTGCTCAGCCTCACCCCGGCCGTGGCCTGCGCGGCGGACCCGGCGGCGGGTCAAGCGGGTCAAACTGGCCAGGCCGTGCCGCCCAGCCGGGCCAAGGGCGACGAGATCGACGCGCGAGGTGCTCCGCGACCTCGACGTGCTCGACAACCCGAACTACGCGCGGGACCGCGAGATCGCGAAGCGACTGACCTTCTACGAGCGCATGCGCATGCTGGATCGATGGCTGAGCAATCGGCCCGCGCCGGATGGAGCCCCCGCTCCCGCCGAGCCGGCCAAGAGGGAGGTGAGGTGACATGCTGAGGGATATCTCGCGGGCTGGCTCACCGCCCTCGTGCTGACCGCGTGCCTGGCCTCGCCGGCCGTCGTCTCGGCGCAGGCGCCCTCGCCTCCGCCTCAGCAAGAGCCTCCCGCGCAGTCTGGCGAGCCGGCTATTCGCGGGCTCGATCGGCTGTCGCCGGAGGAGCGCGCGCAGGCGGAGCGGAATCTCCAGAAATGGAAGGAGATGACGCCCGAGCAGCGTCAGCGCACGCTCGAGAACTATCGCCAGTGGCAGAGTCTCTCGCCGGAGGAGCGTCAGGTGGCGCGCCAGAACGATCAGCGGCTTCGCAGGATGGCTCCCGCCGACCGGGCTCGAGTGCAGGAGGACTTCCGGCGCTTCCAGTCCCTGCCCCGGAGCGTCAGCGCGAGCTCGACGCCGCGCACGAGCGCTTCCAGCGCCTCCCCAGCAGCAGCAGCAGCAGCTCCGGGAGCGTCTCCAGCGCTATCAGACCATGAGCCCCGATCAGCGTGAGCGCTTCGAGCGGAACGCGGAGCGGTGGCGCCAGATGTCGCCGGCGGAGCGCCAGCACGCGCGCGATCAGATACGACAGCAAGCTCCTCCAGGCGAGAGCCCGGGGCAGTATCGCCGCGAGAACCGTTCCAGTGGACCGGGAGGAGGCTACGGCCGCCCTGCCCCCGGACAGGGACCGTACGGTCGCGAGCGTCACCCCGGTGGTCCGAACAGTGACGAAGGCCGGCCCGGCCCTGGTCCCGGCCCGCGGGGCGGAGGGCGCTGGTCGCACTAGCGCCGCCGTTCCTTTACAGTCGGCGCGGCCCTCGTGTAGCATGACTTTCTCATGGGTCAGCTGATCGTCCAGAAGTACGGCGGCTCGTCCGTCGCCGATCCCGAAAAGATCAAGAACGTCGCCCGGCGCGTGGCCGCGTCCGCCGCGCCTCGGCCACCGGCTCGTCGTGGTGGTCTCCGCGATGGGCAAGACGACGGACGGCCTCGTGGCCCTCGCCCACGCCATCACCGCCACGCCTGATCCGCGCGAGATGGACATGGTGCTGGCCACGGGCGAGCAGGTGACCATCGGCCTGCTCGCCATGGCGCTCCACTCTCGGGGCAGCCCGCCTGCTCCTTCACCGGATCGCAGGTGGGCATGGTCACCGATGGCGTGCACACGAGCGCGCGCATCCGCCGCATCACCGCCGAGCGCATCCACGCGGCCCTCGAAGCGGGCAAGGTGGTCGTGGTGGCGGGCTTTCAGGGCATGACCGACGGCGGCGATATCACCACGCTCGGACGCGGCGGCTCCGACCTCACGGGTGTTGCCCTCGCCGCCGCCCTCAAGGCCGACGTGTGCGAGATCTTCACGGACGTGGACGGCGTCTACACCGCCGACCCGAACGTGGTGCCCGACGCGCGCAAGCTCGCCCGCGTGTCCTACGACGAGATGCTCGAGATGGCGGCCCTGGGGCCAAGGTCCTCCAGGCGCGCTCCGTCGAGTTCGCGAAGAAGTTCGCCGTCCCGGTGCACGTGCGCTCCACCTTCAAGCCGGACCCGGGCACCATGGTGACGAGGGAGGATCGCAGCATGGAAGACGTGGTGGTCACGGGCATCACGCACGACCGGGGACAGGCCAAGCTCTCGATTCTTCGCGTGCCCGACCGGCCGGGCATCGCCAGCCAGGTCTTCGGCGGGCTCGCCAAGCAGAACATCGTGGTGGACATGATCGTGCAGAACATCGGGCGCGACGGATCGACCGACATCTCCTTCACCCTGCCCCGGGCCGACCGGCAGCGCGCCGAGTCCGCCCTGGCCGGCGTGGCCACGGAGATCGGGGCGGCCGGGGTGGTGGCCGACGATCGCATCGCCAAGGTCTCCATCGTGGGGGTGGGCATGCGGAGCCATTCCGGGGTGGCCGCGCGCGTGTTCGCCACGCTGTCGAACGAGAACATCAACATCCAGATGATCTCCACGTCCGAGATCGCGGTGTCGTGCGTCATCGAGGACAAGTACGCCGAGCTCGCCGTGCGCTCCTCCACGACGCCTTCGAGCTCGGCAACGAGCCCGGCACCTGAGGAGACCCTGCTCATGCCAGCCACCGCCAAAGCCGCGGTCTTCTTCGGTCCGGGGAAGCCCTTCGAGATCCGCGAGGTCCCCGTTCCCGAGGTCGAGCCGGAAGGCGTGCTCATCCGCGTCACCCATGCGAACGTGTGCGGCTCCGATCTCCACTTCTGGCGCGGCGACGCGCCGCTGCGCCTGCCCGCGGATGGCTGGATCTTCGGCCACGAGATGACGGGCCGCGTGGCCAAGCTCGGCGCCAAGATCACCACTGACTCGCTCGGCCGCCCCTCAAGGAGGGCGACCGCGTCGCCTACACGTACTTCTACCCGTGCGGCCGGTGCTACGCCTGCCTGCACAAGGAGCCCGCCGCCTGTCCGCACAAGATCGAGCGGCCGGTGGGTCCTTCCACGTTTCCCCACCTGCACGGCGCCTTCGCCGACCACTACTACCTCCGTCCGGGCGGGGCGATCTTCAAAGTGCCCGATGAGCTCGCCGACGAGGCGGTGGCCGGAGTGAACTGCGCGCTGTCCCAGGTGATCTACGGGCTTCACGTGGCCGGGGTGCGCTTCGGTGACCGCGTGGTGATCCAGGGCGCGGGCGGGCTGGGCGTCCAGGCGGCGGCGGTGGCGAAGGACATGGGCGCGGCCACGGTCATCGTGGTGGACCAGATTCCCGGACGTCTCGAGCTGGCCCGGGCCTTCGGCGCCGATCACACCCTCAATCTCAAAGAGGTGCCGGACCGCAAGGAGCGCGTGAAGCTCGTGCGCCAGTGGACGGGCGGCGCGGGCGCCGACGTGGCCTGCGACCTCGTGGGCTTTCCCGCCGTGATTCCGGAAGGCATCGAGATGCTGCGCTCGGGCGGGACCTATCTGGAGATCGGCACCATCAGCCGCGGGGCCACCTTCGAGTTCGAGCCGTCGCTCCTCGTGTGGGGCTCGAAGAAGATCGTGGGAGTGATCCAGTACGATCCGTGGGTCATCCCGCGCGCGCTCGATTTCCTCGTGCGCACCAAGGACCGCTGGCCGTGGCCGCGCATCCTCTCCCACAAGTATTCCCTCGACAAGATCAACGAGGCCTTCGCCGCCTCGGAGTGGCACAACAAGGAAACGACGAGCATCACGCGCGCGGCGCTCACGCCCTAGTGCGCGCCCGCCCACTCCCCTTCCGCCGTCTCACCACCTCAACGGAGGGTCCATGACCGACCGCGCCTTCACACGCTGGCAGTGTGTCGCCCTCGTCCTCTTCTGCGGTCTGCTCGCGCCGCTCTGGCCCTCGTCCGCGGCCGCGGTGACGGGCAACGACTGGCGCGCTCTGCCCGACGGCGGCCCGGGCCTCGTACGTCACCGGCGTCGTCGACAATCTGGTGGACTTCGGAGCGGCCGTCCGCTCCCTCGTGCCCGCGGAGAAGCGCACGGCCAGCGAGAAGATGCTCGTGAGCTTCGAGGACTGCATCGCGAAGACGCCCCGGCCACCCAGCCAACTGGTGGCCATCGTGGAGAAATACGTCAAGGACAACCCCGGCCAGTGGCATGCGCGGATGTCGGGCCTGGTCTTCGAGGCGCTCCGGTGCAAGGAGGCTGCGGCGGCTCCGGGAGTGAAGAAGGGGAGTAGAAGCTACCAAGTAAGTTCTGTCCTCGCCCGGCCGGAGTGACCCTAGAGGAATAGGCAACTCCTCCGACAGTCGAAACAAGCGTTGCTTGCCCTCAATATTCAGCGAAGAAGTCAGTCGAGAATCCTTACATCTTTGACATGAAAAAGCACAATAAATCAATCCGCTACGACAGGCATCGCCACGGCACTCATCTTGCTCCGGAAGGGCCGGCTGGACCCATGAACCTCCCGCCTGCGAGCAGAAGAGGGATCAGAGATGAGACGTGGACGCTGGTTCTCGGGATGGCTGATTGCATGGGGTTGGCGGGCTCGGTTCTCGTCCTACCGTCGGCGAGTGATCATGAGCGCCGTCCCGGCTGTGACCGGCCAGGCGTGCTTCGACGCCGGGGCCATTCAGTTCCACGCCGTGGCAGTGCCTCAGCCTTCGGCTCTCCTTCTCCTTGGCGGCGGCCTCATGGGGCTGGCGGCCTGGGAGAGACGCCTTATGCTTCGCCGCTGTGTCTGAGAGTCGACGAACGCGGCCATCCTCACCGCCGTTGAAGACCTGCCAGACCGTTCTCCCCGCCGCAAATAGTCCGCTTGACAGTCGAGGTCATTAGAGAGCATAAAGGCGACTATCTCGGCCCGCGCCTCCCCATGGCCCCCAGGTGGGCGGGAAGGCAAATAACGAGAACCATAGCCGGAAACTGGCATGAACCATTCGAGAGACGCCAAGGAAACCTGGAAGAGCCGCGGGGTGTCGCCACCCGTCGCGCTCGTGGATCGCGCTCGGATGGGGCTTCGCGTGCAGGGCTCGTTACCGGATCGTCAGCGAGCTGGCAGGAGTTCCTCCGGGACGGATCCCGTCATCAAAGCCCTGCGCGAGATGTTCCATGAGTAAAGACGTCAAGGCGGTTCCCACACGATTGTCACTGGTACCTTCCGTCGAACCCGACAATCGAGCGCCCGTCGGGCTGCGCGTGAAAGGCCGGTATCACGTCGTCAGCGAGCTGGGGACCGGCGTCTACGGGACGGTGTGCCTTGCCGTGGACGAAACGGATGGCCGAGAGATCGCGATCCGATTCCTTCCCCGTGAGCTCGTTGACCTCTCTCAGCCCAAGCCCGCCAGGCGGCGCCTGGATCAGTCACCCGCGGACCAGACCATCATCGAGGCATCGATCGCTCATTCCTCGCTCGTCCGAGTGCTGGAGTTCGGGGAGGCCGAAACCGGTCAGGCCTTCGCGGCGATGGACCTTGTCCACGGTCGCCGCCTGAGCGCGATCCTGTCGGAGGGGCCCCTCGAGGCCCAGACCGCTCTGCGCATCGCCATCGATCTCGGCGGAGCCGTGGAGACGCTTCACAACATGGGCCTCGTCCACGGCGCGCTGCGTCCGAGCAATGTGATGATCGCCGGCGACGGGCACGCCACACTGATGGACGTGGAAGTGATCGGTGCGCGCGCCGCGCAGGCGGTGCACGGCATCTTGATCGACGAGCCTCCCCGGAATACCTCTCCCCGAGCAGATCCGTCAGGCCCCGGTGACCGACACGACGGACATCTATGCCTTCGCCGTGATCCTCTACGAGATGCTCTGCGGCGGGCCGCCATTCCAGGCGGAGACTCGCGAGGCCGTGCTGGCCAAGCATCTGAAGGAGACACCCGCCCCGATGCGGCAGCGACGCCGTACCGCTCCCGCTTCTCTCGAGGCTATCGTCGCGCTCGCGCTCTCCAGGTGCCGGAGCCGCGACCGCCGATACAGACAATCCTCAACAGTCTGTGGAGGAGGCGAATCGTTCGAAGACGCGCTCGAAGCGAGTGTACGTAATGATCGGCGGGGTGCACTCGCGACGTTGATCGCCGCCGTCGTGGGCTGGAGCCTACTCACCCCACGCCTCTCGGCGCCTCCTCCCGTTCGCCAGTCCGGCGCCACCCCGATGGTCGAACAGGCACCGATACCCGCCGCGCCTCCGGCGCCGACTGTCTCTCCCACTGAGACGCGCCCGGAGCCTCTCTCGAAAAGGCTACTGCCAGCGGTCGTACTCGTCCTGGAGGCTCGATCGGCACCTCCCTCGGCGCCCCCACTCACATCACCGCCACGTAAGGTGGAGCGGCTAGAGCAGCAGCGCCGTGCGCCGCAGGCCCCGGCAAACCGCCAGCGAGCGGCCGGCCGCGTCGAGCAACACGGACGATCCGGATCCTGGTCTCGTCGTCGACTGGCTACCTGAACAGGCTGCTGCGCGCCGGAAGTGAGCGGCACCCTGTAGGAAAGGGCGATGGAGGTCAACAGGTCCCAGCGCTCTGAGCCATCACCCAGCTGTCCGTCTAGCAATTGTTTCGTAATTCGCTGGAGCATCGCGGGGCCCAGCGACCATGGATGTGGCTGCGTAGCCGACCCCGTGTCAGACGTTTGGGGCCCAGAGCCGCCCCGCGGTCCGTCGGCGGTCCTCGAATTTGCCTGGTAGGGCCACCCTCTTGTCCTGCGCCAGCAGCCATCGCCGAGTGGAGCTCGCACGACGGCGGCCGAGATGGTGTTCTCGACCTCAGAATGGTGTGGTTATTGACACGCCGCCGAGGCGTCAGCGCGGCCGTCCAGCAGCGACCGGACCGCCTCCGTGAGCGCAACGACGGTGAAGGGCTTGTTCAGAAGAGCCCTCGAAGACCGAGCCGCATCTCATAGTCATCGATCTCCTTCGTGCGGTATGCCGACATCAAAAGGATCTTTACTCTTGGGCGGAGGGCCTGCACTTCTGCCGCGAGTTGCAGCCCGTTCATGAAGGAGCATGACCACATCCGTCAAGAGAAGATGGATGGGCTTGGCGTGGGTGCGGACAAGCGGGAGTGCAAGGCGTGAATCCACTGTACTCAACACCGTGTAGCGTGCCATCTCCAAGATGTCCACGGCCACGGATAGTACGTTGGGGTCGTCATCGACGACGAGGATCGTCTCTGCTGGCGTCGACGTTGGGGCGGCCATCCTAACTTCCCTGTTCATCGAACCAGATGGGCGAGGAATGCCACTGCCCGACGTTGGGCCTGCCGTCTGAGGTCTTCGATCAACCCGGCCACCGCGTCACACGACGCTTGCGCCTCCGGCGTCGAGACGTGAAGTCCTCGATGCACGATCCAGTCTCGGCGCTTCGACGTGCTCCATCAATGCGGGGCAGAAAGCAGGTTCTGATTCAAAGGATGAGCAGGTCGATCATCGCCCCAGGCATCGCGGGTGACGGCAAGGCAATGTTGAGCCTCCTGCAATTCGGCAAGGATTGTGGCTAGCTGACGCTTGAGTGCTGCGTTCTCTCGGGCCAGGTCCAGAAGCTGGAGCATGGGCACCCTCCCCCAAGATCATGGCGACGACTCGCTCGCGGATACGGTTTTTCCTCCGCCCGGGATTGCGCTCCCGATGAGGGCCCAAGGGTCCGCGACGCTTAGACTTGCCTTACTTGTATAGATTACTTATAAGTGGGGCCTGATCTAGACACGGCGCGTTATAACCTGGACCACCGTCTATCTGCACGGAGTCTCAAGACGCCTGGGCTATACGTATGCCGGATTGAAATCGCGGCTCCCTCGCCCTGATTGGGACGCGGCTTGCGGACGGGGCGAGTCCTCGTTGCCGGCGCTCCCGGGTCGTGGGACCCCAGGGCGATGGCCGGTTGACCGTTCGGCCTCAACGAGGATGTCGGGGACTTTCTGCGAGAAACTCACGAGGTCTGGCTGGTGGCGGCACGCTAAAGGTCTGACTCACGGGCCGCCCCAGAACGGCGCTTTACCTCCACCCTCCAGCCGACTATATTCAGCCCACGAGCGAGGACCCAGCCTGTGAGACGGCAACCAATCATTCCCGATAGAAGAGAATCCGCCCGAAGGCGCGACTAGAATGCGACCGCTGGTTCTGGTCGTCGATGACGATTCAGGTCTCCGGGAATCGCTGCGGGTGATTCTCGAGGACGAGTATGAGGTCCTGGATGTTCCCAATGGGCTCAGGCGTTGGATATCGTGCGCTCTTGTCGAGGTGGATCTTGTTCTGCTGGATGTTCGGTTGCCTGGGATGGATGGGATCACGGTGTTGGAGCGCATGAAAGGCTTAGACGACGACGAGTCGAGGTCATCCTCCGGCGGCGGTGAAGGAGGTGCGCAGCGCTGTCGCCGCGATGCAGTTAGGGGCCTTCGACTACCTCACCAAGCCCTTCGAGGAAGAAGAGGTCCTCTCCTCGGATCGGCCGGGCCCTTGAGAAGCGCGCGTTGGGCGGGAGGTGGTCTTCCTTCGGTCCGAACTGGCTCCGAAGGCGGGGTTTCGACAGAGATCGTCGGGCACCTACCCAGATGCGAAGCTCTACCAACTGATCGCACAGGTTGCTCGCACCACCTCGACGGTTCTGATCACGGGGAGAGCGGCACGGCGCCAAAGAACTCGTTGCGCGCGCCATCCACCGCCGGGGACTCCGGAAGGACAAGCGCCTTCGTCCCGGTCAGCCTTCCCACGCTCACCGAGTCCCTCATAGAATCGGAGCTCTTCGGTCACGAGCGGGGCGCCTTCACGGGGCGCACCAGCGGCGGCTGGGAAAGTTTGGGTTGGCCCAAGGCGGGACCCTCTTTCTGGACGAGGTTGCCGCCCTCAAGCCGGAACTCCAGGCGAAGCTCTTGCGTGTGCTCCAGGAGCGAGAGATCGAGCGGGTCGGCGGAAACCGGAGAATCGGCGATTGACGTGCGGATCATCGCCGCGACGAACGTCGATCTCAAGCAGGCCGTCGGCACTCAGACCTTCAGGAGGACCTGTACTATCGGCTCAACGTGGTTGCGCATTAACAGTCGTTCCGCTTCGAGACGGCGGACGATATTCCGGTCCTCATTGACCATTTCATCCGCAAGTACAACCACGAGTTCACGAAGCAGATCGGGGGATCACACCGGACGCCCTGACGTGTCTCCAGAATACTCGTGGCCTGGGAACGTCCGCGAGCTCCAGAATGTCATCGAGCGTTCAGTGGGGCTGGTCACGGGCCCTCTCATCAGATTATCGGATCTCCCCGTCGACCTGATGTTGCCTGACCCGGGGGTCGAATTCGGCAGGCCCAGACCCTGCCGCTGAAACAGGCCTGTGAGCAGTTCGAGCGGCAGATCGTGCGTCGTGTCCCTCGAGCGGGTTGGCTGGAATCGGAGCGAGGCCGCTCGGCTGCTGGGGCTCCATCGGAACACCCTCAAGCTGAAACTCGCCGTGGAAGATGCGACCGTCAGAGGATCACGGATAGCGATGCACACCTTCGCGACAGATTGGATAGGTTTGTGTGCATCCGCCCAAGTCATTAGTATGAAACCTTTCACTGACGATAAGAAATACCGTGATA
>ERZ1370068.3601-contig-2708_pt1 | contig 83003 bp, 122 predicted proteins | sample MGYA00561227_ERZ1370068 | MGnify/ENA primary metagenome ERZ1370068 (study PRJEB38410, sample SAMEA6850437) | metagenome | study: Metagenomic assessment of the ecological functions of the soil: analysis of the soil microbiota associated with the...
ATACTTCGTTCAGTTACGTATTGCTAGAGCTGATCGCGTCGGCCGCTGTGTCCGACTACATCGGCAAACCGGTCGCCTCGGTGCGCTTCATGCTGGAAGGGCACGAAGTCACCGAGCCGACGTTTGCGCAGATCGTCGAGAGACGAACGGTCGAGCGGCCGCCGTCAGATGGTCAGGTGCGCGAGTCGATCGGTCAGCTGTTCAGCCTCGGCCGCTTCGAGGACGTGAGCGTCGACGCGTCGCTCGAGAACGGACGCGTCGAGCTGCCGCTACGTGCTGACGCCTGATCCACCGGTGACGCGTCTCCGCTTCACCGGCCGGACAGCGTGCCCGGGTTCGATGCCGGCGCCCTCCGCAGCGTCATCACCGATCGCTACGGCAACACGCCGCCGGCCGGCCGCACCCTCGACATGGTGCGCATGCTGACCGATGCGCTCGGCGAGCGCGCGGCTACCTGCACGCCAGCGTCACGCCGCGCGCATGCAGATCGATCACGGGCCCGAGCGCGCGACGTTGACGTTCGACATCGATCCCGGTCCGCGCACCACGATTGGGCGAGGTCGACGTCGTCGGACGGGCCGGTCGTGGCGCAATCGGAATTCCTGCAGCGGCTCGGGCTGACGCGGGGCGCGCCGTATCAACGCGAGCGGTTGAACACGCGCATCGAGCGCTACGTCGAGGAGCGGCGCCGCCGCCAGCTACGAAGCCAAGGTGTCGCCGGACGTGCGCCTGACCGACGGCGATCGCGTCGCGAACGTCACCGTCACGGTCGATGCGGATCCGCTGGTGCGCGTCGTCTTCGCCGGCGACTCGCTGCCGACAGACAAGCGCGCCGAGCTCGTTCCCGGTCGCGCGCGAAGGATCCGTTGACGAGGATCTGCTCGAGGACTCGACCAACCGCATCGAGGAATACCTGCGCGGGATGGGCTACCGCGATGCGAAGGCGCCGCATACGCGCGAGACGTCGGACGGTCAGCTCGATGTCACGTTCACCGTCAGCAGGGGTCCCCAATACCGCGTCACGCGACTGGAGCTCGTCGGTAATACGGCGGTGTCGAGCCGCCGAGCCTGACGCCCGCGCTGCGCACGCGCGTCGGCGAGCCGTTCTCCGACGGCCGGCTCGGCACGCCGACGTCGCGACGATTGAAGAGGCGTACCGCCGCCGCGGGTTCGCCGCCCGTGCGCGCACCGTCGGCTGCCGAACCGCAGCGCACCGCCAATGCCTCCCGCGCAGGTGCCGACCGTCGTGCGCATCATCGTCAACGAAGGGGCGCGGAGCATCGTGGACAGCGGTCGCGATCGAGGGCAATCACGGAGATCGACGAGGCGGCGCTGCACCAGCGCAGCCGTCGGCCTCGTGACCGGCGCGTCCGTTCGTGCCCGCGCAGCTGATCGCCGATCGCAATGCCATTCAAGCCGCCTATAACGATCACGGCTTCCAAGCGCGGCGGTGACGCCACGCACGACGTTCACGGAGAACAACACGCGGGTGGCGGTGACCTATGTCGTGCAGGAAGGGCCGCAGACCTTCGTCGACCGCGTGCTGATCGTCGGCAACGTGCGCACCAGCACCGATACGATCGAGCGCGAGTTGCAGATCGAGCCCGGCGATCCGTTCAGCACGTGCGCGCGCTCAACGAGAGCCAGCGCAAGCTGATCGTCGCTCGGGCTGTTCCGGCGCGTGCAGATCACCGAGCTGCGCCACGCCGCGGAGACGACGCGCGATCTGCTCGTGACGATCGAAGAATCGCCGCCGTCGACGCATCGGCTACGGTCTCGGCGCCAGGGCAAGATGCGCGTGGTCAGCAGACGAAGAACGGCGTGCGTCACGGACCAGCGCTTCGACATCGCGCCGCGGACGTTCTTCGAGCTACGGACGCGAAGAATCTCTTCGGGAAGAACCGCTCGTTCAACGTCTTCGGCAGCGTCAGCCTTCACCTGCAGGGGCGCGATGCGTTGCCGCCGGCGCGGCGGACCTGACGGAATACCGGCTGCTGGGCACCTACCGCGAGCCGCGCCTGTTCAACACGGCGGCCGACGGTCTGCGTGACCGCGACGGTCGAGCAGCAGATCCGCATCGAGCTTCGACTTCAGCGCGCGCGCGGTCACCGTGCAGGCGCGCTCAGCGCGTCAGTCGCGCCGTCAGCGTGACCGGGCGTACCAGATTCAGCGAACCGAGCTGCTGGCCGTGAACGTCGAGCCCGACGACCCGACCTTTCCGCTGATTCGCCCAGCTGTTTTCGACCGAGCCGCTGCGGCTGTCGTCGTTTCTCGTCGTCGCTCGTCCGCGACACCGCGCAACGACGCGGTCAACCCGACGTCGGGCGTCTACTTCAGCGTCGAACGGTCAGCTCGCCGCACTGCGCGATCGGATCGCAGGTCGGCTACGCGAAGTCGTTCATCACGGCGCAGACGTTCCGCAGCCGTCGCCGGCTCGAGCGGCATCGTGCTGGCCGGCAGCGCGCGGCTCGGGATGGCGGCCGAATTCGACCTCGAGAATCCGATCCCGGAGCCCGAGCGCTTCTTCGCCGGCGGCGACACCGACGAATCGCGGCTTCTCGCTCGACGCGCTCGGCGTGCGCCACGAGCCGGCCGACCCGCAGACCGACACCATCGACAAGAACGGATTTCCGATCGGCGGCAACGCGACCGTCGTGCTGAACGGCGAAGCTGCGCGTGCCGGTTACCGCGGCGGCCTGAGCGTCGTCAGTTTCTTCGACTACGGGGAATGTCTTTCAGCGGGTGAGCCAGCTGAGTATCTCCGGAGTTCCGCAACGCGGTCGGGTTCGGCGTGCGCTACCGATCGCCGTTCGGACCGCTGCGCGTCGACCTGGGATTCAAGACCCGTGTCGAGACGTTTCCACGTGCACCGGCCGACAGCCTCGGCACCTCAGCTGCTTCGAGTCGCGGTCCGCGCTTCACATCAGCTTCGGGCGAGGCATTCTGATGACCGTCGACGGCTTTTCACGAAGGCACGAAGATCTTGCGGACACTAATGGTCGATTGCTGTATTGTCGCGCTGCTTCGCCTGGTTTCGTGATGAGCCGTTCTGCAGCAGCGGAAGTCATCGATCGCGTGCTCGCGGTTGTGGCCGGACAGACTGATCACGCTGAGCGACGTGACCGCGGCACGCGACCTCGGGCTCAGATCGCCGGACGACGCCGCCGACCCGGTTCGCGTGATGCTGTCGAAGCTGATCGACCGCTGAGCTGATCGCTCGCCGAGGTCGATCGCTACGCGCCGCCGGAGCCAGCCGCCGACGCCGATCGACCGTGAGATCGGCGCGATCCACGCATGCGGTTTCCCCGGCCGAGGCGTTCGACGCGCGCGCTCGGCGCGATTCGGGCCGACGACAAACAGCTGCGCGAGATCGTCCGCCAGGATCTTCGGATCCCGCACCTACCTGCGATCAGCGCTTCGCCGCCGCCGCCCAGGCGCGCCGCCAGTCGCTGATCGACGACTGGCTCAGCCGGCCTGCGCCGCCGCGGCGACGTCGTCGATCTGCTATTTCAGTCTAGTCGGTGGACGGTCTTGAGGCCGATCCTGACCAACCGGCGGCGCACGACGAGGAACTGAAGAATCTGGATGAGATCGAATCCTGGCGTGGCTGACCATCGGCGCGACACACGAGCGGCGCCGCAGATAGACGACGCCCCAGAACGCGCCGAGCAGGCCCGTCGCCAGTCGCCGCGTCCGCGCCCTGCAGCAGATGGCCGGCTCCGAACGCCACGCTCGTGCAGCAGGACACCGACGGTGCCGCCGCCCAGACAGCTGCTCGAAGCGATGCAGCAGGAACGCACGCTGAATCTCTTCGCGGACACCGCCGGCGACGATCACGACCAGCGCGAACAGCCATGCATCGCGGGGCGACCGCAGCAGCGATTGCATCGGGTTCTTCTCGACCGTATGGAGATAGGGCGCGGCGGTCTGAATCGTGAGCAGGACGGCGACGGCGACACCCACCGTCACGAGAATCAGCGGCAGCCCGTATGCGGCCTCGCCGGCAATCGACCGCGGACCGATGAAGACATCCGCGCGGCCGCTCGCCGTGGACCAGGAGGAACAGCAGGATGAGACCGACGAGGCAGTACCGCATCGGCCAGCGAGATCGCGTGACGACGTAGCTGACGTTCACGCGCGTCGTGCGCGGCGAACGGTTTGTAGCCGAACGCATGCAACGTGCCGCCGAGGGCGATCTGCGTCGGATAGTCGGAACAGATCAGCACTTCGAGGATCGCGACGATGCGCTGGTTGAGGAGCGACGGGGAATCCTCGTGATCGGATCGCTGAGGATCGGAGATCGGGTGGAGGCTCGTCAGGGTCGACGGGGTCGAACGGCTGATGGCCGTTGCCGGATTGCAGGATGGTCGCTCAAGCGGCCATCCTGCCATAAGCATCACCCATTCGCCATCAGCCGACGCAAGAATTACTGTCTGACCCGGACCGTCAGCGGCTCGGACAACCGCAGGATCAGCGGCGCACCTCTGCCGAGTCGCACTTCCTTGCCGCGCTGATTGAGGACGACCGCGGTACCGGCGCCGCCGGCGGCCGTGCCGCCGATCAGGGCGCCCTTCTTGCCTCCGATCAGCCCGCCGACGACCGCGCCGCCGGCCGCAGGGATCCCGATTTCCATCGCATCGCGCTTTTCTCGTCGCCGGCGCGGTTCGCGTCACGGCCCCGGCGCGGAAGTTGTAGCGCTCGGCGTCGCCGCGCGTCGTCAACGGATTGAAGCGCACCGAGAAGGTCGCCCGTCCCTTCACTTTTCCGGACCGCGCCACGTTCGTGACGACGCCGGCGACCCGTGAGCCTGTCGGCAGCACGGTCTGGCCGTGGACGACGATCGGCTGCGAGAGGTGCGCCTGTACGGCTTCTTCAACGCGGCTGGTGTCGGATCCCACCGAACTATCGAGGACGATCGGCAGGCGGGTGCCGCCGGAATCGTCACCTCACGCATCGCCGCGGCCGATGCGGCCGTGGCTGGCTCGGCGGCAGCCGGGTTCGTCGCCGCAGATTCGGCCCGCCCGGCGCTCAGATTCGAAGCGGCGATGACGGTACTCGCGTTCGCCAACTGTCTCGGCGCGGCTGCATCCGCCGGCCGCGAACCCGCATACGAGGACGCCGATTGTCAGGACTCGCATATGTTGTCCAACCTCCCTCGTCCCACAAGATCGTGATTACGAAGGGTGCAAGTTCCCCGCCACCTGATGAGGTCGCCGAATTTTTCTCCAAACGTTGTGCTTGCGCATGAGCCTGTGCCCGCGCACACTGTAAAAATGACATGGCTGAACGAGGACATACGATGACTGTTACCGACGCGAGTGCAATACCCGCCGTCGACGATTCGTCGAAAACGGTCGCCGAGCGTGTGTTGATCGTCGAAGACGACACGGCGGCGCGCGTGGGCCTGGAGCAACTGGTGAAGAGCTGGGGCTTCGTCGCCGAATCGGCCGCCGACGGCGAGGAGGCGCTCGAGAAGGTCACCAGCGTTCCGGCCGGCGATCGTCATCACCGACCTGGTGATGCCGCGCATGGACGGGCTCGCGCTGCTGCGCGCGCTGCAGCAGCAGGGCGCCGACGTCACGACGCTGCTGCTCACCGCGCAGGGCACCGTCGAGACGGCGGTCGAGGCGATGAAGGAAGGCGCCTACGACTACCTCACCAAGCCGGTCGACATCCAGCGCCTGAAGATTCTCCTCGACAAGATCGTCGAGCGGCTCGGAGACGCTGCGCGAGGTGAAGGCGCTGCGGCGTCAGCTGCGCGAGCACGGCACGTTCGGATCGCTGATCGGCAACAGCCCGGAGATGCGGAAGATCTACCAGGTGGTCGAGCAGGCGGCGCCGACCGGCGCGTCGGTGCTGATCACCGGCGAGTCGGGCACCGGCAAGGAGCTGGTCGCGCAGACGATCCACCAGCTCAGCCCGCGCGCGACGTTTCCGTTCGTCGCGATCAACTGCGCGGCGATTCCGGAGACGCTGCTCGAGAGCGAGATCTTCGGCCACGAGAAGGGCGCGTTCACCGGCGCGTCCGATCGCCGCGCAGGGCTGCTTCGAGCTGGCCGACCGCGGCACGCTGTTCCTCGACGAGATCGGCGAGATGACGCCGGCGACGCAGGTCAAGCTGCTGCGCGTGCTGCAGGAGCGCAAGTTCCGCCGCCTCGGCGGGCGCACCGAGCAGTCGGTCGACGTGCGCGTGATCGCGGCGACCAACATCGATCCGGTCGAGGCGGTGCAAAGCCGGCAAGCTGCGCGAGGATCTCTACTACCGGCTGAACGTGTTTGCGTTCCGGCTGCCGCCGCTGCGCGAGCGCAAGGAGGACCTGCCGCTGCTGATCGCAGGCGTTCATCAACGAGTTCAACACGCGCAACCAGAAGTCGATCGCCGGCGTGGATCACCAGGCGATGCGGATGCTCGAGCAGCACGCGTGGCCGGGCAACGTGCGCGAGCTGCGCAACGTCATCGAGCGCGCGACGATCCTCGCCGCCGGGACCGTTCATCGAGCGCCAAGCACCTGCCGCCGTCGTTCGCCGACGAGCCGGCGCCGCAGCATCAGCCGCAGGTCGCGCTCGGGCCGGGCACGACGGTGGAAGAGGCCGAGCGCCGGCTGATCATGATGACGCTCGAGCACACGCGCGACAACAAGACGCGCGCCGCGGAAATTCTCGGCATCAGCCTGAAGACGCTCCACAACAAGTTGAACAAGCTGCAGGCTGCGGCAAAGAGACCGAGAGTAGAGAAGCTCCCAGTCATGCGATCTCGGCATCAAGGGCAAGCAGGTCCTCGGCGTCACGTCGATCGTCGGCGCGGTCGTCGTGGTCCTGAGCGTGCTGCAGCTGTCGCGTCTGGCGCGCGTCGAGCCTCGACGAGAGCCGCGCCCGCGTCGAGCTGACTGTCGAACGCTCATCTATCGACCGCGCCCGCCAGGTGGTGAACGGCGAGCGATCCGTGCAGAGCGCTGCGCGACGATCCGGGCTGCGCTCGATCACTGCGAATCGAGCCTCTACGCCAAGAACGTCACGTTACGCCGCCATCGTCGACACGTCAGGCCGCGGTGCATCACGCAGATCCCGCTCGAAGGAGCAGACGCTGCCGGCCGGCGGAAGACCTGATGGTGCTGCTCTCGAAGTCCGCCGCAGGCGCAGCTCGCGGCCATCTATTCCGGCCAGGGGCGGACGCCTCGAATTCCGGCGAGCCGCTGCTGCTCGGCGACACCGCGGTCGGGATCGATTCGCATCGGCGTCTCGACGCTGCTGATCCGGCAGCAACCTCAACGAGGTCGCTGCGTCGCCGCCGCTGGCGACCGCGCTGGCGCGCTCGGCGTCTCGGTGTTCGGCGCGATGCTGCTCGCGCAACTGCTGCTGCGGCCGATCCACGTCATCCGCAGCGGCCTGACGCGCCTCGGCAAAGGCGAGATTCGGCGTCCAGCTCGACCTCAACCAGCACGACGAGTTCGGCGAGCTCGGCACGCTCGTTCAACGCGGTCAGCGAACAGCTGTCGGCGGACCGATCGCAGATGGCCGGCCAGGTCGCCAACCTCGAGTCGGCGGTCGAGCATCTCGAGGACGCGGTCGCGATCGTCAACCCGCGCGGCGAGCTGCTGTTCGCGAACCCGGCGATGCGCGCGCTGCTGCCGGCGGCCACGACCGGCGCCACGCTCGACCGACGTGCTGCCCGCGGATCATCCGCTGCGGCGGCTCGGTCGAGCAGACGCTGGTCAGCCGCCAGTCGCGCGGTCCGCTATCGGCGACGTTCGGCGAGGAGCGGCGAGCGGCTGATCGATGACCCACGCCGATCAACGATCCGCAGGGCGAGCTGCGTCGGCGTCGATGCTGATCGCGCGCAACCTCGAGTACCTGAGCCAGGTCCAGTCGACGATCCGCTACTCGCGCAAGCTGGCGGCGCTCGGCCGGCTGTCGGCCGGCGTCGCGCACGAAGTGAAGAATCCGCTCAACGCGATGATGATTCACCTCGAGCTGCTGCGGCAGCAGTTCGCCGCCAACCTGGCCCCGGTCGCGGCCGGACGCGGCGGCGGCGCCGCCACGGCGCTCAAGGCGGCGGCGCCGCGCCTCGCGGAGCGGTCGACGACGACAGAAGCGATCCGGCACGTCGACGTGATCGCGAACGAAATCCGGCGGCTCGATCGAGGTCGTGCAGGGCTTCCTGAAGTTCTCCCGCCCGGAAGACCTGAAGCTGCAGCCGATTCGCGTCGGCGCGCTGCTCGACGAGATCGTGCCGATCCTGCAGTCCCGAGGCCGACCGCGTCGGCGTCGTGCTCGTCGTAGATCGCGTGCGACGACGCGCCCGACATCAACGGCGATCCCGGCCATGCTGCGGCAGGCGTTCCTGAACCTGGCGCAGAACGCCTGTCAGGCGATGCCGCAGGGCGGCACGCTGCGAATTCACTGTGCAAGCGCCAAGCGGACGCCGCGTGTCCGATCTCGTTCACCGACACCGGCAGTCGGCATCAAGCCGGAGCACCTGCAGCGGATCTTCGACTTATATTTCACGACGAAGGAAAAGGGCAGCGGCATCGGGTTGTCGATGGTCTTCCGGACGATTCAGATGCACGACGGCGAAATCGAGGTGCGAGTCGACGCCCGGAGCCGGGACGACGTTCCGAGTCGTCTTGCCGCAGGCCTGAACGCATGACGAAGCCGTGGCCCGTGGTTTCCGCGCTCGGAGGGATGGTGCTCGCCGCCGTCCTCGCCTCGGGCTGCGCCAAAGCGCAGGCAGCGCGCACCACGCCCGACGGTCCGCCGCTCGAGGATGCCGGCGTCCGCCAGCGCGACGTCGAGACCACCGAGACCGAAGCGCCGCCGCCGATGTCGCTGCCGCAGGAGCCGGCGCGCAACGCACCGCCGCGCACGCGCACGACGCCGCCGGCGCGCGAGCCGCGGCCGGAGCCCGCGCGACCGGAACCGCCGAAGCCCGAGCCGGCCGCACCTGCGCCCGCGCCGCCGCCGGCGCCTCCCGTCGACGAGCAGCGACCGCCGTCGACGCTGCAAACCAAACCGCCTGGTGAAGAGGGCGACGTCGAGCGCGGCATCCGCGCGGCGCTGACGCGCGCGAGCGGCGATCTCAATCGCGTCGACTATCGAACGTTGAACACCGATGCCCGCTCGCAGATGACTCCGCGAAGCTCTTCATCCGTCAAGCCGAGGACGCGGTGCGGAAGAAGAATCTGGAGTTCGCGAAGGTGATGGCCGACAAGGCGGCCGCACTCGCGGCTCAGCTGGCGGGTAGGTAGCGTCTTACGGTAATCACTAGAACCCGGCTTCTCAACGCGTCCATTCGATCTCTGTCACTTCCGTCGCGGATTCGCGTCGCGTCGCATCGATCGCGCGAGATCGCCCCTGAAATGGCCGTCATGGCCGTCGTTTCGCGACCGGTGGCGCGTGGCATTTCACTTGCTCCTCGTATCGCAACTTCGTTCTCGTCGCAACCTGCGAGGAGAAACAATCCGCCACCCATCCTGCTCTGTGCATCGCGGGAGGTCGAACGATGACCTCCCCGCCAGCCTCACTATTGAGCCTACAGCATCTTGCGACTGACCTAAAAGCGAGGCACAATTAGTAGTGTTTACAGTCTTGACAAACAGTTGGGCCGGGCGCATATTTGCACGCCGGTAGCGGAAAGGGCAGTCACCGAGAAACCTCCCAGCTTTCTCGTAGCCACCGCCAATCCAAACATCAAGTAGTCGGTCGCACTCGGGGCGGATTGCGATCGCGTCGGAGGAAACCTGATGACCGAACGCGCTGCTTTTCAGGCCGCAGGCGTTTCACAGCAGATCGTCGAGAGCAGCGGCGGCGCGTCCGCGGTACCGCTGAGCGTGGACACGTCCAGGGCGAAAACGAAGACGCCGCCCGCGGTGATCGGCCTGACGTTTCCGCGGTTCTTCACCGATGCGGGCGTCGATCCGTTCGACGAGGTCGAATGGGAGCTGCGCTCGGCGGTCATCGGCAACGAGCGCGGCGAGCTCGTGTTCGAGCAGCGCGACGTCGAGATTCCGAAATCGTGGTCGCAGCAGGCGACCAACATCGTCGTCTCGAAATACTTCCGCGGCCAGATCGGCACGCCGGAGCGCGAGCGCAGCGTCAAGCAGCTCATCGGCCGCGTCGTCGACACGATTACGGCATGGGCGCGCACGCAGAAGTACTTCGCGGCCGAAGAGGATCGTGCAGCGCGTTCAGCGACGATCTGAAGCACATCCTCGTCTACCAGAAGGCGGCGTTCAACAGTCCGGTGTGGTTCAACTGCGGCTTCGAGAAGGCGCCGCAGTGCTCCGCCTGCTTCATCAACTCGGTCCAGGACACGATGGATTCGATCCTGACGCTGGCGCGGACCGAGGGCATGCTGTTCAAGTTCGGATCGGGCACCGGCACGAACCTGTCGCCGATCCGATCGTCGAAGGAACTGCTCGCCGGCGGCGGCACGGCGTCGGGCCCGGTGTCGTTCATGAAGGGCTACGACGCGTTCGCCGGCGTCATCAAGTCGGGCGGCAAGACGCGGCGCGCGGCGAAGATGGTCATCCTCAACGCGGATCATCCCGACATCGTCGAATTCATCAACTGCAAGGTCGAGGAAGAGAAGAAGGCGTGGGCGCTCATCGACGCCGGCTACGACGGATCGTTCACCGGCCCGGCCTACTCGTCGGTGTTCTTCCAGAACTCGAACAACAGCGTGCGCGTGACCGACGACTTCATGCGCGCCGTGCTCGACGACAGCGAGTGGGAGACGCACGGCGGTGCGAACCGCACCCGGTGATGGACACCTACAAGGCGCGCGAGCTGATGACGCTCATCGCCGAAGGCACCCACGTGTGCGGCGATCCGGGCATGCAGTTCGACACGACGGTCAACGAGTGGCACACCTGTCCGAACACCGACCGCATCTACGCCAGCAACCCGTGCTCGGTACATGTTCCTCAACGACTCGGCGTGCAACCTGGCGTCGATCAACCTGATGAAGTTCGTCAAGGACGACGGCGAATTCGACGTCGTCTCCTACAAGGCGGCGATTCGGACGCTCATCACCGCGCAGGAGATCATCGTCGACAACGCGAGCTACCCGAGCGAGATGATCGGGAAGAACAGCCACGCCTACCGTCCGCTCGGCCTCGGCTACGCGAATCTCGGCGCGCTGCTGATGTCGCGCGGCCTGCCCTATGACAGCGACGCCGGCCGCGACTACGCCGGCGGCGCTGACCGCGCTGATGACCGGCGAGGCCTACGCGCAGTCGGCGCGCATCGCGCGCGATCACGGCGGCCCGTTCGCCGGCTACGAGAAGAACCGTGAGCCGTTCCTCCGCGTCATGCGCAAGCATCGCGACGCGATGCGCGACGTCAACGCGCGCAACGTGCCGTCGGATCTGTATCGGCGCGGCCAAGAGCGTCGTGGGACGATGCGGTGGAGCTGGGCGAGGAGTTCGGCTACCGCAATGCGCAGGCGACGGTGCTGGCGCCGACCGGCACGATCGGCTTCATGATGGACTGCGATACGACCGGCGTCGAGCCGGACATCGCGCTCGTCAGAATACAAGAAGCTGGTCGGCGGCGGCCTGATGAAGATCGTCAACCAGACCGTGCCGATGGCGCTGCGGAAGCTCGGCTACACGCCGGCCGCAGGTCGACGCGATCATCGACTACATCGACAAGAACGAGACCATCGAAGGCGCGCCCGGCGCTCAAGGAATCGCACCTGCCGGTGTTCGACTGCGCGTTCAAGGCGGCGAAGGGCCAGCGGTCGATTCACTACATGGGCCACATCAAGATGATGGGCGCGACCCAGCCGTTCATCTCCGGCGCGATCAGCAAGACCGTCAACGTGCCGAAAGAGGCGACCGTCGACGAGATCATGCAGGCCTACATCCAGTCGTGGAAGCTCGGCGCGAAGGCGATCTCGATCTATCGTGACGGCAGCAAGCGGACGCAGCCGTTGAACACGTCGAGGGACAAGACCGCCGCCGAGATCGCGCAGCCGAAGCCGCGGCGACGCTGCCGCGCACGCCGGTGCGCCGCAAGCTGCCCGACGAGCGCCAGGCGATCACGCACAAGTTCGACATCGCCGGCCACGAGAGGCTACATCACGGTCGGTCTGTTCGAGGACGGCCAGCCTGGCGAGATCTTCCTCGTGATGGCCAAGGAAGGCTCGACCATCTCGGCTTCGCCGACGCGTTTGCGCAGGCGATCTCCTACGCGCTGCAGCATGGCGTGCCGCTGCAGGCGCTGGTCGACAAGTTCAGCCACGTGCGCTTCGAGCCGTCGGGCATGACGCGCAACCCGGAGATCCGCTTCGCGAAGTCGATCGTCGACTACATCTTCCGGTGGCTCGCGTCGAAGTTCCTGTCGCCGGAAGCGCAGTATCACGCCGGCGTCAACGGTCGCGAGCTCGACGATCACAACGGCCACTCGCTGACCCCGACCGCCGCCGCCCCGGCCGGCGACGCGGCGGCTGCGGTGGGGAAGCCGACGAACGCGAACCCGTTCCCGACGATTCAGAACCAGGAAGACGCGCCGCCCTGCTCGACCTGCGGCTCGATCATGATCCGCAGCGGCGCCTGCTACAAGTGCGTCAACTGCGGCAACACCAGCGGCTGCGCTAGAGAGGGATTCGGGATTCGGGATTTGGGATTTGGGATTCGTCGGGACTCGGACGAATCCCAGACGATCAAATCCCGAACCCCAAATCCCGAATCCCGTTCTAGAATCGCCGGATGACCCCCGACCAAGCGACCACAATCCTCCAGTCCGTCGGCCTGCCGTCGTTGAACGCCGAGCACCCGGTCACCAGGCGCGTCATCGCCGCGATTCCGGACGACAAGGTCGACTACCGCCCCGACGAGATCGTCAAGAGCGCGATCGATCTCGCCTGGCACATCGTGACGGCGGAAGTGCGGTTCATGAACGCCGTCTCGGCGGGCACGTTCGATCTCACCCCGCACTCCGCGTCCCGACACCGTTCGCACCGCCGACGATGTGAATCGCTGGCACGAAGAGCAGTTCGGGAAAGCGTTCGATCGGTTGAAGCAGACGTCAGGCGATCAGTTGATCAAGGCCGTCGATTTCCGCGGCCTGTTCCAGTTTCCCGCCGTCGTATATGTGCAGCTCGGGCTGAACCACTCCATCCATCACCGCGGGCAACTCTCGATGTACTCTGCGGCCGATGGGCGCGAAGGTGCCGTCGATCTACGGCGAGAGCTACGACGCACGCGTCGCGCGGGAAGCCGCGCAGGCGTAGGCGATCACGATTTGCCCGCTGTCACCACCCGCAGATCGCGGAAGAAGCCCTCGGTGCCGGTGCCAATCCACAGCCCGACCCGCCGGCCGCCGGCGGCAGCTTGAGATCTTTCACGATCAGGACCGGCTGCGGCGCGCGGTTGACGTAGAGCGCCGCGCGTCGATCCTGGAATTCGATCCGGACGTGGGTCCACTCGCTCGGCACGAGATCGACGTACGACTCGTAGACGCCGGGTGTCTGCTCACGCAGCTTCTGCCACGGGAAATCGGGAAACGAGATATGCTGCGTCGAGTGGTTGCGGCGCAGTTGGTCGTCGGCGCGGCCGTTGGTCGGCCGCAGGTAGAAGCACTCGAACGCCGAGTGATCGGACCGCGCGCGAAAGGCGATGCCGATGAAACCGCGCGCGGTGTCGTTCGCGCCGTCGGCGGGCCGCCCGGCGAGGTCCACGTCGATCGTGCCGTCCTGCAGCATCGGACCCGGCACGAGCGCGTAGCCTTCGATGTTGGCGCCGGGCTCCTCGACGAGCCGCGTCGCCTGCTGCCCTTTGTGCGTGACGGTCGACGCGCGCACGCCGTGCAGGACGAACCCCGATGTGTTGGTGAGTGCCACCTGCCACTGTTCGCCGCCGGCCGCGACTCCGCTGACGAGAGTCGCGGCGACCAGAGCAGTGGCAATCGAGACGATGGTGCGAGGTGCATGCATGTCGCGCCTGCCGAGCACAACACGCGCCACTCGATTTGCGGAGGAATTCTGCTCGCGCCGGTCGCCGGGCGCGCGAATCCGAACAAACGCGTGTTCGGATTCGGACGACCGGCCGGGCGAATCGGCGGCTGGCCGCGAGGCGGCTGCGGCGACGCGCCGACGGTTATGCGCGCGTGCGGGCGCCCGTGAGGACGAGCGCGATGCCGCCGGCGACGGCGGCGAGTCCGACGATCGGCGAGAGCGGGATGCTATGGTGCTTTTCCGCCGTCAGCTTCGATCGGGCCGATGTCCAGGACCTTCTCCTGCGTCGTATAGCGAATACCGCCGACGGCGAGCGCGACGACGCCGAAGACGATCAACAGAATGCCGACGAGCTTCACAGCTGCCTCCCAAAAAGTCCGGCTGAGCCGGCCACTATTACGCGCTGGCGGACGCCGCACATTGCGGATGTGCTGTGATGCACGAGGCGGGACCAGATGAGATCAGATGAGATCAGAGGAGAGCAGTGACGATTTGCCGCCATTCCTCGTCGAGCGAGCCGGTCGCCACCGGCTGGTGGGCACGCTGGATACCAATACGCCGCGTTGCCGAGGTCGCCTTCCTTCCGATGTAGGTAGGCGTGAATCCACGCGCCGGTCGCGTCATCGATGTCCTGCGCGACGGCGTGCGCCCGGTCCCAGTCGCCGCGCGCGTCGTGCCACAGGGCGCGGAGCGGAGCGGCGACGTCCGGCGGACCGGACGCCGCCACCGTCGCTTTGAACTCGCTCGAATGTCATCGCGCGCATTATCGCCTTCATGATGAAGTCCTTGATCGCAGGCTTGATGGTGAATCGCCTCGTGCTCCTGCTTCGGCCAGTTCTGGTCGTCCGCCGCTCCCGCGAAGAATCGGCGCCGGCCGGCGCCTGACTTCCGTTATCATCCCGCGATCGCGGTGTCGGACACCTGATGAACCGCGGTTGCTTTTTCTGCTTTCTGGAGGCTGTATGCGTCATTCGATCCTCGCAGCCGCTCTCGTCCTTTCTTTCAGTGCCGGCGCCGTCGCCCAACAAGACGACGAGTCGGCGTCGGCGACGATGCGGCCGGTGATTCGCGGCCGGCAGGCGGCGGTCACCTCGATGAAGCCGGAAGCGACCGAGGCGGCGCGCCGCATTCTGCAGGCGGGCGGCAACGCGTTCGACGCCGCGGTCGCCGGACAGGCGGCGCTCGGCCGTCACCGACTTCCCGTCGAACGGCGTCGGCAGCGACGCGGTGATCCTGCTCTACGACGCGAAGGCGAAGAAGGTCGTGTCGATCAACGCCGAGCCGCGCGCGCCGAAGCTCGCGACGATCGAGTGGTATCAGAAGAACAACGGCGGCAAGCTGCCGAACGAGCGACGGTCTGCTTTCAGGCGGCATCCCCGGCGTCGTCGACGCCTGGTATCTGCTGCTCGATCACTGGGGCACGATGTCGTTCGAGCAGGTGCTGCAGCCGGCGATCGAGCTCGCCGAGCAGGGCTTCCCGCTCAGCGAGAAGCTGGCCCGCGGCGATCGCGAACACGAAGAAGATCCGTCAGTATCCGTCGACGATGCGCGTCTACATGCCGGGCGCGCCGCCGAAGCCGGGCGACATCTTCAAGAACGTCGATCTCGCGCAACACCTTGAAGAAGCTCGTCGAGTCCGAGAAGAGCGCCGCAGGCGAAGGGCCGTCACGAAGCGCTGAAGGCGGCGCGCGACCGTTTCTACAAAGGCGACATCGCGCGCGAGATGGCGAAGTTCTCCGAGGAGAACGGCGGCCTCTTCCGCTACGAGGACTTCGCCGAGCTACACCGCGAAGATCGAGACGCCGGTCTCGGTCGACTACCGCGGCTACCACGGTCTACAAGAACCCGTCGGCGAGCCAGGGGCCCGCCGAGCTGATCGCGCTGAACCTGCTCGAAGGCTACGACGTGAAGAAGATGGGGCTGAACAGCCCCGACTACATCCACACCGAGCATCGAAGCGATCAAGCTCGCGATGGCTGACCGCGAGAAGTTCCTGGGCGACATGGACTTCATCAAGATTCCCGTACGACGCAGTCTGCTGTCGAAGGACTACGCGCGCGAGCGGCGCGACGCTGATCGATCCGCAGCAGGCGTCGCTCGAGCTGCGGCCCGGCATCGCCGAGGTCCAGCGGACGAGCGATCAGCCGGAGCGCCAGGTCCACGTCAACCTCGAGGGTGACGCCGATCACGACGGCGACACCAGCTACATCGCGCGTGGTCGACAAGGATCGCAACATGGTGAGCTTCGAGCCGAGCCTGCACAGCGGCTTCGGCACCGGCGTCGTCATGGGCGACACCGGCATCATCTTCAACTGCCGCGGCGACTACTACTCGCTCGATCGCCGGGCGAAGCCGAACGCGCTCGAGCCGGGCAAGCGGCCGCGCAGCACGCTGCAGAGCACGCTGGTGATGAAGGACGGCCAGCCGTTCATGATCACCGGCAGCCCGGGCGGCGACGATCAGGTGATGCGCACGATCCAGACGCTGATGAACGTCGTCGACTTCGGCATGAACGTGCAGCAGGCGATCGAAGCGCCGCGCTGGTCGACGCGCAGCTTCCCGGCGTCGCCGTTCCCGCACACGATGTATCCGGGCGACAGCTCGGTCGAAGTCGCGGATTCCGGAAGCGACGCGGCAGGCGCTGATCGCGCGCGGCCACAAGCTCAAGCGTCACCGGCGCGTGGACGCCAGGGATCGAACGGCGCCATCGTCGTCGGCGCCAACGGTGTCGTCAGCGCCGGCGCCGATCCGCGCGTCGAAGCGTACGCGTGGGCGTGGTAGTCACCAGGATGTAGCCGATGTTTCACGACGCCCGGTCGGCTCTGCGGACGGATCGCACGGCGGCCGGGCGTCGCTGCGTCGATCGGCCTGCCGGCCGTCCGCGACAGTCGCATCGCGTCGCCCGATCGTTGCCATCCATCCTGAACGGAGGCTCCCCATGGAACTGCTGCTCGGGTCTCACGTTCGCGAGGCACGGCCGTCGCGTGGGACGCCTGGCGGGATTCGAGCTCGAGCCCGCTGGTCTCAAAGTTCGACGCATCATCTTCAGCCCCGACGGCGAGCTTGGACCACAGGCGATGACCCGTCCGATCGACAACGTCGACCTGACGCACGACGACGGCGAGATCGAGCTGCGGCCGGATGTCGCGATCGCGCCGATGCCGGCGGTCCCCGACGTCGTGCTCTGAGCTGCGCTGTGCGGCTGCGCCGCGGCAGTCGCGAGATCGGCCGCTTCGTCGGCGTCAACCTCAATCCGGCCGATCGCGCCTTGCTCGGCGTGTTCGGACGATCCCACTGGTGGTCACGCCGCTTCGCCTTGCAGGCGGCGGGTCTCGATTGCTCGACGCCCGGCGAGATCCGGAGCGGCTTCGTCCGGGGAACGCAGGCCGCTTAACGTGCTAGAGTGGCCGATTGTCGCTCGTCGTTCTCTTCTTCAAGGAGCATCTCGATGAAAGTCGTCACGTCGTTCTTGTCAGCTGCCGTTCTCGTCTCCGCCGCGTTTGCGTTCGCGCAGCCGCCGGGCGCCGCTCAGGGCGGGCAGAAAATCGGTCTCGCCACCAGCCTCCAGCGCGGCTACGCGGGATTCAAGAACAACTTCACGCAGGCGGCCGCGAAGATGTCGGACGCCGACTACAGCTTCAAGCCCGGCTCGACACCTGAGGCGCGCACCTACGCACAGGTCATCGCGCACATCGCGCAGGCGCAGTTCGGCCAGTGCTCCGGCCTCAAGGGCGTGCCCAATCCGATGCAGGGCAAGAACCTCGAGCAGGAGCTGAAGACGAAGGCAGAAGGTGTCCAAGGCGCTCGCGGAGTCGTTCGCGCTGTGCGATGACCTCTTCGCGCAGGTCACCGACGCGAACGCGACCGAGATGGTCAAGGCCGGGCCGAACGAGGTGACGCGCGCCGCCGCGCTCTACGGCGTCATCGTGCACGGCAACGAGATGCCGGCACCGCCTACGCCGTATCTGCGCTCGAAGAATCTTGGTGCCGCCGTCGACCGAGAACGCGGGTCGCGGGATGCGCGGGCGGGGGAATTAGAAAGTCTGGAAGTCTGAGCTCGATGAAGTCTGAAGCTGCGAAAGCGGCGGTCCTGACGGACCGCCCTTTTTTTGACTTCGATTTGCCTACTATGTCAGCATTTGAACCTCCCGCCGATGACTGACGTCTCTGCCCTCGGGGAATTCGAACAGGTCGTGCTGCTCGCGGTCCTGCGGCTCGACGACGAGGCGTACGCCGTGTCGATTGCCGACGAAATCCTGCGCTGCACTGGACGCGAGGTGTCGCGCGGGTCGATCTACATCACGCTCGACCGGCTGGAGACGAAGGGCTACCTGAAATCGCGCCTCGCCGATCCGACGCCGGAGCGCGGCGGCCGCGCCAAGCGCTACTACGCGCTGCGTCCCCGCGCCGTCGAGGCGTTGAGAGACAGCCGCCGCCAACTCCAGTCGCTCTGGCGCGGCCTCGACGCGAAGCTCGCATGAATCTGGCCGCCGCGCGGCGTCGAATGGCTGTTGCGCGTCGGCCTGCCGGCCGATCAGCGCGAACCGATCGCCGGCGATCTGGAAGAGGAGTACCGCGCGCGTGCAACGCGCCGGCGTCATCCGCGCCTCGCTGATCATGCTGGTGGCAGGCGGCGCGGCTCGCGCTGACGTTTCGCTGGGAGAGAACGGCGCATGGCCGGCCGCTGCCGCCAATCGCCGACGAAGCGCCAAGGAGATTCACCGTGATCGAGTCGATCGCCCAGGACGCGTTCTTCGCCGCGCGCCTGCTTCGCCGGCAGCCCGGATTCACCGCCGTCGCCGTGGTCATGGTCGCGCTCGGCATCGGTGCGAACACCGCGATCTTCGGCGTCGTCGACGCGGTCTTGTGGCGGCCGTTGCCGTATCCGCACGCGGACCGGCTGATGGCGTTGGCCGAGCAGCGTCCGCGCGAGGGCCGCTTTACGGACCGGTGGCCCCGGCCGATTTCTTCGACTGGCGCCACGACTCACAATCGTTCGCCGCGATCGCCGCGCATGACGACGGGAGCGCTCAACCTCACAGGAACCGGTGAGCCGGAGCGCTCAGGATTCTGCGCACGACGCCGGGATTTCTCGACGCCCTGGGCGTGCAGCCGGCGCGAGCGAGATTTCCGCGCCGACGAAGAAGTCTACGGACACCACCGCATCGTCCTGCTGACCGACGCGCTTCTGGCGGCGCCGTTACGGCGCCGATCCGCTCGTCGTCGGCCGCAGCGTCACGCTCGACGGCAACGCCGCATGACGTCGTCGGCATCCTGCCGCGTTCGTTCTGGTGGCCGACTCATCCGGATGTGGTCGTGCCGCTCGCGCTCGACGATCACGATCGCACGCTTCGCGCGGCGCACTTCCTCAACGTGGTCGGGCGCCTGCGCCCCGGCGCATCGGAGACGCAGGCGCGCGAGGAGTTGAATGTCATCGGCGCGCGGTTGTCACAGACCTACCCGGCCGAAAACCGCAACCACAGCCCGAGCATCGCGCGCGCTGCGCGAGTCGCTCGTCGGCGACGTTCGCACACCGCTGCTCGTGCTGCTGGGCGCGGTCGGGTTCGTGCTGCTGATCGCGTGCGCGAACGTCGCGACGCTGCTTCTCGCCCGGGCATCGGGACGGCAGAAGGAACTGTCGGTGCGCCGCGCGGTCGGCGCGACGCGCGGCCGGCTCGTGCAGCAGATGCTGATCGAGAGCGTCACCGTCTCGGCCATCGGCGGCGTAGCCGGCGTGCTGGTGGCGATGTGGGCGCTGACCGCACTCCGCGCCGTCCTGCCCGCGCAGTTCTCGACGCTGCCGGGGATCGCCGACATGGCGATCGACGTGCGGCTGCTGGTCGCCACGCTCGGCACGGCCGTGGTCACCGGTCTCCTCTTCGGCATCGTGCCCGCGCTCGTCGCCTCGGACCAGCGCGTCGGCGACGGCTCTCAACGAAGAGTCGCGCGGCGGCAGCGGCAGCGTGAAGACGCGGCGCCTGCGCTCGGCGCTGGTCGTCGCCGAGCTCGCGCTGTCGCTCGTCCTGCTGGCAGGCGCCGCGCTGCTCATCGTCAGCTTCAACAACCTGACGGAGGTGGCGCCCGGCTTCCGATCGGACGGCCTCGTCACCGTCCGACTGTCGCTGCCGGGAACTCGATACGGCGATCACGTTCGCGTGGTTGCGTTCTACGACGGTGTCATCGAACGCCTGCGGTCGTCGCCCGGCATCGAGCAGGTGGCGACGACGACGTCGCCGCCGTTCGGCGGCGATCCCGACTCGCGGCTCAACCTGGAGATCGAGCACCGCACGGCCGAATCGCCGCTACCGGTGCGCGCCCATCCACACCTCGTCTCCGCCGACTACTTCGCGACGATGGGCATTCCGCTGATTCGCGGCCGGGCCTTCACCGATCACGACAACGACACGGCGTCGGACGTCGCGATCATCAACGAGGCGGCGGCGCGGCGGCACTGGCCGGGCGAGAATCCGATCGGCCAGCGGATCAGCCTCGGCGATCCGCCGCAGTGGCGCGAGATCGTCGGCATCGTCGGCGACGTCAAACAGCAGGCGCTCGACGGCGACGCCGAACCTGAGGCATCGATTCCGCGCCGGCAGACGTTCACCGCGCTCGGCAACGGCTTCGAGCGGGCGACGACGACGCTGGTCGTTCGCACCGGTCTCGACCTCGCGTCATTCGTCCCGCTGCTCCGCGCGGCGGTCGCCGGCGTCGATCCGCTGCAGCCGCTCGGCGCGATCCGTCCGATGGAGACGCTGATCGCCGAGTCGGTCGCGTCGCGGCGGCTCAACTTCGTGCTCGTCTCGGCGTTCGCGGCCGTCGCCCTGGTGCTGAGCGCCACCGGTCTCTACGGAGTGATGGCCTACCTGGTTGCGCAGCGGACGCGCGAAATCGGCGTGCGCATGGCGCTCGGCGCGACGCCGCGCCAGGTCGTCGGGCTCGTGCTGCGGCAGGCGGGCGTGATGACCGCGGCCGGTATCGGCTTCGGGATCGTCGGCGCGCTCGCGCTGACCCGTTCGATGACCTCGATGCTCTTCGGCATCGGCGCCGCCGATCCGCGCGTCTACGCCGGCGTCTCGTTCCTGCTCGCGGCGGTGGCGCTCGTCGCCGTCGCGATTCCTTCGTCACGCGCCACCCGCGTCGATCCGATCACGGCGCTACGCGACACATAGCAGGTGGACTTGACGTAGGGTGCTGGGCGGCTGCGCGTCGTAATTGGTGACTTCACTGTGAGAGTGCTCGTCTCGCTTCGCGGCGTAGAGTGCTCGTGGGCTTCGCCCCTAGCGTGCTCGGCGCGCTTCGCGTCGTAATCGTTGGCTTCGCTGTAGAGTGCTCGCCGCTCCGCGGAGTAGAGTGCTTCAGGGCTTCGCCTCTAGAGTGCTCCCGGCGGCGAAGCCACCAAGCACCCTAAATGCGAAGGCGTCGAGCGACGAACTCGCCTACGAAGATATTCGTATTGACACTACGAAATGTGTCGTAGATAATCCGCCGTCATGAAGGGATTACGCCGAAGACCGACCGATTCCGAGCTCGCCATCCTGCGCGTGCTCTGGTCCCGCGGGCCAGCACCGTGCGCGAGGTGGCGGAGGTGATGGGTCGCGAGGCGGGCTATACCACCATCCTGAAGCTGATGCAGATCATGACGGAGAAGCGCCTGGTCCGGCGCGACGAAGCCGCGCGGACTCACGTCTACGAGGCGGCGTTCAGCGAAGATCAGACGCAGCGTCATCTCGTGACCGATCTCTCGATCGCGTCTTCGACGGATCGGCGGCCAAGCTGGTCATTCAAGCGCTCAACGCCGGCAAGGCGTCGCCGGAAGAGCTCGACGAAATCCGCAAGCTCCTCGACAAGAACGGTGGCGGAGGCGTGCGATGAACGCGCTCAATGCAGGTCGTCGGCTGGACGTTGATTCATTTCGTGTGGCAGGGGACGGCGATCGCGCTTGTCGTTGCCGCCGCACTGCGCTTGACGGATCGCCGCTCGCCCAACGTCCGCTACCTCATCGCCTGCGCGGGCCTCGCCGCGATGCTCGCGCGCGCCGGCCGCCACGGCGCGTCTCTCGTGGTCGGCGATCGCAGAACAATGCGACCGCGAATGAATTCTTCGCCAACCCGGCGAACGACGTGGCGCCGGCGTTCGCTCCGCTTCGTCCGTCAGCCGATGCTCGCCTGAAGGCTCGCGCTCCCATCCGCGATGACCGGAACGGCGCACGCGAACGTCGGCTCGAGCGCCACCCTTCCAGAGGCTCAGGATGGTCGGAGCGCTTTCTCGGCGGACCAAATCGATCGGTTCATCAACGGCGTCGCCCTCACCTGGCTCGCCGGCGTCGTCTCCTGCTCGCGCGGATGGCCGGCGGCTGGTGGCACGTCCGTCGTCTGCATCGCCACGCGCTCTCGACGGCTGCGTCGCGCTGGCAGACGGCGTGCCGGCGCATCGCGTATCGGCTCGGCCTGCCCGCGGCGGCGCATGTCGTCGAGTCTGCGCGCGTCGACGTGCCGACCGTCGTCGGCTGGCTGCGTCCGGCGATCTTGCTGCCGATTGCCGCGATGGCCACGCTGACGCCGGCGCAGGTGGAAGCGATTCTCGCGCACGAACTGGCGCACATCCGCCGTCACGACTACGCTTGTCAACCTGCTGCAGACCGTCGCCGAGACGCTGCCTCTTCTATCACCCCGCGATGTGGTGGCTCTCGAAGCGGATTCGCGCCGAGCGCGAGCACTGCTGCGATGAAGTGGCGGTGAGCGTGTGCGGCGACGCCGTCGCCTACGCGAAAGCGCTCGCCGGCGCTCGAAGCGTGGCGATCCGATGTCACGCTGCTGGCGGTGGCCGCGACCGGCGGATCGCTGCTCGATCGCGTGCGCCGCATCCTCCGCGTGCCGATCAACGACGAGCCGCGCTCGCCGAGCTGGGCCGCGACGCTCGCGCTGACGATCGTGTTCACCGCCGGCGCCGGCGCCGTGCAGAATCTGCCGTGGACCGCGTCGCGTAGCGACTCGCGCGTTGTCGCGCAGGGCCGCGTCGGCCACGATTACCAGCTGCGAGCCGACCGGCTGCAGCCGCCGCAACCGCCCGAGCACTCCCGATCCGCCTGAGCCGCCCGATCCACCGCGAACCGCCACCGCCACCGCTGCCGTCTGACGCGCCGGATTGGGATGTCGCGGTCCCGCCGGTGCCACCCGTGCCGCCCGAGCCGCCGGTCGCGCCCACGGCGCCGGCACCGCCGGCGCCGCCGTCGCCGATGCTGGCGCAGCCCGCGCCGCCGGCACCGCCTGCGCACCACCCGCTCCCCCGGCGCCGCCCGCGCTCACCCGCGGACGGTTTCCATGTCCGCATGAACGACGGCGAGCGCCAGATGCGCATGTCGTGGAGCGACGGATCGACGCGCATCGACGTCACGTTGAACGGCGACGTGACGTTCAACGACGATCTCACCGACGTGCGCACGATGTCAGACGACGGGCGGCTGACGATCCGCAATTGGATCGGCATCGTTCCGCACACGATCGAAGATCCGATCGTCCGGCGGAACGCTGACGCGACAAGATGCTACGTCGCCGGCATCGAGCGCCCGTGGAGCGACGAGGCGCGGCGCGAGCTCGCCGAGCAAATCGTCCTGCTCGTGCGGCGGTCCGGCATCGGCGCCGAATCGCGGGTGCGTTCGATCTACGAGAAGAAGGGCGTCGGCGGCGTGCTCGACGAGATCGAGCTGCTCGGCGGCGACTACGCGCGACGCCGGTATTTCGTGGCGTTGATCGACACCGCCCATCCGGATGCGTCGTCGGTGCTGCCGGTGCTGCTGCGGCTCGGATCGACGATGCACTCCGACTACGACCGCGGACAGGTCCTGCTGAAGATCGCGTCGGACGTGAAGCTCGATCAGCGCGCGGCCCAGTCGTCAGTGCAGGTCCTGTCGAAGACCTCGTCCGACTACGAACGGCGGCGGGCGTTGACCGCGCTGCTCGCGATTCGACCCGCCGTGCCCGGCGTTGCCGATATCGCGCTTCGATCGGTGGCGGACATGCCTCCGACTACGATCGCGGCGAGGTGCTGCACCGCGCTCGCCAGCGGCGGCGCCATCGAACAGGCTGACGTGCTGCTCGGGGCGGTCGGCAAGATGTCGTCCGCGTACGAGAAGCGCCGCGTGCTGACAGAGCTGATCGCGCGCGGCTCGCTCAACACCGAGATGAAGAAGGGCGTCCTCGTCACCGCGGCCGGCGTGCAGTCCGACTACGATCGGGCGCAGATCCTGCTGACCTACGTCAAAGCGTTCGGCGTCGAGGCGTCGGTCCGCGACGAGTTCTTCGCGGCCGTGAAGCGCCTGACCTCGGATTTCGAGCGCCGCCGCGTCCTGACCGAGGTGGCCGCCAAAGGCAGCGTCGGGCGCGACGTGCAGGAAGCGACGTTCGACGCGGTGCAATCCGATGAAATCGGACTACGACCGCGCGGAGACGCTGCTCGCGTTCCTCCAACGCCAACGCCGTCGACGCAGCGGTGCGTCCCGCGTTTGTCAACGCGGCCGAACGCATTCGATCGACCCACGATCAGAACCGCGTGCTTGCAGCGCTGGCACGATCGGAAAGCGCTAACTCAACTATCGGGTGTCAGCTCTCAGCCGTCAGCTCAGCCGTTAGCTCGGCTGTCAGCTTTCGGCTCTCGGCGTTAAGCTATGTCGTTGCACTCAGCTGCCAGCCGATAGCTGCCAGCTGATAGCCGAACTGAGCTGCCATGCCTTTGAACGACGTGCGTCTCGCGTTGCGCACGCTGGTTCGTGAACCGGGCTTCGCGTTTGTCGCTGTGTTGACGCTGGCGCTCGGCATCGGCGCCAACACCGCCATCTTCACGCTCTTCAACGCCATCCTGCTCGGAACCGCTGCCGGTCCGCGAGCCCGGCCGGCTCGTGCTGTTCACCGAGAGCCTCGGCGAGGGCACGTCCACCGGCAGTCCGCCGACCGGCGCGTGGCGGCTCGTTCTCGACCGAGGTCTACGAGTTCCTGCGGCGCCAATCGCTGCCGTTCGACGGGATCGGCGCGGCGCGCAGCGGCGAGGCGGCGGTCTCGGTGCGCCTGCCGAACCGGCCCGACCAGAGCGGTCCGACGCAGCGAGGCGGGCGCACCTCGTCTCGGGCAACTACTTCACCGTCATGGGCGTCAGCGCGATGCTCGGCCGCACGCTCACCGATGCGGACGATCGATCCAGCGATCCGCCCGCGGCCGTCGTCAGCCACGGCTTCTGGCGGCAGCGGCTCGGCGCCGATCCGGCGGCGATCGGCACCGTCGTTCTCCTCAACGGCACCGCGTTCACCATCGTCGGCGTCACGCCGCCGGAGTTCTTCGGCGAGCGGCTGCGTCGCGCACCGGACTTCTGGACGCCGCTCGCGTTCCAGCCGCAGATCGAGCTGCGGCCCTCGGCGCTGGTGCGCAGCGACACGCGCTGGTTGAACCTGATCCGGCCGGCTCGCGCCCGGTGCGACCGCGTGCGCAGGCGCAGACCGCGGCGACCGCGGCGCTGCGGCAGTTCCTCACGAACGCCCAGGGCGGGACCATCGACGACGAGCGGCGGAAGGACATTCAGGAGTCGCGGATCGAACTGTCGGACGGCGCGGCCGGCGTGTCCGGTCTTGCGCCTCGCAGTATTCGGAGCCGCTGCGCGTGCTGCTGGCGGTCGTCGCGATGGTGCTCCTCATCGCGTGCGCCAACGTCGGCAATCCGCTCCTGTCGCGCGCGGCAGCCCGGCGAGGCCGAGATCACGGTGCGCGTCGCGCTCGGCGCGAGCTGCTGCGCGGCTGATTCGCCAGTCGCTCACCGAGAGCCTCGTGCTGGCGGGACTCGGCGCCCTGAGCGGCATCGTGCTCGCGCGGTGGATGGTGTCCGCGCTGGTGGCGCTGCTCGCGGCCGGATCGCCGTTACGCGTCGACCTGAGCGTTCCGGTGCTCGCGTTCACGATCGCCATCACCTGCGCGACCGGTGTCATCTTCAGGCTCGCTCCCGCGCTCATTGCCGGCCGCACCAACGCCGTTGACGCGATCAACATCGGGCGGTCGAGGCGCAACGCTCGGCCGCCGCAGTCGCCGCGTGCTGCACGGATTCGTCGTCCGGGCAACTCGCGCTGTCGCTGGTGACTCGTCGTCGGCGCCAGCCTGTTCGCGCGGAGCCTCTCGCGCTCGAGCGTCAGCCGCTCGGGTTCGAGCAGGACCACGTGCCGCTGGCGCGCATCAATCCAACGTCTGGCCGGCTACACCCCGTCGAACGTCGCGGCGCTGCACCGCAAGATCTACGAACGCCTGAACGCGCTCCCGGGCGTGCGCGCGACGATCGCCCGCTACAGCCCGCAAAGCGGCTCGAACAGGCAGCAACAGCGCCAACGTCCCCGGCTATGCGCCCAAGCCGGGCGAGGTCGATCGAGTTCGAAGCGATTCAGGTCGGGCCATCCTATCCGAGGCGCTCGGCATGCGTCGTGGACGGACGCGCGATCGGTCTGCAGGACGGTCCCGGCACGCCGCGAGTCGCCATGGTGAACGAGACCTTCGCGCAGCACTTCTTTCCCGGCCAGTCCCCGATCGGCCACCGATTCGGGTTCGGCGGACCGCCGGACCCGGCCGACATCGAGATCGTCGGTAGTCCTGCAGGATGCGCGGTTTCACGACGTGAAGGACGCGATCGCGCCGATGGTCTTCATCTCGCTGTTTCAGGAGGCGAGCCAGTTCGCGCTCAGCGCGGAAATCGCGGCGCGGACGGCGGGCGACCCTGTCGGCGTCGCCAACGAACTGCGCCGCGCCATCGCGGAGGTCGATCCGAACCTGCCGGTCGATGACGTGAAGACGCTCAGTGCGCAGATCGCGACGACGCTGAACAGTCAGCGTCTGGCGGCGCGCCTGGTCGCGGCCTTCGGCGCGCTTGCGCTGCTGCTCGCCGCCGTCGGCCTTTACGGCGTCATCACCCAGAGCGTCGTCCGCCGCACCGGCGAGATCGGCGTCAGGATGGCGCTCGGCGCGCAGCGGCACGACGTGCTGTGGATGATCCTTCGCGACGTGTTGCGGCTGGTGGCGCTGGGGTTTGCGATTGGCATTCCGGCGGCGATCGGCGCGACGCGGCTGGTGGCGAGCCAGGTCTACGGCTTGAGCGCTGCGGCAGGCCGGCTTCGTTCGCCCTTGCGGTGGCAATCCTCGCGATGGTTGCCGTGGCCACTGGCTGGCTGCCCGCACGGCGCGCGACCCGCGTCGATCCCGTGTTCGCGCTCCGGCACGAGTGACGGGGGCGGACTTCAGACTTCAGACTTCCAGACTTTCGAACTTTCGCTTGATAATGAGGGCATGTCTTCGGCCGGACACCTCCGCTATCTCGGAACGGTTGCCTGACTCCAGCGTCCGTCCTCGTGGCACGCCGCTGCTCATCCACGCCTTCCGCTGAGCGCCAGGATGTTCGAGGGGCAACTCGCGCGCTCGCCGGGGCCGGCTGGCGCGTCATCGCGCGCGCACCTGCGCGGCTTCGGCGGCGGAGCCGGCGATGCGCCGGCGGCCTCGGTCGACGACTACGCCGGCGACGTGATCGATCTGCTCGATACGCTGCACATCGACGAGGCCGTCATCGGCGGCGTGTCGATGGGCGGCCACATCGCGTTCGCGATCTTCCGCCACGCGCCGCGCTACTTTCAGGGGCTGATCCTCTCCGACACGAAATCGCAGGCCGACACCCCCGAAGGGATCGAGGGGCGGAAGAAGATGCTGCGGCTCGTGGAAGCGAAGGGTGCCGCCGGCGTCGCCGAGGACATGGTGCCCAAGCTCCTCGGCGAGACGACGAAGCGGTCGCGCGCCGGCGGTTGTCGACGAGGTCCGATCGCTCATCCTCGCCAATTCGGCGGACGGCATCGCCGGCGCGGTCCGGGCGCTGATGACGCGGCCCGATTCGGCGTCGCTGCTGTCGACCATTCGTTGTCCGACGCTGATTCTCGTCGGCGAGGAGGACGGCATCACGCCGCCGCCGCTCGCCGAGGAGATGCAGCGCGGCATCGCCGGATCGCAGCTGGCGGTCTTCCCGGCGGCGGGACATCTGCCCGAACCTCGAAACCCCGGACACGTTCAACGCCACGCTCGCCGAGTTTCTGACCCATCGGGTATAGTCGGAATCAGCGCGCTTCGCGCGACCGCCAGCTCTCGGCTGTCAGCTCTCGGCTGTGAGCTCTCAGCTCTGAGCAGCGGGCTGATGGCCATGGCTGATAGCTGATAGCTGACAGCTGGAGAGCCGCCTTTGAAGGTGCTTTATGCGTTCGTCGATTGTTACGCTCGTTCTCGCCGTCTGGACCATTGGCGCGCCGCACGCGCAGGAGTCGCAGGCCGATGCGGCCCGCCGGAAGACCTACGATCACGATTCTCGACCTCAACGTCCGCGACGGCTAGGTTCACTACCGCGCCTTGAAGGCGGATCGCGCGAAGCTCGACGGTTACGTCAATCTCCTGGCCACCACTGCCGCTGACAAGCTGTCGAAGAACGACCAGATCGCCTTCTGGCTGAACGCGTACAACGCGCTGGTGCTGCGAACGGTCATCGACCACTACCCGATTCCGGGACGCGTCGGCCGAGCTATCCGCGACAAGAGCATCCGGCAGATTCCGGGCGCGTTCGAGCGGCTGACGCACCGCGTCGCCGGCCGGACGCTGACGCTCGATCAGATCGAGCAGACGGTCCTGCCCGAGTTCAACGATCCGCGCGTCTACCTCGCGCTCGGCCGCGGCGCGGTCGGCGGCGGCCGGCTGCGCAGCGAGGCGTTCACCCGGCGCGCAGATCGAGCAGCAGCTCGCCGAGGTCGCCAACGAGTGCGTGCGCGCCGGCCGCAGTGCGTCCACATCGATCGCGAGAACAACAAGGTGCACGTCAGCGCCGATCTTCTCGTGGCGCGAGAAGGAGTTCGTCGCCGCGTTACGCCGACAAGGCGCCCGGCCGCCTTCGCCAGCCGCAGCCCGATCGAGCGCGCCGTCCTCGCCTTCGTCCAGCCGAAGCTCCTGCACGACCGAGAAGAGAATTCCTCGAGAAGAACGCGTTCCAGGTCGTCTACATGCCGTTCGACTGGACACCTCAACGACCTGACGGGCCGCGGCGGACGCGGTGACCCATGGACCTCGGACTCGCGACAAGATCGCAATCGTGACCGGCTCGAGCCGCGGGCTCGGCCTGGCCATGCGCCGTCGCGCTCGTCAGGAAGGCTGCCGCGTCACGATCTGCGCTCGCGGCGAAGCGGGCCTGCTCGATGCGGTGACGAAGCTCCGGACGCTGCCCGGCGGCGACGAGCGCGTCCTGGCCGTCCAGGCCGACCTGTCCACCGACAAGGGCGTCGCCGACGTGGTCACTGCGGACGGTCGAAACCTTCGGCGGCCTCGACATCCTCGTCAACAACGTCGGCCTCGCCAAAGGCGCCGGCATCGTCGGACACGACCGATGCCGAGTGGCAGGAGGCGTTCGACCAGACGCTGTTTCCGGCGATCCGGGCCTCGCGGATGGCGGTGCCGCATCATGCGCCAGCGCGGCGGCGGCTCGATCGTGATGATCGCGTCGATCTGGGGCCGCGAGTCAGGCGGCCGCATGACCTACAACGCCGTGAAAGCGGCCGAAATCAGCCTCGCCAAGGCGATGGCGCAGCAGCTGGCGCGCGACAACATCCGCGTCAACAGCGTGGCGCCTGGGTCGATTCGTTTTCCTGGGGGTTCGTGGGATCGCCGGCGTGCAGGAGGATCCCGAGGGGATGGCGGAGTTCGTCAGCGCGAGCTGCCGTTCGGGCGCTTCGGCCGCCCCGAAGAGGTCGGGGCGGTCGTCGCGTTCCTCGTCTCGCCGCGCGCCAGCTGGATCAGCGGGGCAAGTGTGCCCGTTGACGGCTGCCAGTCACGCTCCCTGATCTGATCTGCGGGTTGGTCGTCTCGACGTCGGTTCGCTGTTTCTCGACCGGCCGCCGCTGGCCATCCGGCGGGGAGCCGCGGGCCGACGAGCGACCGGGCCCGAACGATGAAGCCCTTCGGGGTTCTCGTGCTCGTGCGTTGTCCGGTTCGATCCATCCGACGAGTGTAGGAAGAATCCTCTGCGCCGCGTCCGCGCCTCGCGTGCATCCATCTTCAGATCTCCTCTCGCCGATTTATCGGTCGCAGAAAAAGAGTAACAGCGCGTTTCGGTCGCGTCAAGAAAAAGAGCAGTAAAACGGCAAAAAAGATCGCGCGCGATGCGTTCACGCGCGTCGCGATCGACGCGCGAACGCGATCTCGTACACCGGAAGACCCGCGAGAATCAGTGCAAAGCGTGATCGCCGAGTTCACGGTGTCGTTGATGAGCGCGTTGATCACGAACGCCGCGACCGAGAGGATGAAGATCGCGGGCACGACCGGATAGCCAATCGCGCGATACGGCCGTGGTAAATCCGGACGATCGCGTCGCAGCCGGTAGATCGCCGCCACGCCGACGGCGTAGAACGGCCAGATCGCGAGGACGAAGGTGTCGGTGAGCGCCTCGAAGCTCCGGCTCATGACGAGCGCGATGCCGAGCACGGCGGCCAGCAGGATCGCGACGTAGGGCGTCTTGTAGCGAGGATGCACCGTCGCGATCGTCTTGAACAGCAGTCCATCGTCGGCCATCGCGAAGAACACTCGAGGCGACGCCAGCATGCTGCCGTTCGAGCGAGCTGAACGACGAGATCATGACGAAGACCGAGACGAGCACCACGCCGGCGCGGCCGAACAGCGCCAGCATCGTGTCGGCGGCGACGAGCGGCGACTGCCGGATCGCCTCGATCGGCAGGACGTAGAGGTAGGCGAGGTTCGTCAGGACGTAGATGCGCGATCAGCGCGAGTGTTCCAAGGATGATCGCGCGCGGCAGGTTTCGCTGCGGATCCTTGACCTCGCCGGACGCGAACGAGAGGTCAGCCCAGCCGTCGTAGGCCCACGAGCACGCTGACCAGAGCGAGCCCGATGCTGCCGACGACGAGCGGGCCGGCCGACGGCGCCGCGATGTGCGCCATGCGTCGCGCCGTGACCGCCGCCGAGCGCGAACGAAGCCACGACGAGCAGCGCCAGGGCAGCGAACTTCGCCCAGGTCGCGACGCCGACGATCATGGCGCCGACGTTGGCGCCCGGATGTTGGCCGCCGGCGGCGAACGCGATAGCGCCCGCCGAAAGCGCACGCGCGCCGAGGACGTGCTCTGATGGGATCGATGCCGACGCTGCGGAGCAGATACTCGCCGAACACGACGGCAATGCCGCCGAGCGCCGAGGCACGGATCAGGATGAGCTCGGCCCACCCAAACAGAAAGGCCGCCCGCCGTCCCCACGCCTCGCGAAGGTAAGCGTAAATGCCGCCGGTCTGCGGGCAGCGCCGCAGCGATCTCGGCGAGCGACAGGCGCGCCGCACAGCGTGATGATGCCGCCGCCGACCCACAAGCCAATCATCAGCGGCGGATTCGGCGCCTGACGCGCGATGCCGGCCGGCGATCGGAAGATGCCGGAGCCGATCGTGATCCCGACGACGAGGGCGATCGAGCTCCACAGGCCAGCGTGCGCGGCAGACGTTCCTCGACGGGTGCAACGGTGCTCATGTCGTCGCGCAGCCTACCATGCGGGTTCTACCGGACGGCATGATTGATGAAGAAACCTGCTCCGAAAAAGGAGCAACCGCATGACCTCAGGAATAAATATCGCGGACGCCGAACGATGGGCGTCTGCCTTGGGCGGCGCGGCCCTAACCGCCTACGCCATCAAACAACTGAAGGATCGATCGCCGTCGGGCGCGGCGCTGCCGCCGCGGGCACCGCGCTCATCTATCGTGGTGCGACCGGGCACTGTCATCCCTACGCCGCGGCCGGGATCAATACAGCCGCTGACGAGGACGACACGAAGCGCGCGCTTGCCGGTCCGCGCGGCGTGAACGTGGAGGACTCGGTGACGATCAACGCGTCGCCTGAAGAGCTGTACGTGTTCTGGCGGAATTTTGAGCTCCTGCCGAGGTTCATGGCCCACCTCGTCGAGGTGCGGCAGATCGATGTCCGTCGATCGCACTGGGTCGCCGAAAGCACCGGCCGGACGAACCGTCGAGTGGGACGCCGAGATCATCAACGAAGTTCCTGGCGATCTGATTGGCTGGCGGACGCTGCCTGGCTCCGACGTGGTCAGCGCCGGCTCCGTCCACTTCAAGGCGGCGCCAGGCAGTCGCGGCTGCGAGGTCCGGGTCCGGCTTCAGTACGATCCACCCGCCGGAAAGGTCGGCGCCACCATCGCCTGGATGCTCGGCCACGACCCGCGCGCGCCATTCACGAGGACCTGCGCCGCTTCAAGCAACTCATGGAAACCGGCGAGGTTCCCACCACCAAAGGCCAGCCACGGGGGCGAAAATGAAGGCACTCGTCTGGAACGGCACGAACGACGTGCGGGTCGAGCGGGTTCCCGATCCGACGATTCTCAACGGCCGCGACGCCATCATCAAGGTTACGACCACCGCGATCTGCGGCTCGGATCTCCACCTGCTGAACGGCTACATCCCGACGATGCAGGCCGGCGACATCCTCGGACATGAGTTCATGGGTGAGGTCGTCGAGGTCGGCGAAAGAAAATACCCGGCTGAAGAATCGGCGACCGCGTCGTCGTGCCGTTCACGATTGCCTGCGGCCGGTGCTTCTTCTGCGAGCGGCAGCTCTGGTCGCTGCTGCGACAACTCGAACCCGAACGCGTGGATGGCCGAGAAGCTGTACGGCTACTCGACGTCAGGCCTGTTCGGCTATTCGCACCTGACCGGTGGATACGCCGGCGGTCAGGCGCGATACGCGCGTGCCGTTCGCGGATGTCGGTCCGCTCAAGATGCCGCGACGGTCTGACCGACGAGCAGGTGCTGTTCCTGTCCGACATCTTTCCGACCGGCTTCATGGCGGCGGAGAACTGCGAGATCAAGCGCGGCGACGTGATTGCGGTCTGGGGATGCGGACCAGTCGGCCAGATGGCGATCCGCAGCGCGTTCCTGCTCGGTGCGGAACAGGTCATCGCGATCGACGATGTGCCGGAGCGGCTGCGGCTCGCGTCGCACGGCGGCGCCGAAGTGATCAACTTCGAGGAACGCCGGTGTTCGACCAATTGAAAGCCGTCACCGGCGGCCGCGGGCCAGACGCGTGTATCGACGCGGTCGGTCTCGAAGCGCACGGCGCCACGCTCGACGCCTACATTGACCAGGCGAAGACGGCCGCCTACCTCGCGACCGATCGACCGAGCGCACTACGCCAGGCGATTCACTCGTGCCGGAAGGGCGGCATCGTGTCGATTCCCGGCGTCTACGGCGGCTTCCTCGACAAGATTCCGTTCGGTGCGGCGTTTCAGAAGGGCCTGACGTTCAAGATGGGCCAGACCCACATGATGCGCTACATGCAGCCGCTGCTCGACCTGATCGAGCGCGGGATGATCGATCCGTCGTTCGTCATCACGCACCGCCTGCCGCTCGACCAGGCGCCGGCGGCGTACAAGACGTTCCGGGACAAGGAAGACGGCTGCATCAAGGTGGTGTTGAAGCCGCACGAGGCGTCGGTACACTAGCGCAATGTGTGGGGATTTGGGATTCGGGACTTGGGATTTGATCGCTCAAGTCCGGGCGTCAAATCCCGAATCCCAAACCCCGAATCCCCACACCGCGTGTTATTTCGGGACTTCGTTATTGGCCGCGGCGGCGCGGTCGCCGAGCCGGGTCAGGACCGAGGGCGCCCACGCTGATTGACTCTGCCAGCCGCTGTGCGCCCGGTCGCCCGCTTCGTCGGTCGCGCCGGGCAGCACGCGGTTGGCGAGCTTCATGGCCATCGCGATCCTTCGGGCATGACCGCGTTGGCGACCGCAGCCAGCTTCGCCGGCCAGGAGATGAGGAGCTCGGCATCACCGCGACGGCACGCGTCGACGATCTGGCGGGCGGCGCGCTCGCCGTGCAATCGACAGCACCGGCGCCGATCCCGAGATCGCGAACCACGCGAACTCGCCGCGATGCTTTCCCTTGAACCAGGCGTTGAACGGCGAGCCGGTCCGCATCAAGCCCGGACAGACGGTCGTGACGTAGATGCGGTCCCGGCCGAGTTCGGCGCGCATCGATTCCGACAGTCCGGCGAGCGCGAACTTGCTCGCGCATGCGGCGCGAGATGCGGGACGCCGATCTTGCCGCCAATCGACGAGATGTTCACGATGCGGCCGCCGCCCTGGCGGCGCATCGACGGAATCGCCGCGCGCATCGCGTGCAGTGGCGCCCAGAAGTGCACCGCCATTGCCTCCTCGAAGTCCGGCACATCCATGTGGTCGACGGGCCCGACCTGAATCACGCCGGCGTTGTTGATCAGGACGTCGATAGCGCTGGTGCGGGTGACCGTCTCCTGCACGAGCTGTTCGATTTCTTCACGCTTGCGCAGGTCGCACGTCGCGATTTCGACCTCGACGCCGCGGCCGGTGAGATCCTCTTGCGCGCTCGAGCTCGGCGCGATCGCGGGCGGCGATCGTGACGCGGGCGCCGCGGCGTCCGAGTTCGCGAGCGAGCAAGAGTCCGAGTCCGCGCGATCCGCCGGTGATGAGCACCGTGCGGCCGCGGAAATCGATCGTTCGCGCCGCACGCAGTCCACGTCTAATCAACGCCGCGCCGAGCGTCAGCGCGCCGGCGGCAAGCACAGTCTGTTGTTTGGAGGTCATGCTCATCGAACCAGCAAGCCGTTCGCCACCTCCGTCCCGCTTCCGTCCCTCCTCCGTCCCGCTTCCGTCCTCCTCCGTCCCGCTTCCGTCCCTCCTCCGTCCCGCCTCCGTCCCCGCCTCCGTCCCTCCTCCGTCCCGCCTCCGTCCCTCCTCCGTCCCGCCTCCGTCCCTCCTCCGTCCCTCCTCCGTCCCGCTTCCGTCCCTCCTCCGTCCCCTATAGGGTTCCACGTTTCTTCGCTTTCACCTCTTGATCGCCTTGTGAGAGGCTGGCACGATCCGCCGCCATGCTGCTCGCGCGACGGTCTCAGGCTGAAAATGCCCTCGACGCGGCGCTGCAGCGGCTCACCGGGCCGTCGCTTCCCGATCGTCTCGACACGCCGGACCTGCACGTCACCGCCGTGCGCCGGCTGCCTGCCGTCCCCGCGCAGTACGCGCCGTTTCCGGCCGAGCTCGACCAGCGGCTGATTCGCGCGCTGTCGACCCGCGGCGTTAGCGAGTTGTATACGCACCAGGCGGAAGCGATCGAGCACGTCCTTTCAGGTCGTCACACGGTCATCGTCACGCCGACGGCATCGGGGAAGACGCTCTGCTACAACGCGCCGGTGTTGAACGCGATCCTTCAGGATCCGTCCAGCCGCGCGCTGTATCTCTTTCCGACCAAGGCGCTCGCGCAGGACCAGCTCGCCGAACTGCAGACGCTGTGCGAGGCGATCGCTGGCGGATCGGGCGAACAGATCGGCGTCTTCACCTACGACGGCGACACGCCGCAGGACGCGCGGCGGACGATCCGCGCGCGCGCGCATCTCGTGCTCAGCAATCCCGACATGGTGCACTCCGGGATCCTCCCGCACCATCCGCGCTGGGCGAAGCTGTTCGAGAACCTGCGCTACGTCATCATCGACGAGCTGCACGCCTACCGCGGCGTCTTCGGCAGTCATCTCTGCAACGTGCTGCGCCGCCTGCGCCGCATCTGCCGGCACTACGGATCGAATCCGGTGTTCGTCTGTTCGTCGGCGACGATTGCCAATCCGCGCGAGCTCGCCGAGCGTCTCACCGAGCAGCCGTTCGAACTCGTCGAGAAGAGCGGCGCCCCGCGCGGCGAGAAGTTCTTCGTCTTCGTGAACCCGCCGGTCGTGAACCGTCAGCTCGGCATCCGGCGCTCGTACATCAGCGAGACTCGCCGCATCGCCGCGGAGTTCCTGAAGCGGAACCTGCAGCTGATCGTGTTCGCGCAGAGCCGGTTGACGACCGAGATTCTCACGACGTATCTGAAGGACGACTTCGATGGCCTGCCCGGCGCGCCCGAGTGCATTCGCGGCTATCGCGGCGGCTACCTGCCGAATCGGCGGCGCGAGATTGAAAAGGGGCTGCGCGACGGCGTCGTCCGCGCCGTTGTCTCGACCAACGCGCTCGAGCTCGGCATCGACATCGGCGCGCTCGACGTCTGCGTGATGGCCGGCTATCCCGGCACGATCGCCGCGACCTGGCAGCGCGCCGGCCGCGCCGGCCGGCGCACGAGCCGCTCGGCGGCGGTGATGGTGGCGAGCAGCGCGCCGCTGGATCAGTTCGTCGTGAGGAACCCGTCGTATTTCTTCGACGCGTCGCCCGAGCGCGCACTCATCGATCCCGACAACCTGCACATCCTCGTGGATCACATCAAGTGCGCGGCGTTCGAGCTGCCGTTCACCACGACCGAGACGTTCGGCAAACACGATGTGCAGGAAATCCTCGGTGTCCTCGCCGAGCAGGGCTTGGTGCATCTCGAAGCGCCGAGCGCCAAGAGGCGGCGAGCCGGACTGAGGCCGACGAGGCGGCGAGCGGGGTGGGGCCCCGCGAGTCTGGATTTGGACGACGGAGTCGTATCCCGCTGATGCCGTCAGCCTTCGATCGGTCTCGTCCGACAACTTCGTCGTCGTCGAAACCACCAACCAGACGCAGGTGATCGGCGAGACCGACTTCACCAGCGGGCCGTCGACGCTCCACCCGAAAGCGATCTACATCGTCGAAGGGAAGCTCTATCAAGTGGAGCGGCTGGATTTCGACGGGCGGAAGGCGTTCGTCCGGGCGATCGACTGCGACTACTACACGACCGCGATCACCTACATTCGGGTGACGCCGATCGATACGTTCGCCGCGGATGCCAGTGCGATCGCATGGCGAAGTCCACGTCGTCTCGCGCGTCGTCGGGTTCAAGAAGATCAAGTTCTACACCAACGAGAACGTCGGCTCGGGCGATCTCGATCTGCCAGAACAACAGATGCACACGACGTCGTACTGGCTGACGATCCCCGCGAGCCTGATCGGCATGCTGCCCTACGCGGCCGACGATCGGCGCGACGGCATCGTCGGGCCTCGCGTTTGCGATCCGCCAGGTGGCGCAGCTGCTGTTGATGTGCGACGGCCACGACGTCGGCATCTCGATCTCGGATTCGGGATTCGGGATTCGGGGTTCGGATCCGACGCTGATCAGCCGAATCCCGAATCCCAAATCCCGAATCCCGATGGCGTCCGAGTCTTCGTCTACGACAACTATCCCGGCGGCATCGGCTTCAGCGCGCCGCTTCTACGAGATGCACGACGAGCTGCTCGCGCGTACGCGTCAGCTGATTGCCGACTGCGGGTGCGAGCAGGGCTGTCCCGGCTGCGTCGGTCCGGTCGGCAACACCGGTCCGCTGGCCAAGGCGGCGGCGCTGCGTATTCTGGATCTGATGCTGGAAGGGCAGCCGGCATGAGCGCCATTGCCGATCGGATTCGCGGCATCGTCAAGGCGCCTGCGCCAGGCCCTGATGCGGCCGCGCCGCCGGCTGTACGCTAAGGAACGGACCGACCGTCGCGTCCGCGCCACACGCTCGATCGAACGCTCGGCGGCGACTGGCGCAACGGATGTTTCGTGGTCGAGCGTCGCCGCGAGCCGCACGCGAAACATGGCCGTGAACCCGTTGCCGCGCTCGCGGAGCGACTGGATCGGTCGGCGCTGGAGGCGCCGCTGTTTGCCGGCGCCGCGGCGCGGCCGCCGTTCCTGTTCTTCGATCTCGAGACCACCGGGCTGAGCGGCGGCGCCGGGACGCAGGCGTTTCTCGTCGGCTGCGGCTGGTTCGCGGACGATGGCGCGTTCGTGACGCGTCAGTTTCTGCTGACGCGGCCATCGGACGAGAGAGCGATGCTCGAAATTGTCAGAGCGGAGCTGGCGCGCGCGGGCGCGCTCGTCAGCTTCAACGGCAAGTCATTCGACGCGCCGCTCCTCGAGACGCGCTATGCATTCCATCGCGTCGAGTGGGCGCGCGATTGCCTGCCGCACCTCGACGTCCTGCATCCGGCGCGGCGATTCTGGACCGGCGACGATTGTTCGCTCGGCGCGCTCGAGGCGCGGCTGCTCGGCCTGCGCCGCGCCGGCGACGTCGCCGGATTCGAGGTGCCTTCGCGGTATTTTCAATTCATACGTACGGGTAATGCGCAGCCGCTCGTCGCCGTGCTCGAGCACAATCGCCAGGATCTCCTGACGCTCGCGGCGCTGACCGCGCGCCTGCTGCACCTGTCGCGGGTCGGCGTCGCCGAAGCGCGCGATGCCGGCGAGGCGCTGGCGCTCGGACGCATCTACGCGCGCGCCGGTCTCGAGGATCGCGGCCGCGACGCCTTCGCGCCGCGCGATTGCGCTGTGCCGCGCGCCGGCCGGCGCGTTCGATCCGGTCCGCATCGAGAGCCTGAGAGGGCTCGCGCTGGCGTGGCGGCGGGTGCGGCGCTACGAGGAGGCGGCGAGTTGCTGGCGTCAGCTGATCGAGGTCCGCGGCTGCCCGCCGAACATCGTGCGCGAGGCGACCGAAGCGCTCGCGGTTCATTTCGAGCACCGCGATCCGGATCTCGCTGCCGCGAAACAGTTCGCGCTGAGAGGTCTGACTCCGCAGTCGACGCCGCGCAACCAGCAGGCCAGTCAGCATCGCGTCGCGCGTCTCGAACGCAAGATGACGGCGCAGATCCGCGCGTCGTCGCTGCCCGATTTTGGATCGTGATGCGGCGGGCCGCGTCGTGCAGGCCTTCAGGCCCGCCGCACGGCCGCCGCAGGAACGAGGAGGATGCTAGGCGAGAGCGAGTCTACGCACGAGCCGGCTTTGCCGTCGTCTTCTTGGCTTTCGCCGCGGCTTTCCTCTGGTCGACCGTCTGCGCGCCGAACTTCTTGGTGAAGCGCTCCACGCGGCCCTCGGTGTCGATCAGCTTCTGGCGGCCGGTGAAGAACGGATGGCAGTTCGAGCAGATTTCGAGGTGCAGCTCGTTCTTCGTCGATCGGGTTTTCCACGAATGTCCGCAGGCGCAGCGCGCCTCGACGACGTGGTACTTCGGGTGAATCCCTTCCTTCATGGCGTGCTCCTTGGTGACGACCGGAACCTCCAAGTGTAGCACGGCCGTTGCAGTGCTTCACTCGTGGCGCGGCCCAACGGCACTCGTTTGGGGCGGCCCGGCTGCACTCGCGGCGTGGCCTGAGCTGGCACTCGTGGGGCGGCCCTTTCAGGGCCGCCGTCTTGTCATACTTCTCAGGGCGACGGATTCACGGGTCGATCCCAGCGGTGCTGTTTCAGCGCATCGTGCAGGCGCGGCGGCAGTTTCACGCCGTCGCTCGCGGCGGCATTCCGCTCGACGTGGCGGGGCCGCCGCATCCCCAGAATGGTCGTGCTGACCGCGGGATGCTCGAGGATGAACCGCAGCGCGAGCTCCGGAAGATCCATCCCTTCCGGCACGATCGGCTTCAGGCGATCGACGCGCTCGAGCGTCGGCGGCAGCGTCTCGCGCGTGAAGTAGTTGTTGCGGAAGTCGCCGTCAGGCCAGGTCGACTCGGACGTCAGCGTGCCGGTGAGGCTGCCTTCGTCGAACGGCACCCGCGCGATGATCGGCGATGTCGTGCTGCTGACAGCATGGGAACAACTCATCTTCCGGTGACTGGTCGAAGACGTTGTAGACCACCTGAACGCTGTCGATCAGCCCGGTCTCGAGCGCGCGCAGGACGTTGGCCGGCTCGCGCCGGTTGACGCTGATGCCGAACGCGCGCACGAGCTTCTCGCGTTTGAGGTCGTCGACCGCGCGCTGCCAGTGCCTGTCGTCGGCCCACGTGTCGCTCCACACGTGAAACTGCTGCAGGTCGATCGCGTCGACGCCGAGGTTCTCGAGGCTCGTCTCGGTGAGCTTGCGGATGTGATCGGCGGGGTAGGTCTCGTCGATCGAAGACTCGGCCCGCGCCGGCCAGCGCATGTTCTTCGGCGGAATCTTCGTCGCGACGATCATCGTCGCATCGCGATGCTGCGCGCCGCACCTGACCAAACAGCTGCTCGCTCTTCCCTGGCCGTAGGCCCATGCGGTGTCGAAGAAATTGCAGCCGAGCGCGATCGCCCGCTCGAGCGCGCGCAGCGACTCGTCGTCATCCGAACCCGTCCACCCGCCCATGCCCCACATGCCGTAGCCAATCTCCGACACCTTCCATCCGGTTCGACCGAACGTGCGATAGCGCATGTTCACGATTGTAGCCGTTACGTGTTCTACTTCGCTGTGGTCGGGAGCGTCGGTGCGTCTCTTCGCGATGGTCGGCGCAGTCGCGACCATTGGGCGGACTGATTACCTCGGCCGGCGAAGACGTCGGTGGTGGTCACCCGGCCGTTGCGGCGATAGCAAATATTGGAGCCGTTCTGCGGCTATCATACTGTTCGCTCTTGCCGGCTGACGCGCGATTCGATGCGAATCGACGTTCGCACGATCGGGCTCGAGGCGCACGCACCCATTTCGCTCACGGTGCAGCCCGAACTGGTGGGGGCAACGGCTGACGCCCGCGCTTCGGGTTGGCGGTGTGAAAGCGCGACGGTGAACACCGGGCTGATCACCGCCGTTCGCATGTAACGAGACGCACGCCCGCATGTCCAACACCGCTGCCGTTCGCCCACTGGCCACCGTCGTCATTCCCACCTACAACGGCGGCGAACGCATCGCGGAGGTCTTGCAATCGCTCGCCGCGCAGGACATCGTGGCTGGTGGGTTTGAGATCGTCGTCGTCGACAATGCATCCACCGATGACACGGCCGGATTGGTTGCCGGGCATCCGGTGGGTGCAAACGCTGCCGTTCTCGCGTCTCGCCGATCGGATCATGGCCGCCGCGAAAGGCGATCGCGAGGACGTCAAGCGCGATCTCGGCGGCGCGCTCGGCGCTATCGGGGATTTGATTGGCGGCGATCGATAAGCTGAACCTGCGCCGCAACGGCCAATCTGCGACGTGTTCCATCGCGTGTCCAGGTGACCGCAGCTACGCGGCTGATTCAACGCGTTGTCTCCGACGATATTGGCACGCACGATCGGTGAATGGCGTTCGCGTGGATCCGGTCGGCCTTTCCTACGCTCTACTGGCGTGCCAGAAATGCTCTCGCGCTCGGCGAGTTCTACGCAGGCCGCGCGAGGCGGCGGATGCGCGGCACCGAAACCTACGACGACGCCTTCTGGGACTTCCACGATGTTGGTGACTGGGAGGGGTTCGCGCGGGCGGCGATCGACGTGGTGCATCCGACGTCGGTGGTCGACGTTGGCTGCGGCCACGGTCTCGCGCTGCAGGGTTTCGCGCGCGTCGATCCGACACTCCGGCTGCAGGGCTTCGACGACTCGGACGCCGCCCTTGCGCGCGCGCGGACGCGCGGGGTGCCAGTCGATCGGCTCGACCTCGTCGCGCTGTCACGCCGCGACGCCGCGGTGCTTGCGCGCGAGCTCGCCTCGTTCGACTTGGTCGTGTGTCTGGAAGTCGCCGAGCATCTGCCGCCGTGGCACAGCGACAAGCTACTGACCGTAATCACCGCGGGGACGCGGCTGATTTTCTCAGCCGCTCATCCGCTGCAGGGCGGCCGCCTTCATGTGAACGAACAGCCGGCGGCGTATCGGATCGAGAGGCTGGCGGCGCGCGGCTTCGATCTATCGGCGGAGGACAACGGTTTCAGGCGCAGAGTCGCCGCGCCTCGATCTGCCGTCCTGAGTACTGCCAGAATGTTCACCTGTTCGAACGGACGCCCAGCATGTAGTGTCCGGCTTTAGCGGACTCCCCCTACCCCTTGCCGCCGTTGGACATCGACGCCAGGAAGTCCTGGTTGGTCTTCGTCTTCGACATCTTCGACAGCAGCAGCTCCATCGCCTCGACCGGCGACAGCGGCGTCAGCACCTTGCGCAGCACCCACACGCGATTGAGCTCCTCCTTCGGGATGCAGCAGCTCTTCCTTCCGCGTGCCGCTCTTCTGAATGTCGATCGACGGGAAGACGCGGCGGTCGGTGAGCTTGCGATCGAGGTGGATTTCGATGTTGCCGGTGCCCTTGAACTCCTCGAAGATCACTTCGTCCATGCGCGAGCCGGTGTCGACGAGCGCGGTCGCGATGATGGTCAGCGACCCGCCCTCTTCGATGTTGCGCGCCGCGCCGAAGAAGCGCTTCGGCCGCTGCAGCGCGTTGCTGTCCACGCCGCCCGACAGCACCTTGCCCGACGGCGGCACGATCGTGTTGTAGGCGCGCGCCAGGCGCGTGATCGAGTCGAGCAGGATGACGACGTCCTTCTTGTGCTCGACGAGGCGCTTGGCCTTCTCGATCACCATCTCGGCCACCTGCACGTGGCGCTGCGCCGGCTCGTCGAAGGTCGACGAGATCACCTCGCCGCGCACCGAGCGCTGCATGTCGGTGACTTCTTCCGGCCGCTCGTCGATGAGCAGCACGATCAGGTAGACCTCGGGATGGTTCTTGGTGATGCTGTTCGCGATGCTCTGCAGCAGCATCGTCTTGCCGGTGCGCGGCGGCGCGACGATGAGGCCGCGCTGGCCCTTGCCGATCGGCGTCAGCAGGTCCATCACGCGGCCCGACAGGTTCTCGCGCGTCGGTCTCGAGGTTCGAGCTTCTCCTGCGGATAGAGCGGCGTGAGGTTCTCGAAGAAGATCTTTCTCTTGCGCCTTCTCCGGCGGCTCGAAGTTGATCGCCTCGACCTTGATCAGCGCGAAGTAGCGCTCGCCGTCCTTCGGCGGCCGGATGACGCCCGACACCGTGTCGCCGGTGTGCAGGTCGAACTTGCGGATCTGCGACGGCGAGACGTAGATGTCGTCGGGGCCGGGCAGGTAGTTGTAGTCGGGCGCGCGCAGGAAGCCGAAGCCGTCGGGCAGCGTCTTCGAGGACGCCTTCCGAGAAGATCAGCGCCGCTCTTCTCGGCGCGCACGCGCAGGATCTCGAAGATCAGCTCCTGCTTGCGCATGCCGGTCGCGCCGGCGATGTCGAGCTCCTTGGCGATCTTGGTCAGCGCGGCGATGCTCATCTCCTTCATCGCCGACAGCGAGATCGTCTGCCGGGAGCTGGCGCGGGGCGCGGCGGGCCTGGCCGAGCTCTGCCGCGGTGCGGCGGCGGGTGCCGCCGGCGTGCGCTCGGCGGGGCTTCGCCGTGGCGGCGGCGGTGGCTGCGCCGCCGTTCTGGCTTGGCAGCTTGACGATCAGTCTTCCACAGTGCGTCCAGTCCTTCGCCGTCTAGCGCTGAGACCAGCGACACCGGGGCATCAAACAACGATTCAAACGTTCACGGGCATGCCGCATCCGTTCGCCCGCGTCAGCTTGTCGACCTTGGTCCCCACGACGCCTGTCGCGGGCACTGGCTGCGACGCCAGCCACGCCACGCTTCGAGATCCGACTCGAGACCCGGGATGGCGCGAGTCCACCAGCAAGCAGCACGGCGAGCGTCCGCGCGCGGAAAATACGCGTCGCGTCGAGACGGTTGAATTCCTCCGCCGACGCATCGCCGCCCCGCGCATAACCGTATCCGGGCAGATCCACAAGATGTAAAGCGGCGGTGCACGAGCCGCGGCGCACCCGGTAGAAGTTGGCGAGCCGCGTCTTGCCAGGCGCGGCGCTCGTGCGCGGCCACGGGCTGCCGCACGAGTGCGTTGATCAGGCTCGACTTGCCGACATTCGACCGGCCCGACCATCGCGACCTCGGGCAGCCGGTCACGCGGAAACTCGCCGGCGCCCGCGGCGCTCGTGATGAACTCAGCGGCAATCTTCAAAGGGCTGCCTGCAGGCAGCTTCGCCTTGTTGCAGTCGCTCGGCAGCGACCGCCTACGTTTCAATGCGTCCGCGATGTCGCCCGCGTCGGCGACATCGTGGACGACCGGCGCGGCAGCCGTGCCGGCAGCGGCTCGGCCAGCGCGATCTTCAGCACCTCGTCCATCGTGCGACACCAGGTGCGTGTCGAGCGCGTCGAGCACGTTCTTCGGGATGTCCGCCAGGTCCTTCTCGTTGTCGCTGCGGCAGGATGATGTTCTTCACGCCCGGCGCGGTGCGCGGCCAGGACCTTTTCCTTCACGCCGCCGATCGGCAGCACCTTGCCGCGCAGCGTGATCTCGCCGGTCATCGCCACGTCGCGGCGGACCGGCATCGTGCGTGAGCGCCGAGACCAGCGTGGTCGCCAGCGTGATGCCCGCCGACGGCCCGTCCTTCGGGATGGCGCCTTCGGGCACGTGCACGTGGATGTCGATCTTCGAGTGGAAGTCCTCGGCGATGCCGAGCTCCGCGGCCTTCGACCGGACGTAGCTGAGCGCCGCCTGCGCCGACTCCTGCATGACGTCGCCGAGCTTGCCGGTGAGCGTCAGCTTGCCTTTGCCGGGCATCAGCGTCGCTTCGGTGACGAGCAGCTCGCCGCCGACTTCGGTCCACGCCAGGCCCGTGGCGACGCCGACCTCGTTCTGCTCCTCCGCCATGCGTCGGACGGAAGCGCGGCACGCCGAGATACTCGGTCACCTTCTCGCCGGTGATCTCCTCGCTGAACGTCTTGCCTTCGACGACGACCTTGCGCGCCACCTTGCGGCAGATCGACGAGATCTCGCGCTCGAGGTTCCGGACGCCCGCTTCGCGCGTGTAGCGCTGGATGATCGTCTGGATCGCATCGTCAGCGAATGACGATGTTGTCCGCGGTGAGGCCGGCGCCTTCGATCGCCTTCGGCGCGAGGAAGCGCTTGGCGATCTCGATCTTCTCGGCGCTCGGTGTAGCCGGCCAGCTGCAGCACTTCCATGCGGTCGCGCAGCGCCTGCGGGATCGTGTGCAGCACGTTGGCCGTGCAGATGAACATCACGTTCGACAGGTCGAACTCGACGTCGAGGTAGTGATCGAGGAACGTGCTGTTCTGCTCGGGATCGAGCACTTCGAGCAGCGCCGCCGACGGGTCGCCGCGGAAGTCCATCGACATCTTGTCGACTTCGTCGAGCAGGAACACCGGGTTCATGCGTGCCGGCCTTCTTCATCATCTGGATGATCTGGCCGGGGAACGCGCCGATGTAGGTGCGGCGGTGGCCGCGGATTTCGGCCTCGTCACGCACGCCGCCGAGCGACAGGCGGACGAACTTGCGGTTCATCGCGCGCGCGATCGACTTGGCGAGCGAGGTCTTGCCGACGCCCGGAGGTCCGGAGAACGTGAGGATCGTCGCCTTCGGCTTCTTGACCAGCGAGCGGACGGCGAGGAACTCGAGGATGCGGTCCTTGATCTTCTCGAGGCCGTAGTGATCCTCGTTGAGCACCGATCTCCGGCGTGCTTCAGGTCGCGGTTCTCGCGCGTCTTCTTGTGCCAGGGAACGGCGATCAGCCAGTCGAGATAGTTGCGCGAGACGGTCGCTTCCGCCGACATCGGCGGCATCGCCTCGAGGCGCTTCAGCTCCTGGACGGCCTTCTCCTCGACCTCCTTCGGCATCTTCGCCTGTTCGATCTTCTTCTTCAGCTCGTCGATCTCGTTGCCCTTCTCGTCCTTGCGGCCCAGTTCCTTCTGGATCGCCTTCATCTTCTCGTTGAGGTAGTACTCCTTCTGCGCCTTCTCCATCTGCTTCTTGACGCGAGACTGGATGCGGCGATCGACCTGGAGCTTGTCCACCTCGATTTCGAGGATCCCGGCGATGCGGTTGCAGGCGCTCGAGCGGCGAGATGATCTCGAGCAGGTTCTGCTTCTCGTCGACGCCGACGAGCAGGTGCGCGGCGATCGTGTCGGCCAGCTTGCCCGGATCGTCGACGCGGACGGCGGCAATCATGGCGTCGTAGTGCAGGTTGTTCGACAGCTTCACGTACTGCTCGAACAGCGACACCACGCGGCCCATCGTCGCTTCGACGTCGCCGCCGGCTTCCTTCTGCTTCGGCGAGCACCTTCACGACGACGCGGTAGAAGCCCTTGTCTTCCTTCCACTCGACGGCGCGCGCGCGATCGACGCCCTCGACCAGCACCTTGATGTTGCCGTCGGGCAGCTTCAGGCTCTGGACGACGTTGGCGACGCAGCCCATCGTGTAGATGTCGTCGGGCCGCGGGTCGTCGATCGACGCGTCGTGCTGCGCCGCGAGGAAGATCCGCTTGTCCTTCAGCAGCGCGTGTTCCAGCGCGCGCGCGTAGACGACGGCCGTCCGATTACGAACGGCATCATCATGTGCGGGAAAACGACGACGTCCCGGAGCGGGACGATGGGGAGGGTCTCGTAGACTTCCATTCAGGTCCTTGCAGGCGGCTCAACCCGCTTTCTCGATCAGCGTTATCGACTTGTCCTTCGCTTCGACGACCTCGCGGGTCACGACGACCTCGCGCAGCTTCTTCTGGCCCGGCACGGAGATATCAGGTCGAGCATCAGGTCCTCGATGATCATCCGCAGGCCGCGCGCGCCGATCTTGCGCGGTCAGCGCCGACTCGGCGATCGCCTCGAGGGCGTCGTCGGTGAAGCGCAGCTTCACGTTCTCGTACTCGAACAGCTTCTGGTACTGACGCGTGATCGCGTTGCGCGGTTGCGTGAGGATCTGGACCAGCGCCGGCTTGTCCAGCTCGTGCAGCGTGCCGACGACCGGCAGGCGGCCGACGAACTCCGGGATGAGCCCGTAGCTTGATCAGGTCTTCCGGCTCGACCTGCTCGAGCGTCGTGCCGACCTCGCGCTTGCTGCACCGACTTCGACGTCGGCCTTGAAGCCGAGCGTCTTCTTGCCGACGCGGCGCTCGATGACCTTGTCGAGGCCGACGAACGCGCCGCCGCAGATGAACAGGATGTTGGTCGTGTCGATCTGGAAGAACTCCTGGTGCGGGTGCTTGCGCCCGCCCTGCGGCGGCACGTTCGCGACCGTGCCTTCCAGGATCTTCAGCAGCGCCTGCTGGACGCCCTCGCCCGACACGTCGCGCGTGATCGAGGGGTTCTCGTCCTTGCGGCAGATCTTGTCGACCTCGTCGATGTAGATGATGCCCCTGCTGGCACTTCTCGATGTCGCCGCCGGCCGCCTGCAGGAGCTTCAGGATGATGTTCTCGACGTCCTCGCCGACGTAGCCGGCCTCGGTCAGCGTCGTCGCGTCGACGATGGTGAAGGGCACCGAGAGCAGCTTGGCGAGCGTCTGCGCGAGCAGCGTCTTGCCGGTGCCGGTCGGGCCGATGAGCAGGATGTTCGACTTGGTCAGCTCGACGTCGTTGCGGCTGCGCGGCTGCTTCTGGATCTCGATGCGCTTGTAGTGGTTGTAGACCGCGACCGCGAGCTTCTTCTTGGTCGCGTTCCTGGCCGATGACGTACTCGTCGAGGAACTTCTTGATGTCGGGCGGCGACGGCAGCGACGAGCGGACGCCGCGGTTCTCGAACCGGTTGTCGTCCGGCGATGATGTCGTTGCAGACCTCGACGCACTCATCGCAGATGAACACGGTCGGGCCCGCGATCAGCTTGCGGACGTCGTTCTGATCCTTGTTGCAGAACGAGCAGCGGAGAATCTCAGTCTCGCCGTTCTTCTTGACCATAACTCGCTCAAGAAACCGGGTTTAGTGGGGTGGCCTGATACCCGGGTTATCGACCTCTGAACCCGGCCTCTTTAACTTCGATGTTACACCCGTTTACGGATGACGTCATCGATGATGCCGTATTCCTTGCCCTGGTCCGCCGACATGATGTAGTCGCGCTCGGTATCTTCCTGGATGCGCTTCGATCGACTGGCCCGGTGTGGTGCACCAGAATTTCGTTCAGCCGCTCGCGCATGCGCAGGATTTCGCGGGCGCGCGATGTCGATATCGGTCGCCTGGCCCGCCAGCCCCTGCATGAGCGGCTGGTGGATCACGATTCGGGAATTCGGGCAGCGAATACCGCTTACCCTTTTCGCCGGCCGCCAGCAGCACCGCCGCCATCGAGGCCGCCTGGCCGATGCAGATGGTCTGCACGTGCGGCTTGATGAACTGCATCGTGTCGTAGATCGCGAGCCCGGCCGTGATCGAGCCGCCCGGGCTGTTGATGTACAGCAGGATGTCCTTGTCGGGATCCTCGGCTTCGAGGAACAGCATCTGCGCGATCGACGAGGTTCGCAATCTGGTCGTCGATCGGCGTGCCGATGAAGATGATGCTGTCCTTCAGCAGCCGCGAGAAGATGTCGTAGGCGCGCTCGCCGCGGTTGGTCTGCTCGACCACCATCGGCACGAGCTGAGAGTAATTCGTCATCAAAGAATCCGGAATTTCGGAATGTTTTAGGCGGGTTAGTCGGTCGTCATCTTAGCACGCGACATCGCGAAGTCAACCGCCTTCTCCCGCCGCAGTCCCGCTGTGAGCCGCGCCAGTCCGCCTTCTTTCTCGAGCTGAGCACGCAGCGCCGCGGGCGTTCGCCCGACCGCTCGGCGAACTGTTCGATCTCCTTATCGACATCTTCGGCCGCGACCGTCAGGTTCTCGCGGCGCGCAATCTCATCGAGCACGAGCGCGCTCGCCACGGCGTCGCGGCGCGGCCTCTCGTTGAGCTTCCCGGAATTGAGCCCAATCGATGCCAGCCTTGCGCGGGTCAACCTTCTGATCCATCAGCCGCCGCGCGAACTCCTCGAGGCGGCGATCGATCTCGCGGTCGACGAGCGAAGACGGGAGCTCGAAGCCGATCCGCTGCCCGAGCTGCTTTCAGCAGATCGCTCGCGCACGTGCTGCTTGGCATGATTCTCGGCGCTCGGCCTGCATGTCGGCGCGCACCGGTCGCGCAGCGCCGCAAGCGATTCGAAGTCGCCCGACGTCCTTGGCGAACTCATCGTCGAGCTCGGGCAGCGACCTTCCGCCGGATCTCCTTCACCTTCACGTGGTAGTTCACGTCGGTGTTCGCCAGATCCTTCACCGGGTAGTCCTCGGGGAAGTGAACGACGAAGCGTCTTCTCATCTCCCGGCGTTCAGCCCGACGAGATTCTGATCGAAGCCGGGCGGATTGCCCGCTGCGCCAAGCTCCACCGATACTCCTTCGTGGTGGTCCACTTTGCCGTCGGGATCGGTCCGATCGAGTTCGAGCACGGCCGTATCGCCATCTGCGATGGGCCGGCCCTCGACGCGTCTCGTGCGTTTCGCCGCGCGCTCGCGCAAACGGTCGAGCGCTTTTTCAATGGCGTCATCGGTGACAGTCGGACGACTGCCGCCGCAGTGAGATCGTCGACAGGTCGCCCGGATCGAACGCCGGCACGGTTTCGATATCCGCCGTGAACTTCAGCGGTTCGCCCTCGCGCAGCGACACGTCCTTGATGTCGGGCGTGGCGACGGGCTCGATTCCTCGCTCCTGCAGCGCTTCTTCGACGGCGCGCGGAATCAGGTCGTGCATCACGTCGTGATGAATCTGCTCGCGGAACCGCTGCTTGATGATGTTCGAGGGAACCTTTGCCGGGCTGGAAGCCCGGCAGCCGCGCCTGCTTCGAGTAGCCCTTCGCCACGCGATCGATCTCCGCGTCGACGATGTCGCTCGGGATTTCGATCGTGGATCTTCTGCGTCTCGCTGACGTCCTGGAATTCGGCTTTCATGGGAGGTGAATGCGAAAGCGAGGGACTCGAACCCCCATACCCTTTCAAGTACCAGATCCTAAGTCTGGCGCGTCTGCCAGTTCCGCCACTTTCGCGTCAATGCAGCCTAACATGCTAGGCTACCTCGCCTTGAGCGAATCCCGAACCGACCTCTTTCACGGCCTTTCGTCTGGCACCGGGCGGACAAGGGTCCAGGAAGACTGGCTCCGTCATTCGGACGCCCCGCGAGCGCGTCCCGGATCCTACCACTGGACGGCCACTGAAGGTCGCCGCGCTCGAGCTCAGCGACAGGGCCGTCTGCCCGGCATGCACGCAGCTTGGCGCCGGCGGCTATGTCTCTTTCGAAGGGATCTCCGCCTGGCGTTCGCCTGCCCGACCTGCCGCAAGCTGGTCTGGATGGCCGGCGCGTAAGCCTTCAGCATTTTCGGTCGGAAGACGTTCGTAATCACAAACTCCGTTACCGGACCGCGAGACGCGGCTCGCGAATTGATGGCGCGCCGGGCGTTCACACGCTCGATCCGCAGCTGCGCGCGCCGTGCGTCGCTCGTCGAATACAACCGCTCGATGTCCGCAGCAGAGGAGTTGACAGCACGACATGCGCACCACGCTCCGCGGCGGCGACGAGCGCATGCTGAAGGCGCGTCTGATCGTGGATGGTGAATCCTTTGGCGGTGTAATTCGCGAAGCATGCCGTCCGGCTGAGGGCGCGCACGGGGATCGCAGTAAAATGAAGTCTCCCTTGCCTGCCTCCGCGAGCGCGCCGTCAAACGAGCCGTGCACCAACGTCACGCCGCGGGTCCGAGTGCGGTCGCCACCTGCTGCAGATGCATTTCGTCGACGATGCGCGGGTTGGCGTAGCGTCCCGCAGGCACATTGAATCTCGCCGGCCTTGTTCAACCGAAAGAGCCCGTTGAAACCCGTGCGATTCAAGTAGATCAACATTGCCGCCAACTCGGGCGTATGCACCGGATGATGCGCGCATCGGGTTGAACCGCGTGTCGCGAACCTCGTAGTAAAATCACTGCCGCGCGCTCCGTGTGCCGCGGCCAGCTGCCGCAATTCGGCGATGACCTCGTCGGTCCGCGAGATCAGCATCCGATAGCAGCCAATCAGGTCGGCGTTGTCGTCGACGAGCCACGCCCGTTTGCCGTCGAGGCGGCCGACTGCGTGCAGGTCGAAGAAGACGGCGCCGCTGCCGAAAAACGGCTCGATGTAGCGGTTGAAGGCGACCGGATAGAATCCGCGGAGCGCAGGGAGCAGTTGCCGCTTGCCGCCCGCCCATTTCAGCAGGGGACGTCCAGGCATGGGAGCCGTCACGCATGATTGCACGGTCGTCATTATCGGCGTTCTCGCGGCCGATACTTAGTAGCGAAGTATGACGGTCCCGCTCGTCAGCGTGCTTTCACGGCGTTTAACCGCGAATCATATCTCGCCGCGTCGATCGAAAGCGTCCTCGCCCAGACGTGGGCGACTTCGAGCTCATCGTGGTCGACGACCGGTCGACGGACGGCACCATCGACATCGCGCGGCGCTACGAACGTCTCGATCCACGCGTGCGCGTCGCTGCTCAACGATCGCAATTACGGCCAGTTTGCGAACAGAAACCACGCGGCGTCGCTCGCGACCGCGCCATTCCTCAAGTTCCACGACTCCGACGACCTGATGTACTCCGCACTGCCTGGCGGTCATGGTCCCCGCGCTGCGCGGGAGCCGCGCGCCGGGTTCGGGCTGTCGAGCAGCCGCGCGTGGCCGGGCGGACCGGTGCCCGATGTTATTGACCCCACGGCAAAGTTATCAGCGCGAGTTCCTGGGGTTTGGTCTCTTCATGTGCGGTCCGGCCGCCGCCTTGTTCCGCACGGACGTCTTCCGCGACCTCGGTGGCTTCGAGGATTACGGTACGCCCTCGGACACGATCTTCTGATACGCGCGTGCGCCCGCCATCCCGTGCTCCTGCTGCCCGGCGACCTCTTTTACTACCGCGAACATCCGGGACAGGCATTTCAGGCGCCCGACGTCGCCCGCCAGCACGCAATGGTGACCGCACACATGTGGCGAGCGCTCGTCAGCGGCCGATTGCCCGCTTGACGAGGGCGAAAGGGCTGGTCGCACGCCGCAATGTCGCGTTCGGCGCCGGCAAGTCGATCTGGAACGCCGCCGCGGCAGGGCGACTTCGACTCGCCTGGCTCCGCGCGATCGAAGCGGGATCACTCCGGCCGAATGGTTTCGCTATCTGCGACCGCCTCGGCGTTCAGGCCTCGCAGGAATGCCAACGATCGCCGAAGTTCGGCCTTAATCGCGTAAATCACGTCTTCCTGCACGATTCTTCCTCTCGAACCGATAAAACAACTGGATTCGGCTCGTCTGCTTACATGTTTGGTGGGATAACGACCGCCAGCTGTCGCGCGATCAGTCGCCTGGAGTCCCTTTGAGTTCCATGTTGATCGTCACTAGCAGCGCTTGTTCTGTAAGCGAAAGGGCGAAGCTGTGCGCAGTTGCCTGCTGCCCGCGGCCGGCTCTTTCTGCGTGCGCCCGTGATCGCGTGACAGCCGTCTACGACACGACGCCGGCACGATCAGGCGCCTCGATTACGACACCGATCACGACGACCACGTCGACATGCGCGCTTATCTCGAGCACGGCCGGACCGTCCGCATCGAAGCGGACGGCAACGCGCGACGGCATGGTCGACCGGTGGGATATCATCGGCACCGATGGGCCATCTCGATCGGCTCGGAACGTCGAGCGCAGATCGGACGGCCTCGAAGACACCTGGGTCGTGCAGAACGGCGACCAGATGCGCGTCGACATCTCGACGCGGCGCGATGGCGTCGCCGACCGCCGCGAGTTTCACGAGAAAGGAACGCTGGTCCGCGCCGAGCAGGACACCAACGGCGACGGACGCAACGGACCAGTGGCAGCGCTTCGCCGACGGTGAGCTCCGCGAGTTGCTCATTAGACACCTCGCAGAAGACTGGGCGTCCTGACAGACGCCTCGTATACGCGAACGATGGTTCGCTGGAACGCATCGATGCGGACATTGCACCTCAATAGCATGGGCGATCAGGCCCGACGTCGCGATTGATTGTCTTCGCGACAATGGCCGCTGCGGGTATCGCGTCTTCGGCGTCGGCTCAAAGTGCGGGTCGCTTTGTATCCGGGCCGCTGGTATGGACGCCGACCTTCCAAATCCGGGAAGCGGGTGTCGACTCGAACGTCTTCAATACCCCGACCGCCGCCAAAGAAGACGTCAGCGCGTGGCGCTTCGGCGACGGTCAGCTCTGATCCTGACGCTCGGCCTGCCTGCGGGCAACGACAGCGGGGGCGCCGAATATCACCGATTTCGAGCGCCACGAGAATCAGCGCGGGCTCAACCGGCGGGTCTCAGAGTCACCTGGAATTCCCCACCCGGTTCAGTCCCGACGTGACGATCTCATGGGCCAAGGTCAAGGAGCGTGCGAGTAACGAGGTCGACACGCGAGCGCCGCGGACTGACCTTGCGTTTACGCTCGGCATCCTGACGCGCCTGACTTCGCGCACTCTCGGTCACACTCAGTGCCGGGAAGCAGAAGTCCGAGTGCGAGCGGCGAGCTGTGGCTTCGGGACGTCGAGCTTTGCCAACCAATTGAACCGCGCGAGCGAACAGGCAAACGCGCGCGGCTCGCGTCAACATTACGCCGCTGACGACCCTCGCGATCGACGCCAGTGCCGGCCGGGACCAGATGCCGTTACGGCCAGAGGCCGAGACCGAAAACGCTACGCATGACCGCGGGCGTCGACTTCGCCCGGACGCGGTCCTTCGCGGACACGCAGGCGTTGGCTATCACGTCATGCAGCGCGCGTCATGCGGCGCGCGTCGAATGCGATTGCTGGTTCATTTTCCGGCGTGACGTCGGACGTGAACCTCAGTTACACGTTGCTCGGCATCACGCGGTTCACGGAAGTATTCTGCGCGACCGCGAGCTATCCGATCAGCGCGACACAACCCGTCATACGTGTCACGCGCGCGAGTCTCGACATCGTGCAGGCGATCAGGGCCCTGTCGATCTGACGCTACGCGCAAGCCGGGAGAAGCTCGCGTATCCGGCGACCGTCCTGCGGCGGCGCGCAACGATTATGCGGACGTGCTCGCGCGGCGGGCTGCAGATCCGCGTCGCGCCGCAGGGGACGCTGGAGCTGCTTGTACGACACCAACGAGCGCGGCGATCGGGCGGAGGCCCGCAATTTGGGTATCAAGCGCCGATTTACTTACACATAACACATCACTTACGGGTATCTAAGAAATGAAACAGCTACTTACTTCGTTCTGTCTCGTCCTGCTCGCTGCATCGCTGGCGAGGCGCGCAACCCGCGGCGCCGGGCGGCATCCAGGGAACGCCGCCCGCGACCGGCCGAGGCCCCGATTACGTCGTCGGTGCCGCAGGATGTGCCTGAAGGTCACGGTGTTCGACGAGCCGACGATGTCGGGCACCTATCGCGTGGATTCCGACGGCAGCTTTCCAATACCCGATGCTCGGTCGCATTCCAGGCGGCCGGCCTGAAGCGTGCGCGACATCGAACAGACGCTCAAGAGACGCTCGAGGACGGCTTCATCCGGCGCGCGCAGGTGACTGTCGACGTGGAGCAGTTCCGCAGCCGCAGCATTTTCATCGTCGGCGAGGTGCGGTCGCCCGGGAAGTATCCGGATGACCGGCCAGATGTCGCTGATCGAGGCGCTCGCGCGCCGCCGGTTCGACGACGCCGAACGGCGAGCAGCGAGCTGTTGCTGCTGCGGTCCGCGCGATGCCGGTGCGGCGCAGCCGCTGACACCCGACCAGGTCGGATCAGGCGAACGTCACGCGCATCAGCCTCGCCGATCTCCAGCTGGGTCGCCTGTCAGAGAACGTGATCCTGCAGGGAGGGCGACACGATCTTCGTGCCGAAGGCTGAGAAGTTCTTCATCACCGGTCAGGTGAGAAGTCCCGGGCGTACATCTACGAGCGTGGCCTCACGGTGCTGCAGGCGATCTCGCTGGCCGGCGGCCTCACCGACAAGGGATCGAGCCGGCGCATCAAGGTGATCCGCGACGGTCAAGGGCAAGAAGACCCAGCAGGGGATCGATCTCGCCGATGCCATCCAGCCCGGCGACACGCTGATCATTCCGCAGCGAGACTGCTGTAGAAATCGCGTCAAGATCCGGGATCCGGGATCAACATTCTGATCCCGGTCCCTGGGACTTGGATCCTGAAAATCATCACCACACATGTGCGGCATTGGCTGGCGTATTCGGCTGGTCGGAAGCCAGCGCGATTCGACGCCACCCGCGCGGCCGCTGACCTCTGCGCGGCGCTCGCCGCATCGCGGTCCTGACGGCCAGGGGCACGCTCACCGATCGCGGACTGCTGCTGGTGCACCGCCGGCTCGCCATCATCGATCCCACCCCTGCCGGCCGGCAGCCGATGACCACGCCGGACGGCCGCTATTCCATCGTCTTCAACGGTGAGATCTACAACTATCGCGATCTCCGGCGTGGATCTCGAGAGGGCGGGCGCCCGCTTCGCCGACCGCGTCTGACACCGAGGTGCTGCTGGGACTCATCGTGCGCGACGGCATCGCCGCGCTGAACCGCGCGCGCGGGATGTTCGCGCTGGCGCTGTGGGACAGCGTAGGAGCGCTCGCTGACAGTGGCGCGCGATCGCTTCGGCATCAAGCCGCTCGTACGTCGCCGCGCGAGCACGACCGCGCGGCGTTCGCATCGGAGATCGCCGCATTGCGCCGCGCGTCACTCGTCGACTCGCGACGTCTCAGCCGGCGGGCGTCCTCGCGTTCCTCGCGTGGGGCTACATTCCGTCCGCCGCTGACATGGCTGCGGAACGTCGAAAGTCTGCGCCCGGCACGTGGAAGCGCTGGCACGATGGCGGCCGCGATGGAAGGCGGCACGTTCGCCGGACTTCGCAACCGTCTACAGACGATCAGGCCGCCGTCGACGAGGATCGAGCTGCGCGCGCGACGCGCGAGGCCATCCGCGACAGCGTCGCCGCGCACCTGGTCGCCGGACGTTCCCGTCGGCATCTTCCTGTCGGGAGGCATCGACTCGGCTGCCGTGGTGGCGAGCGCGCGTGACGGCAGTCACGGGACCGCTTCATACGTACACCGTCGCCGGCGACGTGCCCTCGATGTCGGAGACTCGAGCCATGGCCCGCCAGGTGGCAACGCATCTTCGAAACGACGCATCACGAGCTGATGATCGGCGCGGCGGCGATCGAGCGCGCGCTGCCATCGATCGTGCGGCGGCTCGACGCGCCGAGCGCCGATGCCATCAACTCGTATTTCGTCTCGCAGGCGGTGGCGCGCGACGCGCGTGAAGGCCGTGCTGTCGGGGGTCGGCGGCGACGAGATGTTCGGCGGCTATCCGAGTTTCCAGCGCATTCCTCGGCGCTTCGCACCGCGAAGTGGCTCGCGCCGGTGCTTCCCGTGACCGTGCTGGCGGCGTCCGGCGCTGTCGGACTGGCGCGCACGGAAGCTGCAGCACTTCGCCGCCGCGTCCGGATGCGACGTCCGCGTACCGCGCGGTGCGCGGCAACTTCATGCCCGAGGAGTGGGACAGGCCTGCTCGGTCCGGCGTTCGACGGAGCGATGCGGGGCGCGATCGCGAGAGCGACGCTTGCAGAGCTCGACGACGCGTGCATTCCGCGACGGCTCGAGCATGAGACACCGCTGGCGGCGGTGTCGCGAATCGAGACAGGCAGGGTATCTGCAGGGCCAGCTACTGCGCGACATCGATGCCGTCTCGATGGCGCACGGCCTCGAAGTGCGCGTGCCGTTTGTCGATCATCGGCTGGCCGGCGAGCGTCTGGCCGGCGCTCGGCCATCACGCCGCATCTGCTCGAAGGCAAACGTCTGCTGCACGAGAGCCTGCCGCGGCCGCTGCCGGATGGAATCGTCGGACGTCCGAAGCGTGGATTCACGCTGCCCTTCGATGCGTGGATGCGCGGCGGTCTTCGCGAGACCTCGCTGCGCGGCATCGAATCTGCCGTGGCGCTCGGCTGGGTGAACGCCCGGGCGGCGTCCGCGGTGTGGAGCGACTGGGAGCGCGGACGCGCTCACTGGTCGCGCGCCTGGGGTCTGTCCGTGCTCGGACAGTTCCTGCAGGAGGCTGCGTGAGCGTGTCCGTCGTCGTTGCCGGTGACGCACATTCGACCCGGCGCGCGTGCCGTCTCGTTCACGCTCAACGAGGTGTGGCAGGCGCGCGAGCTGCTGTATTTCCTCGTGTGGCGCGACGTCAAGGTGCGCTACAAGCAGACCGTCGCTCGGCATCGGGTGGAGCGTGCTGCAGCCGTTCCTCGACGATGGTCGTCTTCACGATCTTCTTCGGCCGTCTCGCGAAGATGCCGTCCGACGGTGTGCCATATCCGCTCTTCTCGCTGGCCGCGCTCGTGCCGTGGACGTATTTCGCAGCCGCGGCCTCGAACGGCTCGACGTCGCTCGTCGGCAATCAGCATCTGCATGGCGAAGGTGTACTTCCCACGCGTGCTCGTGCCGCTTGCGGCGGTGTTGATGCCCGCGGTGGATCTCGCGGTGTCGTTCGACGATGCTGCTGGTCACTGATGGCGTGGTATCACGTGATGCCGACGGCCGCCGTCCTGCTGCTGCCACTGTACGTGGCGCTCGGCGTTTCGACCGCCTTCGCCGTCACGCTCTGGACGTCGGGCTCAGCGTTCGCTATCGCGACGCTCGCTACGTCCTCCCGTTCATCATCCAGATCTGGCTCTTCGTGACGCCCGTCGCGTATCCGGCATCGCTCGTTCCAGAGCGGTGGCGGCTGCTGTACGCGCTCAACCCGATGGCCATCCGTCGTCGAAGGCTTCAGGAGCGCGCTGCTCGGGAACGGCCGGCCCCGGCTCGATGGTCGTCGTCGCAGTCGTCGTTGTCGCCGCCGCGCTGGCATCCGGCGCGACGTACTTCCGGTCCGTCGAAGGATCGATTGTGGATCTCGCCTGAGCATGTCCGACGTCGCGATTCAGCATCCGCGGCCTCGGCAAGCGCTACGTCATCGGCGCGCGCGAAGCAGCAGCACGACACGCTGCGCGATCGGATCGCCGCAGCGGCGGCGCGCCCGTTCCGGCGCCTTGCGCGCGGGCGGTTTCGCCGCATCGACGACGATCTGGGCGCTCAAGGACATCACGCACGAGATTCACCGTGGAGACGTGGTCGGCGTCGTCGGCGGCAACGGCGCGGGCAAGTCAACGCTGTTGAAGATTCTGTCGCGCATCACCGACGCCGACTGAGGGCGAAGCCGACATTCACGGCCGCGTCGGATCGCTGCTCGAGGTCGGCACCGGCTTTCATCCCGACCTCACCGGCCGCGAGAACATCTTCCTCAACGGCGCCATTCTCGGCATGCGCAAGGCCGAGATCGAGCGGAAGTTCGACGAGATCGTCCGCTTCGCCGGAGATCGAGGAGTTCATCGACACGCCGGTGAAGCACTACTCGAGCGGCATGTACGTGCGCCTCGGCTTCGCGGTCGCCGCGCACATGGAGCCGGAGATCCTGATCGTCGACGAAGTGCTGGCCGTCGGCGACGTGCACTTTCAACGCAAGTGTCTCGGCAAGCTTGATGACGTGGCGCGCAGCGGCCGGACGGTGCTCTTCGTGTCGCACAACATGGCGGCCATCCAGCGGCTCTGCACGTCCGCGATGCTGCTGCAGCACGGGAAGCTCGTTCGCGCCGGCGACGTCCGATCGATCGTTGCCGCGTATCTGGGCGGAGAAGCGCGCGGCGGCTTCGTGGCCGTCCGCCCGCACCGGCGACGCCGCAGATTCTGTCCGCTGATCTCGAAGATGTCGCTGGACGTCCGCTCGACAACCCCGCCTGCACCGAGCCGATCGTCTGCCGGATGCGCTTTACGTTGCCGCACCGCTCGCCGGGCACGCGAGATCGGCATCGGCGTGCTGTCGTGCGACGGGATTCCGGTGTTTACGACGAACACATCGGATGCGGGACTTCAGTGCCCGTCCGGACCGGGCGAGTTCGACGCGCGCGTGACGATTCCTCCCAGATACGCTGCTGGCCGGCGACTTTCACCTCGCGCTCTGCCTGTGGAACTCGGGCGCAATTCTCGACCTTCACGAGCCGGCGCTGTCATTCTCCGTCGACGCGGGTGCGTCGCTGCTCTATGCCGAGAATGCGATGCGCAAGGGCTATGTGCATGTCGACTGCGCGCTGGTCGGTGACGCCATGTCGACGTGGCCGCGGGGATGCCGACGTGACGATCGTCGAACGGGCGATTCGCCGCGCCAAGCGCGCTGCCGGGTATGACACCCGCGATCTGCAATCACCAGATTGCCGCGCGCGACCCGCGCTGGCTGACGTTCTGCCGCGCCGTTGAATACATCAATTACGAAGCCGTGGCCGGCGACATCGTCGAGTTCGGCGTCTTCACCGGCATCAGCCTGATGCTGCTCGCCAGGGCGCAGTCCTACGATCCGAAGAGGAATGGGACGTCGGGTCGCCGGTTTCGATTCGTTCCGGGGCCTGCCGGGTTCCAACGAGCCGCATGCGCGATGGCAGCCCGGCGACTGCGCGTCGAACCACTCGTGGCATCCGCTGCTGAACATCGGCGATCCGGTGACGCCCGATGTGACGCGCCGGTTGTTCGAGGTGTGCGGATTTCCCGCGCCGCTGCTGCACGTCGGGTCGTTTGACCGAAACGCTGCCGGCGGCATTCCCGGCGGTCCATTCCACGGTCGCGCTCGCGCACTTTGATTGCGATCTATACGAATCGACGCGAGACGCGCTCACCGCGCTCGCGCCAGTCCTGCAGGATGGCGCGATGCTGCTCTTCGACGACTGGTTTCACTACCGCGGCCATCCCGGCAAAGGCGAAGCGCGCGCCTTCAGCGAGTTCCTCGCGGCGCATCCGCACTGGGGCGCCGTGCCAGTACCAGCCGTACTCGACGTTCTGCAATTCGTTCATCCTCCATCGACGCTGACATCAACACGCACGTGAAGGTTCAACATCTGATCATCGGCGCGGGGCCAACGGGCCTCGGTGCCGCGTGGCGCCTTCAGCAACGTGGCATCCGCGACTGGGCGCTGCTTGAAGGCGGGCGCGTGGCGGGCGGCCTGGCGCAATCAGTCGTCGACGACCACGGTTTCACGTGGGATCTCGGCGGCCACGTGCAATTCAGCCACTACGAGATGTTCGACCAGTTGATGGACGACCTGCTCGGGACCGATGGATGGCTCTATCACGATCGCGAGTCGTGGGTGTGGATTGCCGGCCGCTTCGTGCCGTACCCGTTCCAGCTCAATCTTCACCGTTTGCCCGAGTCGGAGCGGGCCGCCTGTCTTCGCGGCCTCGACGAGGCAGCGATGGCCGCGTCGCAGTCCAGTCGGGCGCCGGAGAACTTTGGCGAATGGATCGATCGAACGTTCGGCGCGGGGATCGCGGACGTCTTCATGCGCCCGCACAACCGCAAAGTCTGGGCGCGTGATCCCGGAGCTGATGGATTGGCGATGGATCGGCGACCGGGTCGCCGTCGCCGACGTCGCGCGTGTGCGCGAGAACATCCGCCTTCAGCGCGACGACGTCTCGTGGGGACCGAACAACCGGTTCCGCTTTCCCCGGCGCGGAGGCACGGGCGCGGTCTGGAAGGCGCTCGCGAAACAATTGACGGCGCGTGCCGCCGGGGCATCTCCACCTGATATTCGGCGCGATCGGTCAAACATGTCGATACCACGGAGCGGCGCGTGGCGCTGGCGGACGGCCGCGAGTTCCAGCATGAGCAACTCATCTCGACGATGCCGCTGGATCGACTCGTTGCCATGAGCGATCTGGCACGCGACCTGCGCGCGGCCGCACGCGACCTCGAATACTCCTCGACGCATGTCATCGGCGTCGGGCTGCACGGCACGCCGCCACCGGCGACTCGCGCAGAAGTGCTGGATGTATTTTCCGGAGGCGAACTGCCCGTTCTACCGGGTGACGCATTTCTCGCACTACTCGCCGAACAACGTGCCCGACCACTCGTCGCAGTGGTCGCTGATGGCGGAAGTCTCCGAATCGGCGCACCGTCCTGTCGATGAAGCGGACGTCGCCGCCGACGTCGTGCGCGGGCTCATCGCGACGTCGCTCGTCGCCTCGGAGGCGCAGGTCCATCACGTCTGGCACACGCGTCTCGAACATGGATATCCGGTGCCGTCGCCCACTCGGGATCGCGGGCTCGGCGGCATCCAGACAACGCTCGAAGCACGAGGCGTGTTCAGCCGCGGACGATTCGGCGCGTGGAAATATGAAGTGTCCAACCAGGATCACAGCTTCGCGCAGGGCGTCGAAGCGGTCGACGCCTGGCTCGACGGACGCGAAGAGATCACGTTGAGGCGCCCTGACGAGGTCAACGCCCGGCGTCCTTCGCTCGTCGCGAGGGCCGGACGAGCCTGACATGCCCACGGTGATGTCGCAGGTGCGCCGCGTCGCGCGTGGAATCCAGCGCGAGCTGTGGCGATCGCCGGAACGGACGATGCTGCACCGGCTCGAGCGGGAGTTCCAGCGGAAGCCGCGCTACACGGCAGGCAGCGTTGCCGTTGGCCCGCTACCGCATCGAGTGCGCGGATGCCGGCTCCGTCTGGCCGCAGTGGGAGGACATCTTCCTGCGCGAATCGCTGGCATTTGAAACCGACGTGCCCGCCCCGCGGATCCTGGATTGTGGCGCGAACGTAGGGATCGCATCGCTGTATTTCAAGCGCCGCTATCCACGCGCGAAGATCACGGCCTTTGAAGCCGACCCGAAACTTGCGGCTATCTGCACGGCGCAACCTCCACGCAAACGCCGCAGGCGACGTGGACGTGCAGGCCGCCGCGGTATGGACCACGGAAGGCGAAATCGAGTTCATCTCGGAGGGTCCGACTCCGGCGCCATTGCGCTGCTCGAACCGTCCGTGGAGGGACCGAAGGTCGGCGTGCCGGCCGTGCGTCTCCGAGACTGGCTGCGCGAGCCAATTGATCTCCTCAAACTCGACATCGAAGGCGCCGAGCTCGCCGTGTTGCAGGACTGCCGCGATCGGCTGCATCAGGTGCGCAACATCACGGTTGAGGTCCACGAATTCGACCCTGCGCGACGCCAAACGGGCGCGATGTTTCAGCTGCTCGCCGATGCAGGATTTGTGTTCGACATGAAGAGCCTCGTCTCGCTGACCTGGCGGACGCCGCGGCTCGCGTCGCCTTTTCCGGATCCCGCCCCGGTCTGGGCGGTCATCGCACGCGCATGGCGAAGCTGACCTCGCCCAGCGTCGTCTGCGTCGTTCCCGACAAGCTCGGGGGCATGCTGAACATCGTCGAGGGCCTGTTCAGATTCCGGCGTCCCGACGAATTCACCTACGGCGTCATCCTGACGAACAACCCGCTCGGGAAAGATGCGAGGTTCAACGGCCGGTTCAACGCCGATTACCAGGCGGCCTTCGAATTCAAGACGCCGATCGAGAACCTGCACGCGGTCTTGCGCCGGCTCAACGCGGCCATTCCAGCGGGCGAAGGAGTGCTCCTCGCCAACGATCTGTTGGAGCTCGCCATGGCGTCGGCATTCGACACCGGCCGCGCCGTAATCCAGATGCTTCACGGCGACAGCGACTACTACTACGACCTCGCCGCCCGTCATGAAAACGTGATCGACGCCTTTATCGTCTACGGCCGGACGATGGAGCGGAAGTTGAAGCGCGGCTGCCGCATCGCACCGCGGACATCCACTTCCTGCCGTACGGCCTGCCGACACCGTCTCGGCGCAGAATGCCGGCCCCAGGCCCGCTGCGCCTCCTATTTGCGGGACGCTTCGAGCACGGTCAAAAGGGGGTCCTCGATCTTCCGCTCATCGATCGCGCGCTCGCCGCTCGCGGCGTCGATGTCTCGTGGACGATGATCGGTGCCGGACCGGACGAGCAGAAGCTTCGCGACGCCTGGCAGAGCTCTCGTGTCAGTTTCCTCGGAGTGAAGACAACCGGTCGAAGTGCTGGAGATTGCTTCGTATCACGACGTCTTCGTTCTGCCGACGCGCTACGAGGGCGTTCCCGTCGCGCTGCTCGAAGCGATGAGCGTCGGGCTCGCACCGGTCGTCAGCCACATCGAAAGCGGCGTCACCGAAATCCTCACGGAAGGGCACACCGGGCTGATGCCGCCGATGGGTGATATTGCGGCGTTTGCCGATGCGATCGCGGCGCTCGATGCCGACCGCGGCACGCTCGAAGCGATCAGCACGGCTGCGTCGCAATATGTCGCGTCCGAGCACGATCTCCGGAAGCGCACGGATGCATACCAGGCGCTCTTCGCGCGATACCGCGATCTCAAGCGACCGCGATCGCCCGAAGCGGCTCTCCCGTATGGAAGCCGGCTCGATCGGCCGTGGATTCCGAACGCCGCCGTGCGCACGGTGCGAACGGTGATCCGGCGCGCGAAAGGGAAGCCCGTCTAGGCGGGTCAAGGAACACGCGTGCGAATTGTCCAAGCCGTGGGGTGGCATCTCCCACCTCCACCGGCGGCACGGAAGTCTACGTATCGGAGCTCTCGAAGCGTTTGCGCGCGGCGGGGCACGAGGTGCTCATCGCGGCGCCAGAGACGCTGGGCCAGCAGGAACGGACGTACGACGAAGGCGGATTTCCGGTCTACCGGTATCCGATTCCGCCGCGAGTCACGCGCGACGAGTCACAGGGACGCGTGATCGTTCGCGGGGCCGAGTTGTTTCACGAGTGGCTTCGGCGCACGCAACCTGACGTGGTGCACATGCACACCTATGTGACGGGCCTCGGTCTCGCGGAGCTCCGCGTTGCCAAGGCGCTCGGCGCCAAAGTGATTGCCACGACGCATTCGGCAAGCCTTGGCTTCACCTGCCAGCGCGGCACGATGATGCGCTGGGGCTCGAAGCTGTGCGACGGACTCGTGCGGCCAGCCAAGTGTGCCGCATGCCAGTTGGAGCATCGAGGCGTGGCAAAGCCGTTGGCGCTGGGCGCCGCCATGATTCCCGCGTCGATTGGTGCCGTCGGACGTGGCATCCCAGGTCGGGCTCGGGACCACGATCGGGATGACGAACCTGATCACCTATAACCAGTCGGCGCAGCGCGAGATGCTCGCGCTGGTCGATCGGTTCGTCGTCCTCAGCGACTGGGCGCGCAACGTGCTCCTCGCCAACGGCGCGCCGTCGAACAAGATTGTGCTGAATCGGCTCGGCGTCCGCTTTCCGCCCAGCCCATCGCCAAGCGGGCGCCCGGGTTCGCCGCGTAACAGTGGCCTACATCGGCCGCTTCGATCCGATCAAGGGCGTTACCGATTTCGCACGCGCCATTTCGATGGTTCCGCGATCCGCGCCGATCCGCTTCGAGTTCCACGGTCCGGTGCAGTATCGCACCGATCTTGCGGTGCTCGATCGCCTGAAGTCGATTGTCGGCCCCGACGCCTGGGTGATCTTCGGCGGCGAGCTCGACGCGGCAGGCGTCCAGGCGGCGCTCAACCGGATCGACGTCCTCTGCTGTCCATCGCGTGCGGTCGAGGGCGGGCCGACGGTGGCGCTCGAGGCGCATGCCGCCGGCGTCCCGGTCATCGGCAGCGATATTCCGGCGCTGTCCGAGCTCGTGCGCGATCAGCGCCAACGGCCGGCTGTACCCATCCGGTGATGCGCGCGCGCTGGCGGGCATTCTTCGGGATCTCGCAGCGAACCCGGGCCTCGTCAACCAGTGGCGGGCGAGCCTGCCGGACGTTCTGCATGATGGACGACGTCACGAGCGACTATCTGGGCATATACACCGAATGATCACCTGGTCGACCGGCGCTGTCACGCGCGATCAAGCAATCGCTGTTCGCGATGGGCTACTACGGCCGGCGCCTGTCGCACGTGGCCTTTCCGGGTGTCGCCGTGCTCTGCTACCACGGCATCCGCAGGGCCGACGAAGCGACTCCCTTCAACGAGCTGCATGTCACCCGCGACACCTTCGAGCGCCACTGCGAGCTGCTCGCGAAATCGTGCAACCCGATTTCACTCGATGATTTTCGCGCCGCGCGGGCGGGAACGCGCCCGCTGCCGCCGCGAGCCGTCATGGTGACGTTCGACGACGGCTACCGCGGCGTGCTCGACTACGGATTGCCCTCGCTCGAGCGCCACGGCGTGCCCGCGGTTGTCTTTATCTGCGCCGGTCCGGTCCTTGGGTCGCGCCATTTCTGGTTCGACGCCTTGTGGAGCCGTGAAGGCGAAGCGGCCGTGCTGAACGCGCGCGAAGCGCCGTTTGCCGAGTGGCGCACGCTCATAACCTCGATCGACAAGCCTGCAGACCCGGGCGAGCAGCATCGGCCGCTCACGGTGGAGGAGCTTCGGCGGCTGGCGGCGAGCCTGCTCATCGAGATCGGCGGCCATACCCTGTCGCACCCGACGCTGGCGCTTGCACCCGCCGAGGAACAGCGCCGCGAGATCCGCGGATGCCGCGAGGCGCTGCAGGATGCCATCAACGCTCCAGTCGATGCCTTCGCGTATCCATACGGAGGCGTGCGCCAGGACTATCTGCCTGAAACGGCCGGCATCGTGCGGGAGGCCGGCTTCACATCAGCCTTCACGACGGGCGAGTCGTTCGCGACGCTCGATGGCGATCCATTCCAGGTCCCCGCTTCGTGATGCTCGAAAGCGTCGGCGACGTGGAGCTCGCGCATCGTCTCCTGCACTCGTGGCACGCATCAGGAGCGCCCGCGTGAGCCGCCGGATTTGCGTGGTCACGGCGGGACGTCTCTCAACGTGCCCGCGGATGTTGAAGGCGGCCGACGCTTTTCACGAGGCCGGTTATGCCGTCCGGGTCGTCAGTACGCGGACGGCGGGGTGGACGACGGCGTCGGACGCGGGGATCGCCGCCTCGAGGCCCTGGGCGTGGTGTTCCGTGAACTATGACCGAGCCGAAGCGCCGGCGACTTGGCTGCGCTCGGGCGTCCGGCATAAGGCCGCGCGCGCGTTCGCGAGTGTCGTCCTCGCCGGTGCCGCAAACGGTGGCCACCGCCGCCTTCGCGCGCGTGCACCGCGAGCTCGTCGATGCCATTCTCGAAGAGCCAGCTGACTTCATTTACGGCGGAACGACGGGCGCGTTGGCTGCCACCGCGGAGGCCGCACGCCGCAGCGGGATGCCATTCGCGATTGATTTCGAGGACTTCCACGCTGGCGAGCACGCCGCGCCCGACGGCGATTTGTCCAACGCGCTGGGCGCGCAGGTCATGCAGTGGTCTGCCGAGGGCGCTGCATTCGTGACGGCAGGCAGCGAGGCGATTGCCGCGGCATGTCGAGACGAGCTCGGGATCGCCGCGATCGCGATCCACAACGTGTTTCCGCTCCCCGCACGCGCTCCCGTGCGCCGCGCGATCGATCGTGGGCGATCACCGTTTTCGGTATGCTGGTTCAGTCAGACGATTGGTCCTGACCGCGGACTCGACGACGTCGTTCGCGCGCTTGGCGCAACCGATCGTCCGGCGTCGTTGAACCTGCGGGGATGCCCGGCCGCGGGATACATGGAACGTCTGGCCGCTCTCGCGCGAACCGCAGCGCCCCGGGTCGCGCTTCGCGTGTTATCACCCGTTGCGCCTTCGCTGATGGTGGCGGAATGCGCCGCGTTCGACGTGGGCGTCGCTGCCGAGCCCGGCCACGTGCGGAACAACGCGCTGGCACTCTCAAACAAAGCGACGACATACCCGCTCGCGGGTTTACCGGTGCTCATCACCGACACGGCCGGACAGCGTCCGCTCGCGGACGATCTGGGTGCAGGTGCGCTGCGCTTTTCACCCGGCGATCACGAAGCGCTGGCCGCGCCAGCTCGTCCCGTTGATGACGGATGCGGAGCGGCTCGCGCAGGCGGGCGACGCGAGCTGGCACGCCGCGCGGACGCGCTGGCACTGGGATCACGAGCTCGAACGCGGAGCACTGGTGGCGGCCGTGGCAAAGGCGCTGTCGTAAATGCGCATTGCGATCACCGCGGACCCATGCCTGCCGGTGCCCCGCGTCTCTACGGTGGCATCGAGAGAGTGGTGGCGATGCTCGTCGCCGGATTGGTGCGTCGCGGTCACGACGTGACGCTCATCGCTCACCCTGACAGCCGGACACCGGCGCCGCTCGTTCCGTACGGGTTCCGCCGCATCGCGGCTGGTACTTCGCGTACGCGCGAACTGACGCAGATTGCCGGAGCGCTCCTGGCGCTGCGCAGCAGGGGTCGACATCATCCATAGCTTCGGCCGGCTCGCCGCACTCGCTCCGGTCCTGCCGATGCGAAGCGTCAAGAAGATTCAGTCCTACCAGCGGGCGATCCCATGGCGTGGGGTTCAGCGGGCCTCGCGCATTGCCGGCAACTCTGTCTGGTTTACCGGCTGCTCGACGAGCCTCTACACCTCGGACCACCACACCGCGAAGAGCGGTCGCTGGCGCACGATCTTCAACTGCGTCGATGTGTCGAAGTACGACGTGGTGGCGGCCGTGCCGGCGGACGCGCCGCTCGTCTTTCTCGGGCGCATCGAGCCGATCAAAGGGACGCACAACGCCGTGGCCATCGCGAGAGCGGCGGGCCGTCGTCTCGTCATCGCGGGCAACATCGCCGACGCCGCATATTTCCGCTCCGAGGTCGAGCCGCACGTCGACGACAAGACGGATTACCTACGTCGGCGAGATCGATGACGTGGCGAAAAACAGGATTCTCGGCGAGGCCGCGGCGCTGCTCATGCCGGTTGGCTGGGACGAACCATTCGGGATCGTCATGGCCGAGGCCTTTGCCTGCGGAACGCCGGTCATCGGCTTTGCCCGCGGCAGTGTCCCCGAAGTGGTGCGCGAAGGCGTCAACGGTTTTGTGGTGGCGTCGCCGAGTGAGGCGGTGGACGCGGTCTCGCGATTGTCCCGGATCGATCGCGCCGCCGTCCGGCACGACTGCGAACAGCGGTTCTCCTGCGATGCCGTCGTCGAGGCGTACGCAACGCTCTACGCCGAGGCGGTCGCGTAAGCCGATGCGTCGCCTGCTGATGATTTCGCCGCACTTCCGCCCGACAGCAGCGCCGGCACGCATCGCGTTCGTCTGCTGGCGCCGCATCTTGCCGCCGTACGGCTGGACGGCGACGGTGTTGACGGTTGCGGCGCAGGATTATGAAGGACGCATGGATCCGGAGCTGGAGGGTCTTGTGCCCGGATCGCTTGAAGTCGTTCGCAGCCGCGCGCTGCCGGCTGGACTCACACGTCGTCTCGGAGTGGGGATCTCGGACTGCGTGCACTCCCGGCCTTCGCCGCGCCGCGTGGCAGCTTCAGGCAGCACATCCCTTCGATGCGGTGTTCATCACGATCTATCCGACCTATCCGGCGGTGCTTGGTCCAATGATCAAGCGCCGGTTCCGCGTGCCATTCATCCTCGACTACCAGGATCCGTGGGTTGGTGCCTGGGGCAAAGAGGTGGGTGGTGGCGATGGCGGCGCCGTTGACCCGAAGAGTCGATCGACGCGGGCACTCGCGGAACGTCTCGAACCGAGAGTGTTGCGGGCGGCCGGTGGTGTTACCGCTGTGTCGGCACGGACCTATGAGGACGCATTCGAGCGAACGGGAATTACCCCATGCGAGGTCGCGGAGATTCCAATCGGCTGGGACCCGGCGGACGTCGAGGCGCTCGAGAGGCGCGGCGCGCATCCCCGACTGATTCCCGCCGATGGCCGCGTCAACATTTGCTATACGGGCACGCTGCTGCCGCTCGGCATCGCAACGTTGCGTGCGGTGCTCGCCGGTGCACGGGCGCTCATCGAGCGTGATCCGCAGCTGGCGGACCGGATTCGTTTCTACTTCTTCGGGACGAGCAATCAGACGACCGGCGGCGCCCGCGCGTCATTCCGCACGCGCGCGATCTCGGCGTCGAGCATCTCGTGCACGAACAGCCGGCCCGCCTCGATTACCTCGACGCGCTCGACGTGCTGCGGCAGGCGAACGCGCTGCTGTTGCTGGGCAGCTCGGAGCGCCATTACACGCCGAGCAAGATATTCCCGCGCTGCTCGCGAATCGTCCGCTGCTCGCCGTGTATCGGCGCGAAAGCACCGCCGTGGACATGCTGAGCGCCGCCGCGCCGCCGCCGGCGGCGCGCGTGATCACCTTCGACGACGATCATCCGGTGGAGAGTATTGTCGGCTGCGTCGCCGAGTCGCTTCGCGCATTGATTGGCACCGCCGGGTCCAACGTCCGCATCAATCGAGCGGCGCTGGAACCATGGTCAGCGCGAGCACTCGCTGGACGGCTGGCGCGCCTTTGCGATCGGATTGCCGCATGACGGGACGTTATCGCGTCACGTTCGTGCAGACGCATCCGGTGCAATACATGTCGCCGCTGTTCCGCCACATCGCGGCCGAACGGGACGACATCGAGCTCACCGTGCTGTATGCGCTCCGTCCCAATGCCGCAACAGCAAGGCGTCGGGTTCGGCGAGGCGTTCGATTGGGATGTGAGTCTCACCGACGGGTATGACCACCAGATTCTCGCGCCGGCGGCGCTGCGCCGCCGCTTCGATGCGGACAGTTTCGCGGGCGCCGACGTGGGCCCGATCGATGATGCGCTTGCCGCGACACGGCCTGATGTCGTTGTGGTTCCAGGCTGGCATTCGGTGTTCTACCTGCGCGCCATCGCCGCCTGCCGGCGCCGCGGAATTCCGGTGCTGTATCGAGGGGACAGCAATCTCGCCGCGGGGCCCCGCGGCCTGCTTCGTCCGCTCTGGGCGATGCGGACGCGCGCCGCGCTCAGAATGTTCGACGGCTATCTCAGCGTCGGCACGCGGAGCCGCGAGTATCTCCGTCATTTCGGCGTGCCCGAACCGCTGATTGTCGATTGTCCCCACGCGATTGACACCGCGCGCTTCTCGGCCTCCGCAGGAGCCGGCCAGTGCCGCGCCGATACACGCCGCGAACTCGGCGCGGGCGATGAGGACTTCCTCGTGTTGTTCGCGGGAAAGTTCATTCCGGTGAAGCGCCCGACCGATGTGATCGCCGCCGCCGGGCGGCTGGGTCCACATGTCGTCGTCGCACTCGCAGGCAATGGACCGCTCATGGCGGACACGCGCGCGGCGGCGGCCCGTTGCGGCGTCCGCACGACGTGGTGCGGCTTCCTGAACCAGGCCGCGATGCCCCGTGTGCTCGCGGCAGCCGATTGCGTCGCGCTGCCGAGCCAGTCGGAAAGCTGGGGCCTGATCGTCAACGAAGCGCTCGCGTCCGGCACGCCGTGCGTCGTGTCGGAACGCGTCGGATGCGCGCCTGACTTGATTCGTGATGACGTGTCCGGGGCGGTGCACAAGGTTGGCGACATCGACAGCCTTGCGCACGCGCTGTCGAGGGTCCGCGAGGCGCGCGGCGGCGGCCTCATCACGCGCGACTCGTGCCGCGCCGCCGTCGAGGCGCAATCGTTCGAACGCGCAGCCGAAGGGCTCTGGCGCGGTGCCGATCGCGTTCTGCGTCGCAAGCAGGCGCGCGTGGCATCGGCAGACGGCCATCCGCGTGTTCTTGCGACGCTCGGCAACATGGTGTCCGTATTCGGTCTCGAGCGCATGTCGTTCGAGGCCCTGCGCACCCTGCGCGATCGCGGCGCTGCTGTCCACTGCGTGGTCAATCGCTGGCAGAGCAGCCGGGTCGTCGATCTTGCCGAGGAGATCGGCGCGAGCTGGTCAACGGGTTACTACCACTACGCACTCCTGCGTCGCGCGACGATCCGCAAACGCCTGTTGGGCGGCTGGGACGTGCTCCGGACGAGCCTCGATCTGCTCGGCGACGCGTGGCGCTTCAACCCGACGCACGTCTTCGCTCCCGAGTTCAACGCCGTGCTGCGGTCGGGGCCCGCGCTCTGGCTGTTGCGACGCTTCGGCGTGCGCGTCGTGCTGCGGCTCGGCAACCCTCCCGAACCGGGACGTTTCTATCGGTGGATGTGGAAGCTACCTCGTCGATCCGTGCGTCGATCAGTACGTCGCGAATTCGTATTTCACACAGCGCGAGCTGCTTCTCCACGGCATCCGCACTGATAAGACACGCGTCGTCTACAACACCGTTCCCCATCGCCCGCACGGATGGCAGCCTCAACAAGCTGTGCCGGGCCGCGTCATCTTCGTCGGTCAGATCATCCCGCCCAAGGGCGTCGATGTGCTCCTCGACGCCGTCGGGCAGCTGCGGCGATCGGGCGTGGACGTCACGCTTGATGTCGTCGGCGACATCGATGGGTGGGAGCCGGCCGGGTTCGTCGGATATCGCGCCGGCGTGCGATCGCGCGCCGAAGCGTCCGATCTTGCCGGCGCCGTCCGGTTTCTCGGGCTGCGCGAAGACGTGCCCGTGTTGATGTCAACCGCGTCGGTGCATTGCCTTCCGTCCCGAGTGGAGCAGAAGGAAGGCTTCGGCGTTGTCGTGCTCGAGGCCAAGCGGGCGGGCCTTCCGTCGGTCGTCACGACCAGCGGTGCCGTGCCCGAAATCGTGAGTCACTCCGTCAACGGGTGGATCTGCCGTGATTTCACAGCCGAGGCCATTGCAGAAGGGTTGTCGTAGCTTCTGACTGACCCGGACCGTGCCCGGCGAGCGGGCGATGCCGCGCGTGCCTCCGAGCAGGAATTCAGCCACGATCGCTTCGCTCGGGGTTGGGCCGAGGTGTTCTCCGCCGCGCCCGATGTCGAGCCATCGGCCGCCCCGGTGCAGCCGTTCTGATGCTGTTTGGTTGGGTAACGGCGGGATCGAGTGAGGAGCAGACGCACGACGTCCTGGCGTCGATGTCCGGGGCGCTTCATGTTTCGACGTCGGAGCGAGAGGCCATCTGGGTGACCGCGAACTTCGGCATCGGCATCCTGGCTCTCGAGGACGCAGCCGCACCGCGAACGACGCACGAACCGGCGCGCGATGGTGATGGAACGGCGCTCTGGATGAGTGGCGAGGCCTTCGACTGGCCGTCGCACGGCGGGCTCCGAACCGTTGCCGAGAGTAGATGTCTTTCATTCCGGATGCGCCTTCTCACGGCCCTGCGCGCCGAGGGCGCCGGCGCGATTCGCGATCTCGACGGCGAATATCAGCTTGCGCTCTGGAATCCAGCCGCGAAGACGCTTCAGCTGTTCAACGATCGATTCGGAGCCTTGCCGCTGTATGTCGGAGAGAGCTCGCAAGGGCTCGCCTTTGCCGGAGGCGTTCGCGGCGCATCTGATGGCCCCGGTATCGACAACCGGCCCGATGTCGAAGCAATCAAGGAAGCCGTCACCTTCGGCGGGTATCGATTGGGCGCGCGGACGAACGTTCGGGGTGTTCGCATGGTTCCCCCTGCGACGGTGGTGTCGCTGTCGAACGGCGCCACGTCGATGCGGCGCTACTGGACGTGGAGCGAGCTTCGCGACGGCGACGCGGCCAACCGCGACGTCTTGCTGAACGAGGTGCGTGAGGCGTGGAGCACCGCGATCTCCCGGCGTCTGGAGGGCGCGCGAACTCCAGGTCTGATGCTGAGTGGAGGACTCGACAGCCGCGCGATTCTCGCCGAAGCGGCACGGCAAAAGTGCGCGATGGCCGCCATCACGTACGGTATCCGCATTCCGACGACGCGACGATTGCCGCACGTGCGGCGAGAACGGCGGGCGCGCGATGGGAGCTGTACCCGCTGTATGCGGACGGATGGCTCGAGCGGCGCACACGGCGGATTGTTGAAACCGACGGTCTGATGGATCTTGTCGACCTGATGCACACGGAAGTCTTCGACACGATGCCATCGCGGTTCGATGTGTATCTCAGCGGCTATATCGGCGATGCGGTCGCCGGCTCGAGCCTCTACGCGGTGAACTCCGCGGAGGACCTCGTGCGCGCGATGCCGTACTACGGCGGGGCGCTTGGACTGTCGTATGCCGACGCGCTGGCCACGGCCGAGACGATGATCGCCGCCACGCCGGGCCCGGCGCGCTACGCGTTGTACGAACAGAAATTTCCGCAATCGACGAGCCGTGTGACCGCTGCCGCGCGCCCGCATGTGACAGTGCGACGGCCGTTTGTGGACTATCGCTTCTTCGACGCCGTCCAGCGCGCTCCGCCCAATGGCGTGCCGATCACGCGTTCCGCGAACAGTGGCTCGTCTCTACCTATCCGGAGTTCTTCGCGCGCATTCCAAACCAGCGGACCGGTGTTCCACCCGGATCGTCACGTGTGCGATGGCACGTGACGCGCGCAGTCCGCTTCGGATGGCGTCGAGCGCTGGCGGCCGCTGCGCGCGCGGGCGCGCCCGTGACGGTTGCGGACCGCTCCTACCATCCCGATGAGCGGTTCTGGTCGCAGCCCGCGGCGCGCGCGGCGATCGAGAGCACGATTCTCCGGCGCGATTCGATCAGCGGCGACCTGTTCGGACGCGATCGCCTTCGCGCGGTGCTCGCGCGGTTCTTTGATGCCGGTGACGCGCCGGTGCAGGTCGTCGGCGCCCTCTACGTCTTCGAGCACTATCACCAGACACTCGGCGCATTCCTCGCTGGCGCGCGCCGCGATCGGCGATTACACGCATGCTGATTCGTGCCGCATTGATTGTCGCAGCGGTCTATTGGACCGGTACTGGATTGCCGGCCTCGCGCGGTCGCCGTGTTGCTGCTGATCTGGCAGCTCCTTGCCACCGCGGAAGGCCCGCCCGTGTTAGCACTCGCGCTGAGCTATCAGTGGATGCAGGTGACGGTCGGCATTTTCTATCACGACCGTCACGGGCAAGGAAGCTCGACGCGATGCTCGACACCGATTGGCAGCGAATGGTGCTCGATCGGTCTTGGGTGGATCACCGCGCTCGCCGTCTCCATCTTCTACGGGATCGTGCTCACGCGGCGGCGCTCTCCAGCCGCCTGAGTCGCCGCCAGACCGCGCCTTCTCTGACAAGATTCTGTAAGCTCGCATGCGGCGCATCGCTGCTGCTGACGGGTATCGTCCAGGAGTTTGCGTGGCGGTACCCCGATGTTCACGCAGGCCATTCTGGCGATCACGTTCTCACATCTCGCCCTGTTGTTCGTGTTGACGCGTCGCTTTACGCGTCCCGATTTTCAATGGCAGAAGCTGGCGGGCCTGATGGTGATCGAGATCGCGATCGGCTTTACCGGCTACTTCGCGGGATTCCGCGAACCGATCATGATGGCGGCGATTGCGGTCTTCGAGGTGTTCGATCGAAGAGACGTGCGGCACTGGGCGTTTGCCGCGGTGCTCGCCGCCGTTCTCGGGATGTCGAGCCTCGTCTGGATGTCGGTTCGCGGTCAGTTGCGCCAGGAGATCGACGAAGAAGTCGTGTCCGCGTCGCGCGTCGAACGCTTCGATCGCGCCCGCACGCTGTCGTCCGGATTGCTGACGCAGGCGCCGTCGGACTATGCGGACGCGACCACCACGCTCGTCGACCGGCTCTGGGCGATCAAGAGTATCCCGCGATGGCCCTCGAACGAGTGCCGTTCATCATCCCGCATACCGATGGTCAGATCATGCACGACGCGCTCGTCCATATTGTGACGCCGCGTTTCCTGAATCCTGACAAGCCCGATCTGATCTCAGACAGCGAGCTGGTGCGTAAGTATGCAGGCGCCGCCGTCGCGGGATCGGAATCGAATACGAGTATTGCGTTCGGTAACGCGGCCGAGTCGTACGTCGACTATGGGCTGCCGTGGATGTTTGTCCCGATCGTCATCTTCGGGTTCCTGATCGGTGCGTCATGCAGATGTGGCTGAGCGTCATTCATCACCGCGAGCTCGCGATCGCGCGTCACGACGGTCATCTTCTGGTTGTCGCTGTACCTGTTCGAGCGTTCGTGGGCCAAGAATCTCGGCCTGACGATCACGCTGATGGTGTATCTGGGCGGCTTCGTCTATCTCATTGACCAGTGGCTCCTGATGCGGCGGGCGCAGCACGTGGCGTCAGGCCTGGCGGATCACGTCATCGACACGACGGGCTGAGTGAGTCTTCGCGTCGTTCACGTCTGCGCCTATTTCGCTCCTGCCTTCGTCTATGGCGGGCCGCCGCGCAGTGTCTTGGGCCTGTGCCGCGCCCAGCGCGAGGCGGGCGTTGACGTCCGGGTCGTCACGACGACGGCCAATGGCGATTCCGAACTGCCCGATACGGTCGTCGCGCGCGGGGAATACGAGGGCATTCCCGTCCATTACTGCGAGCGCGCGTGGCCACGGTCCATCTTCTATGCGCCGTCGCTCGGCGGCGTCGTCGCCGCGCAGCTGCGCGACGCAGACATTCTTCACATTCACGGTCTCTGGAATGCAACGGTCTGGAGCGCGGCCGCCGCAGCGCGAGACAGGAGCGGCGTCCATATGTCGCTGTCGCCGCGCGGGATGCTGGCGCCCAGCGGCGCTCGCGCACGATGCGTGGCGAAAGAAGCTGTCTATCCGCTTGCGGATCGCCGGGTGATTCGCGATGCCGCGCGCCTGCATGCGACGTCGCACGCCGAGATTCGACGACCTCAATAACCTTGCTGACCCAGGCCGCGCCGTGTATGTGCCCAACGGCGTCGAGCTCCTTCCGGGACCAGACGGCGACTCCGTCACGCGCGCGACCGATTCAACCTGCCGCCAGCCGCGCCGCTCATCCTGTTCCTCGGCCGCATCCATCCAATCAAGCGCCTCGACCTCGGTGGCGGCGGCGTTTGGACGCGTGCTCGGCCAGCATCCCGACGCGCACCTCGTGATTGCCGGACCTGACGAAGAGGCGCATCGCGCGACAGTCGCGCCGCTCTTCACTCCGTTCGGCGCCTCGGTCACCTGGACCGGACGGGTGGATGACACCGCAAAGCGGCAGCTGCTGGACGCGGCCGCCGTTCTCGTCCTGAGCTCCAACTCCGGAAAGCTTCGGGATGAGCGTGGCGCGAAGCGATGGCAGCCGGCAAACCGGTCGTTGTGACGCGGACCTGCCCATGGCCTGAGGTTGAATCGCAGGCCGCGGGCTTCTGGGTCGACGCAGATCGGCCGACGCAATTGCAGCAGGGCTGAACGCCGATCCTGTCGAATGAGGCTGGCGGCGCAGGACATGGGGCGTCGCGGCCGGGCGTTCATCGCGTCGCATTACAGCTGGCCGCACGCCGCGGCCGCTCTCATCAACGAATACGAGGCAATTGCCACAGACCCTATCCACGTTGGTTGATTCGCCGCCGCCGTCCGTCAACACGGCCGGAACGTCGCCGTCACGACGGGTCATCGTCCTCACGCCGATGATGGGCGGCGCGGACGGCATTTCGGAGATGACGCGCCAATGGGTGCGCGTGCTGGAATCGCGCGTCGGACGCGACGTGGGCGCGCCTCGAGGTGTGGTCGCTCGGACGACCTCCAGCGGCCCGGCGAGCGCGGCTCGCGGCCACCGCATTTCACACGGCGCGCGGTCGTCGGATTCGCTTCGCGGCGTTCGCGCTGCGTCACGGTGTCGCGTCGGCCAGCCGATACCGCTGGTCGATCGCGCATGCACCTGCACCTGCTGCCCGTGGCGCTCCCGCTCGTGTGGCGCGGGGCGCGGCTGCTGCCGATCCTGATGGGCATCGAGGCGTGGGCGCCTCTTCGCCCGATCGAGCGCGCGGCGATGCGGCGCGCCTGGAAAGTTGACCGCGATATCGACGCACACCGTCGCGCGATTTCGTGCTGCGAATCCCGTCGCTCGCCGACCTTCCGGTAACGGTGTGTCGCCCTGGAGCTCCCGCCATGGCCCGGCCCGCGCCGGACCGGATTGACGGGCCGTACGCGACTCATCGTCGGCCGCATGAGCGCACGTGAACGCTACAAGGGGCACGACGCGCTGATCGAAGCGTGGCCGCTCGTGAGGCGTGCCATCCCCGGACGCGCGCCTGGTCATCGCGGGCGATGGCGACGACGCACTCGCGGCTGCGCGGCGAAAGCCGCCACCGATTCCATAACCTTCCTTGGACGGGTGGACGAGGCGCGGCCTCGCGGCGCTCTATCGCGACGCGACGCTTTTCGTCATGCCCAGCACGGACGAGGGATTCGGCCTCGTCTACCTCGAGGCGATGCGCGCATCGACGCCGTGCATTGCCGCGCGCGGCGCCGCGGAGGAAATCATCACCGGACGGCCGCGACGGCGTGATTGTCGATGCCGGCGATCGTGATGCGCTGGTCGCCGCGATGGTGCAGGCTGTTCGTCGGATCCGCAGACGCGCGGACGCGCATGGCTGCTGCGCGGCGCTGCAGCGGGCCGACGGGCGAGTTCGGCGCCCGACGGCGCTCGAGCACGCGCGTGCGTGCGACGTCACTGGAACTGGGAACACGCTAAGTGCTCATTCTCGGCATCAACGCGTATCACGGCGACGTCGCCGCCGCCATGCTGCGCGACGGCGAGCTTGTGGCGGCCGTCGAGGAGGAGCGCTTTCGCCGCATCAAGCATTACGCCGGATTTCCGCGCGATGCGATCCGCGTCGTGCCTGCGCGATGGCGGGCGCCGAGGCGCGTGACATCGATGCGTTCGCCGTGTCGCGCGATCCCAAAGCGCACCTGTGGCGGAAGGGGTTGTTCGCGCTGCGGCACCGCCCGAGCCTGTCGCTCATCCGCGACCGCGCCGCCAATGTGATGTCGGTGCGGCATCTCGCGCGCGCCTGTGCCGATCGGCGATGGGGCTCGACGAGTCGCACGTCTCGTCGCGCATGCACTACGTCGAGCATCACGCCGCGCACCTCGCGAGCAGCTTCTTCGCCAGTCCCGTTCGACGACGCGGCGGTCTGCGCGATCGACGGGTTCGGCGATTTCGTCAGCACGTCGACGGGTGTTGGTCGCGGGCCGTGCATCGCCATCCAGAACCGCGTCTTCTTTCCGCACTCGCTTGGCCTCCTGTATCTGGCGCTCACGCAGTTCCTCGGGTTCCCGAAATACGGCGACGAGTTCAAGGTGATGGGACTCGCGCCATACGGCGAGCCATCGTATCGTCGACAAGCTTCGCCAGCTCGTTCAGCGTCGGCGAGCACGGCGAGTTCTGCCTCGACCTGTCGTACTTCACGCACTGGTCCGGCGGCATGACGATGACGTGGGACGACGGCGAGCCGGAGATCGGCCGCGTCTTCACGCCGAAGCTCGAGGCGCTGCTCGGCCCCGCGCGCCGGCCGCAGGAGCCGCTCGACGCCCGGCACGAGGCGCATCGCCGCATCGCTGCAGCGCGTCTACGAGGAAGCGGCGTTCAGGATTCTTCGCGCGCTGCACGCACGCGTGCGCAACCCGCGGCTCTGCCTCGCGGGCGGCTGCGCGATGAACAGCGTCGCCAACGGCAAGATCCGTTCAGAGACGCCGTTCACGGACATCTACATCCAGCCGGCTGCCGGTGACAACGGCACCGCGCTGGGCGCGGCGCTTCACGTGTGGCATCAGCTCGGCGGCGCCCGGCGGTTCCAGATGCGTCACGGCTACTGGGGTCCGCAGTTCGACGACGCCGACGATCGCGGCAGGCGATCGACGCGCGGCAGCGGCGAGATCGAGTCGCGTCGGCTGCACGCGATCGCGCATCGCCGAGCGAGGCACACGCTGCTGCGAGTGGACGGCCACGCGCATCGCCGACGGGAAGGTCGTCGGCTGGTTCCAGGGACGGATGGAGTGGGGCGCGCGCGCGCTCGGCAACCGCAGCATCGTCGCCGATCCGCGCAGCGCGCGACATGCGCGACATCATCAACGTGCGGATCAAGTTCCGCGAAAAGTTCCGGCCGTTCGCGCCGTCGGTCGCGCGTCGATGCGCTCGATGACTTCTTCGTCGGACGCGGTGCCGGACCCGTTCATGATTCAGGTCTATCCGGTCCGGCCGGACAAGCGCGACGTCATTCCTGCGGTCACGCATGTCGACGGATCGGGCCGGCTGCAGACCGTGAGCCGCGAGACCAATCCGCGCTACTGGTCGCTGATCCAGGCGTTCGGCCGGAAGACCGGCGTGCCGATGCTGCTGAATACGTCGTTCAACGAGAACGAGCCGATCGTGCTGACGCCCGACGAGGCGCTCGACTGCTTCCTGCGGACCGACATGGACGTGCTCGTGATGGGGTCGCACGTGCTCGAGAAAGGGTAAGTGCACGTCTGCTTCTTCAATCGCTCCTACTGGCCCGATCTCGGCGCGACCGGGTCAGCTGCTCACGGAGCTCGCCGAGGATCTCGTGCGTGTGCACGGATGGGATGTCACCGTCGTCGCCGGGTACCCGCTGCGTTCGAACGCGCAGGCTGCCCGCGTCGGAATGGCGGAACGGCGTCCACATCGTTCGCGCGGCCGGATCGACGCTCGAGCCGAAGACGTTCACCGGCCGCGCCACCAACTACCTCACCTACTTCGCGTCCGCCGCCGTCAAGCGGGCTGGCGAATCCGCAAGCCCGACGTCGTCGTCGCGCTGACCGATCCGCCGATCATCGGCCTCGCGGCGCTGGCCGCCGCCAGCGAAATCAGGCGTCCCGTTCGTCTTTCTCTGCGAGGACATTTTTCCGGAGGTGGCGACGCTGCTCGAGGACTTTCAGAGCGGCACCGTCAACGACGCGCTCGCGCAGGTGAATCGGTTTCTGCGTGCGGAAGGCGCGCCGGATTATCGCGCTCGGCGACACGATGAAGCGCCGGCTCGTGGAAGGGAAGGGCGCGGACCCGGCAAAGGTGGCGGTCATCCACAACTGGGCCGACTGCCGGCCGTTGCGCCCGGGCCTCGCGACAATCGCGTTCGCGCGCGCAGCATGGCCTGGTCGAAAGTTTCGTCGCCCTGCACGCGGGCAACATCGGGCTCTCCCAGGAGCTCGAGATCGTGCTGCACGCCGCCGAACAGCTCCGCGACCGGCCCGACATCACGTTCGTCTTCGTCGGCGACGGTGCGAAGAAGACAGGATCTTCAGGAGCTCGCCGCAGCGGCGCGATCTCGCGAAACGTGATGTTCCTGCCGTTCCAGCCGCGTGAGGCGATGGATCAGTCATGCGCGACCGCGGACGTCTCGCTCATCTCGCTCAAGCGCGGCCTGGCCGGGGTGATCGTGCCCGAGCAAGGTGTACAACGTGCTCGGCGTCGGGACGTCCGTGCGTGGCGGCCGTCGAGCAGGACTGCGAGGTCGCGGACATCATCGACCGCGCCGGCTGCGGGTTCGTGGTCGCGCCCGGCGACGCATCCGCCCTGCGGGCTCGCAGTCGTCGAGCTCGCGGCCAATCGCGATCGGGCGGCAGCCATGGGCGCCAGCGCCGCGATGCCGCGCTCGCATTCGATCGTCCCCGCCAGGTTGCGGCCTACGACGCGCTGCTGCGAGAGGTCGCGGCGGCGTGCTGAAGCGCGCCTTCGACGTGGCGCTGTCGGGCGCGGGACTGGTGATCTCCGCGCCGCTCTGGCTGCTGATCGCGCGTGGCGATCAAGCTCGAGGACGGCGGCCCGGTGCTGTTCGTGCAGGACCGCGTCGGGATCGGCGGCACGACGTTCCGCGCGCTGAAGTTCCGCTCGATGGTGCCGCACGCGTCGAGCCTGCCGCCGCACCAGGCCGGCGAGGACGATCCGCGGATCACGCGCATCGGACGCGCTGCTGCGCGCGACCGCGATGGACGAACTGCCTCAGCTCTACAACATTTTTCGCGGCGACATGAGCTTTGTCGGTCCGCGCCCGCTCATGCCCGGTGAAATCGAAGTGCGTGGGCGCGGCGAGCTCGTTCGGCTCGACTCGATCGCCGGGTATGCCGACGCGTCACTCGGTGCGTCCGGGCCTGACCGGCCTGTCGCAGGTCTACGCGCCGCGCGACACGCCGCGCGCGCGCAAGTTCCGCCTCGACGCGATCTACGTCGAACGCAACGCAACCTTCTGCTCTCGACCTCTTCCTCGTCGCCGTCTCGTTCTGGATCACGTTCCGCGGCCGATGGGAGGCTCGCGGATGCAAAAGTTCTGACAGGCCCTATAATGAACGCGCCCGGCGCGTGGCCACGGCTCGCGGCCGGACACTCACACAGCATGCTGGACGTTGCGGTCATCGGAGGCGGGCCGGGTGGTCTTCATGCGGCGACCCTCCTGGCCAGGGCCGGCTTCGCCGTGACGCTCTTCGAGGAGCACGACGAAGTCGGCCAGCCGGTGCATTGCACGGGCGTGCTTCGCCGACGATGCGTTTGGCGAATTCGACCTGCCGCGCGCGAGGCGATCCTCAACACGCTCTCCACCGCGAAATTCATTTCCCCGCCGGATTCCAGATTTCCTACACGACTCCCTCGGCCGAGGCGCACGTCGTCGATCGCCGTCTGACTCGATCAGATGATTGCCGCGCAGAGCGGCGGAAGCCGGCGTGCGTGCTGCGCGCCGGCCGGCGCGTGCGGCACCTGGAGCCGACGGCCGCACGGCATGCAGATCGAGATCGACGGAACCGACTCCGGTGCGACGCGCGTGCCGTCGTGCTGGCATGCGGCGCGAACTACGGCCTGCAGCGGCGCTTCGGCCTCGGTATGCCGGCGGTGTCGCTCAACTCCGCGCAGCTCGAGATTGCCGGCGCGGCGCGGCGGCGACGTGGAGGTCTATTTCGGCAGCGATACCGCGCCGGGCGGCTTCGCGTGGACGGTCCCGGTCGTCCGGCCGTCGGGCCCGTTTGTCCGCGTCGGGCCTGATGTGCGAAGGCGACGCGTCGAGTCTTCTTCCGTCAGTTCGTCAACCGCGCTCGGCCCGTCGTGGGGCATCGTGCCGGAGCTCGATCGAGCCCGCGCCGTCGCTTTCTGCCCTTGTCCGGCGCTGCCGCGCACCTATGCGTCGCGGCTGCTGGCGGTCGGCGACGCGGCGGGACTCGTGAAGCCGACGACCGGCGGTGGCATCTACTACAGCCTGGTCAGCGCCGCGCTCGCGGCGCGAGACGCTCATTTCGGCGCTGCACGACCGATCGGCTCGATGCCGAATGCGCTGGCGGTCTACCAGCGGCGATGGCGGGAGCGGCTCGGACCCGGAGTTCCAGGCGCAACTTGCGCTGCGCATGCTGGCCCAACGGATGTCCGACACGGAGATCGACTCGCTGTTCGACCTCGCGCTGACCGACGGCGTCATGCCGATCGTCCGGCCGAACGGCGCAGTTCAATCGCCATCGGAACCTGATCGTCGCGCTGTTCAAGCATGCCCCGCGCGGCGCGTGCTCTTCAGACGTTTGATGGATTAGCGCCGCGATGGCGGGCCGACAAGGCCCGCCCTACGATCACCGAATAAGACGAGGGCTGCGCCTTGTCAGGCGCCGCGGCGTGCCATAGACGGCCGCTATTTTTTTGTGCGGATTACACTAGCTGTCTCGTGCGAATCTGCCTGGCCACGGCGCGACGCTTGCAAAGCCGCCTTCATTCCGCTGGCTTTCTGCTGTGCTGAAAGCCTGCCTGGTCGATCAGAAAGGGTTACCGGACGGGGACGTCACGATCCTGGAGTTCGGGCCGGATGCCGTCCGCCGAGGCGATCGCCAGCCAGGTCGTCGCGACGCGCACGCGGACGTCGTCGCCTTCTCGTGTTACGTCTGGAACGTCGGCGCGCTGATGCGCGGCGGGGGCAGATCAAGGCTGACGGCCGTCGGTGGCCATCGTCGTTGGCGGTCCGGAAGTCGGACCTGTTGCCGCCGTCGACGCTCGAACATTACCCGGCGCTCGACGTGGTCGTGAAGAGCGAGGGAGCGAGATTCCGTTCCGCGAGATCATCGAGGCATCGGCAGACGCCCGGTGCGGACCTGGATGACGTGCCCGGCATCTGCTTTCGCCGCGACGAGTGCGATCGTCGACACAGGTGACGCTCCGATCCTCCTCGACTTGAACCAGCTCGCATCGCCCGCATACCGTGAGGTTGGCGACGACAGAGAAACGGGTTGTCTGCATCGAGACACAGCGCGGCTGCGTGTTCCGCTGCAGCTTCTGCTTCTACAACCAGGACCTGTCCATCCGGAACCGCCGCTTCGACCTCGAACGCGTGAAGCGCGGAGATCCGCTTCTGGCTCGAACGCGACGTCCAGGAGCTGTGCCTGATGGACCCGGTGTTCCCAATCTCGAATGCCGAGCGGGCGAAGGAGATCTGCCGTTTCATTGCCGCACACAATCACCAGCGGATTCCGGTGCACACGGAGGTGTGGGCCGAGTTCATCGACGACGAGCTCGCCTCGCTGATGCGCGGAGCGCATTTCTCGCCATCGAGGTCGGCCTGCAGACGACCGGCGACAATGTGCTGGCGACCGTCGAGCGGCGGTTGCGGCTGCAGAAGTTTCTAGACGGTATCGGCTACCTGAAGAAATACGGCCTGATCTTCGAAGTGCAGTTGATTTACGGCCTGCCAGGCGAGACGCGGGAGACGTTCAGGAAATCTCTGAATTTCGCCGCGGCACTGGATCCGTCGATCCTGTCGGTCTTCCCCCTTGATGGTGCTTCCGGGGACCGAACTGTGGCGGAAGGCCGAGGGACTCCACCTCGCGTACAACGCGGAGCCGCCGTATTACGTGCGGTCGCACTTCTCGATGGACGAGGCGGATATCGAGTGCGGCGTGGGAGGTGAACCGCGCGCTCGACTGGCTCGAGCCGTTTCCACGATCGATTTCTCCGCCGCGAGCAGGGCATCACATACCGAGATCGTCGACGAATGGATCGGATCTCCGCCGGAGTCGCTTTCGACTTTGTAGGCGCTTCTGCGCCAAGAAGGAAATTCCGCCCGATTTCTATCGGGCCAGCAATACGTAAC
>ERZ1370068.1239-contig-11131_pt1 | contig 82963 bp, 105 predicted proteins | sample MGYA00561227_ERZ1370068 | MGnify/ENA primary metagenome ERZ1370068 (study PRJEB38410, sample SAMEA6850437) | metagenome | study: Metagenomic assessment of the ecological functions of the soil: analysis of the soil microbiota associated with the...
GGTTACGTATTGCTAAACACGGAAGCCCCTTGCCCGACTTCGCTTACAACCGTCACATCGCAACCATCATGCGCGCGAGTCCGCGCTCATAGCAGGGGAGACACGAATCACACGACACGATGCTTTGTTGAGCACGACAGGTGAGGCGGCGGAAAGGTGGAAACCCAATGGCAACTGTCAAAACGAAAAGAACCGGGAGGAATAATGTTGATCAACTTGCGTGCCGCCTAAACCGCCCAGAAATGTTGTGCTTCGCCATTTCGTGATTATGGGCGTCACAGCTAGAGACTACCATGAAATTAATGCTGTATGTCCCCTGCTTGCAAAACGGAGAAGACGCATGCGCAGCAACAACTGCGTCATTCGTCGCGGTTGCTGGTATCCCCGTTGCAGCCATTGCTACCCCGGCCTGCGGAAGCGAGGTGTTTGGGTTGCTGGGTCGGCGCCGGTATCGCCGCGGCCGTAATCGGCGGCGCGTTAGCTTCCCGCGGGCCTACGGCTACGGCTATCCAAAGGCATGGCTACGGCTATCCAGCGTACGGCTATGCCCCTACGCCTACGCGCCGGCGTACTACGGGGGCTACGCGCCGTGGTCGCGCCGCAAATGCCAGGAGAATTTGGGATACGGCCGAACCTCATGTGCGGGGCTGCGGCTGAAGATGCCGCTTCGTATTCGCCAATCAATCGGGCGATCGAGGGGCGTGCCAGTTTGCACCCGAGCAAGCTGAATGGAAGATGCACGCCCGCGAGGTCGCGCCAGTAATGCCTCCCGCGGATCAGGTCCCGGTCAAACTCCCGCATTCGACAATGCGCTGGGCACGAGTGGGTTTTCGTACGTCTGCCTCATATCCCAGCAGATCGCGACAGCCGAGATCGTCGAAGGCTAAAAAGATCTGTTCAAATTGTTCCACCAAATCACCGCGGATATTATTCGCCGCTTGCCAGACAGGCGTCGTGATCTGCCAACCGACAAGCGGTAATCGTCATCCAGCGCCGCGCGGTCATAGGCAGCAACGCCGTGCGTGCCACGAGAGTTCCAGATAGAGGTCTAGTCCGCGCCTCGACGGCGCGACGCGTCCCGCCGGACGGCGTAGACGCGAATTATTCCCAATGCCGTGCTGTAGAATGGAAGCTGCTGCAGAACTGCAATCAACGGGGCTCATTGCGACGCACACCCGAACCTCCCTTTACGTCATTACGTCATATTGTCTTTCATTGCCCGGGAGAAAGGTCTCGACTGAATTATGTATGGTGATTTATAACCCATTCCTGCATGCTGCCGCACAACGTCGCGGCCACGACTCGATACCGTGGTAACGTGAAGAGTTAAAGACAGTCCGAGATCGCGAGCAACGCGGGCGACAGTTTCCCAATACCGGGGCGGCGCAGAAAAACGCGTGCCACCGAGGGTCGTCGATGTCCCAGTTCGCGTGACCTACTCTGTCGGCGGACGACGTCGAAGCCGCGACCATCCGCGACGGCTTGCCGAAGGACGTCGAGCCCTATACCACTGGTTGAGCCCGCAACCAAGACACTTAGCCCTTCAGAAACAGCTGGCTAATGATGTTCTCCGGCTTAATGGCGATGTTCATGGCCCGCAGATTCCTTCTCGGCGCGATGATTTCCGTCGGTCGTCGCCAGCCGTTTGCCGGACTGACGGCCGGGCCAATGGCGATTGGCTAATAGGTCGATAGAGCTCTGCCATGGAGATGCATCAGGTCAGATATTTCCTGGCGACCGTCAGCGAGCTCAATTTCACCAAGGCCGCCGAAAAGTGCAACGTGACGCAGCCTTCGCTCACCCGCGCCATCAAGCAGCCTCGAGGACGAGCTCGGCGGCGACCTGTTTCGCCGCGAACGCCCGCAAGCTCAGCTGACGGAGCTTGGGCAGCGCATGCATCCGCTCTTGAAGCAATGCTACGAGAGTGCGCTCGGCGCGCGCTCCTGGCGGCCGCCATCCAGAGCGGCGAAGTCGGAGCCCTCAAGCTCGCCCTGTCGCGTACGATCAATTTGGAGCTACTGACGCCGCATTTGACCGAGCTCATCCGGCTGTTCAACCGGCTGGAGGTGAAATTGCTGCGCGGGACCGCGCCGCAGGTCGTGGAGTTCCTCAAGGCGGGGATGCCGAGCTCGCCGTTGCAGGGGACATCGGCGAGGAATGGGAGCGTCTCGATCGCTGGCCGCTGTTCACCGAAGAGTTCGGCCTGATCTTCAATGCCAAGCATCGTCTCGCCGCGCATCCGATGATCGAGATCGAAGACCTGCGACAGGAGCGCTGGTTGCGGCGCGCCTATTGCGAGCAGGCGGAACAGACGGCGGCACTCATTCGCGGCCATCATCTCGATGTGGATAACGGCCACGAGCTCACATCCGAGCGCGACCTCATCACTTTGCTGCGAGGCCGACCTGGGCGTCGCGTTCTGTTCCGCGCAGCCGCGCCGCGTCCCGAGACCTTGAAGCATGCGCCCGTCAACGGCGTTGAATTGCGTCGCAGCGTCTATCTCTACGGCGTCGCAGGCCGTCAGCGCACGCCGGTGGCATCGGCCATCCTGAAGATGCTGGCGCGCGGCGGACTGGTCGCGCTACACGGGCTGATCGCCGCAGGCGAACGCCGCTTTGGCGCGCTAGAGCGCATCCCGTACTGGATCGAATCGGGATGCGCTCTTAGATCCTTGGTTTTGCGCATGTCCTTATCGGTCAACTCGGTTCCCACTTTTCCGGGACATGCGCTAGCTCCCTGAGCGCCGCCAGCATGTCCGCGATCGCGATGGGCTTGCGGTAGTCGGGGTCCAAGAAGCGCGCCTTGATCCGCCGGTCCCGCCCGACCACGAACGTCGCCGGAATCGGCAGCATCCATGACGTCTTCGATGCGCAATCCGGAAATGCCGGCAATCAATCGCGCCACGCTGAATGTCACTGCGTCCCGATCCTGAAGTTCGCATCATTGTGAGGCACGCTCGTTTGCGAACTTCGGAATCGAAGGACACCAGACTTCGTGCTGAGCTAACCTCCGGTCGGGGCATGGTGTGTAAGGAGCACCTAAACGCCTTCTGGCCGATCACCAGTTCATCAGCTTCTTGGTGGCTTGCTCGTTGTCCTTGAGGAACTTGCGGTAGTCCTCGCCCTTGATGATCTGCGGGTCGAGCGCCAGCGCCTCGGCCTTGGACCTGTGCTCCTTCGAGTTGATGGTCTTCTCCAGGTAGCCGGTCAGAGCGGTCTCGACGTCCTTCGGCAAGCCGGCCGGCGCGGCGATGCCGCGCGACACCGCCCACACCTCGTTGAAGCCCTGCTCGCGGAAGGTCGGCCCGTTGGGAATGAACGGCGACCGCTCGGCTGACATCACGCCGAGGATGCGGAACTGACCGGCCTTGATGTCCTCGGCGACCTCGCTGACGTTGCAGGCGAGCACTTCGATGTTGCCGGCCAGCACCTGGGTCTTGCCTTCCGGCGTGCCGCGGAAATGCACCATCTGGAAGCTCGTTCCGTTGTTGGCGCCGATGCCCAGCGCCGCGACGTGATCGTCAGTGCCATGGCCGCCGCCGTTGAGCGTGACCGTACCTGGGCGGCGCCTGGCCTCGTCGATGACGTCCTTCACGGTCTTGAACTTGCTGTCGGGCCGCACCGCCCAGAGATTGGGATCGACGACGTGATTGATCAGTGGCGTGAAGCTCTCCAGGTTCTCCTTGCGCGCACCACCCTGCGCCTTATCGAGATAGCCGGCGAACATGCTCGGCGCGTTGATGTAGCCGATGGTGTAGCCGTCGGCCTTCGACGCGGCGAGCGAGCCCCAGCCGATCCAGCCACCGCCGCCGGCGCGATTCTCGACCGTCACGGACTTGCCGAGGATGGGTTCGAGATCCCTGGCAAGCAGTCGCGCCGAGACGTCGCTGCCGCCGCCTGCGGCATAGGGCACGATCACCAAGATCCCGCGGGCGGGAAACTCCTGCGCGAAGCCCGGACGATGTCCGACGACGGACAGCGCCGCCGCACCTGCGGCCGCGCCGAGAAAACGACGTCTGCTGCTCGAATCCATGGTCGCCTCCTCCCTGCCGCCGGTCTCAAATGCCGGCCATTGCGCCATGATCAACTCAAGGCGTTGCCCGATCAAGGCCCTGCTGCACTGCTTGCATCTAAATGAATCTCCGGCTCCGTTTCCAAGGCATATGCAAGGGCAGCAAAGATACGCCGAAGCACCGTTTGCGACCGCATTCGGACTCGGTGGCGTTACCAGCCACAATGCCCTTGCCAACAAGTTGAACGAGCGCAACGTACCGACCGCCCGTGGGCGGCAAGTGGACGCAGGTGCGTAGGAAACGCACTGGCGCGGGCGGCACGCTAGCGCCCTTTCGATGGCTGCGTGCGAAGGAACCTCCCTTTCGGACCGGGCTTGTCTCGATGGGCCAAAGGAGGACCCTAGATCGTGAAAGGCCAAGGTGGCTATGCGAATCGCGTGCTACGAAATCCGACAACCAAAAAAGGTGCGCCGGCAGACTGATCAGAGGATGCAAAACAACAGGACGCTCAAAAAAGCGGCGGACGAGGCCGAGAAGAACGCTTGTCCATGGGATCCGCAAGTGCGCCTACCTGCCGGTCAACTCCCGGCGAACTTCGTGGCCGAGATCGATTCCGTGGCCTCGTCCAACGTCAACCGTTCGACCACGTAGCCCACGTCGCGGCCGTAGAACACGTTGGTGATGTTCGGCACGGAAACCACGAGAATGCGTCCGCGGTGCTCCCACAGCGCGGACTCGATCTGAGCCTTGACGGCGTAGAAATCGAGCGGGTTCTTCTCATCGATGTCGTGAGTGTCGCGTACGGCGATGCAGACCTGCCCCACCCGCCGCAATCCTTCCTCGATGAGCTTGCGATGGCCGTCGTGGAACGGCTGGTAGCGGCCGAGAAACAGGGCCGTCGGCTTCTTCGGGTCGAACTTGGCCAGGAGCTTGTCGCAGACCTTCTCGGCCCAATAGATGGGCGAGCCGTCCGCCGTGACGCATATGTCGTAGCGCGATGGCGCCTGGAACATGGCATCGGTATCCGGGAAGCGACTGGTGTCGATGCGATTGAGCCAAACGACGAAGGCGTCGCCGAAGGCAGCACGAGTTTCATCCGTGGGGCAAAATGAAATCGGCGATGGCGTAGGTCCCCGCTGTCGACCACGCGGTCGCAGAGCCATCCCATCCGTCGCGCGTGCTCGATGCGATCCGGGTGGCCGAAACCCAAGTCCTTGTTGATGTTCGCGCGTACGTCGTCGGCATTGAAATGGACCGCGTTCAGCCGTGGCGCGAGCGCCTTGGCCAGCGTGGTCTTGCCGGCACCTGGGAGCCCCATCACGAGTATTTTTCTGGCCGTCGATGTCATGCTCAGATCGACCCCCTTCTGTGGCTGCCGGCCCTCTAGCCGCTGCCGCGATCCAGGTCCGAGAATTTAGATCGCTGTATCAGCAGGGTATAGAACGTCGGCAAGTTTTTGACCGATATTGGCCGATCATGCGCTAAAGCTCGCGCGCGTCAGCCGGGAACGATCTCCCGCTGGATGTCGTCGGCGCGGAAGCCGACCGCCTCCGCCTGCCGCACGCCGGGAATGACCGCCACGTCGTAGAGCTCCTCGATCGTGTGCTCGTAGCGCAGCCACTCGACGGCGTTGCCGGTATCGATGTCGACCACCTGCAGCCCGCAGCGGGCGACCGCGTCCTTGGCGGAGAGCCGCTCGTCGAGCGCGAGGCCCTCGAAGGTGCGGTTGCGGCGCGGCCGCGACAGCCCGATCACCGCGTGGCGGCCGGCGAAGGCGAGCCCGCGCGCATAGCCGGGGCAGAACGCGACCGGCGTGAACGCGCCGCTCGTCGCGATCGACGGTGCCGAACTCGCCGGTGCCGGAGTTGAGCAGCCACAGCCTGCCGTCGTAGAGCCGCGGCGAGTGCGGCATCGACAGGCCGCTCGCCACGATCTCGCCGCTCGCCACGTCGATGACGACGCCGCCGTCGCTGGCGCCGCTCGCGCCAGCCGTCGGCGACGTCGGAGCGGCTCACCGCGCTGACATAGGCGGGGCGCGCGCCGTCCATGGCGAGGCCGTTGAGATGGCAGCGGTCCTCCGGCGCCAGCGCGCTGATGAACTTGCGGCCGCCACAGCGGCCGGAAGCTCGCCTGATCGCTCACCGTGGCGAGGCAGGAGAACAGCGTGTTGACGAACACCGGCGCGCGCACGCCGTCGATCTCGCCCATGCCGATGTCGTGGATGTCGGTGCGGCCGGTGACGCGGCCCTCGCGCGGCACGAACTTGCGGTCGCGCGCCCTGCGGCGTGGTCTCGCCGGCGGCGAGCACGTTCTCGAACCGCCACAGCATGTAGAGGGCGCTGGTCCACAGCGTCTGCCCGTCGGTCCATAGCCCCTGGCACTGCTCGATGATGCGCTCGTGCGCGCGAATGCCGCCGTCGTCGCTTGCGGCCGATGAAGAACAGCCGCCCCGCCTGGTAGGTGGTGAGCGCGAGGCAGACATCCGCCGCCGCGAGCCATGCCGCGAAACGCTGCGACAGCAGCAGCAGCGGTCCCTTGTCGCGCACCTCCGCGGTGGAACTATCGGTCATCGCGCGATCCTTCCTGCAGCGGCCACTGGCTAGTGTGGCGGTTCAGAAGTCCGCATCATTCTTGCCGCGAGTCCGAAATGCGGACTTCTGAACCAAAGCCACACTAGATCAATAAGTTGCTAGTGTCCTTCGATTCCGAAGTTCGCAAACGAGGGTGCCGCAGAATGATGCGAACTTCGGAATCGAGTGACGCGACTTGAACAGCGCGGCGGCGGCGCCATCGCGTTCAACCCGGGGTCGGACTGGCACGTGATCGTCTAGCGGCGAGGCGCCGCTGCAAGCCTGCTGAAAATTCGCGGCCGGCCTCGGCTGCGCCGCCCGTTCCGCGCGCGTGCCGGGCGCGGTCAGTGGAGGCTCAGTTCGACCCGCCCGCCGCGTCAGCCGTGGCGTCGTGCGGCGCCGGTGGAGACGAGTGCCGGCGCCCGCTCACGCCGGCAACGCTCATGCGACGGGTGAAGTCGCAATAGGCGAAGCCGAAGCCGGACACCGATCCGCGGAAGCTGCGGTCGTCCATCTTGTCGAGATTGAAGCACGGCTCGAACGGGATGCCCTGGAGCGACGCGCACACCGCCTCGCCCCGGACCCTCAGCGTTCCCGCCGGGAGCCATACCTGTTTCATCGGCCCCGCGCCGCGGAACTGGATGTTGCCGATGACCGAGCCGTCGCTGTAGATCCGGCCGGCGCCGCGCGAGCCATCGAAACAGTTGAATGCGAACAGCTTGCCCGGCCACGAAGCGGCGCGCCGCGTCGGCGGTGAGTGTTTCGGCGAAGGCCGAACTGGTCGTGAGCAAGGTCACAACCACAATCGCGAACCGCGCAATCATCTCGATCCCCTCCCCTTACCGCCGCCGCGGCAGTCATAACCGAGCATTAACCATAAGAATCTGGCGCGATCTTGCCGGATCATGGTCAACAAATTCTGAACGCGCCTTACCCCACCCTGACCGCGAGCCGTCCCCGAACCTGACCCGCGACGATGTTCCGGGCCGCCTCGATCGTCTCGGCAAGCGCGATGTCGCTCGTCATGGCCGCAAGCTTTCCCCGATCGAGCTCGCTTTCCAGACGCGCCCACGCGGTTCGCCGATCGGCCATCGGACGCATGACAGAATCAATGCCGAGCAGCGAAACACCACGCAGGATAAATGGCGCAACGCGAAGTCGGCAAATCCATGCCGCCCGCCAGTCCACAGGCCGCCACGGCTCCGCCATAGCGCGTCATCGACAGCAGATTGGCGAGCGTGGTCGAGCCGACGCGTATCGATGCCGCCGGCCCAGCGCTCTTTTGCCAATGGTTTTGCGGGTCCGGCGAGTTCCTTGCGTTCGATGATCTCGCTCGCGCCCAAGTTTTTCAGGTAGTCGGCCTCCTCCGCGCGGCCGGTCGAGGCCGTGACCTGAAAGCCACGCTGGGAAAGAATTGCAACTGCAACCGAGCCGACGCCGCCGGCGGCCCCGGTAACGAGCACCGGCCCGCTCATCGGCGTGAGGCCGCGACGCTCGAGCGCCATCACCGCCAGCATGGCGGTATAGCCCGCGGTTCCGATCGCCATGGCCTCGCGCGCGCTCATGCTCGGCGGCAGCCGCACCAGCCAGTTTCCGTTCACCCGCGCCTTCTCGCCGTAGCCGCCCAGGTGGGTCTCGCCGCAGCCCCAGCCGTTGAGGATCACCTTGTCGCCGGCCTTCCAGTCGGGATGGGTCGAGGTCTCGACCGTGCCGGCGAAATCGATGCCGGGATCATCGGAAAGCGGCGCACCACCGGCGCCTTGCCGGTGATCGCCAGGCCATCCTTGTAATTGAGCGTCGACCATTCGACCCGGACGGTGACGTCACCCTCCATCAGATCGCGCTCATCGAAATCGGCGAGGCCGGCCTTCGGCCCGGCCTCGGTCTTCTCGATCACGATCGCCTTGAATGTCGCCATATGGTTCTCCTGCGCTAGTGCGTGGATTTGAAGTTCTTATCATTGTAGCCGCGCGTTTGCGTAGGAACTTCAAACCCAAAACCGCACTAGAATCAGTGACGACTTCGAGCCCAGGACGGACCTCAATCAGCCGGTCGGTGGCTTGCCGGTGTTAACCGCCAATTGAGCGTCGAAAGCCCGCTTGTAGGCGGGCCGCGCTTCGCCGCGGGCGACATAGGCGGCCAGGTTCGGATATTCGTCCAGAATGCCCGATGATTTCAGCCTGAGCAGCACCGACACCATCATCAGGTCGCCCGCGCTGAACCCACCATCGAGCCAGTCGGCACTGCCAAGGCGAGCGGAAAGTTGCTTCAACCGGTCGCGGACGCGATCCTCGACCAGAGGCAGGCGCTCCTTACTCCAGGGCTTATCGCCCTCCAGAAGCCTGGCGGTTGCGAGTTCAAGGATCGCCGGCTCCACCGTGTTGAGCGCGGCAAACATCCATGTGATCGCGCGCGCCCGCGCATCGGCATCGTCCGGCAGCAGGCCCGCATGGCGCTCGGCGATATGGAACACGATCGCCCCTGTCTCGAACAGGGCGAGATCGCCTTCCTCATAGGTCGGAATCTGGCCGAAAGGATGAAGCGCCAGATGCGCGGGTTCCTTCATCGCACGGAACGAAACAAGGCGAACCTCGTAGGGTTGGCCCACTTCTTCAAGCGCCCAGCGAACGCGCGTATCACGCGCCAGTCCCTTGCCGCCATCGGGTGACCGTTCAAAGGCGGTAATGGTGATGGTCATCGTGAGGCGCCTCCTTGGCGAACATCATTGGACTCGCGGTCACTGATAGACGTCAATGCGCCACCTAGGCCGGCGCCATCGCGAGCCGCGCCACCGGCTTCTCGACGATCGGCAGATTGATGACGGCGGACAGCACGCCGAACAGCACGCCGAGCCACCACACGATGTCGTAGGAACCGGTGCGCTCGTACAGCAGCGCCGCCGAGATAGACGCCGAGGAAGCCGCCGACCTGATGGCTGAAGAACGCGATGCCGAACAGCATGGCCATCCAGCGCGTGCCGAACATCACGGCGACCAGGCCGGCGGTCGGCGGCACCGATGACAGCCAGAGCAGCCCGGTCACGGCGCCGTAGATCAAGCGCCACGGCCGGGCTCGCCGGCAGCGTGATGAGGAACACCACCGCCAGCGCGCGGGCGAAGTAGATGACGGCGAGGATGTAGCGCTTGGGCATGCGGCCGCCGAGCCAGCCCGACGTCATCGCGCCCACGATATTGAACAGCCCGATCACGCCCAGCGTCCAGCCGCCGACCTCCGCCGAAAGGCCGCGGTCGATCAGGTACGACGGCAGATGCAAGGTGACGAAGCCGAGCTGGAAGCCGCAGGTGAAGAAGCCGAGCACCAGCAGGATGTAGGAGCGGTGCCCGAGCGCCTCGGCCAGCGCCTGCTTGTAGTTCTGGATCTGCGCTCGGCGCGGCTTCGGCCGCGCAGCTGCTACCTTGTCTGCGATCATCCTGGCGCAGACTGCGTACACTTGTCTGCGATTCATCCTGGCGCAGACTGCGTACACTTGTCTGCGCTGCGCATCGGAGCGCGGCGTGGCGATCGCGAAGGCGAGCGGGACGATCAGCAGCAGGAGGCCGGCGAAGACCTCGAGCGTGGTTCGCCAGCCCAGCGTGTCGATCAGGCCGACGGCGAGCGGAGAGAACAGGAACTGGCCGAACGAGCCCGACGCCGTGCCGGCGCCGAAGGCGAGCGAACGCCAGCTTTCCGGCAGCAGCTTGCCGAACGACGAGATGCACCAGATTGAACGAGCAGCCGGACAGGCCGAAGCCGATCAGCACGCCGCTCGAGAGGATACAGCGTTTCCGGGCGTCGAGGCGTGCGCCATCATGAAGATGCCGGCGGCGTAGAGCAGCGTCCCGGCAATGATCACGCGCACGGTGCCGAAGCGGTCGGCGATGCGCGCCCGAAAACGGCTGGGCGGCGCCGTAGAGCAGCGTCTGGATCGCGACCGAGAGCGCGAACACCTCGCGGCCCCAGCCGCTGGTCGTGAGACATCGGCGTGAGAAAGAAGCCGAGGGTCGAGCGCGGCCCGAAGCCGATCATGGAGATGAGGCAGCCGCAGATCAGGACGACCGCAGGCGTGCGCCAGGAATCCGAACGCCAGCCGGCGGAGGGCAGAGGACGGATGCTCTCGGTCGCGGGTCTATTTTCTTGCTGCACCGTGGCCCCTCGTGTCCTCCGTCGTCCGCTTCAGGCCGGCGCGGCCACCGGGCGGGCAACGGGCTTCTCCACAATCGGCAGATTGATTGCCGCTGACAAGAGGCCGAGCAGGATCGAGAGCCACCAGACCGCGTCGTAGGAGCCGGTGCGCTCGAACAGGAGGCCGCCGAGCCAGACGCCGAGGAAGCCGCCGACCTGGTGGCTGAAGAAGGCGAAGCCGAACAGCATGGCGAGCCAGCGCGTGCCGAACATCAGGGCGACGAGGCCGGACGTCGGCGGCACGGTCGACAGCCACAGCAAGCCCAGCACGCGCCGAGAAGACCAGGGTCGTGACCGCGCTCGGCGGCAGCAGGATGTAGACGAGGATCGCCGACCGCGCGCCCAAAATAGATCAACGACAGGAGGTAGCGCTTGGGCATCAAGTCGGAGAGCCAGCCGGCGGTGATGGCGCCGACGATGTTGAACAGCCCGATGGTGGCGATCGCCCAGCCGCCGATTTCGGCGGGAAGGCCGCGGTCGACCAGATAGGCCGGCAGATGCACGGCGATGAAGAAGATCTGGAAGCCGCAGGTGAAGAAGCCGAGCACGAGCAGCACGTAGCTGGTGTGGCCGAATGCTTCGGTGAGCGCCTGCACCACCGATTGCCGCGGCGCGCCGGCTGCGCCGCGGCCGCGCCGGCCTGTCGTGGCGCGGCGAGCGCGAACGAGAGCGGCAGGATGAGAAGAACGACGGCGGCGAAGATGAGCAGCGTGTCCTGCCAGCCGAATCGGTCGATGAGCGCCACCGCGAGCGGCGAGAACAGGAACTGCCCGAACGAGCCGGCAGCGGTGCCGGCGCCGAAAGCGATCGACCGCCACTCCGGCGGCATCAGCTTGCCGAACGCGCCGATGACGATGGTGAAGGACGCGCCGGCGAGCCCGAAGCCGACGATCAGCGCCGGCGGTCAGATGGAGCATCGGCGGCGTGTCGGCATAGCGCCATCGACGCCAGGCCGAGCGCAGTAGAGGATGGCTCCCACGCTCAGCACCGGCACGGCGCCGATAGCGGTCCGCCATCGCGCCCGGCGAACGGCTGGGCCGCGCCCCACAGCAGCATCTGGATCGCGAGCGCGAGCGCGAAGACGTCGCGGCCCCAGCCGTACGCGCTCGACATCGGGGTGAGGAAAATGCCGAGCGCCGAGCGCGGCCCGAAGCCGAGCACGCCGATCAGGCAACCGCAGACCAGGATGACGCGCGGGCGTGCGCCAGGACACCGGCCGACGCGCGACGGACGACGAGCCTCGTTGTGTTCCTGCACGGTCCTCTTGCGTCCTTCGTCCCGTGCCGGTGTTCAGGCCGGAGCGGCAGCGAGGCGCTGCACCGGCTTCTCCACGATCGGCAGATTGATCACCGCCGAGAGCACGCCGAACAGAACCGACAGCCACCACACCGCATCGTAGGAGCCGGTGTTCACGAACACGACGCCGCCGAGCCAAACGCCGAGGAAGCCGCCGACCTGGTGGCTGAAGAACGCCAGGCCGGCGAGCGTGGCGAGCCAGCGCGTGCCGAACATCAGGGCGATGATGCCGTTGGTCGGCGGCGACCGTGGACAGCCAGAGCAGGCCCATGACCGCGCCGAACAGGATCGCGGACACCGGCGTGACCGGGAACGAGATGAAGGCGAGCACGGCGGCGGCGCGGCCGAAATAGATGAACGAGAGGATGTAGCGCTTGGGCATGAGATCGCCGAGCCAGCCGGCGGTGAGCGAGCCGACGATGTTGAACAGCCCGATCACGGCGATGGTCCAGCCGCCGACCTCGGCGGAAAGGCCTTTGTCCACCAGATAGGCCGGCATGTGCACGGTGATGAATGCGAGCTGGAAACCGCAGGTGAAGAAGCCGAGCACCAGCAGCATGTAGGATCGGTGACGCGAGCGCTTCCGACAGTGCCTGCCGCAGCGATTGGGTCGGCACGCCGTGCACTGCTCCGGCTCCGGCGGGCGCCGTCGCGATCGCAACCGACAGCGGCAGCACCATCAGCATGCCGACACCGAAGACCACCAGCGCGGTCTGCCAGCCGAACGCATCCATCAGCGAGACCGCGAGCGGAGAATAGAGAAACTGGCCGAACGAGCCCGCCGCCGTGCCGGCGCCGAAGGCGAGCGAACGCCAGCGCGCCGGCAGGAGCTTGCCGAAAGCGCCGAGCACAACGGAGAACGAACAGCCGGCGAGGCCGAAGCCGATGAAGCACGCCGGCGCCGAGGTCGAGCATCCCGGGCGTGGTCGAATAGGCCATCAGGACAAGGCCGATGGCATAGAACACGCCGCCGGCGCACAGCACGCGCATCGTGCCGTAGCGATCGGCAATCGCGCCGGCGAAAGGCTGACCGACGCCCCACAGGATGTTCTGTATCGCCAGCGCCAACCCGAACACGTCGCGATCCCAGCCGTTGGCCTGGGACATCGGCGTGAGAAAGAAGCCGAGCGACGCGCGCGGACCGAAGCTCAACAGCGAAATCATGCAGCCGCACGCCACGATCACGGCGGGCGTGCGCCAGCCGATGCTGGCGGCGCGGGAACGGAAGGCAACGAAATCGCCATGGCAGAACCTGTGTGAGCCGGAGCCAGCCCGGCAGCTCAAGTCAGGGATCGCACGCGTGCGGTGGATTTGAATCGACGCGAAACGTTACAGCTCAAATCGGGCGCCGGTCCGCGCTGCGATTTGCGTGTGCCGATTGTTGTTGTCGCGCCGAACTGCTTTCCTCGGCGTGCTTGTACGGCCTCCCGTCACCGCTCCCAAATGAATCTTGTTCAAGCCTGCATCCATCCGGCGCATGGCAGCCGGGCGGGGCGGGGCTGGAAATTTCCCCGGACGACTGCTATATCTGTTTTGCTCGATTTGAGGATAATAGCCCTCGGGCAGTTCAGGCCGGCTCAGCCGGATGTTTTCGTCCTCGATTATGCTCAATATGAGTATATACTGGCGATCGGGAGGTCGCCATGCCGATCCTGCAAGCCTTCGGTCCGTCCGCCGGGCGTGCGCCTATGCCTCCACCCATTGCGGGCGCCTCCGCCGCGGCCCGCCGCTACGGCGTGCTGCCGGTGCCTTCGCTCGAATGGAACGCCCAGGTCGAGCGCGAGACTGCGCAGCTCTACGACCGCGTGCAAGGACGTCGATTCCGCCGGTCGAGTGGCCGTTCTTCGCGCCCTACGTCAAGGCGATCAACGCGCTCAAGCAGGAGCGCAACGCCGTCATCCTGGCGCACAATTACCAGACGCCGGAGATCTACAACTGCGTCGCCGATTTCGTCGGCGACTCGCTCCAGCTTGCGCGCGAGGCGACCAAGGTCGACGCCGACATCATCGTGCAGTGCGGCGTGCATTTCATGGCCGAGACCTCGAAGATCCTCAATCCGGACAAGACCGTGCTGATCCCCGACCTGCAAGGCCGGCTGCTCGCTCGCGGCCTCGATCACCGGCGAGGACGTGCGGCTGTTGCGCGGCGAAATTCCCGGGCGTGCCGGTGGTCGCCTATGTCAACACCTCGGCCGAGGTGAAGGCCGAGGTCGACATCTGCTGCACCTCCTCGAATGCCGCTCGAGGTGGTCGAGAGCCTCGGCAGCCGACACCGTCATCTTCCTGCCCGACCAGTATCTGGCGAAATACGTCGCCGGCGCAGACCAAGGTGAAGATCATCGCCTGGCAGGGCGCCTGCGAGGTGCACGAGCGCTTCACCGCCGAGGAGCTGCGACACTATCGCGCGGGCGATCCCGTCGCTGCAGATCATCGCGCATCCGGAATGCCCGCCCGACGTGATCGAGGAGGCCGACTACACCGGCTCGACCGCCGGCATGATCGACTGGGTGCGCAAGAACCGCCCGCGCCGCGTGGTCATGGTCACGGAATGCTCGATGGCCGACAACGTGCAGGCCGAATTGCCCGACGTCGAGTTCGTGCGTCCGTGCAATCTCTGCCCGCACATGAAGCGGATCACGCTGCCGAAGATTCTCGACAGCCTGGTCTATCTCAAGGAGGAGGTGGTGATCGATCCCGCCATTGCCGCGAAGGCGCGGCGCTCGGTCGAGGCGATGGTCAATCTCAAGCGCTAGGTTGAGACTACCAGGTCAGAAAGGTCTCAGGATGTTCGGGTCACGCTCGTGCCACGACCGGTGCGCTCCTCTCCGTTGGGAAGGTCGGGTGAGGAGCTCGAACCTCTCCAGAGACCATGCCCCACTCCCATCGCTCTCCCTATGGGAGAGGCACACCACGTACGCTGGCCGACCGGCGTCCATACCTCTGCGCTTCGTCATGACCACGTCCCTTCTCTGTCCCGACGCCTTTCTTTCGCCGCTCGAGATCGATGCCGTGGTCACGCGCGCACTGGCCGAGGATCTCGGCCGTGCCGGCGACGTCACCTCGATCGCGACCATTCCCGAGGATACGCCGGCGCGTGCGATCGTGGTCGCGCGCGAGGCCGGCGTGATCTCCGGCTTGCCGCTGGTCGCCGCCGCGTTTCAAAAGCTGGCGCCCGAGATCGCGATCGCGGCGCAGTGCCCGCGACGGCGCGAGCGTCGCGACCAAGACCGCGCTGATGACGGTGCAGGGGCCGGCGCGCGCGGTGCTGGCGGCCGAGCGCGTGGCGCTCAATCTGCTCGGCCGTCTTTCGGGCGTGGCAACCGCGACGCATGAATTCGTCCGCCGCGTCGCCGGCACGCGCACGCGCATCTGCTGCACGCGCAAGACCACGCCGGGGCTGCGCGCGCTGGAGAAATACGCGGTGCGCTGCGGCGGCGGTTTCAATCACCGCTTCGGCCTCGACGATGCGATCCTGATCAAGGACAACCACATCGCGGTCGCCGGCGGCATTCGCGCCGTGCTCGAGCGCGCCAGGGCCGCCGCCGGACATCTGGTCAAGATCGAGATCGAGGTCGATACCCTCGACCAGCTGCGCGAGGTGCTCGCGGTCGGGCTCGCCGACGCGGTGCTGCTCGACAACATGGATGTGGCGACCATGCGCAAGGCGGTCGCGCTGGTGGCCGGCAAGTTCCCGCTCGAGGCCTCGGGCGGCATCAACCTGGAGACGATCGCCGAGATCGCCGAGACCGGCGTCGACTACGCCTCATCGGGCTGGATCACCCACTCCGCGCCCAATCTCGACGTGGCGCTGGACATCGAGATGTGAGGACACGCGCGACGCCACTGCAGGGTGGGCAGAGGCGCGCGACGAATTTTTGTCTTAATAGCAGGCGGTGTGCGGTGTCCCGCGCCTTTGCCCACCCTACGCGACTCCGCTTCCTGCTCAGGATGAGGGCGGAGCCAAAGAGCGGTTACAATTTCTTCGCGGCTTCCACGAGCTTCTTGGCGGATTCAGGGTCGCTTCCGGGTCGCCCCATTCCGGCGCATCCTCGCCGTCGCCCCACTTGCGCGGGCGGTAGAAGGTGTGAACGCCGAGCTTGTGCATCTTGGTCATCTCGCGCACCCAGCCCGGCCGCACCCAGTAGGCATGGTAATGGGTGGCCTTGCCGACCTCGGGCAGCCACAGCTTGCCGTCGAGCATTTCGCGCCGCGATGGTCTTGGCGCGTTCCCACATATCCGGCTCGCGCACCACGTCGGGAATGCCGTCGCACGCGAAGGTGAACTGGCAGGCGAGATGGCGGTGGGCGTTCTGGTAGACGACGCCGCACACCGTGCTCGGATACTTGCCGGAGAATGCGCGGTTGAGCACGACCTGGGCCACCGCCATCTGTCCGCGCACGTGCTTCGCCGCGCGCCTCGAAATAGATCGCGTCGGCGAGGCATTTCTCCGACTTCGGACGGCTCGTTTCGTCGAGGCCAAGCCGCTCGGCCGGGCGTCATCGGCCGCTGGTCTACGCCGGTGACCTCGCCCTTGCGGGCGACCGTCTGGCCGCCGTTCGCGCCGTCCTTGAACACGACGCCCGGATCGGAGGGCAATGGCGGCAGGTTGGCGCGCTCGACCGGCGGGTCGACGATGCCGTACTGCCCGTCCGGCGACCAAGACTCGGGCGGGAGCGCCGCCATCTTCATGTTGGCGTCGTTGGCTCGCGGTCACCTCTTTCGTTTCGAATTTCGGTTCCTCACCGGGCGCCCACGGCTCGATCGCTCCGAGCCTTTAGTCCCATGGGATCGGCGCCAAAATAGATTCGCGCCGCACGCAACGACGGATCGGTGTCCGTCGCCGTCAGGCCCAAGCCGGTCGCCGGGCTTCGCCGCCTTCGGCGTCCGCTGCCTGGTCGGCTTCCTTGTCGCCCTCCCGCGGCGGGGCGAGCATGGGATAGGCGGATTTCACGTCCGGCGGCTTCGACGCGAGATCGGTGGCGCGATAGTCGCCCGCGCTTGCGAGCGAATAGCGGCCGGCATCCGGGGAAGGCTGCGGCTCAGCCAGCTGAGCCGGCGCGCCGGGCGCCGTGGCGGCGACGTCCGCCTGCGGCTCATGCGGCCGCGGCGGCGTGGATTGCTGCTGGTGCGCGAGCGCGGGACCTTGCGCCGGCGGCCTGTCATCGGGCGCGACCTCACCCTGAGGCCGGGCCTTGAGCCGATCACCCTTGAGCGCCACGCGGCGATCGTTCTTGGCAGCGACGCCGTAATCACCCTTGCGGGTGCGGTCGATCACCGGACCGGCATACGGATCGGCATAAAAGCGCTCTCGCCGCCGAGTTGACGTTGGCGCAGTGAGCCGGTGGCGTCGACGCGGCCGGGATCGAGCCCCGCCAATATGTAGCCCGGAGGTACCGGGATCGACGCCCCAACAGGCTCGGGAAGATTGTAGGGAGCTTCGTGGGTGATGGCGAACGCCGAGGCGAATGCGGTTTTCTGCGCGCGGTTGACGACGGGCTGGCGTGTCAGCAGCGTGGCGAGGTCCTGGTATCCGACCTCGCTCGGCAGCGCCAACAACATCATTACGCCGAGCCCGAGGGAGGTCCGCAGACCACCCTCAGGCTTGTTGCGCGATGCAACCATCAGTAGGCTTGCCCCGCCCCTGCAAAACGCGTCGCAATCCTCCCGTCGCCAAAAGGCAACGTGATGGCGCAAATGCGTCGGATTTTCCTTATTGCGAGATTAACCTTGCAAAGCTGTTAATCCGCCAGCTCATTGCCACAATGTCGCCGCACGCCGCGGCGGCGAACGCTCGCATGCACTGACGCCGGGACACGGGCAGATAAATGGAAATGATGAGACCAGCGGCGGCGTTGATCAGAACGCCGACGAGCCCGCCACGATCGGTATCACCACCATCAACACGATCGCCATCAGGAAGCCGCTGACCCTGACATCCATGGTGACCGCCGTTCCGGGAGCGCCGCGTCCACGCGCGAACGCGAGCAGCTCGAACAGCGCCATGGCGAGGAGCACCCAGAAATATGGTGACACCCGGTAGTCGCGGGTCTCCGGCCTGACGACCAGGATGATCCCGACCGCCGCGCCGACGACGCCCATGAAGGCGAGGAAAGGTGATTGATGGTCATGACCTACCGAAGGTTTGATCCCAACCGCGCACGTGACCCATCACGGCCGGGTCGAGCGGCGCCCGAGCCGTCCCCGATCACCGCCCTCGCTGGAAGGATCCTTCCGCGAGGGCGACGCCGATAAAAGAGCATCCTTAGCCACCGAGCCCTAGGTCATGCCGCGGGCGGGCGTCGCGGACTCGCCGCGTCACATCTTGAGGCCCTTTTCCGAGAAATATTTCACCGCGCCGGGATGCCACGGGATCGGTGAGTTCTTCGGGGATTGATTGTCGAGCGTGATGCTTTCGGCCTCGCGCATGCACGGCGACGAGCTCGTCCCGTCTTTCGATGAAGGTCTTGACGATGTCGTAGGCGACCTTGTCGGCCATCTTGGCGTTGGCGATCAGGATGTTCTGGACCACCGCGATCGCATTGTCCTTGTCCTGGCCCGGATACGTCTTCGCCGGGATCACGCCCGTCGTGTAGAGGTTGCTGTACTTGGCATTCATCTTGTCGACCGCATCGGCATGGTCGATCAGCTTGATCTTCACGTTGGGGTGGCGCCGAGATCGGTGACGGCGGCGGTCGGCAGCCCGCCGACCCAGAAGAAGGCGTCGATCTTGCGGTCCTTGAGCGCGTTGACGGATTCGGCGACACCGAGCCGCTCGCGCCGCATGTCCTTGTCCTTGTCGAGACCGGCCGCCTCGATCAGCGCGAAACGCCATCACCTCGGTGGCGCTGCCGGGCGAGCCGGTGGAGACGCGCTTGCCCTTGAGATCGGACATCTTCTCGACGCCGGTGCCATCGATGCTCACCACGTGCATGCGGTTGGGATAGAGCACCATCAGGGTGCGCACGTCGACCGGGCTGCCCTTGAACTTGTCCTCGCCCTTGAGCGCATCGAGCGCGGCATCGACCATCACCAGCGCGACCTCGCTCTGCTGCGAGCCGATCAATTTGAGATTGTCCACCGAGCCGCCGGTGACGCGGGCCGTCGCCTGCATGCCCGGCACGTGCTTGGACAGCACGTTCGCCATGCCGCCGCCGAGCGGATAATAGACGCCACCGGTGCCGCCGGTGGCGATGGCGATGTTGAGGCCTTGTTGGGCGAAGGCGGCGCCGGCGATCACCGCCGCGCTCACTGCGAGCGCGGAGATCACAAGTCCTTTGCGTTTCATGATTGCGTCTCTCCGTTTCTGAATTTGAAGTTCCTGGGCACGCCTGCGGCTACGATCGCAGGAACTTAAAGCCACACTAGTTTTGGCCGGTTGCCCGTACCTGCGCGCTTTCCGGCTGCATGCGCTGTTTTAGCAGGACTGCGATGGCGATCGCCAAGCCAAATGTCGCGGTGTAGCTGATGTCGCGGCCGATCATGATTTCCATCAACGCTTCGAGCAGGCTCGGAAACACCAGGAACAGGCCGGCCAGCACGAGCAGCAGGCGTTCGGTCATGGTCGTCCTGCGCAGCGCCCAGCCTTGCGCCGCCGCGGCCAGCGCCGCCAGGCCGAGCGCGGTCTTGCCCGTGATCAGAACGATGTCGATCCAGGAGCCGTCTTTCGGCAGCTTGAGCAGCAGGCCGATGCCCTGCGGGTCGAGCACGAACACGAACGGGACCAGGAAGGCGGGCAGCGTGTACTTCCAGGCCTGCAGCGTGGTCCGGTAGGGATCGCCGCCGGTGATCGCGGCGGCGGCGAACGGCGAGAGCGCGGTCGGCGGCGACACTTCCGACAGCACCGAATAGTAGAAGATGAACATGTGCGCGGCGAAGTCCGGCACGCCGAGCTTGATCATGGCGGGCGCCGCGATCACGGCGCAGATGATGTAGGAGGCGGTGACCGGCACCGCCAGGCCGACGATCCACACGATCAGCGCGGTGTAGATCGCGGTCAGCAGCAGGCTGCCGCCGGCGTAGTCGATCACGATCGAGGAGAACTTCAGTCCAAGCCCGGTCAGCGTGACGACGCCGACGATGATGCCGGCGGTCGCGCAGGTGGTCGCCGCGGTGAGCACGCTGGTGGAGCCGTCGGACAATGCGCGCACCAGCTTCTTCGGCGTGATCGCGGTCTCGCGGGTGAGGAAGCTCAGCCGCAAAGGTGAGCACCGTCGACCAGAACACCGACAGCGTCGGCGAGTAGCCCCACAACATGAAGATGACGATCGACACCAGCGAGATGAAGTGAAAGCCGTAGCGCCGCGTCATCTGCGCAAGCGTGAGCTGCTGCTCGAAGTTCACGGTCTGCGCGTGGAACCGCTTGGCATCGAGCTCGACCATGAACAGCAGCGACAGGTAGTAGAGGCAGGTCGGGATGATCGCCATCCAGATCACGTCGAGGTAGCTGATCTTGAGGAACTCGGCGATCAGGAAGGCGGCGGCGCCCAGCACCGGCGGCGAGATGATGGCGCCGAGCCCGCCGGCGGCGAGCAGGCCGCCGGCCGCGTTCTTCTCGAATCCCGCCCGCTGCATCAGCGGATAGGCGACGGCGCCGATCGTCACCGTGGTGGCGACGCCGGAGCCGGACGGACCGCCGAGCAGGAACGACGACAGCACCACCGTGCGGCCGGCGCTGTTGGCCTTGTGGCCCATCAGCGCCATGCGAAAAATCGATGAAGAATTTTCCGGCGCCGGAATGCTGCAGGAACGCGCCGTAGATCGTGAACAGGATGATGAGCGAGGACGACACGTCGACCGGAATGCCGAAAATGCCCTCCAGCGTGATGAAGAGATGGCCGACGAGCTGCGACACGTCATAGCCGCGGTGCGTCCACGGCGGCGGCAGATATGGCCCGTAATAGGCGTAGGCCATGAACGCGATCGCCACGCACGGGACGATCCAGCCGGTGGTTCGCCGCGTCGCCTCGAGCAGCAGCACGATGAACACGACGCCGAGCACGACGTCGAGATGGGTCGGCATGGTGGCGCGGTCGGTGAATTCCTCGCCGCCTTCGATGGCGTAGATCAGGATCGCCGCGCCGGTGATGCCGGCGACAACGTCCCACCAGCGGATGTGGTTGCGAAATCGCGCCGACATCGGAAACAACAGGAAGCACAGCATCATCACGAAGGCGACGTGGGCGTAGCGCAGCGGCTGGGTGGTGATGATGGGAAAGTCGGTGAACGGCCAGGCGCCCGCGATCGCGGCGTAGAGGTGAAACAGCGACATCGTCACCGCGATCGTGGTGACCAGCGTGCCGGCCCAGCCGACGAGGCGATTGACCACGCCGTCCTCGGCCTCGACATAGGCCTCGGCCTTGCGCAACCGGTCTTCCGAAACGCCCTCGGCGGCTGGCTCAGCCTTGGTCACGTCCTCGGACATGTCGCTCCCTGCCCGCGCTTATGGGTGCGCTTACGCCGACGCGATAAGGCCCGCTCTCCGCGCGAAAAGCCAGAGCTTTTCGCTGGCCCTTGCGCGCGCGGCAGAGTGCATTGATCGAAAGTATAGATGGAGCGGTTCACCCGCTTTCATTTCGGCGAAACCTGGGGCAGTTCATCCGTCGCAGGTGGGGCATGATGCGCGCCGACGCCGAGTCGCTGCACCGAGTTGCGCGCCTCGCGCAATCTGCCCAGCCTGACAGTCTGCGGAACGGCTACGGTTCAAGCCTGGCTTGCCGGGTCCTTGCCGAGCGCGGCCTGGGCCGCCGCGAGGCGGGCGATCGGAACGCGGAACGGCGAGCATGAGACATAGTCGAGCCCGAGCTCGTGGCAGAAGGCGACCGAGGCGGGATCGCCGCCGTGCTCGCCGCAGATGCCGACCTTGAGCTTGGCGCGCGTCTTGCGACCGCGCTCGACGCCGATGCGCATCAGTTCGCCCACGCCCTCGCGGTCGATGGAGACGAACGGATCGCGCGGGATAACTCCGCGCGACACGTAGAAGCCGAGAAAGCTCGCCGCGTCGTCGCGGCTGATGCCGTAAGGTGGTCTGGGTCAGGTCGTTGGTGCCGAAGGAGAAGAACTCGGCGCTCTCGGCGATCTCGCCGGCGCGCAGCGACGCCCGCGGCAGCTCGATCATGGTGCCGACCTGGTAGTTGACCCTGGTCTCGGTCTCGAGCGCGACCGCCTCGGCCATGGCGTCGATGCGCGCCTTGACGAGGTCGAGCTCGGTCTTGGTGGCGATGAGCGGCACCATCACCTCCGGCACGACCGGCTTGCCGGTGCGCTTGCCGGCTTCGACCGCCGCCTCGAAGATGGCGCGCGCCTGCATCTCGGCGATCTCGGGATAGGCGAGCGCCAGGCGACAGCCGCGGAAGCCGAGCATCGGATTGAACTCGTGCAGCTCGCGGGCGCGCTCCGCCAGCTTCTTCGGGTCGGCCTTCATGGCGGCGGCGACCTCGGCGATCTCCTCGTCGCTGTGCGGCAGGAACTCGTGCAGCGGAGGGTCGAGCAGCCGGATCGTGACCGGCAGCCCCTGCATGATCTCGAACAGCTCGACGAAATCCGCGCGCTGCATCGGGCAGCAGCTTGGCGAGCGCGGCGCGGCGCGATTTCTCGTCGTCGGCGAGGATCATCTCGCGCACGGCGCGGATGCGCTCCTCGTCGAAGAACATGTGCTCGGTGCGGCAAAGCCCGATGCCCTCGGCGCCGAACTTCAACGCCACGCGCGCATCGTTCGGCGTGTCGGCATTGGCGCGCACGCCGAGCTTGCGCACCTTGTCGGCCCAGCCCATCAGGGTCGCGAACTCGCCCGACAGCGCCGGCTCGGTCATCGGCACGCGGCCCGTCGAGGACCTGCCCGGTCGAGCCGTCGATGGTGATGACGTCGCCCGCCTTGAAGGTGTCGCCGCCGACGCTCATGGTGCCGCGCGGCGTAGTCGACCCGCAGCGTGCCGGCGCCGGAAACGCAGGGCTTGCCCATGCCGCGCGCCACCACGGCGGCGTGCGAGGTCATGCCGCCGCGGGTGGTGAGAATGCCCTCGGCCGCGTGCATGCCGTGGATGTCCTCCGGCGAGGTCTCGATGCGCACCAGGATGACGTTCCTGTCCCTGCGCCTTGAGCGTCTCGGCCTCGTCGGCCGAGAACACGATCTCGCCCGATGCGGCGCCGGGCGAGGCCGGAAGCCCGGTCGCGATGATGTTGCGCTCGGCATTGGGATCGATGGTCGGATGCAGGAGCTGGTCGAGCGCGGCGGGATCGATGCGGGTGACCGCCTCCTCGCGGGTGATCAGCCTCTCGCCCGCAAGCTCGACCGCGATCCTGAGCGCCGCCTTGGCGGTGCGCTTGCCCGAGCGGGTCTGCAGCATCCACAGCTTGCCCTGCTCGACCGTGAATTCGAGGTCCTGCATGTCGCGGTAATGGCGCTCGAGCGCGCCGGAGATGCGCGTCAGCTCCTTGAACGCCTGCGGCATCGCGGTTTCCATCGACGGCTTGTCGGAGCCGGACTCCTCGCGCGCGGCCTCGGTGATCTCCTGCGGCGTGCGGATGCCGGCGACCACGTCCTCGCCCTGGGCATTGATCAGGAACTCGCCGTAGAGCCGCTTGTCGCCGGTCGACGGATTGCGCGTGAAGGCGACGCCGGTCGCCGAGGTCGTCGCCCATGTTGCCGAACACCATGGCCTGGACGTTGACCGCGGTGCCCCAGCTTTCCGGGATGTTGTGCAGGCGCCGATAGGTGATCGCGCGCTGGTTCATCCAGGAGCCGAACACGGCGCCGATCGCGCCCCACAGCTGCTCGTGCGGGTCCTGCGGGAACGGCGCGCCGTGCTCCTCCTCGAGCCGCTCCTTGTAGCGCCGACCAGCGTCGATCCAGTCGTCGGCCGTCGAGATCGGTGTCGAGCGTGTAGCCGTTGCGTGTCCTTGTGGTCGTCGAGGATTTCCTCGAAGTGGTGATGGCCGAGGCCGAGCACGACGTCGGAATACATCGTGATGAAGCGGCGATAGGAATCGTAGGCGAAGCGCGGGTCGCCCGACTTGCTGCGCCAGCGCCTCGACGGTCTCGTCGTTGAGGCCGAGATTGAGCACCGTGTCCATCATGCCGGGCATGGACGCGCGCGCGCCCGAGCGCACCGAGACCAGCAGCGGATTGTCGCCGTCGCCGAATCTCTTGCCGGTGATGCGGCCGACCTCGAGCGAGCGCGGCGTCGACCTGCGCGCGCAGGTCCGTCGGGATAGCGTTTGTTGTTGGCGTAGTAGTGCGTGCAGACCGCGGTCGTGATGGTGAAGCCGGGCGGCACCGGCAGGCCGAGATTGGCCATCTCGGCGAGGCCCGCGCCCTTGCCGCCGAGGAGGTCGCGCATGCCGGCGCGGCCCTCGGCCTTGCCGTTGCCGAAGCGATAGACCCATTTGGCTTTGCCCGACGCTTGCGCGACGCTTTGGTTGACGGCTTTTGGTGGCTTGCCCGGCGCGCCAGCCTTGCGGCGCGACGCGGCTTGCGCGCGGGCGCAGGCGCGAGCGGGTTTCTTTTTCGATCCGGTACGGCGCGACGTCGATTTGGCCATGAGAATCACAATTTGAACTGCGGCCGGCCCCTAATGATCACGGCGGCGGAGGTGCGGCGCAAGCGCGCAGATGCGCAGCGGCGCGAGCACCGCGTCAGCGCATGAAGTGATAGATGCCGTTGAGGCCCACGAGACCGACCACGATCAGGTAGATCGCGACGATGAAGTTGAGCAGCCGCGGCATGATGAGGATCAAGATGCCGGCAATGAGGGCAACGATCGGCGTGATATGGGCGACAGTCAGCGTCATGGCGGCTCTCCTGGCTCCGGGTGAGTAAACTACAAGAGGTAGCGGCGGTTCCAATCTGGTCGGCGGTCAGCGTATCACTTTACGCGGTGCCATCGTGCTGCACGATCTCACCAATTATTCGGTGTCATCATCCGCGAAGGCGGATGATCCGGTAACCGCCGGGCGGGCGGCTGGACCACGGATCATATCGTCACATTGGTGATGACTGGATGCCCGCTTTCGCGGGCATGACACCTCGACTATCCCTCGATGCGCGAGAAATCCGCGACCGTGCGCGTGGCGCTCGCGGATCTCGTTGAGCAGCTTGAGGCGGTTCTCGCGCAGCTTCTCCTTGTCGGCGCCGTCGGCGACATTGACCGTCACCTTGTCGAAGAAGGCATCGACGTGCGGGCGAAGCTTGGCCATGGCGCGCATGGCCGCTTCGAAGTCCTCGCGCGCAACGGCGGCGGAAGCCTCATCCCTGGCGATATCGATGGCCTGGGAGAGCGCCCGCTCTTCGTCCTGGCGGTAGAGCGAGGGGTCCGGGCGCTCGACATATTCGCGTCCGTCCTTCTTCTCCTCGATGCGGATGATGTTGGTCGCGCGCTTGTAGCCGGCGAGCAGATTCTTTCCGTCCTCGGTGTCGAGGAATTTTCCCAGCGCCTCGACGCGCCGGACGATCGAGACAATGCCTGCCTCACTGCCGCGCAGATGAAGAACCGCGTCCACAAGATCGTGCCGCGCGCCTTCATCCCGCAGCTGCACTTTCAGGCGCTCGCTGAAAAATTCTTCGAAAGCTGTCGCCGATGCCGCAAAATTTCGGCGTCGGACAGGCTCGGCCGGATTCGCTTGATATGCATCTCGAGCAGCGATCGCGGCACAAGATCATGCTTGCCAGACAAGGCGATGCGGATCACACCCAACGCCGCCCTTCTCAGCGCATACGGGTCCTTCGATCCCGTCGGCTTCTCGTCGATCGCCCAGAAGCCGACCAGCGTGTCGATCTTGTCGGCGAGCGCGACGGCGATCGAGACCGGATCGGTCGGGCACGCGATCGTCCGGGCCGAGCGGCTTGTAGTGATCCTCGCTCGCCGCGCGCGACCGACTGCGTCCTCGCCCTGCGCCAGCGCGTAGTATTTCCCCATCAGCCCCTGCAGCTCCGGGAATTCGCCGACCACTTCGGTGAGCAGGTCGGCCTTGGCCAGCCGCGCCGCGCGCTTCGGCCTTCTCCACGTCGGCGCCGACGATGGGCGCCAGCTCGGCCGCCAAGTCGCTCGATGCGCGCGATGCGCTCGGCCTGGGTGCCGAGCTTCTCGTGAAAGACGATGTCGCTCGAATTTCGGCAGCCGGTCTTCCAGCCGCGTCTTCAGATCGGTCTCGTAGAAGAACTTGGCATCGGACAGCCGCGCGCGGATGACGCGCTCGTTGCCGGCGACGATCGCCTTGCCGCCGTCCTCGGCCTCGATGTTGGCGACCAGGATGAACTTGTTGCGCGAGCTTCGCGGTCTTCGGATCGCGCAGCACGAAGCATTTCTGGTTGTTGCGGATGGTGGCGCGGATCACCTCGTGCGGGATCGCGAGGAACGCCTCGTCGAACGAGCCCATCAGCACGACCGGCCATTCGACCAGCCCGGCGACCTCGGCCAGCAGGCCTGCGTCCTCGACCAGCTCGTAGCCCTGCGCGAAGGCGAGGTTCTTGGCGTCGGCGAGGATGATCTGCCGGCGCCGCTCGCGGGTCGAGCACGACCTTGGCCTTTTCGAGCTTGGCCGCGTAGTCGTCGAGCCGGCGCACCTTGAACGGCTGCGGCGCCAGGAAGCGGTGGCCGCGCGTCTCGTCGCCGGCCGCGATGCCGTCGACCGCGAACGCGACGATGTCGGGCTCCTCGGTCTCCGGCCCGAAGGTCGCGACGATGGAATGCAGCGGCCGCACCCAGCCGAGCGCGCCGGGCTTCGGCCGAGCGCTCGCCCCAGCGCATCGACTTCGGCCACGGGAACGCCTTCACCACCTCGGGCACGATCTCGGCCGATCACCTCGATCGCCGGCCGGCCCGGCTTCTCGATCACGGCGACGTAGAAGTCGCCCTTCTTGTCGGGCTTGACCTTGGCCTCGTCGATCGACTTGAGCCCGGCGGCGCTGCAGGAAGCCCTCGATGGCGCCCTCGGGCGCGCCGACGCGCGGGCCCTTCTTCTCCTCCTTCACGTCGGGCTGCCGCGCCGGCACGCCCTGCACCGCGAGCGCGAGCCGGCGCGGCGTGGCGAAGGCCTTGGCGCCCTCGTAGACGAGCCCGGCGTCGACCAGCCGGTCGGTGACGAGCTTGCGCAAGTCCTCGGCCGCGCGCGCCTGCATGCGCGCGGGGATTTCCTCGGAGAACAATTCGAGCAGAAGGTCGGGCATGGGGTCACCGGCGGTGGTGCCCGCAGGTAGCAGGCGCAGGCGGCGCTGTTAAGCCGAAAAGCACGAGATCGCATCCGGATGTCGCGACCTGTGCCGGATTCCCTGCCGGGGCACGCTTGCGAGGCGTGCCGGGGTGCCGCAAACTCGTCGCCGGTTGCGACGATGGTATCAGGCGCGTGATGAAATCTGTCCACCTCGGCGTGCGGGCGCACGCTCCTGTCCGCCGCGCTATTGTGGTCGCTGGCGGGCCCGGCCGGCGCCGAGGACGTGCCCTATCTGATGTATGTCAGGGGAAGCGAGGGCCCACCCGCGACGCCGATGCGCGTGCTGTGGGACGTGATCGACAGCGCCAACGCCCGCATCACCATCGATTTCGGCGAAAGTACGAGCCCGCGCTGGCCAAGCTCGGATTTGGGCGGGTGCTCAAATACGACGCCAAGCCGGACAAGAAGCGCCGTTCGCGGTGCGCGACGCCGAGTTCACGCGCCTGGTGAAGTCGATCTCCACGTCAGTGGTGCAGGCGCTGCTGACGGCGAGCTCCGCGCCCGGCGCGTGGGCGCAGCCGCCGGACGCGAAGGTCGAGGATGCCGCGCTGCTGATCACACCGCGCAATCCCGCGGCTGGAGGTGGCCGCATTGCTGCACGTCAGCTATCTGGCGCCGCAAAAGTCCGGACCGCCGAAGGTCCAGGATCTGATCAAGGGCGACATGGTGTTCGTGGGCCAGCAGGAGGCCGCAAGCCCGGAGGCGGCGGGACGATCCAACAAGCCGTAAGCGAAATCCGTCAGATCGAGCATCGCGATTTCGCTGCAAGCGTTTGTCCGGTCGCATGATCTGGTCCGAAAAGTCTGCAACTTTTCGGGATCATGCTGTTCGGAGCATGATCTGGTCCGAAAAGTCTGCAACTTTCCGGGATCATGCTCGGTCGGCGCCGCCCGCCTCGGTCGCCAGCCACGCCTCGCCGCAGGCCTTGGCGAGCTCGCGCACGCGCAGAATGTAGCTCTGCCGCTCGGTCACGGAAATCACGCCGCGCGCGTCGAGCAGGTTGAACACGTGGCTCGCCTTGATGCACTGGTCGTAGGCCGGCAGCGCCATCAGGTGGCGCTTGGCATTGCCCACCGTGGTCCAGCCGGCGTCGAGATATTTGCGGCAGGCCGCCTCCGCCATCTTGAACTGCTCGAACAGCATCGTCGGTGTCGGCGAATGCTCGAAATTGTGCCGCGAATATTCCTTCTCGGCCTGCAGGAAGACGTCGCCGTAGGTGACCTTCCGGTCGCCCTCGCGGCCGTTGAAGTTGAGGTCGAAGACGCGGTCGACGCCCTGCACGTACATCGCCAGCCGTTCGAGCCCGTAGGTCAGCTCGCCCGACGACCGGCGCGCATTCGAAGCCCGCGACCTGCTGGAAGTAGGTGAACTGCGAGACCTCCATGCCGTCGCACCAGCACTCCCAGCCGAGCCCCCAGGCGCCGAGCGTCGGGCGATTCCCAGTCGTCCTCGACGAAGCGGATGTCGTGGAGCTTGGGATCGATGCCGATCGCGTACGAGCGACTTGAGATAGAGCTCCTGGATGTCGTCGGGCGACGGCTTCAGGATCACCTGGAACTGGTAGTAGTGCTGCAGGCGGTTGGGGTTCTCGCCGTAGCGGCCGTCCTTCGGCCGGCGCGAGGGCTGCACATAGGCCGCGTTCCACGGCTTCGGCCCGAGCGCGCGCAACGTGGTCGCCGGATGGAAGGTGCCGGCGCCGACCTCCATGTCGTAGGGCTGCAGGATCACGCAGCCGTAGTCCGCCCAATAGCGCTGCAGCGCCAGGATCAGGCCCTGAAACGAGCGCTCCGGGCGCATGTGGGCGGGAAGATCGTTGCTCATGGGATTCCGGAAGAAGCCGATCGGCCGGTGCACATGCAAGCCGGGCGATCGGCGATTGCAGGTGTGGAGCGCCGATATCCCGACGTTCGCGCTGAACTTGCCGCGCGATGTGCGCGAACCTCGGGTTCGGGGCACTAGACCTATCGGCCGCGATCCGGAGGGTCAAGAACGCGGCCGCAGGTCGCATGCGGCGCGGCGCCGTGACGATCGCGCGGTCCGTCATTATTGTTCGCCGCATGGCCGTCCTCCGCCGTACCGTTGTCGCCCTGATCGCCGCCGCGCTCGCCTTGACGGCAACGGGCGGCGCGCAGGCGCAGGATTATCCCAACCGGCCGATCAAGCTCGTGGTCGCCTTCACCGCCGGCGGCACCACCGATTTCGTCGCGCGCCTGCTTGCCGAGCGGCTCAGAACTCTGCTCGGACAGCCCGTCATCGTCGAGAACCGGCCGGGCGCGAACGGCGCGATCGCGGCCGAATACGTCGCCAAGTCGGAGCCCGACGGCTACACCTTGTTCTTCACCACGGTGGGCGCGGTCGCGATCAATCCGGCATTGCGCAGCAACCTGGCCTACGACCCGATCAAGGATTTCGCGCCGGTCGGCATGGCGGTGTTCAACTCGACCATGCTGGTGGTGAACGCGGCGATGAAGGTCAATTCCGCGCGCGAGCTCGCCGCGCTGGCGAAGGAACGGCCGGGCGCCATCACCATCGGCATCACCGGGCTCGGCGCCATCTCCCATCTCGGGCTCGAGCTGTTCCAGGCGGCCGCCGGCGTCAAGCTCCAGGCCGTGCCCTATCGCGGCGCGTCGCAGGCGGTGACCGACCTCCTCGGCGGCCAGCTCGACGGCCTGTTCGGCGACGTTCCGACCATCATCGCGCAAGTCAAGGCGGGCAAGCTCAAGGCGCTGGCGGCGACCTCGCAGGAACGCTCCGACATTTTCCCGGATGTCCCGACCTTCGTGGAGCAAGGCTTCGCCGACACCGTCGCCAACCAGTGGGCCGGCATGCTGGCGCCGGCGCTCACCCCGCCGGCGGTGATCGCCAAGCTCAACGCCGCCCTCAATGCCGCGCTCAACGACGCCGATGTGCGCGGCAAGCTCGCGCAGGCCGGCGTGACGCCTTCGCCGGGGACGCCGGAGGAATTCGCCCGCGACCTCGCGCAGGAAATCGCCCGCTGGGGCCAGCTTGATCCGCGCCAAGGGCATCAAAGGCGAATAAAGCCGCGAGGAGATCACGCTGCCTTGAACCCGCGCGGGCACCGGCGCGACGAACGGTCGGGACGTCAATTGGAGGGTGCCATGATCGTTCAATCGCTGGTAATGGCCTTCACCATCGCCTTCCTCGCGACCGCGGTGCTCGGCCACGTGCTGCTGCTGCGCGCAGCCTTGCGTACCGGCCAAAATCCGAAGTCGGGAAGAGCCGCGTAACGCCCGTCAGGTCGGACGCCAATCGCCGGTGCTGGGATCGCGGCGCAGGGTCGGCAACGCCTGGCGAGCGGCCGGATCGATGGAGGAGGCCGTCTTCACCCGATCGAGCTCCTCGTTGATGCGCCGCACCTCTTTCACCGCCCAGTGAACGATCGCGCCGGCGCCGAGCGCGCCCAGCGCAAGCTTGATCAGCGGCGAGAAGATGAGCGGCGGCATGGGTGTCTCCTTCGACGTCCTCACAGTCCGTAGCGCGCCCAGTGCGCGCGTGTTTCGAGCGCCGAGATGATCTCCTCGGCGAAATTCCGCACGGCGCAGCACAGCTATCGAGGGCCGAGCACGCCCGGCTGCACGCGGCCGAACCAGCCGCGCGCGGGCGAGACCAGCGGGCGTGACGACATCATCGCCGAAGCGCGCGCGCAGCGTGGTTCGCAGGTCGCCGATGCCGTCGGCAAGGCCGAGCTCGATCGCCGTGCTGCCGGTCCAGTACTCGCCGGAGAACAAGGTTTTTCTGGACCCGTGAGCCGCGCGCCCCGGCTTCGCTTCACCAGGTCGATGAAGCCCTCGTGGATCTCCTGCTGCACCGCCTTGAGCCGCTCCACGTCCTCCGGTTTCTCCGGCAGGAACGGGTCGAGCATGGCCTTGTGCTCGCCCGAGGTATAGAGCCGGCGCTCGATGCCGAGCTTGTCCATCAGCTTGGCGAAACCGAACGAGCCGCCGACCACGCCGATGGAGCCGACGATCGAGGACGGATCGCAGATGATCTCGTCGGCGGCGCAGGCGATCATGTAGCCGCCGGACGCCGCGACGTCCTCGGCGAAGGCGATCACCGGCCGCTTGTTCTCGGCGGCGAGCTCGCGGATGCGGCGATAGATCAGATGCGATTGCACCGGCGAACCGCCGGGCGAATTGATCACCAGCGCCACCGCCTGCGCCCTGCGCATGCCGAAGGCGCGTTCGAGCGGACGCGCGACGCCGGCGAGCGTGAGCCCGACTTCAGCGGGGTCGAAATGCCGATGACGCCCGACAGCCGCACCACCGGCACGACCGGCGTGTCGCCGCGCAGCCGCTTCGGCAATATCGGCCGCAGCGCGCCGCGCGCGCTCGGCAAACAGCTGCTTCAAATGCTCGAAGATATCCTGATCAGCCATAACGTTGTGTTCTCGTTTCACAGCAGGGGCGTCGCGTGCTCGCAGCCTAAGGGCATAGCCAGGGGCTGCGGGCCGTGGGTCGGCGCGGCGCGATGTCGCGTCTAGGCCGCCTCGCATGTCGGCCTCAAGTTACCCTTCGTCAACCACTGGAATGCTTATTGCAAGCGGATCGATGCGGCGCGGCCGTTCAGCGGCCAGCCCAGCCCGAGGGAAACGATGAAGATTTACATGTTGATGGTCCTGATCGGCGCAATTGCCGCGATGTCCCATCTCGATTTCAAGCGCAAATCGCCGAGGCAGGGAGCCTGATCACCGCTGCGTTACCGCGCGCGACGCGATGACATGCGGGCGATATCTGCCTACACGGCGGGCAACGCAATCACGACAACGGCGCATTCAGATTTGACTCAACGGCAGTACGGCGCCGCCGCGCAGCACCGATTCAGCCTGCGCGGTCGGAACGCCCGGCGTCGTCATTGAGGACAAGTCCCGGCAGCAGCGCCAGCGGCGCGCGGCTCGCCTTCGCCGCCCGCACCAGGACGCGGATCGCCGGCTCTCCGGCCTTGGATGGACCGGCAGCACGGTCACCGCGCCGAAGGCGGCATCGAGCGCGCGCAGAACATCGGCGAGGCCGTCCGCGCGCCAGATCAGGGTGAGGGTGCCGCGCGGACGCAGCAGCCGCGCGCGCGGTCTTGATCCAGGCGGCCAGCGTCCCGCGCCGGCGCCGGCATGCGCGAGGCGGCGCTGACGATCGGGCGACGCCGTTGGCGCGCCGGATCGTTGAACGGCGGATTCATCAGCACGCGCGCCACCGATTCAGGCGCGAGCCCCGCCGCCGCGAAGGCGCGCGCCGGCGCCGCAACATCGAGCACGGCGGCACCGCACCCGCGCCGGCAAGTCCGTTGACGCTGCGCATTCTCGGCTGCGAGCGCGGCGAGACCGGCATCGATCTCGACCAGCGTGACTCGCGTGCCCGCAACGCGCAGCGCGAGCGCCAGTCCTGCCGCGCCGACGCCCGCCCCGAGATCGACGACGCGCTCGCCGCGCGCGCGCCGGGCATGCCGCCGCCAGCAGGATGGCGTCGTGGCCGACCCGATGCCCGCGCCTGGGCTGCTTGAGCAGCAGCCTGCCGCCGAGCACGGCATCCTGCGGTCGACGTCAGCGCCGGCATCGGGACGAAGCTCGTGGCCGAGTCCGGCCTCCGCGAGCAACTGGCGCGCATCGTCGATCGCAGCACTCGTCTGACCAGGATCCGGCGCGGCAGGATGCCGATCGAGCCTTCGAGCACGCTCATGTTGCTGGTCGAGCACGAGATGGGGAATGTTGGCGGCGTCGAGCAGCGCCTCGACCGCGGAGACGAGCACGGCATCATTGGTGCGGACGAGTTCGCGCACACGATGTCTTCGTCGACGTATCGCCGGGCTCGCCCACAGCCGTCTCCCTCAAACGTCTGCGCCGGTCCCGCTGCTCGCCGGGCGCCCGCTGCTGCAGATAGGCGATCAGCTTCATCTCGCGCCGCCCGCGTGGTCACGGTGTCGAGCACGAGACCTGCGACGATCGAGAGAAAGGCCAGCAGCATCAGCCCGGTGGACAGGATCGCCGTCGGAATGCGCGGAACGACGCCCTGCTCGAGAATAGGTCACGAAGATCGGGATCGCGAGGACGATCGGAAACGATCGCGAGGGCGATGCCGAGCGCCGGAGAAGAACGGCAAGCGGCCGCTCCGAGCGGTAGAGCCCGACGATGGTGAGCAGGATGCGCAAACCGTCGCGCCAGGTGCTGAGCTTCGACGCCGAGCCCTGCCGGCCGCGCGTAATAGGGCGTCGCGACCTCGGCCACCGGCAGCTCGAGCTCGAGCGCGTGCACGGTCAGCTCGGTCTCGATCTCGAACCCGCGCGACAGCACCGGAAACGACTTCACGAACCGGCGCGAGAACACGCGGTAGCCGGAGAGAATGTCGGTGAAGGTCGCGTCGAACACCGAGGCGAAGAAGCCGGTGAGCAGCCGGTTGCCGGTGCGATGGCCGAGGCGGTAGGCGCGCCTCCTCCTGGTCGACGCGCGCCGCCACCACCATGTCGAGGCGGTCTTCGATCAGGCGCGCGATCATGGCGCGCGCGCTCGGCGCGTCGTAGGTGGCGTCGCCGTCGACCAGCACGTAGATGTCGGCGTCGACGTCGGCGAACATCCGCCGCACCACGTTGCCCTTGCCCTGGTGCGTCTCGCGGCGCACCACGCGCGCCGGCGGCGCGGGCGACCTCGGCGGTGCGGTCGGTGGAATTGTTGTCGTAGACGTAGATCGCGGCCTCCGGCAGCGCGGCGCGGAAATCGGCGACCACCTTGGCGATGGCCGCCTCCTCGTTGAAGCAGGGCACCAGCACCGCCAGCCGCTGGCCGGCGCGCGGGCCACGATTCGTCCGCACGCGCCGCGATCGTCTCGGCTCTGGACATCAATTCGCCTCTTTCGAAACCGGTCGCTCGCGCATATGTGCGTTTCGCGCGTACTTGCCGCCGCACCATAGCGTTTCTATGCTCGCGCGTCCTTCGTGCTCGGAGCACTCGTCTTGGCCGTCATCGTCCCATTCGAAAGCCGTTCGCCCGCCTCCATCGACCGCCTGATCGACCTCGTCGCCGCCGACATGGAGCGCGTCAACACCGACCATCCTGTCGCGCACCGGATCGCAGGTGACGATGATCCCGGAGGTCGCCAACCACCTGATCTCGTCCGGCGGCAAGCGGCTGCGCCCGATGCTCACGCTGGCGATGGCGCGGCTCGCCGGCTATGCCGGCGACGGCCACGTCAAGCTCGCGGCCGCGGTCGAGTTCATGCACACCGCGACGCTGCTGCACGACGACGTCGTCGACGAAAGCGAGATGCGGCGCGGCAAGCTCGCCGCCCGCATGCTGTGGGGCAACGAGGCGAGCGTGCTGGTCGGCGACTTCCTGCTCGGCCAGGCGTTCAAGATGATGGTCGAGGTCGGCTCGCTGCGGGCGCTCGAGATCCTGTCCTCGGCCGCCGCCGTCATCGCCGAGGGCGAGGTGATGCAGCTCGGCGCCGCCAAGAACACCGCCACCACCGAGGACGAATATCTCGCCGTCATCCGCGCCAAGACCGCCGGAGCTGTTCGCCGCCGCCTGCGAGGTCGGCCCGGCGCTCGGCGCGCGCCCGAAGGACGAGCAGTCGGCCTGCCGCTCGTTCGGCATGAATCTCGGCATCGCCTTCCAGCTCGTCGACGACGCGCTCGACTACGGCGGCAAGGCCGCCAAGCTCGGCAAGAACGTCGGCGACGATTTCCGCGAGGGCAAGATCACGCTGCCGGTGGTGCTGTCGTTCCGCCGCGGCTCGGAGAGCGAGCGCGCGTTCTGGCGCCGCACGCTCGAGGACGGCGACGCGACCGACGCCGATCTCGAGCATGCGATCGGCGCTGATGATCAAGCACCGCGCGCTCGAGGACACGATCCAGCGCGCGCGCCACTACGGCGCCATCGCCACGCGACGCGCTGGCGCTGTTTCCCGGCCTCGCCGATGAAGGCAGGCGCTGGAAGAGACGGTCGAGTTCTGCATCTGCCGCTCGAATTAGCGCAGCCGGTTGGGCAGAGACGCGCCGTCGGATGTGCAGGCGCGCCGGGGCGGCCTACTGCCCGGCTCCCAGCGCCGTCGCGCGCACCCACCATTGCGGGTAGCCGACCCGCAACGTTCGCCGCCGCCGCGGCGGCAGCGGCGTCGGTCGGGAACAGGCCGAAGCAGGTCGCGCCTGAACCCGACATGCGGGCGAGCCGGCAGTCCGGCAGTGCCTGCAGCACGGCGAGAACGTTCGGCGATCACGGGCTCCAGCTCGATGGCCGGCGCCTCGAGATCGTTGCGATCCTTGGCCAGCGCAGCGACAAACGCGGTGCGGCTCGCCTCGCCAGCCTTCCGACACAAGCGGGGTGGGACGGAAGCGCCGCCGCTGCGGCAGGTGAAGCAAGGTTCAGCGCCGCAAACACGTCCCTGGTCGAGACCGCAACGCCGGGATTGACCAGCACCGCGAGCAGCCGCGGAAGATCGAGCGGAGCGGATAGAACGTCGCCGATGCCGCGCATCAGGCGCGGGCTGCGGATCGAGGCAGACCGGCACATCGGCGCCGGTCGCCTGCGCCGCCTGCATCAGGCGGGGATCGTCGAGCGCAATGCCGTTGGCGCGCGCCAGAAGGCGCAAAGCCGCCGCCGCGTCCGCCGAGCCGCCGCCCAATCCGGCCGCGACCGGCAAGCGCTTCGACAGCGCGAAGCTGCCGAGCGTGAGACCTGCGATCCGCTCGGCGAGCGCGCGGGCGGCCTTGAGCACGAGATTGTCGGCACTGTCGCCGGCGGCTCGCGCGGTCGGCCCGCTGACCGCGAGCGTCAAGCGCGCCGCCGGGCGCGAACGTCAAAGCGTCGCCCGACGCCGGCGAAGGCGACCAGGCTCTCGAGCTCGTGATAGCCGTCGGCGCGCCGGCCGAGCACGCGCAGTGTCAGATTGATCTTGGCGGGCGCCTGTTCGGCGCGCGCAGTCGACACCATGCCGCCGGACTTAGCCGCCGCCTGGCTTCTTGTGCTCGGCGCTCGGCGGCCGACGAGGTGTCGTCGGGCAGCCCCGATTTCAGCTTGGCTTCGATCTTGACGAGATCCTCGGGCTCGGGCTTGAGATCGCGCGCGTGCGACCACTGGAACCGCGCCTCGAGCACGCGTCCGACCTTCCAATAGGCGTCGCCGAGATGATCGTTGATGGTCGGGTCTTCCGGCTTGAGCTCGACGGCGCGCTCGAGCTGCTTGACCGCCTCCTCGTATGTTGCCGAGCCGGTAATAGGCCCAGCCGAGCGAGTCGACGATGTAGCCGTCGTCGGCGCGCTGCTCGACCGCGCGCTTGATCATGCGCATGCCCTCGTCGAGATTGATGCCCTGGTCGATCCACGAATAGCCGAGATAGTTCAGCACGTGCGGCTGGTCGGGAAACAGCTCGAGCGCCTTCTTGAGATCGGCCTCGGCCTTCGCCCATTGCTTGGAGCGCTCGAAGCAGATGCCGCGGAAATAATAGATCACCCAGTTCGACTTCTCGGACTTGGTGAGGGTGTCGACGCCCTTGGAGTAGACATCCGCGCATTCGGCGAACTGCTTGCGCCCGCGCATGACATTGCCGAGCGCCATGATGGCTTCGAGGTCGCCGGGATTGGCGGCGATCAGCTTTTCGAGACTCGCTTTCGCCTCGTCGGTGCGATCGAGCGCATCGAGGTTGAGCGCGAGCTGGATCTGCGCGTTGCGCTGAAGCGGCGAATTCAGCGGCACCCGCTCGTAGATCTTGTTGGCGAGTTCCGGCTTCTTCATCGCCTCGTAGAGGTCGCCGAGCGAAAGCAGCGCGAGCGGATGCGACGGCGCGAGATAGAGCGCGAGCTGCAGGTAGACGAGGCCGAGATCCTCGCCGCCGCGACGCCCGAGCGCGGCGCCGAGCCCGTACAGCACCTCGGCGGCGCCCGCCTGCGGCGTGTCGATCATCATCGGCAAGCTTCTTGCCGGCCTTGAGCTCGGCGGTCGCCTCCAGCGATCAGCGGATGGCGCGGCAGCGCCTCGTCGAACGTGGCGAAGATCTTCAGCGCCTCGGCGGTATTGCCCTGCCGCGAGAGAAAGCTGCCATAGCTCTGCACCACGCGCAGCGCGGTCGGATCGAGCTTGTAGGCGCGCTCGAAGCGCTTGGCGGCATCCTTCTTCTGGCCGGCGAGATCGAGGATCATCGCGGCAGTGCAGATCCTTGAAGATGGCGTACCAGTCCGGACCGGCAAGCTTGTCGATGGAGTCGGTCGCAGCCTTGACCTCGGTCGGGCTCGCCATCGTCCACGCCGACAGCAAGCGTCGCGGCGAGATCGGTGATCGGGCCGCGGATCGACTGGGCGAGCTCCCGGCGCGCGATCGGATACTGCTTTTGCTTGATCGCGCGCACGCCGAGCACGAGCCGGGCGATGCGGTCGGTCTTGTCGATCTGCAGAACGCGTTCGGCGAGCTTGACCGCCTCGTCGACCTCGCCATTCGCCAGCACCGCCAGGAAGGTGCGACCGAGCAGCTCGTTGTTGCGGGGGTCGCCGCGCAGGGCGGCGCGATAATAGCGACGCCGCGGCGGCGGCATCCCGCTCACCGCCCGCGTGCCGGGCGGCCAGATAGCTGCCGGAGGGAGAGATCCGGGAGAAATTCGAGGGTGCCTCCGCCCGAGCCGAAAGCATTGCCGGCCAAGTGATGGCGAGTGCGGCCACTGCGGCCACGGCCGCACGCCTGAAACGTGGCGAAAGGATCACGGCTGATCGACTCCATCTGGCGGACGAGCGCCCTCGGCGCGGCCGCGTTGAGCAGAATGGCCTGTTTGGGTCAGGCGCGCAATAACTGCCCGGATTGGACATGTCCACCGACTTTGAAGCGCCTTGATAAGGGCAGCATCGTGACGCCACCGGTCACATCGGCTGCATATTGGGGTAGCCGGGTCCGCCGCCCCCGGATCCGGTAATGGGCTGATCCGATACCTGAAACCGGCTCTCGCGCGACAACACCTCCGTCGGAGCAGATGCTCGCAGGCGTACGTGCGACTGCTGGCCCAGCGCGGTCCACGACCACGCTCACATGTTGGGGTAGTTGGGTCCGCCGCCGCCCTCGGGGGACCCAGGTGATGTTCTGGTTCGGATCCTTGATGTCGCAGGTTTTGCAGTGGACGCAGTTCTGCGCGTTGATCACGAAGCGCGGCGAGCCACCCTCCTCCACCCATTCGTAGACGCCGGCCGGACAATAGCGCGCCGAGGGCCCGCCATAGACGATCGTGCTCGGACGCCTTCTGCAGGGCCGAGATCGGCGACCTTCAGGTGCACCGGCTGGTCCTCCTCGTGATTGGTGTTGGACAGGAACACCGAGGAGAGCCGGTCGAAGGTGAGCTTGCCGTCCGGCTTGGGATAGGCGATCGGCTCGCACTGCGCCGCCGGCTTGAGCGTCGCCGAATCCGGCTTGCCGTGGCCGAGCGTGCCGAACAGCGAGAAGCCCGAGCGTGTTGGTCCACATGTCGAGGCCGCCGAGCGCGATGCCCAGCAACGTGCCGAAGCGCGACCACAGCGGCTTGGCGTTGCGCACCTTCCAGAGATCGCGGCCGATCGTCGGACGCGCGCCACGCCGCCTCGTAGTCGGCGAGCTCGTCGTTGGCGCGGCCGGCCGCGAGCGCCGCGGCGACGTGCTCGGCCGCCAGCATGCCCGACAGCATCGCGTTGTGGCTGCCCTTGATGCGCGGCACGTTCATGAAGCCGGCCGCGCAGCCGATCAGCGCGCCGCCGGGAAAGCGAGCTTCGGCACCGACTGCCAGCCGCCCTCGGTGATGCGCGCGCGCCATAGGCGAGCCGCTTGCCGCCCTCGAAGGTGCCGCGCACCAGCGGATGCGTCTTGAAGCGCTGGAATTCCTCGAACGGCGAGAGATACGGATTCTCGTAGTTGAGATGCACCACGAAGCCGACCGACACGAGATTGTCGTCGAAGTGATAGAGGAACGAGCCGCCGCCGGTGCGGCTGTCGAGCGGCCAGCCGAACGTGTGCTGCACCAGGCCCGGCTGGTGCTTTTCCGGCGCGACCTGCCACAGCTCCTTCAGGCCGATGCCCGAATTTCTGCGGCTCGCGGCCGTCGTCGAGGCCGAAGCGCTGCGATCAGCGTCTTGCTGAGATTGCCGCGCGCGCCTTCGGCGAACAGCGTGTATTTCGCGCGCAGCTCCATGCCGCGGGTGAAGCTGTCCTTGCGATGGCCGTCCTGGCCGACGCCCATGTCGCCGGTGGCGACGCCGGCGACCGCGCCGTTGTCATCGAACAGCACTTCGGCGGCGGCGAAGCCCGGATAGATTTCGACGCCCAGCGCTTCCGCCTTGGTCGCCGAGCCAGCGGCAGACATTGCCGAGCGAGACGATGTAGTTGCCGTGATTGTTCATCAGCGGCGGCATCATGAGATTGGGCAGCCGCACGCGCGCGCGGCGCGACAGCCAGTAGAAGCGGTCGTCGCTGACCTCGGTCTTGATCGGACGTGTCCTCGTTGCGCCAGTCCGGAAGCAGCCGGTCGAGGCCGACCGGATCGATGACCGCGCCCGAGAGGATGTGGGCGCCGACCTCGGAGCCCTTCTCGACCACGACCACGCTGAGTGTCCGGCGAAAGCTGCTTGAGCCGGATCGCGGCGGCGAGCCCGGCCGGCCCCGCGCCGACGATCACCACGTCGAACTCCATCGCTTCGCGGGCAGGCAGTTCCTCAGTGCTCATCGCTCCTCCGATAGGCGATCCTGTTGCGGCCGGCTGCCGAGGCATCGCACCGGGGCCTCGGATTTACCCGAGATCGTGCCGACCCCATCCCTCGGCGACGGGGCAATCAGGCAAACCCTCGGGGATGAGGGAGGATCGACCCGTGATGTTATTCTAATTCGAAGATATCGCCTTTTTAGCAAACCATATGCCAACCGGGTGGTGATCGCCCAATCGGCCGCCGCCATTCGGCCGCCGCAGACGGCCGGGGCAACCGAGGCGACCGAAACCCACAGCTCGCACCAGCCGCACTTTCAATGCGGACGCGCCGCAGGCATGGTTGCAAGCGTTGCGCCATGGCCTTACCGCACACCTGGAATGAACAGAAACCGCGACCAGGCTGCCCGCGAGCTTCTCGCCTTCTACCAGGAGGCGGGCGTCGACGCGCTGGTCGGCGAAACGCCGGTCGACCGGTTTGCCGACGCGCCGCCCAAGACCGCGCCCGCTCCGCCGGCAGAGGCTGCGCGGCCGAGGGTCGACCCGGGCAGCCCCGCGCCATCGGTTCGCCCGCCGGCTCCCGAGCCGGCGGCCCGCGGCGGCCCTGCGCTTCCGCAATCGCCTGACGCTGCGGTCATGGCGGCGCGCGAGGCGGCAAGAAGCGCCGCCAGCCTCGAGGAGCTGCGCGCGATCCTCGACCGCTTCGAAGGTTGCGCCTTGCGCACCACCGCCACCCAACTCGTGTTCGCCGACGGCAATCCGAAGGCGCGCGTGATGTTCGTGGGCGAGGCGCCCGGACGCGATGAGGACATCGAGGGCCTGCCGTTCGTCGGCCGCTCGGGCAAGCTGCTCGACCGCATGCTGGCGGCGATCGGGCTCGATCGCACATCGGTCTATATCGCCAACATCGTGCCGTGGCGGCCGCCCGGCAACCGCACGCCGACGCCGCAGGAATCCGCGATCTGCCTGCCGTTCACGCTGCGCCAGATCGAGCTCGCCGACCCGGACGTGCTGGTGTGCATGGGCGGGCCGTCGGCGCAGACCCTGCTCAACATCAAGGACGGCATCCTCAAGACGCGCGGCCGCTGGTTCGCCTACCAGACCGGAACGCGCGAGATCCGCGCCATCGCGACGCTGCATCCGGCGTATCTGCTGCGCCAGCCGCTGCAAAAGCGTCTCGCCTGGCGCGATTTTCTGGCGATCAAGAAGGCCCTGGCGACCTGAGGCGTGATCGGCGAGACCACGAGCGGGCAAGCGAGGAGACGCCGGCGGAATCGCCATTCAACATCCGGCGGTTTCGCTTTAGGTTCTGAGCCGGCAGGCAACGGCGGAGGCGGAGCATGGCAAAGACGGTCGAGCACGTGCACTGGCCGGATGCGCCCGACATGTGGATGCCCTATGCGCCCGCGATCAAGGTGAAGGGCGGCACCACGATCTATCTCGCCGGCGTTACCGCGGCGCCGGTCTATCATCACCACCCGCACCGGCCCGAGGAATTCGATTCCATGCCGCGCGACATGGAAGGCCAGGCGCGCGCCGCGCTCGAGAATCTCAAGCGCGGGCTCGAAGCGGTGGGCGCGACGCTTCGCCGACGTGGTCACGGCCGACCGGTTCGTCACCGATCTTTCGGACCAGGACGCGTTCAACCGGGTGTGGGGCGAATACTTCCGCGACGCCAAGCCGGCCACGACCACCGTGCAGGTGGTGCGGCTCGCCACCGATCCGCGCTGTCTCGTCGAGATCAATGCGGTGGCCGTGATCGATTGATCCGTCGGCGCGGTGTCAGGCTCGGGCGCTCCTTGACAGGCCGGTAGCAGCGCCGGACCGTGTCCGGCCCGGCCGCGTCCAATCTACAACGCCACGAGCACTGCGCCGAGCGCGATCAGTGCCACCCCGAACCAATTGAGCATGGTCAGCTTTTCGCCCAGCAACAGCGCCGCCGAAGATGGCGACCAGCACGACGCTGGAGCTTGTCGACCGGCGCGACCTGTGCGGCATTGCCCAGCTTGAGCGCGCGGAAATAGCCGCAGCCACTGAAGCCCCCGTCGCCAGTCCCGAAAGCACCAGGAACAGGTAGGTGCGCGGCGATATCGACGCCGGATTCTGGAATTGGCCGGTGGCGGTAGACGATCAGCGCCAAGGTCAGCAGGATGACGCAGGTGCGGATGAAGGTTGCGAGGTCGGAATTGATGTGCGCGACCCCGACCTTGGCAAAGATGGCGGTCAGCGCCGCGAAATCGCGGAGAGCACCGCCCACAGCTGCCAGGTCGAAAATGCGGTCGAGCTCATGGGCACACGCGCACGCAGCGCGATCGCGCTTTCGCCTGACGGTATTGAGCGGCCACAGACAGCGCCGAGCGTTAGCGACTCTGGCTTGCATCAGCCTGGCTCCATGCCCTTGGCCTTGAGCAAGGGCACGACGGCTGGTGAGGTGATGAGCTTGATCAGGTCTCGGGCGGCCTGCCGGTTCGGGGATTGAGCGGAAACGGCGGCGGTGAACACGATGTAGGACTGAACCTCCGAGGGGAGCGGCCCCACCAGTTCGGCGCCCGGCACCGAGAGAATGTTGGGAATGACGATGATGCCGAGCTCGACCTCGCCTTGCGCCACCCGCTCGGACACCGTTTCGGTATCCGGTTTCACGGTTTTTGCCCGCAGCGCCTCGGCGATGCCCAGCCGCGTGAACAGCCGATCGAGGTAGATGGTGCTCGCGCCCTCCTTGAGATAGGTGATCGACTTGGCGTCGAGCAGCGTGCGCTGTGAACGCATCGACCGTGCCGATATCGGGCTTGGGCGCGCCGCTCTTCACCGCGACACCGATGCCGGCTTTCATCACATCGGTCCGCGTCTCGGCGACGAGCTTGCCGGCCTTGATCAGTTCGTCGGTCTGAAAATCCACCAGCACCGCAAGATCGAACGGCTCGCCCGCCTCGATCCGCCGTTTCATCACCGCGGCCACGTCAGCCACCACCACGGGCGTGTACCCGCTGCTCCGCTCGAATTGCGGACCCGAGCTCGGTCATGACCATTTTGGTGACGCGCGAGCCGAAGATCTTGAGCTCGGCGCAGTTCGCGCCGCTCATCGGCGCCGAAACGATCAGCAACGTCGCGGCGAGTGCGATGCAGAGCACGGAGTGATACGAGGCGATCGCATTGCGCCCTTCGATTGATCGTCTATCCCGGCAGCGCGAATTTGATGGCGAAAGATGATCGCCAGGATCACCACCGCCGGCTTCGCCTCCGTGAACTTTCCGGCAATCAAGCTTGGCGAGCACGTAGGTGATGAAGCCCAGCCCGATGCCGGTCGCGATGGAATAGGTGAGCGGCATCGTGACCGCGGTCACCACCGCCGGCGCGTATTCGGTGATGTCGTCCCAATCGATCTCGGCGAGCGCGCGCGTCATCACGCAGGCGACGTAAGAGCAGCGCCGCCGCCGAGGCGTAGGCCGGGACCATTCCGGCGAGCGGCGAGAAGAACAGCGCCAGGAGAAAGAACATCGCGACGAAGACGGCGGTCAGGCCGGTGCGGCCGCCTGCCGACACGCCGGCCGCGCTCTCGATGTAGCTGGTCGTGGTCGAGGTGCCGATCAGGGCGCCGAACATGGCGGCAAAGCTGTCGGCGAGCAGCGCCTGCTTCATGCGCGGCAGGTTGCCGTCCTTGTCGAGGAGGCCGGCGCGATGGGTGACGCCGATCAGCGTGCCGGCGTTGTCGAACACGTCGACGAGCAGAAAGCTGAACACGACGATAATGAAGGTCAGCTCGGTGACGCGCGAGAAGTCGAGCTGCAGAAAGGTCGGCGCGAGCGAGGGCGGCATCGACACGATGCCGTGTGAATTGCGCGAGCCCGAGCGGCAGGCCGATCAGCGTCACCAGCAGGATGCCGATGAGCGTGGCGCCGCCGATATTGCGGTAGTTGAGCGCCACGATCACGACGAAACCGAGCGAGGCACAGGATCGCCGGCCACTGCTTGAGATCGCCGAGCGTGACCAGCGTCGCCGGATTGCGCGACCACGATCTTCGCCTCTTCGAGCGCGATGATGCCGAGGAAGAGCCCGACGCCGGCGGAGATCGCGAGCTTGAGATTCTTCGGGATCGAATTGATGATGTATTCGCGGACCCGGAAGATCGAGATGAGGAAGAAGATCACGCCGGAGCAGAACACGCCGGCAAGCGCCTGCTGCCAGGTATATTTGTAGGCCGAGCACCACGGTGAAGGCGAAGAAGGCGTTGAGCCCCATGCCCGGCGCAAGCGCGATCGGATAGTTGGCATAAAGCGCCATCACCAGCGTGGACACCGCGGCCGCGATGCAGGTCGCGACGAACACCGCGCCCTTGTCCATGCCCGCATTGCCGAGGATCTGCGGGTTGACGAACACGATGTAGACCATGGTGAGGAAGGTCGTGACGCCGGCGATGAACTCGGTGCGGACATCGGTGCCGCTCTCGGTCAGCGCCGAAATAGCGATCGAGAAACGGTCGTTCGCTCGAAGGCTTCGTCATGTCGCTCATTGCGTTCCCCCAGCCGATCGGACGCTGCGGCGCCACCACTGTCAACCGGGACCTCTGTCCAAGCACGGACCGGGCCGCTACCGGCGCCACAATAGCGGCGAACCGGCCGCGAACCCACTGCAAACGCTCGCCCATCGCCGATTTGTCCACCGCTCGCCAGGGCCGGTCTCCGCGGTCTGCGCAGAAGTTCACGCATCCTCGCCGCGATGATCTTGGCGATCTGCGCGCATCTGAGCGATCATGCGCCGCCACGGTTCGTTTCTCGCTCATGCTATCGGGGCATGACCGATGGACCTCGATCCCGTCCTGCTGGCCCGCCTCCAGTTCGCCTTCACGATCACGTTCCACATCATTTTCCCGAGCTTCACCATCGGGCTGTCGGCCTTCATCGCGACGCTGCTGGTCATGCTGGCTGCGCACCGGCGGCGAGCACTACCACCGCCTGGCGCGGTTCTGGACCAAGATCTTCGCCGTCTCGTTCGCGCATGGGCGTCGTCTCGGGCATCGTGCTCAGCTACCAGTTCGGCACCAACTGGAGCCGCTTCTCGGTCGTCGTCGGCAACGTCATCGGGCCGCTGATCGGCTACGAGGTGCTGACCGCCTTCTTCCTCGAAGCGACCTTCCTCGGCGTGATGCTGTTCGGCTGGAACCGGGTGCCGCCCTGGCTGCACGTCGCTGTCCGCCGTGGTGGTCGCGGTCGGCACCGCGATCTCGGCGTTCTGGATTCTGTCGGCCAACAGCTGGATGCAGACGCCGGCCGGCCACGAGGTGCGCGACGGCATCGCCTATCCGGTCGACTGGCTCGCGATCATCTTCAATCCGAGCTTCCCTTACCGCCTCGCCCACATGCTCACCGCCGCCTATCTCACGACCGCGCTTCGTGGTGCTGGCGGTCGGCGCGCGCTACCTGCTCGCCGGCCGCCATCGTCGACGAGGCGCGCACCATGATGCGCATGGCGATCGGCATGCTCGCGGTGCTCGGCGCCGCTGCAGCTCCTCATCGGCGACCAGCACGGGCTCAACACGCTGAAGCACCAGCCGATCAAGATCGCCGCCATGGAGGCGCACTGGGACGGCAGCAAGCCCGGCGCGCTTCGTGCATCTTCGCCTGGCCGGACGAGAAGACCGAGACGAACCGTGTTCGAGATCGCGATCCCGCACGGCGGCTCGCTGATCCTCACGCACGACCCGAACGGCCTGTTTCCCGGCCTCAAGAGCGTGCCGCCGGCCGACCGTCCGCCGCTGGTGCCGGTGTTCTTCGCGTTCCGCATCATGGTCGGCGATCGGCCTCTTGATGATCGCGGCCGGACTGGTCGGCGCGTGGCTGTGGTGGCGCGGCGACGCTGTTCGATACGCGCTGGTACCTGCAGCTCGTCGCGCACGGCTGGTGGCTCGGCTTCGTCGCGGTGATCTGCGCGGCTGGATCGTCACCGAGAGCGGACGCCAGCCGTGGATCGCGCACGGCATACTGCGCACCGCCGACGCGATCTCGCCGGTGCCGGCGCGAGCGTGCGCGACGACGCTGGTGCTTGTTCGTGCTCGTCTACGGCATCGTGTTCACGATGGGCATCTACTACATCAACCGGCTGATCGCGCTGCGGACCGCAGGGCGCGCGGTCGAGCCGCCCGATGCCGGCACGCCGGTCCGGCCGCTGTCGTCCGCCGTCGACGCCGCGCGCGAATCCGTCGCCGCAACGGTAACGCGAGGGACGCCATGGAATGGTATCTCCCGGTGATCTGGGCCGGCGCTGATCGGCACCGCGGTCGCGCTCTACGTCATCCTCGACGGCTTCGATCTCGGCATCGGCATCCTGTTTCCGTTCGCGCAAGGACGAGCGCGAGCGCGACCAGATGATGGACTCGATCGCGCCGTTCTGGGACGGCAACGAGACCTGGCTGGTGCTCGGCGGCGGCGGACTGTGGGTCGCGTTCCCGCGCGCCTACGCGGTCATCATGCCGGCGCTCTACCTGCCGGTCATCGTGATGCTGCTGGCGCTGGTGTTTCGCGGCGTCGCGTTCGAATTCCGCTCGGTCGCGATGACCAGCAAGAACTACTGGAACTTCGCCTTCGCCGGCGGCTCGACGCTCGCCGGCGTTCTGCCAGGGCGTGATCCTCGGCGGGCTCATCCAGGGCATCAAGGTCGAGAACGGCGCCTTCGCCGGCGGGCCGTTCGACTGGGCGACGCCGTTCGCGCTGCTGTGCGGCCTCGGCGTCGTCGCCGGCTACGCGCTGCTCGGCGCCACCTGGCTGGTGATGAAGACCGACGGCGCGGTCGCCGAGCGCGCGCGCGCGCACGCCAAGCTGCTGCTGCTCGCGCGTGCTGGCGTTCATGGCGGTGGTCAGCCTGTGGACGCCGCTCGCGTTCGACGCGCATCGCGGCGCGCTGGTTCTCGCCGCCGAACATCTACTTCCTCGTGGCCGGTGCCGCTCGCTCACCGCGCTGACCGCGCTGATGGCGCTGGCGCTGGCTCGAAGCGGGCCGCGAGATCCCGCCGTTCCTCGCCGTCGATCGCGCTGTTCCTGCTCGGCTATCTCGGGCCTCGCGATCTCGATCTTTCCCTATCTCGTGCCGCCCTCGCTCACGATCTGGCAGACCGCGGCCGCGCCCGCGAGCCAGATCTTCATGCTGATCGGCACGCTGGTCGCTGCTGCCGATCATCCTCGGCTACATCGTGTTCGTGTATTGGATCTTCCGCGGCAAGGTGCGCGAGGGCGAGAGCTATCACTGAGCGCGATCGAAGCGGCGAGTCAGGACCGGCGTTTGCCGGCTGCACGCGCGTCAGCACGGCCGCTCACGTCTGCTCGGTTGCGGCAGTCGGCGCCGGTGCTCCTGCGGCCTGATCAACGCCCAGCCGATGCGCAGGAGCGGCAGCCGCCCCTGCACCGAGCGCGCTCGAACGCGCGCGGCGACCTCCGGAACGAGGTCAGGAAAGCGCTCCTTGATCGCGGGCGGCGGCGTGCCCGCGGTGTCGGTGGTCGGCCAGACCACGATCGCACCCTTGTTCTTGATCGTCGTCGGCCGTGACCCAGGGCGAGCGCTCGGGCGTGGCGCTCGAGATAGAGGCTCGGCCGGCTCGGCGCGCCGAGCGCGACCAGCGCCGCGGTGCGCGGGATCGCCGGTGACGATCTGCAGCGGCGCGCCGATGCGGCGCTCGAAGCTTTCGGAGAAGAACCGCGCCATGGCCTCGGCCGGCTAGGTCACCCGCAGGTCGATGTTGAGCCAGGGCAGCACCACGAGCGCGGCGACCGCCATGATCGGCGGAATGACCAGAAGGCCGAACCAGGCCGCGATGACGCGACGTGCTGGCGGCTGAACTCGATGCCGTCGCCGGCCGCCACGACCACCAGCGAGGCCGGACAGAATGACCAGCGGCGCGATGCCGCCGACCGGCCCCGACCATCCCAGCAGCACGGCCGACGAGCGTGCCGGCGAAGGCCGGCGCCATCGCGAAAAAGTAGACGAACTGGCGCGCGAACGGATCGATCGCGCGGCGCACGATCACCGGCGCGGGCTCGTGCCGCGGCCACGGCCAGCCGGCCACCAGCGCGACCAGCACGATGAGACCGGCATGCGCCGCGAAGATCAATGCCGATCTGCCGCAGCCATGCGCACCGAAATTGCCGACCACGGCTTCCGGCGTGCGCAGGCGCAGCAGCATCGGCCGCAGACCTTCGCCCGAATCCGCGAGCCAGATCAGATGCGGACCCATGACGATGCACGCGCGACGACGGCTGCGATCAGCGGGTCGTATGAGTTCAGCGCCGCGCGCGCGCGCTGTGTTCAGCAAGCGTGAACAACACGAGCAATCCGACCAGGATCAGCCCGACATAGGTCGTGAGCAGCAACAGCCCGATCTCGATCGCCAGCGCGCAGCCAGTAGGCCCGCCGGCCCTCGCCGACCGCGCGCCAGTAGTGCAACAGGATGATCGCCCACAGCGGCATGGTGAGGATGACCGGGCCCGAAGTCCGGCGTCGGCACCGTAAAGGCGGCGACGCCCGACCATCAGCAGCACCGCCAGCGCCGCGTGCTGCGCGCCGACGATCGAGCGCCCGAGCGCGAACACCGCCCAATAGGTCACGACCACGCAGACCTGCGACAGCACGTAGACGCCGAACAGTGCCGGCGAGCAGCGAAGGCACGATCTCGGCGAGCCAGAACGCGAGCGGCGGTCCGAGATAGGTGCCGAGCTGGAACTCGTGTGCCGACCGCGAGCACGTTCGCCACGTCGCCCGGCGGGCCCGGCATAGAACAGCGGCGGAACCAGCGTCCACAGCGCCGCCTGCACCAGCGCGGCCAGCCAGACCGCCAGCGCCGGACGCGAGCGCAGCAGTTCGACGAAGATGGAGACGTAAAGCATCAGCCCGGACGTTGGTTCGACGCCGACCGGCAGCAGATGAAGGCCCTGGCGCTAGAGAGGCAACACGTCCGGCTCGATGTCGTCCGTCGCCATGTCGTCGGTCACGAGATCGCCATAGGCCGCGGCGACCGGCGCGAACGAGCGGCGGTGGTGGATGGTCGGGCCGAGCCGCGCCAGCGCGTCGAAATGCTCAGGCACGCTGTAGCCCTTGTGACGCTCGAAGCCGTAGCCCGGATGGAGCAGGCCCAAGTCGCGATCATCAGCCGGTCGCGCGTGACCTTGGCGACGATCGAGGCGGCGGCGATCGAGGCGATGATGGCGTCGCCGCTGATCACGGCCTCGCAGTCGCAGCCGGCGTCGATGCGGTCGCGGCCGTCGACGAACACGAGCCGCGGCTTGACCGGCAGCGCCGCGACCGCGCGCGCCAGCGCCCACAGCGACGCCCGCAGGATGTTGTCGCGGTCGATGCGCGCGGGCGGCGCGAACGCCACCGCGACCTCGGCGCTGGCGCAAATCTTGGCGTAGAGCTTCTCGCGCGTCTCGCGCATCGAGCTTCTTGAGATCATCGAGGCCCGCGCGGCACGCGCTTGGGATCGAGAATGACCGCCGCGGCGACCACCGGACCGGCGAGCGGCCCCTGCCCGCCTCGTCGCAGCCCGCGACCGGCCAGACGCCGCGCTTGAGCGCCGCGCGCTCGCGGCGGAAGGTCGGGCGGATGTCCTCCTCGCCGAGCGGCAGGCGCACGACGCGGATGGCCGTCTGCGCGACGCGGTGCTGTGCGACCGTCTGCGACCGACTCATGGCGCGATGGTGCGCGCCGCGCGGGCACAAGTCAACAGTCGCCGGTTCCCGCATGTGAAGGGCGGGGAAAGATCACGTCATCCGATGCGCACGAGTCGCTGCTGCATCCTGGATCCCGCGTTCGCCGCAGTCGTCACGTGGCTGACGCGGTCGATCGACGACCGTCTCAGAACAAGCTCGAGCTGCTCGGCGCCGCGCGCGGCGGACTGAAATGCTCGGTCGTCAGCTTGGTGCGAGTCTTGTTGAAGCCGAGCTTCTCGCAGGCGAGCCTCGAAGCGCCGGCCGATCATCCAGGCGACCGGGCCGCCGCCGGTCATGCGCTTGCCCCAGCTCGAATCGTAATCCTTGCCGCCGCGCGTGTCGCGGATGAGCTTGAACACGTGGCGGTAGCGGTCGGGAAAATTCGCCATCAGCCATTCGCGGAACAGGTCGCGCACCTCGAGCGGCAGCCGCAGCAGCACGTAGCCGGCCTCCGCGCACGCCGACCGCGGCGGCGGCATCGAGGATGCGCTCGATCTCGGCGTCGTTGAGCGCGGGAATGACCGGCGCCACCATCACCGAGGCCGGCACGCCGGCCGTCGGCCAGCTGCGCGCAGCGCCTCGAGCCGCCGCGCCGGCGTCGCGGCGCGCGGCTCCATCACGCGCGCGAGCTTGCGGATCGAGCGTGCGTCACCGACAGCGCGACCTTGACCAGATTGCGCTCGGCCATGCGCGCGAGGATGTCGAGGTCGCGCAGCACCAGCGCCGACTTGGTCACGATGCCGACCGGATGGCCGGCAGCGCTCGAGCACTTCGAGGATGCGCGCGCATGATCTGGTGCTCGCGCTCGATCGGCTGGTAGGGATCGGTGTTGGTGCCGATGGCGATGGTGCGCGGCGACGTAGCTCGGCGGCCGACAGCTCGCGCTCGAGCAGCTTCGGCGCGTCCGGCTTGGCGAACAGCTTCGATCTCGAAATCGAGGCCCGGCGACAGGCCGAGATAGGCGTGGGTCGGCCGCGCGAAGCAATAGATGCAGCCGTGCTCGCAGCCGCGATAGGGATTGATCGAGCGGTCGAAGGAAATGTCGGGCGATCGTTGCGGGTGATGATCTTGCGCGTGGCGTCGATCGTCACCGTGGTCTTGAACGGCGGCAGCTCCTCGAAGCTCTGCCAGCCGTCGTCGAACGCGGTTCGGGCCACCGACTCGTAACGGCCGGAGGCGTTCGACTGCGCGCCGCGACCGCGGCGGCGGGTCGCTTCGACCGCCACGTCGCCATCGGTGGGCGCAGCGAGGTCGACCGCGGCGGGACGGCGCCGCGCGTCCTGCCCGTCAGCGGCTGACCGCGTCGCGCGAAGCCGCCCGCCGGCGCAGAGGTACTCTGGCAAGGAGGGCTGCGGACGCCGGCGGGCGTCGGACGGCTGCGAGATTGGCTGAGCCCATGGGAGCAATCCTAGTACGAAGCGCACGAACAAAACAAGAACATAGTCACGCAAAAGCGCTCGCGCAAGCGCTGAAACACCCATATTGCGGGATCGGCGCCCAGTTCCGAGCAAGCGCCGCGAAGGAGGAGAAGCCATGAAGAAGCTGATCGGCGGCGCCGCGCTGTTGTTCCTCGTCGGCGGAACGGGATCGGGTGCCCAGGCGGCGCCGTGGTGCGCCTTCTATGACGCCTCGACCTACAATTGCGGCTTCCACACCTTCCGAGCAGTGCCTGGCCACGCGTCCGCGGCGCCGGCGGATGGTGCCGGCCGAATTCTTTTCGAAGGCCTCCGGCGGCGCATCGACGGCCGGCCGGCAGGCGAGACGCCCGAGGCGCGCTACTGATGCGCCACGCTTTTGTGGTAGCCGTTCAGGCAGATCATCGCCGCAGGACGCGCTTTAGGGAAACGACTCCATGCTCAGCGTGGTGATTGCCACGCATGACAGCGAACGCGCGCTGCTGCCGACCCTGGCCGCGCTGGTTGCGGGCGCGGCGGCCGGCGTCGTGCGCGAGGTGATCATCGCCGACGCCGGTTCGCGCGACGCGACCGACGCGATTGCGGATGGCGCCGGCTGTCGTGTGCTGATGTCGACGCAGCCGCGCGGTGCACGCCTCAAGGCGGCTGCCGACGCTGCCCGCGGACCCTGGCTGCTCTTCCTTGCTCCCGGCATCGTCCCGAGCGTCACCTGGGTCGATGAAACCAGGCGCTTCATCGAGGAGGCCGAGCTGCGGGGATGCGCAGCGTCATGCGCCGCCGCGTTCCGCCGGGATTCGGCGCCGTTTCAATCGCCCCCTGCTCGAGGCGTGGGCCCTGCTGCGCACCGCGCTCGGCGCAAGACCGACGGCCGGCCAGGGACTGCTGATCGCGAAGCGCATTCTATGAGGCGCTCGGCGGCCACCGTGAGGTCGGAGCGCCCCGAGCGCGACCTTCTCGCCGGATTGGCCGCCGTCGCATCCTGCTGTTGAAATGCGCAGTCAGCGGCAGCGGCCGCGGAAACAATAGCTTGACTTATGTCACATATCTGTTTGATACTGTCACATATCCTGCCGCCCTGTTGCCGAGCATGCCGGACCAGTCCCTCGACCAACGCGTCGGCGCCGTCCGCCGCTTCAACCGGTCCTACACGCGCCGGATCGGCGTGCTGCGCGACGACTTTCTGAAAACCCCATACTCGCTCGCCGAAGCCCGCGTGCTCTACGAGCTCGCACACCGCCAAAAGCCGACGGCCGGGAAATTGCCGCCGCAGCTCGGCCTCGACCACGGCTATCTCAGCCGCATCTTGCGCGGCTTCACATGAGCGCGGGCTCATCATCAAGACACCTTCCCCGACGACCGGCGACTAAAGCCTGTTGTCGCTCACGGTCAAAGGCCGGATGGCTTTCGCGCCGCTCGACCAGCGTTCGCAGGACGACGTCGCCGCCATGCTCGGCAAGCTCTCGGCGGCGGACCAGGACCGCCTCGTCGCCGCCATGGGCACCATCGAGCAGCGTGCTGGGCGAAACTCCGATCGCCGCCAGTCCCATACATCCTGCGGCCTCCGCGTCCCGGCGACATGGGCTGGATCGTCAGCCGGCATGGCGCGCTTTACGGTGAGGAATACGGCTGGGACGAGCGGCTCGAGCGCTGACGGCGGAGATCGTCGCGGCCTTCGTTCGCAATCAGGACCACCAAGCGCGAGCGCTGCTGGATCGCCGAGCGAGATGGCGAGAATGTCGGCTCGGTCTTTGCTGGTGCGGGAAACCGACGAGGTCGCCGCGGCTGCGTCTCCTTCTGGTCGAGCCGAGCGCGCGCGGACTCGGCATCGGCGCGCGGCTGGTCGAGGAAGCCCTGCGCTTTGCCGCGCGAGGCGCGCTATCGCAGGATCACGCTGTGGACCCACAGCGTGCTCACCGCCGCGCGCCACATCTATGAGCGGGCCGGCTTCACGGCTCATCGAGACGCAACGAGCACAATGAAGTTCGGAAGAACGCTGGTCGGCGAGACGTGGCAGCTCGAGCTGGACGATCCGCAGCCAGCTGGCAGTGAGCGTTGATCAAACCGTCGCGCCCTTGGCCTTGGCGCGGCGCAAATGCTCGTCGAGGCGCGGCATGATCTCGACGAAATTGCAGGGCCGGTAGCGGTAGTCGAGCTGGTGCACCAGGATCTCGTCCCAGGCGTCGCGGCAGGCGCCGGGCGAGCCCGGCAGGCAGAAGATGTAGGTCGCGCCGGCGACGCCCGCGGTCGCGCGGGTCTGGATCGCCGAGGTGCCGATCTTGGCGTGGCTCACCATCAGGAACAGCGTGGCGAAGCCGTCCATGCGCTTCTCGAACAGCGGCTCGACCGCCTCCGGCGTCACGTCGCGGCCGGTGAAGCCGGTGCCGCCGGTGGTGATGATGACGTCGATCGCCGGGATCGGCGATCCAGTCTTTGACCTGCGCGCGGATCTTCTCGACGTCGTCGGTGACGATCGCGCGCGCCGCGACCGCGTGGCCGGCCTTTTCGATGCGCTCGGCCAGCGTGGCGCCGGATTTGTCGTCGGCGAGGTCGCGGGTGTCGGATACCGTCAGCACCGCGATCTTCAGCGGGATGAATGCCTGCTGTCGTCGATTCCGGGCATGACGCGTCACTCGCTCAGAGTCGCAGCGGCAGCGGTAGCGCGCCGCTCGACGATACAGAGATTCCGCCGCGGCTTCGCTCGCCTACGCCGGCAAGCTCGCGATCACGCCGCTCACAGCTGCGCCGACGCGAAGGTGTTGCAGCTTGCGATCGTGCCCGATCTGAAGCCGGTGGTGAACCAGCGCTGGCGCTGCTCCGCGCTGCCGTGCGTGAAGCAGTCCGGGACCACGTAGCCCTGCGCCCTGCTGCTGCAGCGTGTCGTCGCCGATCGCGGCCGCGGTGCGCAAGGCGGCCTCGACGTCGCCCGGCTCGATGAATGCCGGTTTGCCCTGGCTCCGAGGCTTTCGTTCTCGCGGTTGGCCCAGACGCCGGCGAGGCAGTCGGCCTGCAGCTCGACCTGCACCTGGATGTGGTTGGCGCCCGGCCTTGCTGCCGGCGGCGCGCTGCGCCTGCTGCGCCTTCGGCAGGATGCCGAGCAGGTTCTGCACGTGATGGCCGACCTCGTGCGCGATCACGTAGGCCTGCGGCGAACTGGCAGGCCTTGCTGCCGACGTCGCAGCCGCGGAAGCGGGTCGCGATCTGGTCGAAGAACGAGGTGTCGAGATAGACCTTCTGGTCGGCCGGGCAATAGAACGGCCCCATGGCGCTCTGCGCGACGCCGCCGCAACTGGCTTGCGTCGCTGCCGCTGTAGAGAACCAGGACCGGCGCGCGATAGGTCTTGCCGTCCTTGGCGAAGACTTGCTTCCACTGCACCTCGGTGCTGCCGAGCACCTTGCTCACGAAGCGGCCCATGTCGTCCTGCGGCGTGCCGGTGCGCCGCGCGGCCGTGGACGGCGCCTGCTGACCTGCGGCTGGCTGCCGCCGGTCAAGATCTCGGCGCCGCCGATCAGCAGCGCTCGGATCGATGCCGAGCGCCCAGCCGACGAGGCCGAGCACCACGATGCGTGCCGATGCCCAGGCCGCCGCCGCCGATCGGGATGCCGAAGCCGCCGCCGCCGCCGCCGAAACCGCCCTCGCCGCGTCGATCCTCGACGTTGCCGCTTTCCGGCAGATCGTCCAAGCGCATGGCTTCGCCTCCTTGCTCGCCGGCCGCCGGATTCGACGGATCGCCGCGGCTGTCGCTTCAGTCTACCAGCGCGCCGGATCAACGCGCGTTCGGTCAATATAGTTGCCAGGCACATTCTTTCCCAGTGACCTGCGGCTGTTCCGATTAAGCCGATTTTTACCTTGGGCGCCCATAGTGCGCCGTGTCGGTTGTAGGTCCCGCGTCACCGGCCGCGTCGCCTGAGTCAGAGTTCTGAGTCATGGTTGTGTCGCGTCGCGGGGCGTCCGTCAGGGCGCCCCGCGTCAGTTTCGAGCGCCATCGAGTCGCGGCCAGTTCTCGATCGGCGACTGCGTCGCCGAGATGGCGAACGCTGCCGGCCGAGATCGGTCGATCTCGTTTTCGCCGATCCGCCCTATAACCTGCAGCTGCAGGGCGACCTCAAGCGTCCCGACGATCTGCGCGTCGACGCGGTCGACGACGACTGGGACAAGTTCGCGAGCTTCGCCGCCTACGACGACTTCACCCGCGCCTGGCTGATCGCCTGCCGGCGCGTGATGAAGCCTGCGGCGACGCTCTGGGTGATCGGCTCCTACCACAACATCTTCCGCGTCGGCACGATCCTGCAGGATCTGGGCTTCTGGATCCTCAACGACGTGGTGTGGCGCAAGTCCAATCCGATGCCGAACTTCCGCGGCCGGCGCTTCACCAACGCGCACGAGACCCTGATCTGGGCGGCGCGCGAAGCCGGCGGCAAGGGCTACACCTTCAACTACGAGGCGCTCAAGGCCGGCAACGACGACGTGCAGGTGCGCTCGGACTGGACGCTTGCCGCTCTGCACCGGCGAGGAGCGGCTCAAGGGCGGCGACGGCAAGAAGCTGCATCCGACCCAGAAGCCCGAGGCGCTGCTGGCGCGCGTGATCCTCGCCGCCTCGCGGCCCGACGACCTCGTGCTCGATCCGTTCTGCGGCACCGGCACGACCGGCGCGGTGGCCAAGCGCCTCGGCCGCCGCTTCATCGGGATCGAGCGCGATGCCGGCCTATGCCGCGGCCGCGCGAGCAGCGCATCGCCGCGGTCGAGCCGCTGCCGGCGCCGACGCTCGCGCCGTTCATGACCGCGCGCGAGGCGCCGCGCGTGCCGTTCTCGGCGCTGATCGAGCGCGGGCTGGTGATCGCCGGGCGCGCGCCTGTGTCGACGCCAAGCGCAAGGTCAAGGCGCTGGTGCGCGCCGACGGCGCCATCGCGCTCGGCGAGACGGTCGGCTCGATCCACCGCATCGGCGCGCTGGCGCAGGGCCTCGAAGCCTGCAACGGCTGGGCCTTCTGGCACCTGGAGACGGCCAAGGGCCTGGTCTCGATCGACGCGCTGCGCGCGGAGATCAGGGCGAGCTGGGTCCACGCTGACCTGCCAGCCGCGCGCTGCAGGCGCTGCCGGTTGCGCCGGTTCACCGCACCGCGAACGGCGAATTGTACGGCCGTCCGAACGGCACGCCGGCGGTCACGGTCTGCACCGGCTTGAGATAGCGCCTTGCCGTCGCGCGTGTTGTTGCGGGTGTCGACGAACGACACCGGCCCCTCGACCAGCTCCATGATCGCGACGTCGCCGGGCGCGCCGACCTGCAGCGTGCCGAGCTTCGGCGCGCGGTTGATCACCTTGGCGGGATTGATCGTCGCCATGGCGACCACCTGCTCGAGCGTGAAGCCGAGCGCCAGGAACTTGCTCATCACCCAGGTCAGATACGGCATGCCGGGCGTATTGCCGGAGAACACGTGGATGTCGGAGGAGATGGTGTCGGGCGGGCAGCCCTGCGCGATCGCCGGCCTCGGCCACCGTGTAGTCGAAGCTGCCGCCGCCGTGGCCGACGTCGAAGATCACGCCGCGCTGCTTGGCCGCGAGCGCCGCCGGCAGCAGCCGGCCGTCCTGCACGATGTTGGTGAAGGCGCCGGCGATGTTGGGCGCGCCGGAATAGGCAGTGGGTGAGGATGTCGCCCGGCCGCAGCAGTGTCGAGGATCTGCGACATCAGCTCGCGCGTCTCGACGCCGCCGATGTGGCACATCACCTTGCCGCCGGTGCCGGCCTTCTCGCACGCCGCGATCGCGCGCTTGAGCGGCTCGAGGCCGTGCTTGGCGATCACGTTCTCCGACATGCGCACCTTGATGCCGAGCACCATGTCGGCGTTCTCGGCGACCGCCTTGGCGGCGGCGTCGACCTGCGCGAAGTCGATGTTGTAGAGCTCGGCGACCGGGAACGGCGCGAGCCCGATATTGGCGATGTGCACGAAGGCATAGAGCCGCGTGCGCGTCTGCGCCGACGATGTAGCGGCGGAACGCCGCGAAATTGTTGGCGCCGGCGTCGCCGGCCGACACGCAGGTGGTGGTGCATTGGTGCGGCACAAGCTCGTCGGCCGGGATGCCGATCGCCGAGCCGTAGGGATAGACGTGGCAATGCAGGTCGATCAGCCCGGGCGTCACCAGCTTGCCGCCGGCATCGAGCACGCGCAGCGCGCGCGCCGCCGGGATGTCGGCCTCGACCGCCTCGATCAGGCCATAGCGGATGCCGATGTCGCGCCTGCCGCGCAGCGACTGGCTCGGATCGAGCACGTCGCCGCCCTTGATCACGAGATCGAACTTGTCGTCAGGCCCCATGGCGGCGCAGTGCCTGGCCGGGCAGTCGCGGCAGCGAGCGCGAACCGAGCCGGCGCCGGCGAGAAACTCGCGACGTGACGGTCACGCGACGCGGCTGTTCGCGATGCGACCGCTCGCGATGCAGATTGGTAGTCGTCATGGCTTCCCTCCCGTTGCGATGTTCAATCCCGCTCAGGTGGCGCGATGATAGTACCGATCGAGGCCCGTGGCGCGTCTTGTATCCGGGGCGACAATGGCGGACGCTGCCGCCTGACCAGTTCAGCCAGCCGGCTCGCGCGCAAATGACGATGAAGTCTGCGCCCTCCACCTTCCGCCGCATGAGCAAAGCGGCGCTCGCGGCCGCCGCTCTCGTGCTCGCCATGCATGGGCGGTGCTGGGCGGATTATCCGGAGAAGCCCATCCGCCTGCTGCTGCCGCTTCCCTGCCGGCGGCGCGGTGGACTTTGTCGCACGGCTCGTGAGCGCGCGGATGGCGGACGAGCTTGGCCGCCCCGTTCGTGATCGAGAACAAGGCGGGCGCGGGCGGGATCATCGCGACCGACGCGACCGCCAAGGCGACGCCCGACGGCTATACCGCTTCTGCTCACGACGCCCAATCACACCATCAATGCCGCGCTCAATCCGAAGCTTCCTTACGATCCCGAAAAGGACCTCGTGCGCGGTCGTCGCTCTGGGCCGAAGTGCCGGAATTGCTGGTGAGCCATCCGGCGGCGCCGTTCGACTCGTTTGCGCGGCTTTGTCGAATACGCCAGGAAGAATCCCGGCAAGCTCAACTACGCGTCCGCCGGCAACGGAACAGCTTCCGCACGTGAGCATGGAACTGCTGTTGCGGCGGAGCCGGCATCGAGGTCGCCCACATCCCGTATCGCGGTGCGGCGCCGGCCATGACCGACCTGCTGCGCCGGCCAGGTGCAGCTCAAGATGGACACCTACGCCACCGCCAACCAGCTCGTGGCCGATGGCAAGCTCCGCGCGCTCGCCTATGCGAGCCGCGCACGCTCGACGCTGATGCCGAACGCTGCCGACGGTGGCCGAGATGGGGCTTCGCCGGATACGAGGGCATCCTGTGGATCGGCATGATGGCGCCGGCGGGAACGCCGCGGCCGGTCATCGACAAGCTTGCGATCGCGGCGCAGCGCGCGACCCACGCGCCCGATCTGGCCGGAGCGCCTCAAGCGCGACGGCGTCGATCCGGCAGGCGGCACGCCCGAAGCGTTCGGCGCGCTGATCGTCGGGAAATCAGGGAGTGGCGGAATTTGGCGCAGTCGTCCAAGATCACGCCTCGACTGAGCCCGCCCCGATCCCGTTCAGCCCAGAGCAAAGCCAAGTTCTCGATGCCGATCCTCACTCAAGGACCCGATCCCAATCCCAAGACGCCGCGGCTGCGAGCGCCGCCGGGCGCCTGCGACGCTCACATCCATCTGTTCGGTCCGGCCGCAAAATATCCGTTCGCGCCCGACAGTCCCTATACGTCGCACGCCGCCTTGCCCGAGACGTTCATCGCGCTGCAGGACAAGCTCGGGCTCAGGCCGCGCCGTCATCGTCAGTCCCGGCGGCTATGGTCGTAACTACCAGATGCTTGCCGACACGCTCGCGCGCTTCCCCGACCGCTTCCGCGGCATCGCGCTGATGCCGGAAGACACCGGTGCGTCCGAGTTCGCCCGGCTCACGCGGCTCGGCGTGCGGGGGCTGCGCATGATGAGCGCGAAGCGCGGCCCGCACGTTCCGAGACTATTCACGCGACATCGCCGTGCGCGCGGCCGAGACACGGCTGGCACGTCCAGTTCTATCCGCATGACGCCGACATCGTGGATTACGCCGACAAGCTCCTGGCGCTTGCCGAATACGATCGTGCTCGATCACTTCGCCAGCGTTCCGGCCGCCGGCGGCGTGGATCAGGCGGCTTTCACGACGGTGTTGCGCATGCTCGATACCGGTCGGGTATGGGTCAAGCTTTCAGGGCCGATGCGCTGCACGAAGCAGAACTATCCCTATCCCGAGGTCACGCCGCTCGCCCACGCGCTGGTGCGGCATGCGCCCGAACGTCTCGTTTGGGGCACCGACTGGCCGCACGTGAACCTCGACGGCCGCGAGATGCCCAACGACGGAGACCTGCTCGACCTGCTGGCGGAATGGGTGCCGGACGGCGCGACGAGAGATCGAGATCCTCGTCGACAATGCGCGCGCGCTCTACGGATTTCCACCGGCAAGAGCAGCGTAAGAACATGTTGCCGATGCGACAATAAATGGACGCGCAAAGCGCTTGTTCAATCAGTCTACCTGTCTTTGCGATTCGAGATTTTGACCGCCTGCGCATCGATTGTAAGCTTGAAGCGCGACAGAAAGCTCATTCCCAGCAACCCATCGACGCCCTCACCGAAGGTGCCCTGGCCATCAGGCTGGACGACGACAGCGACATCATTGGCCTGAAGCGAGCGCAGCTGGATCGTTGCGGCTCGCCCCGCTTGCCTTCGGCGATCCCGTTCGCCGTGTGCAGTCTGACGGTGCTGTCTTGATCGATTTGCACATTGGCCTTTTGCGCGAACGTAGCCTTCAGCGACACGAATGTTGCGCCGGTGTCAGGACGAAGATTGCCCCGCACTCCGTTGATCGTGACCGGCAAGCTTCACCACGTTGCTTGGTCGCGAGAGCGTGAAAACTTCCTCGCTGGTGGTCGCCGCGACCTGGCATTTGCCCTTCGCCGCGTAAGCCGCGATAACGGCCCGGGTTTGGCTGGTATCGTTACGCGCAGGATTCAATGCCACCCACGTTTCGATAGGCAGTACTGGCATCACAGAATTGGCCCAGCTTCTCGTAATTTCGCGCCATCGCGCAATAGGCTGACGCTTCCGATTCTTCTCCTTGTTGCCGAAGAGTTCGATCGGTCGTGATGTAGTCGTCGATTGCCTTCTTGGGAAACCCGCCACGATCATATGCAACGCCCCTCAGGTAATAACCGCTGTCGCTGAATGGTTGCAGCTTGATCAGGTCCGACGCGACGGTCGCGCGCCTTGGCGATAGTCAGTCAGTCTCAGCAGGATGATCGCTGCAGCCCTGAGGAAGGCGGATAACCGCCGCAGGTTTCTGAATAACTGACATGAGCGTTTGCCGCCTCTCGCCGATAGCCGACTTTGTCCAGCTCCGTACCCAGTGTCGCGATCGCCTTTTGATCGCAGCGTTCGCGGCTGAGTTCCTCGAGCGGTCTCCTGACGGGATCGCTTCCGGCGAATCTCCATCGGAAGCTTGATCGCCAGGCGGTCCATAGTCGCGACGATATCGGGCGCCAACGCCCGGGGCCGTCTGCGCGGCGACCGGAACGCTCAGGGCAAGGCCTCACGCCAGCAGCGAGCCAACGACGCATGCAGCAGCGATTGGCCTTCGAGGCCGTCATGCGAGTACGCCCTCGTCCCCAGGGCGCGGACGATCGAGAACCCAGATCAGCGGCAGTCGCTCATGCCGCACCTGTCGCACTCGGCGCCGGTCGCCAATCCGCTGGCGCGCGTTGCTCTTCGCATCTCAGCGCGCCGCCACCACCATGATCTCGACCTTGTATTGCGGCGCGGCGAGCTTGGCCTCGACGGTGGCGCGCGCGGGCGTATGGCCGGGCGTCACCCAGCCATCCCACACCGCGTTCATCTCGCCGAAGGTCGCCATGTCGGTCAGCCAGATATTGGCGGACAGGAGCTTTGCCTTGTCGGTGCCCGCCTGCGTGAGATAGCGATCGATGGTGGCGAGGATCTCCCTGGTCTGCTCGGTGACGCTCTTGCCCGCGTTCTGATGCGCGACAACCCCGGCAAGATAGACGGTGTCGCCGTGGATGACGATCTGGCTCATCCGCGGCCCGACTTCTTTGCGTTCGACGCTCATGCTCTGTCCCTTCTCGAATTGACTCACGCCGCCCGGGCGCGCCCTGCGTGTTCACGTAGAGCGAATAGACCGAGTGGCTCGCCGCCATGAACAGGCGGTTGCGCTTGACGCCGCCGAAGCAGACGTTGGCGCAGCGCTCGGGCAGCGCGATGAAGCCGATCGGCTTGCCGGTCGGATCGAAGATCTTCACGCCGTCCTGCTTGCGCGTTGCCCATGCCCCAGCCGCACCACAGATTGCCGTCGACGTCGCAGGCGGAAGCCGTCGGGCGTGCCGCCGGGCTCGGCGGTGATGAAGGCGCGGCCGTTGGCGAGCTTGGTGCCGTTGTCGGTGACGTCGTAGACACCTGGATCACGCGCGGCGTCAGCGCCGGCCTCGACGATGTAGAGCTTCGTCTCGTCGGGCGAGAAGGCGAGCCCGTTCGGCCGGTTGACGTCGCCGGCCGCCACCGTGGCGCGGCCGGTCTTGGGATCGAGCCGGTAGACGTTGGTCGGCAGCTCGGGCGTCGCCACGTGGCCCTCGTAGTTGCCGAGGATGCCGAACGGCGGATCGGTGAACCAGATCGAGTCGTCGGACTTCACCACGATGTCGTTCGGCGAGTTGAGCGGCTTGCCGTCGAACTTGTCGATCAGCACGGTGATGGTGCCGTCGTATTCGGTGCGCGTGACGCGGCGCGTGTCGTGCTCGCAGGTGACGAGCCGGCCCTGGCGGTCGCGGGTGTTGCCGTTGGCGTTGTTCGAGGGCTGGCGGAACACGCTGACGCGCCCGGTCTCCTCGTCCCAGCGCATGATGCGGTTGTTGGGGATGTCGCTCCACAGCAGGCAGCGCGCGTCGCCGAAATAGACCGGCCCCTCGCACCAGCGCATGCCGGTCGCGAGCCGCTCGACGCTCGCCTGCGCGATGCGATATTTCGCAAAGGCTCGGATCGAGAATCTGGATCGCCGGGATCGGGATAGCGCTCGCTCGGCTCCCAGCCGCCGAGCGCCGTGCGGGTGAATGTCATCGCGGCCGCTGCCCCGTTGCAGCGAGCATGTTGCGTCGGGTAAATCCCATGACACGTCCTCCCGTGACTGGCCGCGATCTCTGCGGATCCTTGGCGGCATCATCATAGAGCGCGCGCGAGCGAAGTAAACACCGGTTTTGCATCGGGACGTGCTCCATCGGTTGGTCGGCGTGCTTCAGCCGGAAAGCACGCGCGCATGCGCGAGCACCTTGCGCATGAGATTGGGCAGCGCTTCGCCGGGCAGATCGGCGAGCGCCACCCAGCGCATGCCGGCTGGCGCCGCGCGTCTGGCGCCGACACTCGGCAGTGTAGACGATGAGTTCGAGCGGAAAATGCGTGAACACGTGCGTCACGACGCCGGGAACGCGCGCAGCCATTGCGGCGTCGCGCCCGGCAAGCAGCGGCGCCTCGCGCAGCGCATTGCTCACGTCGAAGTCGTGCGCTCCATTCGTTGGTCGGCACCTCGGTCATGCCGCCGAGCAAGCCCTTCGGCGGGCGCGAGCGCACGAGCACGAACCCGTCGGCGCGCATGACGACGAAAGCCGCGCCGCGGCGCAAGCGCCCTTCCTTCTTCGGCGCCTTGAGCGGAAACGTCTCGGGATCGCCGCGCGCGCGCGCCGCGCAGTGCTCCATCCACGGACAGAGCGCGCAGGCCGGCTTCTTCGGCGTGCAGATGGTGGCGCCGAGGTCCATCAGCGCCTGCGCGAAATCGCCGGCGCGCTCGCGCGGGACCAGCGCCTCGGTGAGCCGCCGGATGTCCGGCTTCGCCGCCGGGCAATACCTCTTCGACCGCGAACAGCCGCGCCACCACCCGCTCGACATTGCCGTCGACCGCCGCTGCGCGGCGCGTCGAAGGCGATGGCCGCGATCGCCGCCGCCGTGTAGGGGCCGATGCCGGGCAGCGCGGCAAGCTCCGCCTCGGCTTTGCGGAAAGCGTCCGCCGTGACGCTCGACCACCGCCTTGGCGCAGGCATGGAGATTTCTGGCGCGCGCGTAATAGCCGAGCCCGGCCCACAGCTTGAGCACGTCATCGAGCGGCGCTGCCGCGAGCGCCCGCACGTCGGACCAGCGCGCGGTAAAGCGCGCGAAATAGGGCGCCGACCGCCTTGACCGTGGTCTGCTGCAGCATGATCTCGGAGAGCCAGACGCGGTAGGGATCGGGCGTCTCGCCGCGGCACGGCGCGCCACGGCAGCTTGCGGCGATGGCGATCGTACCAGGCCAGCAGATCGGCGTCGCTCGGGCCTGCCCGCTGCGCGCCGGCGCGCTTTCGTCGTGCCATGCCAGCTGCTAGCGTCATGACGAACGATGTGGCAGAGCCTCGCAACGTGAACAAGCCCGGCAAATCGTATCCGCGTCCGCTGGCGGACCTTCTGCACAAGACGCTCAGCGACGCGTTCGCCAAGCAGGGCTTTGCCTCGACCGAGCTCGTCACGCGCTGGACCGAGATCGTGGGCGCGGAGATCGCCGCCCATTCGGAGCCGGAGAAAATCCAGTGGCCGCGGCCGTTCGAGCGGCCAGACGCCCGAGCCGGGCGTCGCTGGTGCTGCGGGTCGAGGGACCGATGGCGATCGAAATCCAGCACCTCTCCGGCGTGGTCCTGGAGCGGGTGAACCGCTTCTTCGGCTGGCGTGCGGTCGGCGGGCTGCGGCTGCGGCAGGCGCCGCTTCGCCGCAAGGCAACACGCGCACCAGACCGCCCCCGATCCCGGAAGCCACGGCGCGCATTGCCGCGGGTCTCTCCGAGATCGCGGACGACCGATCTGCGTGACGCGCTCGCCCGGCTGGGGGCGGCCATCAAACAGTCGTGAGCGCGCCTCTGCCTTGGCAGGCGGCCTCCCATTGCCACATTTTGCGTTTCAGGGTAGCGACTTCCTCAGGATCCTGGGCGAAAGCCGCTCAACCGCACGGATGACAGGCCATGACCAAGGACACTGAAGACGCCAGCCCGACCGTCACGCGTCGCTACGTGCTCATGGGCGGCGCCGCGCTTGCGGTCGTCGCTGCAGCCGGCGGGGCCGGCTATTACCTGTGGACCCAGCCCGACACGGCGGTGGCGCAGCCCGCCGGCCGGCGGCGCCGAGGTTCCCGATCGGCGAACTCATGACGCCGGGCCCGCTCGGCGATCAGGCCCAGGGGCGGCCAATGCTCCGGTCACGATCATCGAATATGCCTCGATGACCTGCCCGCACTGCAGCCACTTCCACGAGACCACCTATCCGGAGATGAAGAAGAAATACATCGATACCGGCAAGATCCGCTTCATCTTTCGGGAGTTTCCGCTCGATCCGCTCGCCGCCGCCGCCTCCATGCTGGCGCGCTGCGCCGGCAGGCGACAAATATTTCCCGCTGATCGAGACGCTTCTTCGCGCAGCAGAAGGACTGGGTGGTGCAGAAGCCGCTGCAGCCGATGTTTGCGATCGCCAAGCAGGCCGGTTTCACCCAGCAGAGCTTCGACGAATGCCTGGCGAATCAGCAGATGCTCAACGGCATCGAGGAGTCGCGCACGCGAGCCGCCAGCAAGTTCAACGTCAACTCGACCCCGACCTTCTTCATCAACGGCAAGATCTTCCGTGGCGCCCTGACGCCGGAAGAGCTCGACAAGCAGGTCGCCCCCTATCTCAAGGGCTGATTAAGGGTTTTTTAACCATTTTTCGCTTGGTGGAGGTGGCCGTGGCCTGTGGGCCGCCCGGCCGCCCCGTCGCCCCATCACAAGAGACGGGACAACGTCTTCTTCCTGTTGCGGAATCGCGCCTGGCGATTCATTCTTCCGGTCGATGCGGCGTCCGTCCTCCCCCGCTCGACCCACTCAATGGGCCAGAGCCCTGTGCGATTCCGTCAGGGCGAGGCCGCCAGTATTGGAACAGCGTCGGTATGAAACTCACGCGGCTGCGCCTGCTCGGATTTAAGTCCTTCGTCGAGCCGACCGATTTCCTGATCGAGCCGGGGCTCACCGGCGTGGTCGGTCCGAACGGCTGCGGCAAGTCGAACCTGGTCGAAGCGCTGCGCTGGGTGATGGGCGAGACGTCGCACAAGTCGCTGCGCGCCGCCGACATGGACGACGTGATCTTTTCCGGCACCAACAACCGGCCGTCGCGCAACAACGCCGAGGTCGCGATCCAGATCGACAACAGCGCGCGCAAGGCGCCGGCCCAGTTCAACGAGCACGAGACGCTCGACGTGTCGCGCCGGATCGAGCGCGAGGCGGGCTCCACCTACCGCATCAACGGCCGCGAGGTTCGCGCCCGCGACGTGCAGATCCTGTTGGCCGACGCCTCCACCGGCTCGCGTTCCCCGTCGATGGTGCACCAGGGGCGCATCGGCGAGATCATCCAGGCCAAGCCCGAGCAGCGCCGGCGCGTGCTCGAGGAAGCTGCCGGCATATCCGGCCTGCACGCGCGGCGGCACGAGGCCGAGCTGCGGCTGCGCGCGGCGGAGCAGAACCTGGCGCGGCTCGAAGACGTGATCAATCAGCTCGCCGCCCAGATGGACGCGCTCAAGCGGCAGGCGCGGCAGGCGATCCGCTATCGCGCCGTGGCCCAGCAGGTGCGCAAGGCCGAGGCGACGCTGTTTCACCTGCGCTGGGTCGCCGCCAATGCCGAGCTTGCCGAGGCCGAGCACGCCAAGAATTCGGCCGTGCGCATGGTCGCCGAGCGCACCGGCGAGCAGGCCGAGGCGTCCACGCGCCAAGCGCTCGCCGCCGCCGACCTGCCGGCCATGCGCGAGGCCGAGGCCAAGCGCCGCCGCCGCCCTGCAGCGGCTGACCGCGGCGCGCGAGACGCTCGAGCGCGAGGAGACGCGCGCCAAGGACCGCATGGCCGAGCTCGACCGCCGCCTGGTTCAGCTCGGCGCCGATATCGAGCGCGAGCGGCGCCTGGCTGCGGACGCCGAGGCGGCGCTGGCACGGCTGGCGGGCGAAGAGGACACGCTGCAGCGCGAGACCAGCGCCAACGAAGCGCAGCGCGCGGGCGTGGATCAGCGCGGTCGCCGAGGCCGACGCGCGTGCTCGCGACGTCGGAGAAAGCCGCCGGATGAACTGACCGGCACCCTCGCCGACCTGACCGCGCGGCGCCACGCCCTGGAAAAGCCGCGCGCGAGCACGGCGAGCGGATCGGCCGCCTGACCGACGAGATCGCCGCGGTCGCGGCGGAGCTCGCGCAGATCGAGGGCGCGCAACGCGCCGATCTGGCGACGCTCGCCAGCGCCGCCGAAACATCCGCAGGCCGCGGTCGCGGAGGCCGAAGCCGCTGCGCTGCGCGCCGAGGCCGCGCATTCCGCGGCCCGCCAGGCGCTCGACGTCGCGCGCGGGCCGCTCGCCGAGGCCGAGCGCCGGGCGCAACGTCTCGACACCGAAGCCAAGACGCTGGCGAAGCTTCTGCACGTCGACACCAAGAATCTGTGGCCGGCGGTGATCGACGACCTCACCGTCGACAAGGGCTACGAAGCCGCGCTCGGCGCCGCGCTCGGCGACGATCTCGAAGCTCCGATCGATCCGTCCGCGCCGATGCGCTGGGCGGGCGCGACCATCGATCCCACCGATCCGGCGCTGCCGGACGGCGTCGAGGCGCTGGGCGAGCATGTCAAGGCGCCGCAGGAGCTGGCGCGGCGGCTGGCGCAGATCGGCGTGATCGGGCGCGAACGACGCCGCCCGGCTCGCGCCGCTGCTCAAGCCCGGCCAGCGCCTGGTTTCGCGCGAGGGCGACCTGTGGCGCTGGGACGGCTTCTCGGTCGCCGCCAATGCGCCGACCGGCGCCGCGCGCCGTCTGGCCGGCAAGAACCGCCTCAGCCGACATCGAGGCGGAGCTCGAGGCCGTGCGCCGCGAGGTCGAGACGAAACAGACGGCGGTGACGGCCGCCGAGACCGAGGTCGCGTCCGCCGCCGAGGCGGAGACCGCGGCGCGCACCCGCTGGCGCACGCTCCAGCACGAAGCGCACGCGGCACGCGACCGACTTGCCGAGGCCGAACGCGAGATGGCGCGCAACGCCGCGCGGCTCTCGGCGCTCGGCGAAGCGAAGGCGCGGTTGACCGCGAGCCGCGACGAGGCGGCCGCTGCGCGCGACGACGCCGAGCGCGCGCTCACCGCGCTGCCGCCGGCGCTCGACATCGAGACACGGCTTGCCGGCGTGCAGCGGCGAGATCGAAGGCCAGCGCACGCGGCTCGCCGAGGTGCGCGCGGAAGCGCAGGCGCTGGCGCGCGAGGCCGAGATATGCCGCGCGCCGGCTGGCCGCGATCGCCGCCGAGCGGCGAGCCTGGAGCGGCCGCAACGACAGCGCGGCCTCGCAGATCAAGACGCCTGGACGACGCGCGTCGAAGAGGCCAAGAGCGAGCGCGCCGGTCTCGAAGACGCCCCGCGCGTGTTCGAAGAGAAGCGCCGCGCGCTGATCAGCGAGATCGAGACCGCCGAAAGCGCCCGCCGCGCCGCCGCCGACCAGCTGGCCGCCGGCGAGAACGCACTCGCCGAAGCCGACCGCGCCGCGCGCGCAGCGCTGGAGGCCATGGGCACGGCGCGCGAGGAGGCCGCGCGCGCGGAGGAGCGCTTCGAAGGCGGCAAGCGCCGGCTCGCCGACGTCGCCCACGAGATCCACGAGATGCTCGAAGTCGAGCCCGCGGAGGTCGCCGAACCTCGCCGGCCATCGACCCGAGCAAGGCGCTGCCCGAGGTGGCCGAGGTCGGAGGCCAACCTCGAGCGGCTGCGTCGCGACCGCGAACGGCTCGGCGCCGTCAACCTGCGCGCCGAGGAAGAGCTGCGCGAGGTCGAGACTCAGCACGGCTCGCTCACCGCCGAGCGCGACGATCTGGTCGAAGCGATCAAGCGGCTGCGTCAGGGCATCCAGAACCTCAACCGCGAAGCGCGCGAGCGGCTGCTCGCCTCCTTCGAGGTGGTCAACACCCACTTCAAGCACCTGTTCACGCAGCTGTTCGGCGGCGGCACCGCGGAGCTGCAGCTGATCGAGAACGAGGATCCGCTGGAAGCCGGCCTCGAAATCATCGCCAGACCGCCGGGCAAGAAGCCGGCGACGCTGTCGCTGCTCTCCGGCGGCGAGCAGGCGCTCACCGCGCTGGCGCTCATCTTCGCGGTGTTCCTCACCAACCCGGCGCCGATTTGCGTGCTGGACGAGGTCGACGCGCCGCTCGACGATCACAATGTCGATCGCTTCTGCGACCTGCTCGACGAGATGACGCGCTCGACCGACACGCGCTTCGTGATCATCACCCACAATCCGATCAGCATGGCGCGGATGAACCGGCTCTACGGCGTCACCATGGCGGAGCGCGGCGTCTCGCAGCTCGTCTCGGTGGATCTCCAAGGCGCGGTGAAGCTGCGCGAAGCGGTGTGACGCGCACGCTCGACCGGAGGCCGTTCAACTCGCTCTGGCGCAGGCTTTCGTTCCGGCGCCGGCGCAAGCCAGCGGTCGACGAGGGAATGTGGACTGCCCAGGGCTGAAGCAGCTCGGCGGCCCCGACGACCTCGCGCCGGTTCGAGAATTCCCACCAACTTGGCAATCGTGAGTTCGGCGTTGCGGTCGGCAGAGTCGAGATAGGCGGCCAGTTCGGCTTGCGCGCGGCGCACCGCTTCCAGCAACCGTAACGAGTTCGTCCTTCATCGCGATTTACTCTACGCTCTCACGCTCGCCCCGGCTCACCGGAAACGCTCGGCGAGCGCTTTCGGTTGCAGGCCAACTTTCTTGTGAACAGGACATCGGCGCGACAACGCGACGCATGTCCGCGCGCGCCTTCCCGCAAACGCCCTGCGTCATCGCGCCGGCGCAAGAAAGCCGCCTGAACCGAAGGCCGACAGCGTCACGGAACGGGTTGCCTCGCGGGCCGTTATCCCGGAGGCAACGCGAGTTCGGCCATGTATGTCCTGGAAAACCTGAAAAAGACCCTTGGAAAGGTAACGGGTGTCGGCAAGCCCTCCGCGCCACGCCGCGCGCCGGGCGGTTCGCCGGAGCAAACCGCACGCGATCTGATGTTCAGGGACGACGGCAGCATTCCGAACAATGCTCGTCTGCCGTTCCTGCTTTACCGCGGCGCGGTCGGTCTCACCGGCTCGGCGGACCCCGCCGCGATCCTGGAAGAACTGTTCCAGCGCCAATGATTGGGGAGATTCCTGGCGCAACGGCATTTACGAATATGTGCACTACCATTCGCGTACCCACGAGGTGCTCGGCATCGCGCGCGGGCACGCGCGGGTGCGGTTCGGCGGCAACGAAGGCAAAATCATCGCGCTGCGGAGCGGGGACGTCGTGATCCTCCCGGCCGGTACCGGCCATCAGCGCATCTCCGCAAGCAAGCAGCTCCTGGTCGTCGGGGCCTATCCGCCTTCCGGAACCTACGACGAATGCATGCCCTTGCCCGAGCACCACGCGAGCGCGCCTTGAAATCGATCCCGAAGGTGCCGACGCCGGTCGAAAGACCCCGTTTACGGCAAAGGCGGACCGCTCCACGGAGTTATGGCGTCGGCCTTGACGCCGACGTGCTCGCTGCCTTCTCCGAGATCAGCGGCCTCCAGTGCTCGGCCTCACCGTAGATTGTTCTGCAGCCATCCATCCACCAGGCGCGCGATGTCGAGATTGTTCTTCTCGATCATCACCATGTGGCCGTTGCCGTAGATGCCCTTGTCCTGCAGCCGGATATATTCGGTCTTGACGCCCGCCTGGTTGAGATACTTGGCGGTGCAGTGGTCGTAGACCTGGTGATAGGAGGCTTCCGCCGCCATCACCATCACCGGAATGTTCTTCAGGTTGACCAGCTGCCGGCGCCGGCGCCTTCTGCATCCAGCAGACGAACAGATCAGGCCCGTCGGCCTGCGCCTCACGTTCGACCGCGAGCTCGCCCGGGTCCTTGACCGGCGGATCGTAGGTGATCGGGATGTCGGTCGGGCCCCATGCGCGCGCCTTGCCGGTGCCGATGATGGTGGCCTCGAACGGCGGGCCGGACGGCTCGATGGCGACGATGGCCTTGACCAGTTGCGGCCGCGCGTCGGCGATCAGCCAGCCGAACGCGCCGGACTGCGAATGCGGTCAGCACGATCGCCGGTCCGATCTTGTCGAGCAGGGCGGCGCCGGCGTCCTGGTTGCGCTGCTGCGTCACCTCGTTGGAGATCACGGTCTCGACCTGCGTGGCGTAGAACGCATCGAAGATCGGATCGCCCTTCTGCCCCTTGTTCGGGCCGTCGCCCGGCCATTGCGTGTGCTTCTTCGCCTGCGGCCAGGTTCCCTTGACCGCGTTGGCGGTGAACTGGAATTCCTCCTGCTGGGCGGTGAACATGCGCGTCGCGCCGTCGCCCGGATGCCAGGCGGAGCGGCCGCGCATCGGCTGGTCGATCATGTAGACGACGTAGCCCTGCTCGACGAAATACTCGGCCCAGCCCTTGCGCCCATCCGGCGTTCCCATCCAGTTGGTCGCGGTCTGCGCCGCGCCATGGATGAGCACGAGCGGATAGGGCCGGCGGACGTCCTTCGGGCGCCAGCACCTCGACGTAGACTTGGCCCTGCATGATGTCCTTGCCGGGCTCGCCGGTGTATTTCCCGCCGACGTAGAAATAGCCGCGCTGGGCGACCGCCGACTGGTCGACCGCCGGCACCGGCAGCTTGGGTGGCTCCGCCCGGCTCGGCGCCGGCGCGGCGAGTACCAGTGCCGACGCCAGCAACGGCGCAGGCGCCGCCCGACATGGACTCAGGATCGGATGACGTTGTCTCGATGCCGACCTTGTTCATGATTTCCTCCCGCCGCCGCGTTCGCGCGGACGTTGAATTTACCCAAGCGTGCCGCCCGCGTATCCGGCCGTGTCAATGGACGAGAAACGCCGGTGCGGCGGCCGAACGCCGGTCACAGGCACTGAGATCGTCGGCGACGAACGCGAGCCCGCTGCCCGCCGCAGTGGGCCGCCCGTCGGATCGTAACGCGTGCTACTTCGCCCTTGATGTTGGCGTCACGAATGGCCTCGCCGTATTCGTCATACCGTTTGCGGACCAGCGCCGCGAAATCCGCGCCGCATCTGCCGACCGGATAGAGGCCCTGATCGGCCAGCCGCGCCTTGACCTCCGGGAGCCCCAGCGCCGCCGTGAACCAGCCGGCGAGCTGGGAGAGCGTGTCCTTCGGCGTCTTCGCCGGCGCGACGATGCCGAACCAGTTGTCCACCTCCAATCCCGGGAAGCCGGACTCGTCGAAGGTCGGCACCTCGGGCAGCGGCGCGATCCGCTTGAGCGTGGCCGCGGCGAGCGCGCGCAGCTTGCCCGCCTTCAAATGCTCCGCCACCACGGCGTAGCCCGTGAACACCGACGTCACATGCTCGCCCAGCACCGCGTTCACGGCGGGCGCGCTGCCGGCATAGGGGACGTACGTCATGTTGACATGGGCCATGCGCGTGAACGTCGCGAACCCGATGTGGAAGGACGTTCCCGGGCCGACACTCGCCATCGTCAATTCGCCGGGCTTGGCGCGGGCGGCGTTCAGCAGATCGGCGAGCGTACGATAGGAGGACGCGCTGTTCGCGACGAGGACCGCCGGCGACTCCACCAGGAAGCAGATCGTCTCGAAGCTGGTGACCGGGTGGTAGCTTGCCTTTCGCATCTGCGCATCGATGAGGTAGGTATTTGCGGTCATCAGCAGGGTGGTGCCGTCGGGCGCGGCGCGCGACACGGCTTCGGTTCCGATCATTCCGCTCGCGCCGGGGCGGTTCTCGACCACCATCGTCACGCCTTGCGCGCGACCGATCTGCTCCGCCATCAGGCGAGCCACGAAGTCGGTACTGGCGCCCGGCGGGACCGGCACGACGATCTTGATCGTTCGCGCCGTCTGCGGCCATGCGCCGTGAGACCGCAAAGCGCGAGCACGATGACCGCGAAACAGGCAACGCAAAGGCGTCCGAGCCGAACCATTGATAATCCCCGAAGGCACTGTGAGACGGAGCGCGAGAGTGCGTTGTTGCGGCTCGACTCGCAAGCGTCGGCAGCAGGCCAAGGCGGCACGACGGCGGCGACCGTCCGTGCCACGCGGCTTCAGTCGGCAGCGGCCAGCGGGCGGCTGATGCTCTCCAGCGACTTGCGCTCGGCGGCAACGGCGAACAGCGCCGCGACCAGCGCCGCCGCGAGCATCAGCACCGAGCCGAACAGGTAGCCGCCGAAAACGCTCCAGCGCGAGCCGGTGTCGATCAGGGCGCCGAACAGCCAGGGCCCTGCCACGCCGCCGATGCCGGTGCCGATGGCATAGAAGAAGGCGATGGCCAGCGCGCGGATCTCGAGCGGAAAGGTCTCGCTCACCGTGAGATAGGCCGAGCTCGCCGCCGCCGAGGCAAAGAAGAAGATGACCATCCAGGCGATGGTCTGGCCGCGTCGCCGACAGAACCCCGATGGCGAACAGATAGCCCGCGCCGGCAAGCAGCAGACCGGAGACCGCATAGGTCACGGCGATCATCGTACGGCGCCCGATGGTGTCGAACAGCCGCCCGAGCAGCACGGGCCCGAGAAAGTTTCCGGCGGCGAAGGGCAGCAGATACCAGCCCACGTGGTCGGCGCGGATGCCGTAGAAATCGGTCAGCACCAGCGCGTAGGTGAAGAAGATGGCGTTGTAGAAGAAGGCCTGCGCCGCCATCAGGCGTCAAGCCGACCAGGGTGCGCCGGCGCTCGACGCGAAAAAGCGTGTTGGCGACCTCCGCCAGCGGCGTGAAGCGGCGCGTGCGCAAGCCGCATGACCGGCAAGCGGTCCATCATCGGCAAGCGATGCCCGCGCGCGCGAAGTCGGCCTCGATGCCGTCGAGCGATCGCGTTGGCTTCGTCGACGCGGCCATGCGTCATCAGCCAGCGCGGCGATTCCGGGATCCACATGCGCATCAGGAAGATGACGAGGCCGAGCGCCGCGCCGATGAGAAAGGCGACGCGCCAGCCCAGATCCGGCGGCAGCAGCGCGGGATCGAGCAGCACGATCGAGGCCGCCGCACCGACGCGCGGCGCCGATCCAGAAGCTGCCGTTGATGACGAGATCGGTCCAGCCGCGGTAGCGCGCCGGGATCGAGCTCCTGGATGGTCGAATTGATCGCGGTGTATTCGCCGCCGATGCCGGCGCCGGTGAGGAAGCGGAACAGCGCGAAGCTCCACAGATTCCACGACAAGCGCGGTGGCCGCGGTGGCGACCAGATAGACGCGCGAGCGTGATGAAGAACAGCCGCTTGCGCCCGAGCCGGTCGGTGAGCCAGCCGAAGAACAGCGCGCCCAGCACGGCGCCCGCGAGATAGGCGCTGCTCGCGAGCCCGACCTCGGCATTGGAGAAATGCAGCCGCGGGCTTTCCTTGAGCGCGCCGGCGCGACGGCGCCGGCCAGCGTCACCTCGAGGCCGTCGAGGATCCAGGTGATGCCGAGCGCCACGACCACGAGCGTGTGGAACCGGCCCCATCGGCAGCCGGTCGAGCCGCGCCGGGATATCGGTCGTGACGATCGCGCCGCTTGGCGCGGATGCGGCCTGGTAGCGGCGGTCGACGTCATCTCGGCCTCATGGGGCTTGCGTCAGAGCAGCCCAGGTCAAGGCAACGATCGATGCGATGTCGCGTTCCCCGGCATATCGACCGGAGTGTAACGCCCGCTTCCCTCCGCCCCCGCCAAGCCATAGATTGCCCCGGCCGACCATAAACCATCCGCCCGCCGAGGAGCCCCCTGATGTCTTCCACCGCCATCACCTGGATCATCATCGGTCTGATCGTCGTTGCTCGTGCTGTGGATCATCATGATCTACAACGGGCTTGTCGCCATGCGGCAGCGGGTCAACCAGGCCTTTGCCGACATCGACGTGCAGACCAAGCAGCGCCACGACCTCATTCCCAACCTGGTCGAGACGGTGAAGGGCTACGCCGGCGCACGAGCGCGGCACGCTGGAAGCGGTGGTGCAGGCGCGCAACGCCGCGGTGACCGCGCAGGCCGGAGGCGTCGCCGCGCAGGCCGCAGCCGAGAACGTGCTGAGCGGCGCGCTGCGGCAGCTGTTCGCGCTCAGCGAGGCCTATCCCGACCTCAAGGCCAATCAGAACTTCCAGCAGCTGCAGACCGAGCTCGTCCGATATCGAGAACAAGATCGCCGCGGCGCGGCGCTTCTTCAACAACGCGGTGCAGGAATACAACACCGGCATCCAGCAGTTCCCGGCCGTGCTGCTGGCCGGGCCCGCTCGGCTTCACGCCGAAGGAGTTCTTCGACGTCGGCGTCGAGCGAGCGCAAGGTGCTCGAGCAGGCGCCGCAGGTGAAGTTTTGACGTTTCGATCTCGCGTCCCGGAGCCGGTACAGCGCGCAGCCTTGCGGAGCGGTTCACCGCGGGACCGCCAGCAAACCGAAACGATCACGGGTCCGCAGCGCCGTTGCGTGCCCGGCGCTCGCGCTGTGCCGCGCCGGGACACGCGGATCTGAGCGTCGCCCATGGCCGCCTACGGGCTCTATACCCACATCCAGTCGAACAAGCGGCGCTCGATCGCGCTGCTCATCGGCCTGTTCTTCCTCGTCTACCTGCTGGTCTATGCCGGCGCGCTCGCTGGCGAGGCGCTTACTCGGCGACGCGCCGCTCGACGTGCTCATGCGCGCGCGCGCTGAGCGATGCGCTCTATGCCGCGCCGTTGGGCGACGCTCGGCACGGCGCTGTGGATCTTGATCGCCTACAAATTCCACCAGTCGATGATCGACGCGGTGACCGGCGGACGCGAGGTCACGCGGCAGGAGGAGCCGCGGCTCTACAATCTGCTGGAAAACCTCTGCATCTCGCGCGGCATCACCATGCCGAAGCTCAAGGTGATCGAGGACGGCAGCGCTCAACGCCTTCGCGACCGGCATGAACGAGAAGCAGTATTCGATCACGGTCACCTCCGGGCTGATCAATCGCGCTCGACGATGCCGAGATCGAGTCCGTGCTCGGCCACGAGCTGACCCACATCCGCAACGGCGACGTGCGCATGCTGGTGATCGCCGTGATCATCGCGGGCGTGATCTCGTTCTTCGCCGAGCTCGTGTTCCGGCTGATGTTCCAGGGCGGATTGAGCTGGCGCAGCAGCCGCAGCAGCGAGCGACCGCAAGGGCGGCGGCGGCGTCGCGCATCCTCATCGCGGTCGCGCTGATCGCGGTCGCCTGGCTGCTCTCGATCGTCATCCGCTTCGCGCTGTCGCGCCAGCGCGAATATCTGCGCCGATGCCGGCTCGGTCGAGCTCACCAAGAATCCCGACGCCATGATCTCGGCGCTGCGCAAGATCGAGGGCCGCGGCGAACTGCCGGGCGCCACCTCCGCGGTCATGGAAATGTGCATCGACAATCCGCGCGAGGGATTCTCCAATATGTTCGACACCCATCCGCCGGTCGATGCGCGCGTCGCGGCGCTGGTCAAGTTCGCCGGCGGCCACGATCCGGGCCCGCTCGCGCTGCCGGAGCCGAGCTGAGTCAGATGCGGCCGACGAGCGAGGAAAGCGGCGATCAACCCGCTCCGATGCGGACCGTGGGGCGCCGCGCCGGAGCCGCAAGGCGGGCCAAGCCGTTCCTGCCCTCGCAGCCACCGGTCGAGCTCGGCGGCTCCGCGTCGCCGGACAGCGCTCCCGGCCCGTGGGGACCGCACCGGAAATAGCCGTTTCTTCAGCCCGCCGCGAACCGCCTTCAGTGTCCCTCGAACGTAATAAGAGTACGCACCGGCACGTCGAGCTTGCGCAGCTTGTCGGCGCCGCCGAGGTCGGGCAGGTCGATGATGAAGCAGGCGGCGAGCACCTCGGCGCCCAGCTGGCGCAGCAGCTTGACCGCGCCCTCGGCGGTGCCGCCGGTGGCGATCAGGTCGTCGACCAGAATCACGCGGTCGCCCTTCGCCACCGCGTCCTCGTGCATCTCCATCTCGTCGAGTGCCGTATTCCGAGCGAATAGGCGATCGACACGCGTCTTGTGCGGCAGCTTGCCCTTCTTGCGGATCGGCACGAAGCCGGCCGAGACCTGATGCGCCACCGCGCCGCCGAGGATGAAGCCGCGCGCCTCGATGCCGGCGACCTTGTCGATCTTCGATGCCCGCCCACGGCTGCACCAGCTCGTCGACCGCGCGGCGGAACGCGCGCGCGTTGCCCAGCAGCGTGGTGATGTCGCGGAACATGATCCCGGGCTTGGGATAGTCCGGGAATGGTGCGGACCGATGCCTTGAGATCGTGCTCGAATTCCATGCTGATCATGAGGTTCTCACGTAGAAGGGCCTCGCGGGCTTGCGCGCACACCCACTCTGGCGAACCATGGGAGCGCGCGCAACCGGAGACGGGATATGCCCTGGTGGACCGATTGACAATGTCACGGAGCGCCGATCGTGCCGATCATCGGCGGCGGACCCGCGGGCATGTCCTGCGCGCTTTGGCTGCACAATTACGGGCTGCGACCCGTCATCGTCGAGCAGGAGACCGCATTGGGCGGTATGGCGCGGCGAAGCCCCTATCCCAACGAGTGGCTGCTCGGGCAACCGGACCAAAGCGCACGCCAGAACGCCGGCGACATTTGCCGGCCACGTCGGCAAGCTTGCGGTGGAGACCTGGCTCGGCAGCTCGGCCGCAGACGCCTCCGGCGCGAGGGTGACGGCTTTCGACTCGACGTCGCCTGCCCCGGCCAGGCAGACAAGTCGCTCTGTCGGGACCGGCTCTGGTGATCGCGACCGGCACCGAATTTCGCGGCGAGGAGTGGCTCGACCAGCGTCAAGAATGCGCGGCAGCTCGCGGCAGCGGGCCGCGTCCACCTCGGTCCGACTGCATTCGGCGAGCCGGATGCCGATTTGGGCTCACATGCGTTGCCGTGATCGGCGGCGGCGACAATGCGTTCGACGTTTCGCGCATGCTGGCCGAGAAGGGCGTGCGCGTGACGCTCGTCATGCGCTCCAGGTCGCCGAAGGCGCAGCCGCTGCTGGTCGAGCGCCTACGCCCGCATCAGGACCTCGGGAATGGTGGAGGTGATGGCAGGGCGCACGGTTGCGGCGCTCGAACAAGCCGGGACGCGAATTCGCATGCGACCGGACGACGGCAAAGACATTACGGTCGATCATGTCGCTCTCCTGTTCGGGTACCGGCCGAACACGAGCGAGCCTTGGCTCGCGGAGCTCGCGCTCGATAAGGACCTGCGCGGCTATCTGGTGGTTGACGGCAACATGGAAACGTCCTGTCGCGGCGTGTTCGCGGTGGGCGACGTGGCCAATCCGGCGCATCCATGCATCGCCACCGCGATCGGAAGCGGCACGATGGCCGCGCGACGCATCCAGAAGGTGCTGGCACGCGAGGACGCGTCGCCTCCGGTCGGTAGGTCGTGCCGGCGCGGCCCGTACACCTGCTCGCTATTTCCTGCTTTCGGCGAGGTAACTCTCGTTGACGAATTTCGCCGGATCGAACGGTACGTCGCGCGCAAGCGCCGCCTGCCTGCTGCATGATGCCGAATACCCGCCGCAGGCTGGCGTCGGTCAGGGAAAGATCGCGTGACATGATGTCCATGCTGAGCGTGTCCTCGAGCGCACGCCGCGCAAACGCGGGGCTGGTGCGCAAGCTCCTGGCGGCGAGCTCCGTCGATCTGTCGGGATGCGCAAACATGTAGTCGGTGCCACGCCGCATCGCTTTGAGAAAAGCGATGAGAGCCGCCCGGTTCTTGCCTGCCCAATTCTCGTCGACCATGACCGAGACGAATTGGTAGTCGGGAACGAGCTTTGCCATCGCACCGAGATTGGTAAAGCCTTGCGCTTCCGCTTCGTAGCTCAGGGGATAGGGCTGCAGGCCCATGTCGATCTTGCGCTCCTTGAGCAGCCGTGCGCGCGTGGGGCGAACCGCCCACCGCTTCCACTCTTCACGTCGTTCAGGGCGAACCCGCCGGCTTTGGCGATGTCTGCGACGAAGAAGGTCGTACCCTCGTGCATCGATACCACGCCGATGGTCTTTCCCTTGAGATCGGCAAAGTGTCTTGATCTCGGGCTGCGCGATGATGAAATGCGGGGGCCGCTTGGCGATGCTCGGCGACGATCACGAAGCGTGCCGCTCTGTAGGACCCGGCGATGACGCTTCGATCGAGGCGATTGCGATCTGGTGCGTGCCGGCGCGCAGATCGTGAAAGATCTTCTCCGAGCCATCATAGACTTCGATCGTCACATCGAGGCCCGCCTCCTTGAAGAATCCCTGCTTCTCGGCGGTCCATGCCGGCAGATAGAACATCGGTGCGCGAGACCACCGGGACCCGCAGCGCGTGGTTTGGGCCTGCGCGAGCACCGGCATGACAGCAAGACAACCGAAGCTGCGCATATGATCCGACGTGTGCAAGGTCCTCCAGCGACATTGGTCCGCTTCCTCTTCCGGCGGCGATATTCTCTCAGCGCGGGCTGCGTCAGCGAATACCGCCCTTGTTCTTGACCTCTCCGATATAGGACTCGAGCGCCTTGCAGCGCGGAAAGCTGCGCGGGATCGGTGACCATCTCGGCCAGGTCGTTGGCCACGTTGTAGTCGAGGATCGGCTTCAATCCGGAACGGCGGCGGAACGTCGTTGACGCGCCGACCAGGTGCCGATCCGCGCCTCGCTGGTCCTTTGCCATGTACCACTGCAGACAGAGCTTGGCGGCGTTTGGATGGGGAGCATCCTTGAAGATAGCGCCGAGCTGTCCCCAGATCGGGAGGGCATCGCTGGCAGGAAGCGCCACGTCGATCGGCTTGCTCTCGCCCTTCTCCACCATCGTATGGTGCAGCATCATGTCGAAGGTCGCGAGGCTCTTCACCAGCGGCCACGCTGCGGACCACCGCCGAGGTGACCCTGGATGAACTTCGGCGCGGTCGCCATGTGAGTCGTCCATGTACTTCCAGCCGTATTTCTGACGATGGTCTGGAAGGCGAAGAGCGTTGCGTCATCGTCGTTCGGATAGGCCGTGATCAGCTTGCCGTGGAACATGGGTTTGAGAAAATCGAGCGCCGATCTCGGCGCGTCCTCACGCGCCACCAGCTTCGGTATTGAAGGCCGGCGCGATCGCGAACACGTTGATCGGGCGCGTAGGCGCCGTCCGCATCGCGGAAGCGCGGATCGAGCGCCTCGAACCCTTCCATCCTGAACGGCAGCAGCAGCGCCCTCGCGCTTCCAGCGGATGAATTCCTGCACCGCCTGGAAGGTCACGAAATCGACGTCGAGCTTGCCTTCCGCAATCTGCTTGTCGATCGCAGGCGCAAGTCCGCCGGCATAGCCGCCGGTCACCTGCACCTTGATGCCGGGGAAGCGCGCCTCGTATTCTTTCACCCAGCCCTCGTAGAGCCGCGCCGGTCCGCCGCCATAGATCGACAGCGCGCCCTCGCCTTTCGCCCTGGGCGTAGATTTCGCCGAGGGTCTCGGCGCGCAGCGGCGATGCCGACAATGCCGAACAGCGCCGCGTGCAAGCAGTGCGGCGAAAAGCGTTCTCATAGTTTCCTCCCGTGCGCTTTCGGCACCGCATTCTGACGATGTCGCAGCCGTCAGTTGCGCAGAATTGTCCTCGAGCGCCACCTCGGGCGGTGGTACAGGGCTCAGCGCCGCTTCTTCAGCACCTTCCCGGCCACGGCGTCGAGCTTCTTCAGCAGCGTCTTGTCGCGCGCCTCGGGCGCCGTGATCAGCGCGGTGTCGAGCGCGCGGTCGGAGCCGATCGGGCACGGCTCGTGCTCGCGCGGGAAATCCCGCGCGAGCCGCGCCACCAGCCGCTTCGCCTTGTCGGCGTTGGCGGTGAGCACCTTGATGATGTCCTGCACCGTGACCGCGTCGTGGTCGGGATGCCAGCAGTCGAAGTCGGTCACCATGGCGACGGTCGCGTAGCAGAGCTCCGCCTCGCGCGCGAGCTTCGCCTCCGGCATGTTGGTCATGCCGATCACCGAATAGCCGAGGCTCTTGTAGGTCATGCTCTCGGCCAGCGTGGAGAACTGCGGCCCCTCCATGCACACATAGGTGCCGCCGCGCACGATCGCGATGCCTTCGGCCTCGGCGGCGGCGGCGATGTGGATGCGCAGCCGCGGCGACACCGGATGCGCCATCGAGACATGCGCGACGCAGCCCTTGCCGAAGAACGAGCTCTCGCGCTTGTGGGTGCGGTCGACGAACTGGTCGATCAGCACGAAGGTGCCGGGCGGCAAGCTCCTCCTTGAACGAGCCGCAGGCCGAGAGCGAGACGAGGTCGGTGACGCCCGCGCGCTTGAGCACGTCGATATTGGCGCGGTAGTTGATGTCGGAGGGCGAGAGCCGGTGGCCCTTGTCGTGGCGCGACAGGAACACCACCGGCAGGCCCGCGATCTCGCCGATGCGCAGCGCCGCCGACGGCTCGCCCCACGGGCTCTTGATCTTCCTCTGCGCGCACCTTCTCGAGCCCCGGCAGGTCGTAGATGCCGGAGCCGCCGATGATGCCGAGCACGGCTTTGGTCATGAAACTCCCAGCGCGCGCAGCTGCGCCGGTATTCCCGCCTACCGCGAACGCCGTCGGCTTGATCGGCCAGGTGCTGTTCATCTTTCCCGCGGCGGGCCCGCCCCGCACAAGCGCGAATGGCGACCCAGCCTGGCTTCCTCGTCTTGTCTCATGTAGAGACCTCGCGCTCGAAGGACCGCGAGCGCGGCTCGCGCATCCGGACCGCCATTGTCATGCTCCGCGTTGGTTTTGCAACTCATACACCCTACAGTGCGCCGGTCCGCAACAGAGGCATCGACCATGTCCAATTCCGGCGTCCTCGACACGCGATTCCGTTCGGCGCTCGAGCGCATGGCGGTGCACGGGACGGCTCACGGCCTACGCTGCGCCGATCGATCCTCATCTCGAGGTTGCCGCCGTCATGAAGAAACTGGATGGCGGACCGGCGCTGCTGTTCAGCGCGGTCGACGGCTACGACATGCCCGTGATCGGAAACCTGCTGTCGTGTCAGGCGAATTGCGAGGCCGCCTTCGGCATCGACTTCAACGGCATCCGCGAATTCGTCGGCCGGGCGCTCGGCTCGCCGCAACCGCCGGTGCTGGTGGAGAAGGCGCCGGCCCAGGAGCACATCCACACCGACGATATCGATCTCGCCCGCATGCTGCCCGCGCTCCACCACACGGCAGCCGACGCCGGCCGTTACGTCACCGCCGGAATCGTGATCGTGCGCGATCCCGACACCGGCACCTACAACGCGTCCTATCACCGCCTCCAGATCGTCGGCAGCGACCGCGCCGCCATCAAGCTCGACTTCGGCCGTCATTTGCGCCTGGCTTTCGAGCGCGCAAAACGCAAGGGTGAAGCCTTGCCGATCGCAGTGTGCATCGGCTCCGACCTGGCGCTGCACTACACCGCGGCGACCATGGGCTCGCAGATGCCGGAGCATGCCGACGAGATCGCCGTCGCCGGCGGACTGTGCGGGCGGCCGCTCCCGGTCGTAAAGGGCGTCTCGCAGGATCTCCTGATCCCGGCGGAGAGCGAGATCGTGCTGGAGGGCCGCATGCTGGTCGACGGCACGGTCGTCGAAGGGCCGTTCGGCGAGTTCGTCGGCTATCTGTCGCCGGCCGACCAGGCACCGGTGTTCGAGATCACCGCGGTGACCCATCGCGACCGGCCGATCTACCACGCCATCAACGGTTACGGCCGCGAGACCATCATGCTGCGCAAATACGTGCTGGAGGCAAGCCTGCTCAAGGTTTTGCAAGCCGCGGTGCCGATCGTGGTCGACGCCGAAATGACGGCGGGCGGATTGCACCGCTTCCACGCCGTGGTGCAGGTGACGCAAGGCCACGCCGCAGCAGGAGGGCCTGCAGCGCAACGCGATCTTCGCCGCCTTCGGCGCGCTCAAGGACCTCGACCTGGTGATCGTGGTGGACGAGGACATCGACATCCGCGACCCGCACGACGTGGAATACGCGCTGGCGACCCGGATGGAGGCCTCGCGCGACCTCATGGTCATGCCCGCCGCCCGCGGGCACGAATATATTCGCGTCGGTCAAAACGGGATTCGGGCAAAGCTCGGCATCGATGCCACCATCCCGTTTCACGGAAAGCTGCGCGCTTCGCGCGCTGCGAATTCGAGAAGGTCAGTGTCGACCCGAGCATGCCTGTCGGCCGATCCAGCAGGCGATCAGGACGCGGCTCGGTTTCTGAGGTCACGGACCACGTGATCGGTCCGAGCGTAGCTCTACGGGCGTGATGCTACGTGCGCGGATATTCTGCCGGCGGGCGCGGCGTGAGCTTGTCCGGATGCAGCTTCGACGTCGTGCCAGACTTTCTTCTGGTGAAGTAGAGAAGACCGGACAGCACGATCAGGAAGATCACCACCTGCATGCCGATCCGGCTTCCTGGCCTCGAGGTGCGGCCTCGGCGGTCCACATCAGAAACGCCGAGATGTCCTTGGACATACTGCTCGACCGTCATCGGTGCGCCATCGGTGTACTCGACGCGCTGATCGGTCAGCGGCGGCGGCATCGCGATGCCGTGGCCGGAAAATACTTGTTGCGGTAAGATTGCCGGGCGGCAGCGTGACGCCCGCGGGCGGGCTGTCCTGATAGCCCTGCAGCAGCGCGGTGAGGTAGTCGACGCCCTGCTCCTGATACTGCGTGAACATGTCGCCCACCCAACGCGGAAGCCGCGCTCGTAGCCACGCGCCTTCGCGATGATGGACAGGTCGGGCGGCACCGGCATTGTAACGCGCACGCGCCGCCTGCTCGTTGGGAACGGCGGCGGGAAGTAATCGGCGAGCCGAGCGGGGCGGGGCTGCGACCTCACCCTGGTCGTCGGGCTCGGCCGGGACCTGGTATTCAGCCGCAATGGCCGTTGCCTGCGGATAGCAAATACGTAACTGAACGAAG